>WNGB01012708.1_pt1 | contig 23657 bp, 23 predicted proteins | sample 5400681 | NCBI WGS metagenome assembly WNGB01 (sample SAMN13153367, study PRJNA577476) | soil metagenome | isolation source: 115 cm soil or saprolite under grassland replicate 2 | place: USA:California | collected 2016-06-15
ACCGCCGAGAGCGGGAGAAACTGGCGGCGCGATTCTTCGACGCGCTCCGGGAAGGCGACCTCGACGGCCTGCGGGAGCTGCTCGCCGCTGACGTTCAACTGGTCGGGGACAGCGGCGGCAAGGCCCCAGCGTTGGCCAGGAGCATCATCGGCGCCGAGAACGTGGCCCGGGTGCTCGCCGCGTTCGTCCCGCCGTCCGTCCAGCTCGGCATCGTCGTGGAGCCACACGAGGTGAACGGCCAGCCGGGCGCGATCTTCCGCGACCGGGACGGCAAGGTCCTCTACACCTTGGCGCTTGACGTTCTCGACGGGCGGATCCAGACGATCCGCGCGGTGACCAACCCCGACAAGCTCAGGCACGTCGGTCCGGTGGCGGACGCCTGGGCGGTCGCCCGCGAGGTGAACCAGGCTCGTCGGCCCACGGATTGACCGGAAGAGTCACAGAACATCCGATCGGCGCTGATAATGCACCTTGCAGGCAGCGAGCCAGAAGTGCTCCCGAACAATTGGGCGGATATCGCGTGTCGTGCGACGTCGAGCTGTGACCGTCTGTTACGAAACGGCAGCGCCTGAGCAAGCAAGCCAGCCAGGTGTCCGGCGCATCCTGTCCCGGCCGAACAGGAGCGACTCACGGCGAGCGTCACAGCGCCATCTTGAAGATCGCTCAGCGATTTAGGTCAGGCTTATCCGATCACTCAATATCCATCTCAAGACGTTCGTTGTTCATAACGTGTGACGCAGCAATCAACGGTCCTCGGCGGGAGGTAGCTCAGCGCCGCGGCATCGTCGGCATGCCCAGGCCGGCTGCCGTCCGCGTCGCGCACTTTGCCCGCCTCGGCCCGCACCTGGAAACTGTCCGGCTCGGCCCGGCGCGACGTCACGATGCCGGCGTCGATCGCGGTGCAGCCGCCGACCGCGGCCAGCAGCAGCCACGCCAGGCGGTGCATCGAAGACCAGCGACCCCATGCGCAGCGTAAAAGGTCTTGCTCCAACCGCCGGCGTGTCGTCGGATAGATCTAGACGATTCCCGGAGAAGCAAGAAGCCCTCACTTGAGCGATTCTTTCGGTTCTGTACGGTGACCTCTCTGTCGCGCATCGGGTTTGCGCTCGGCGTATGTGGGCTCTGCGAGCTTGACCGTGGCATCAGGGTCTTGCTGAATGAACGGTGCTCGTGACCTTGCCCACCGGCGCCCGCTGCGCCTGCGGAGATCTCACCATCCGCGCTATCGGACTCCCACAGCCTGCGCCGTGAACGCTCAAGCTCCTGGTGCCACGGCTCAGCGGAGAGCCAGTTTCAGGTGGTGGCGGGGTTGTTCAGTGCGTAGGTAAGGTAGGCGAACTGGCCTACCCGCTCGACGTCGATCAGGTTGAGCCGGGCCGAGAGCAGCCGCCGTGGCAGCAGTGGCGCGCCGGCGCTGAGGGTCACCGGCGCCACTCCGAGGATTACCTCGTCGAGCAGTCCGTGGTCGGCGAACGTTCCCACCAGCTCGCCGCCTCCGGTGAGCCAGACGTTCTTGCCTCGCGCGGCAGTAACCATTGCTTCGTGCACGGGCCGGACGTCACCGTGGACGAAGGTGATATTCGCGCCGGCGACCAGGGGCAGAGCGCGATGTGTGAAGACCCAGCTCGGGACCTCGCCGTACCAGGTGCGCCACTTGCGCGGCTGGTCGAGCAGGTTCTCGTGTTCGAGCATCCACCGATAGCTGTTCGCGCCCATGGCGAACGCTCCGACGCCGGCGAAGAACGGGCCGAACTGGTCGGCTCCTCTCGGCGCCTGACGTAGCCACTCGAGCGAGTGGTGCTCGTCGGCGATGAATCCGTCGATGCTGGTCGTGGTGAAATACTGAGTCTTGGTCACCGGCTCATTCTGCCGTCCAGAAGTACAGCGACTCCGCGCCGTCCCGACCATGGATCCTGCGAACGATCGCGGCTCTTGGCCTCGCCATGGAAGCAGAGTCCTGTGAGCCTCGCCGTTTCATCAGGGTATTGGAGGCCTGCGGGGCTGGCCGTGTGGTCCGCTGGTGCGGGTGGGGAGGTGTCCGCGGGCGCGGCGAGTTCACCTCCCGCGCCGACCTCACCGACAAGATCACCAGCTTCGCAATCCGCTATAACCGGACCGCCAAGCCCTGGATCTGGGCCTACGACGCCCGCGCCGACCACGCGCGGTACCGCGCCCGCCACAGCCGCCAGCACCCCACCCCAGCCACCGCCGAGCCGGCTACAGCCCAACCCTCCCACAGGCCGCGTAACGGCAATGGCCACCATCAAACCGAACCGGTCAAGGACTTCTGCGGGGCTGCACCAGGGCCACTGTAGAGCCACCCCTAGGGCTCACGCTGACAGCGGCCTGACCTGGCGGAATGCCAAGACGCGCACCTGCGCAAGCCTGCCCGCCTGATCATCCAGTCTGCCGTCGGCCACCCGCCAGGGAGCGGGCCAGCCCCCGCGGGTCAAGATGGAGCGCCCAGCCGGACGAAGGATCTTGACCTGCGGGGCTGGTCTGCTGGGCTCGCCCTGGTCGATGGCGGGCGAGATGATCAGGCCCCACCCGAGCCACCACCTACGAGGGGCTTTGCGTACCTCATAGCGATCATCCCGGAGCCGGAGCGCCCCGGCGGAGGCATCTTGGCATCCGCGCCCAGCCCTGGCCATTTGATCCGTAGGAGTGGGCAAGCCGTCCAGGACCATCCGTAGTGGTCTGTGGGCTGGGCCGATTTTCCAGGTGCTGTCCATCCGTGGCAGGCGTTGTCCGCCGTCATGGCAGCAGTATTGGCAGCAGTCACACTGAACGGCACCCGGCCGTCTGCCATCTCGTCAAGGCTCGGCCGATGGGTTACGGGTCGCCGAGCGGTCCAGCCCTCAGAACGACACCAACGATGAAGGAGAGGCGCGACATGGCTGAATGGGAGAAGCAGATCAATGCCATGACTCTGGTAGTCGGGGACCTTGAGCGCTCGAAGAGGTTCTACCGGGAGGTCTTCGGCCTGCTTCCGCTGGACGAGGAGGAGGACTTGGCGGTGTTCGGCTTCAAGAACTTGTACGTCGCGTTGCGGAAGGATCCGGCTCACCAGCCCCCGGGGACGCGAAGTACTCGGCCTGGCGCAGAAGGGTGTCGGGCAGTTCGCCATCTGGGTTGAGGACGTGGATGCGGTGCGCGCTGAGCCGGGACGAGCACGGAGTGACATTGATCAGTGGCCCGGCGGATCGTGACTGGGGCATGCGCACGATCACCTTCGCCGATCCGGACGGCTACATCTGGCAGATCGCGCAAGATTTGCCCTAGCGCCCCGGGCTCGTAGCGTTCACGGCTCCGGGGGCCGCCGTTGTGGCGGGGCGAATAATGCCGTTTACCTCTGGCGATGTAGCTGGTGCCCGCGCTTACAGCCCTGATGGTTCCGCGCATGTTCCGGATCATGGCCTACGACGTTTCGCTGTTGACGGCTCCGGCAGCTTGCTAGACGATCCGGCCTGTGTCCCAATCCATCGAGTACCGCTGGCGCGGGCCGGTCACCGACGCAGAGATGGTGACGCTGGTCCGAGCACACGGCGGCCAGGCCGCCGCTGGGTGGTGGGACCAGATCCGGCCCAATAGCCTCGGGTGGGTGACTGCACGGTTGCAACCTCATGGCGGCCTAGTCGGCTTTGTCAACGTGGCGTGGGACGGCGGCGATCACGCCTTCCTCCTCGACACCAAGGTCGCCGCCCAGCATCAGCGGCAGGGCATCGCCACCGCGCTTGTCGGCCATGCTGCCCGGCACGCCCAGGCAGCGGGGTGCGAGTGGCTGCACGTCGACTTCGAAGACCACCTGGCCGCGTTCTACGTCGATGCCTGCGGCTTCCGGCCCACTCCAGCCGGACTGATCCACTTGCCCGCGCATAGGCACGACCAGGAACCCGCGGATTAAGAGGCGGGCTCAGCGCTGGTGAAGCGGTCCGAGTCCGTCCGGATTACCGATGAGAGCAGGCTCAGCGGCGTCGGGACTGTCGCTGTGCGTCCGCGACTGTCCGGTGGCGTTGCTGCTCGCATTGCTGCTCGGCTCGGGCTGCGACCTACTGCTTTCAAGATCGTCTGGAAGACCGGCGCTGCCTGCCTGGGCCCAGGTCTGCTGCGATGTCAAGCGGCCTGTGAGTGACCGCGAGTCCCCCGGGTTCACCCTCCCATCGGGCACGCATCGGGCACGGTCAAACCGCGGATTAAGAGCCGGGCCCGGGGGCAGAGCCCTCCGCGTCGGCGGGCTGACAGACCCGGCATTCAGACCCACCCCCAGCAGCCAACAGCAAGATCATTCCCAATGGAGCTGGCGCGCACCCATAGGTAACTGCCATCAGGCTTGTCAGTACCTCTGTCTAGGCTCGGGCTTATGGCGGATAACAGCTTGTCTGTACGCGATCGCGAATTCTTCTTGGCCGAGCCGCACGTCGCGGCTTTGTCGGTGTCGGCCGGTCAGGGCCGTGGTCCGTTTACCGTGCCGATCTGGTATCAGTACGCACCGGGCGGGGAGGCGTGGGTGCTGACTGAGGCCGGGTCCCGGAAGGTCCGGCTCATCGAAACAGCCGGGCGTTTCACCCTGATGGTCGAACGCGTCATGCCCACTACCCGGTATGTATCGGTGGAGGGGCCGGTCACTCGCACGGTTCCGGGGACCGATGCGCTGCTGCGGGAGATCGCTGTGCGCTATCTGCCGCCGGACAAGGTACCGGCCTACATCGAGTTCGCCAAGGCGGAACTGGGCGAGCAGGTTGCGATTTACCTGCGTCCGGAGCGATGGCTGACGGCAGATCTCGGGCCAGGAGCCGTACCTCCGCGGGTGAGTTGATCGCCAAGTCTCCCCTATGAACGATCTGGGTCCTGGCGTCGTGCTGCCATTTCATCACCGGATCTTCCACATTCGGTCTTGCCAAGGCGGACTCCTGTGGCTGCTCCATCCCCGTCTTCCCCGTAGGCGCCGAATCCTGGCGAGTGGGTGCCGGGTCTAGGGTGGCGAAGCCATCGCGAAGCGACGGCCCGCAGGGCCGCCCTTGACGCGGGCTGCGGCATGTCTGCGCGTCCCTGCTGATCGCCTCCGGCGCCACCGACATGCAGGTCGCGCACCAGATGGGACACAGCAAGATCGAGACCACCAAGAACATCTATGGCCGTTACACCTGTTCGCCCAGGACCGCACGGCCATCCTCGACGCCATGAACCAGGCCGTCAGCCGCCTGCACGCCTACAAGGGCACAGCAGGGAAGCCGGGCACGAGGCCGCATAGCCCGAACCCCCGAACAGCGGACAGACCCCCGGGAGATTGGGCCTCCTGGGGGTCTGCTGTGGGCGATGCCGGGATCGGACCAGCGACCTCGTCCGCAATTGCGGATGCGCTCTGCCGCTGAGCTAATCGCCCCAGGCCGAACCCTACGAACTGTAGGGCTGCCAGGCTGGCCGGTTTAGGGCCAACATGGCTTTGACCTGCGGTGGGCGGTACAAGATTTGAACTTGTGACCTCTTCCGTCTCAGGGTGCCGGTGGAGCGTCTCAGATAGCGATTTTCGCCCGTGTGACCAGGCAGTCCGCGCTGAACAGACCCTGACAACTGTCCTGCATTTCCCCGTATTGTCCTGGGCGCCCTAGGGCCACTGTAGGGCCGCTTCTAGGGCCACGTTGTTGCCAGGCTGACCTGCCGGAACGCGAGAACGGCGCAGCTGCGCGCCTGCCGGCCTGATTATCCCATTGCCGTCGGCCACGTGTAGGGAGCGGTCAGGCCACGCAGGTCAAGATGGAGCACCCGGCCGGGCGACCTTGGCCTGGTGGGTTCGGACAGACGGGGCTGATGTCGGCGTTTCCTCGTTGCTTACATGGGCTCCAGCAGGCTCGACATGTGGCGCGGGTGTGGCATGGTCGTGTGTCGCGGGCGAGACTGTTGTGCGTGGGTGACGTGCTGGTTCGGGGCCGGGAGTTCTTCGAGCGGCGGGTGTGGGGTGCCGCGTTCGCGGCGCTGTCTATCGCCGATTCGTCGATGCCGCTGGGGTGCGAGGATCTGGAGCGGCTCGCGGTCTGCTGCTATCTGCTGGGCAAGGACGCGGGGAGCGCCGAGGCCTGGACGCGGGCGTACCGCGAACATGTGCAGCGCCGCGATGGGGCACGGGCGGCTCGGTGTGCGTTCTGGCTGGCGTTCGCGTTGTTGAACAGGGGCGAGATGGCTCCCGCGTTTGGGTGGCTGGCCGGGCGCGCAGCCTGCTGGATGACGGTCAGCTCGACTGTGTCGAGCAGGGGTACGTGCTCCTGCCGATGGCCATGGGCTGCATGTTCGAAGGCGAGTGTGCGACTGCGCACGCGACATTCGGCCAGGCGTTCAAGATCGGCGACCGTTTCGGTGATCCGGACCTGCGGGCGTTTGCGCAGCACGGCCAGGGTCGCGCGCTGATCCGACTGGGGGAGGTCGCCGCGGGCGTCGCGCTGCTGGACGAAGCGATGGTGGCCATCACGGCCGGCGAGGTGTCCCCGGTCGTTGCCGGTGACGTGTACTGCAGCGTCATCGAGGCGTGCCAGGAGATCTTCGATCTGCGCCGGGCCCGGGAGTGGACGGCGGCGTTGAGCCGCTGGTGCGATTCCCAGCAGGACCTGGTGCTCTACCGCGGCCAGTGTCTGGTGCACCGGGCCGAGATCATGCAGCTGCACGGTGCGTGGGCCGAAGCGGTGGCCGAGACCGGGCGGGCGTGTCAGCGGCTGTCGCAGCCTGCTGGCCAGGCGGCGGTGGGTTCCGCCTTCTACCAGCGAGCGGAGTTGCACCGGTTGCGTGGCGAATTCGCCGAGGCCGAGCGCGCCTATCACAAGGCCAGCGACTTGGGCCGGGATCCCGAACCCGGCCTGGCGCTGCTGCGGCTGGCACAGGGCCGGGTTGGCGCTGCGGCATCGGCGATCCGTCGCCTGCTCGATGAGACAACGGACCGGCCGGCTCGCGCCAGGCTGCTAGGGCCTTCCGTAGAGATCTTGATTGCGGTCAGCGACGTGGTGGCAGCCCGGGACGCGGCCGACGGTCTGGCGGACATTGCCGGCGAGCTCGGCGCCGCGGTCCTGCGAGCGTTGTCTGCCTGCGCGACCGGCGCGGTCCTGCTGGCTGAGGGTGATGCCCGGTCTGCTCTGGTCGCGTTGCGCCGGGCCGGCGCGACCTGGCGCGAGCTGGAGGCGCCTTATGAGGCGGCTCGCGTGCGGGTGCTGGTCGGGATGGCGTGCCGGGAGCTAGGGGACCTGGAGGCGGCGGCGATGGAGTGGACCGCGGCGCGCTCGATGTTCGACGACCTCGGAGCGGTCGCCGACGTTGCCCGGGTGGACCAGATCTGCCGGAGGGTACCAGTGACGCCGGCCGGCGGGTTGAGCCGGCGCGAGGCCGAGGTGCTTGCCCTGCTCGCCACGGGCATGACCAATCGGACCATTGCCGGGAAACTGGTCATCAGCGAGAAAACCGTCGCCCGTCATGTGAGCAACATCTTCACGAAGCTCGGCGTGTCGTCGCGCTCGGCGGCCACCGCCTTCGCGTACGAGAACGGCCTCGTCTAGCGACCTACACAGAACTACCCATTGCGTCGCGCATGCCGACTTGCATATTTCGCCCGATGCCGAGCGCGTCAGCAAGCGCGCATGATCAGGTCCATGACGAAGACTGAGGTTCATGACGCCACCAGCGACGGCAATCGGGTACGGTTGCTGGCCGGCCTGCCCGTCACCGAGCGGCGCCTGCAACTGGCCGGCGTGTCGACCGCTGTGCTAGAGGGCGGTGACGGTCCGCCCGTCGTGCTCTTGCATGAGCAGGGCGAGTTCGCCGCCCGATGGATGCGGATGCTGCCCGATCTCGTGAGCACCCACCGGGTGATCGCGCCCGACCTGCCCGGCCACGGCGCCTCCGAACTGATCCAGGGACGCCTGGACGCCGACCGCGTGTTGTCGTGGCTCGACGAACTGATCGTTCACACCTGCTCGTCGCCGCCGGTGCTGGTGGGCCACATGCTCGGGGGCGCCATCGCCGCCCGCTTCGCCGTGGAGCGCAATGACCGGCTGCGTGCGCTGGTGCTCGTGGACACCTTCGGCCTGCGCAGCTTCCGGCCCAGGCCCCGGCTCGCCCTCGCGCTCGTTCGCTACATCCGGCGGCCAACCGAGGATAGTTTCGATCGGCTCTACCAGCACTGCGCGGTCAATCTTGACGGCATGCGCGACCAGATCGATACTCGCTGGGCACCTTTCCGCGCCTACGTACTGGAACGAGCCCGAACCCCGGGCCTGAAAGCGGCCTTGCCCCAGCTCATGCGATCGTTCGCCCTTCACAAGATCCCCTCTGCTGAACTGGCTCGCATCAGGGTCCCGACCACCCTGATCTGGGGCCGGCACGACCCCGCAACCAGCCTGCGCGCCGCGCAGGCGGCAAGCGTCCGCTACGGATGGCCGCTCCACGTTGTCGACGACGCGGCCGACGATCCCGTTCTCGAACAGCCCGAGGCAACCCTGCGCGCCCTGCGGAGCGCCATGGCGCACGAGAGTCCCGGACCCGCTGACGAGATCACAGACGGTGGCTCAGTCGAGAAGGAGCAGACATGACCCAGGACAACATCACCATCGTCCGGCGGCTCACCCAGGAAGGATTCGCCGGCGGTAACATCGAGGTAGTCGACGACCTCGTCGCCGAGGACTGCGTCGACCATGATCCCCTCCCCGCGCAAGTGCAGGGCCGGGAGGGCCAGAAACAGGCCTGCCAGATGGTCATCAACGGACTGTCCGACCGCCGGACGTTGCAAGACGACTTCCTGGCGGTCGGCGACAAGGTGATCGAGAGCTGGGTCTTTCACGGCACCCACACCGGCGAGTTCATGCTTGTGCCCGCCACCGGCAGGCAGATCCAAATTCGCGGCATCGAGATCTGGCGGTGTGCGAACGGCAAGATCGTCGAACGCTGGGGTGTCATCGACACCGGCGCCGTGATGGCGCAACTCGCTGCGATACCCACGGCATAACGGACGCGATCCGACAGCCAAGCCTTGACGCAATGTCAGATGAGCGGGACGTCGGAGAGCGCTTCGTTCTGGCGGCTGTCGAGGCCTGGTGGCGCTGCCGCCAGGCAGCGCAGTCAGGCGGCCTGATGGCGCCCGCCTGCTGAGACTGTAGGGCCGCGGGGCAGCCGGGCTAGGGTCAGCCCGGCATTCGACCTGGTGGGCGGTACTGGATTTGAACCAGTGACCTCTTCCGTGTCAGGGGATAATCAGCGAGCCGGTGACCAGCAGCATATTCAGATGACCTGCAGATTCAATGCCTCTAAGAGCCTGGAGGAGTCTCCAATCCTGCCTACCATGGCTATCTCGATCTTGGTCTTGGCTATCACCCCTTTCGGGGCGCCGTGACTCTTCTCGCGCAGTACCGGTCTCTTCCCGAACCGGGTCACGGTCAGCGCAGTCTTCAGCGCTGACACGATGAGGCCGCCAAGCGGCAATACCTCCGGTCGTTACGGAAGGTGAGCACCCGCCGGATGCTAACGCGGGCTGGTGACAGATCGAATATTTGCCGGCGGCTTTCTGCATAGCTCGTTCGGTGATCCACGTGCAGATCATCCAGCTATGGCGCGCGTCGCCCGCAGGCCTGCTGCATCGCGCCTGCGAGCACGTCGCCAGGAAGTCCAAGGAGCCGCCGGTGCCTGATCCACTGTGATTTCTGTGCCCGTTTCCGGTGCCGGCGGATTGTGTTAAGAGTGGTTGATGGCGCGCGAGCAGGGCGGCGAGCAGGCTCCGGCACCGGTGGCGGCTGAGGGGGTTGCCCGCGGATCCCGTGAGCCGCTCATGTCGGTGCCGTTGCTGCGCGGTCCCAGCGAATCGGAGAGCTTCACGACCGTGCTGGTGGCCCTCGGCGCCAACGTCCTGGTAGCCGCGGCGAAGTCGGCCGCCGCCGCGGTGACCGGATCGGCGTCGCTGGTGGCCGAGGCGGCGCATTCGTGGGCCGACTCCGGCAACGAGATCTTCCTGCTGATCGCCAACCGGCGGGCACGCCGCCCGCCCGACCGCACTCACCCGTTCGGTCATGGCCGGGAAGCCTACGTGTGGTCGCTGTTCGCCGCGGTCGGGCTTTTCGTGGCCGGCGCCGCCGTATCGGTCACGCACGGCATCCAGGAACTTATCCATCCGGAGCCGGCTGAACGTTTCCTCGTCGGGTATGTGGTGCTGGCCGTGTCCTTTGTCCTGGAGGGAATCTCGTTCCTCCAGTCGGTCCGGCAGGCCAGACCCGAGGCCGAGTCGTTGCAGCGGGATCTGATCGAGCACGTGATGGCCACCTCCGATCCCACGCTGCGGGCGGTGTTCGCCGAGGACTCCGCCGCCTTGACCGGCTTGGTCATCGCGGCGGCCGGGCTGGCCGCCCATCAGCTGACCGGTTCCCCGGTGCCGGACGCGGCCGGTTCGATCCTGGTCGGCGCGCTGCTCGGCGTCGTCGCGGTCATCTTGATCAACCGCAACCGGCGGTTCCTGGTCGGCGAGGAAGCCAACCCCCGGGTACGCTCGGCGGCCATCCGGGCCCTGCTGGAGATGCCGGAGGTTGCCCGGGTGACCTATCTGCGGCTGGAAGTCATCGGGCCGCGGATGGTCTTCGTCACCGGCGACGTCGACCTCACCGGTGATGACACCGAGTCACACGTGGCGGTCCGGCTGCGGGCGCTGGAAGCGAAGGTCTGCGCGTCGCCCGCGGTGGCCGGCGCCGTGCTGAGCCTGTCGGCCCCCGACGAGCCGGCGCTCCAGGCGTAGGTTCCCGCCAGCATGGCAAGCACCAGCCGACCACGCGACATCACAGCAGCCGGCTGACGTGCCGAGGCGCCGGGAAGCATGACGCCGGCCGCATGTGCTGGGCCCTGGTTTGCCCGGCTACCGGGTTAAGCTCAGGCGGTCCGCTCGCTCGGACGCCAGATGGACCGGATCTGTTCGGTCGTTGATCTGCATGAACGCTATCCTGCAATCGCGCAGATCGAACAATTCGGCGGCACTGCGCGTTCTCCCTGACATCTGCCGTCACTCGGCGTGTCGCTGTCGATCGGCATTACTCGGTGCTCGCTGACGACTCGGCGCGGCCTTCCTGACCCGAAGGGCACCGCCAGGCCCAGGTACCCGTCGACGATGCGAGCGAACGTCCCGGCCGCTGTGGCAGATCTTGCCTGACCTGATGACTGTCTTCCGGATCTTCCTCGCAGCTGCCGGGTCACGCCGCTGTGTGGGAGGTGTCAGCTGGAGCGCCCGCAGCAGCGTAGCGGCGAGGACGAACGAGCTGGACGCCGACGAACGGCGGCGGATCATCGGGAGCGAGGAAGGGTTCCTTTCGTGCTGGTGGCGGGGGGTCGTTGGTGTTCCCGGCGCGTGGTGGGCGGGGTGGTCTCGCAAGCACCCATTCGGCGTCTCGCCATGTAGCGGCGGGACGCCATGACCATGTGTCCGGGGACCGGGCTGCTCAGTCATGAGATCGAGCGTGGGCCTGGTGGCCGGCTCATGCCGCAGCAGCGAGCGTGCCCGGGGCTTGGTGACCCCTCCCGGTCTGTGGGTGTGTCCTAGCCCGAGTTTCCGGTGATCATGCTCCTCGCGAGGGTGTTCTGCCTGCTGGGAAGGGGTTTGCGGGGGTATCTTGGCCTATGACCTAACCTAACCGTGGGTGCGTGGCGGTCCAGCTGGAATACCTGGATGAGTTTGTTCTGGGTGCCGGTGGTCTCGGTGAGCATCCGGCGGGCTTTGGGCCTTCCTCGTTCGGCGGGGTAGATCAAGACGGTCTCGCCGATGCCGGCGAGCTGGGTCAGCAGCTCGCGGACTGAGATGCGCAGTCCGGCGCGCTGGGCTTGCAGGCGCATCAGGTGCGCGATCTGCAGGGCGAGGACGCAGGTGAGGGTGTGGACGCGGATGTTGTGCTCGGTCCAGTGGAACATCGGGGAGAACGACACCACGTGCGGGTCTTTCATCTGCCGGAAGGAGAACTCGGCTTCGGACTGGGACCGGTAGCCGGCGATGACCTCGGCGGTCGGCCAGTCGTCGTGGTCGGTGATCAGCACGTGCTTGCCGAAGATCTCCTCTTCCAGGGCGGCGCGCGCGTTCTGGTCGATGCTCCGGGCCAGGCGGAGGTCTTTGGGGTTGTCGCCGGATAGCTGCCAGGTGATCACCCGGCGGACCCAGGCGTCATGGGTGATCTTGCCGATCTCAGCCTCGACCCTGGCACGGGCCCGGCGGGTCTTGCCGCGGGCCAGGGTGGCGGCCAGCTCATCGAGCCTGCGGGAGGCCCTGCCCAAGGTGGTGCCGTCAAAGCCGCGGGCCTGATGCTGGCGGAGTTCGGGGGAATGGGTCAAGATCGCCCGGCGCTCGGTGCCGTAGATGGCGCGGCGGGTGTCGCAGGCGGTCAGCTGGCCGAAGCTGTCCTCATCCACGACGGAGCGGGCGCTGGCGGGCAGGGCGAGCAGGTCGCGGCAGTCACTGGCGGGCACCGACCCCACGTAGTGCAGCTTCGTGCCGGCCAGCAGCGCGAAGTTGGCCTGGGAGTTCTGCCCGGCGTCGAAGACGACGGTCATCTCGGTGCCCTGCTGCCCGGCCGCGGCGGCCAGGGCGGCATGCCGGACGGCCAGGGTCTTGATCATGTCCGGGAACTGGGTGACGTCGGGCTTGCTGCCGGGGTAGGCGTGGCTCAGCAGCGGGACCCCGCCGTCGCGGGTGACCACCAGCCCCAGCCCGGCCGGCCGCAGGTCCGGGCGTTTCTGCTGGGCCTTGCCCCGCTGCGCGATCGGCGCCCGCTCGTTGCCGGTATCGATGAAGGTCGCGAAGTTCGTCATGTCCAGCGCCACCGAGCTGGTGTCCAGCCCGAACCGGGCGCACGCCGCCAGCGCCAGCTTCTCCTCGATCCGCGGCAGCGCGTCCGGCGGCACCGCGTGGAACGCGTCCCAGAACCGGCGGTGATCCAGCGCCGAGGCGCCGATCTTGGTGAACCGGTCCGCCGCCGTGGTGCGCCACCAGTCCGCGAACCCGCGCTTGGAGCAGGGATCCACCACCCGGTTCAGCGCGGCCAGCGCCAGGTAGGTGCCCGGCGGCAGCGGCAGCCCGGACGGGCCGGGCCCGGTCTGCTCGTCGATGCTCGCGGCCACGCCGAGATCGGCCAGCAGCCCCCACGCCGCGGCCACCGCCCCGAAGTCCAGGTGCCGGGTCCGCTCGGGCAGCATCCGCTCCTCGCGGGCATCCAGCAGCGCCTCCACCTCGGCCGCGGTGCCCACGTACCGCTCGGAGACCATCTTCGGCCTGCCGTCCACCCAGCCCGAGTGTCCCCGACGATCGAGGGCGTTAGGTCATCCAGGTCGAGGAAGTGCCGCCCGGGGTCATAGATGCCGACCGCGCTGTGGGTCGCGTACGCCAGGATATTGGGCACCACCACTGCCTTGCCGAGACGGATCCGGCCTTCGGTCGTGAGCTCGGCGGGAAACGGGAAGGTAGCCGTCTCAAGGTGCTCAGCATCGAATGGGCAAAAGGCGGGCTTCGCGGTAAGTTCAGTCAGGTCCGGCCGTCTCGCGGGCTGGAGCTTCACCCCGGTGAGGATCCGGGCGCTGGCCCCCGTCAGCGGATCCCGCCGCCAGCGCAGCCGCACCCGGGTCCACGTCCCGCCAGCCGCCAGATCAGGCACTCTGGCCTCAAGGTCTCGTTCTTCGAAGTTGATCTCAACCACGCGAAGAGCCTACGGGCGATTCCCGGGGGAAGCTGGTGTGGCTGGGCGCCTTCGTCAACTCGCAGGAGCAGCCCTGCAGGCGCCTGGCGAATACCGTGGTACCCGCCGCGCCGGCTGCAATCCGCAGTAGCGCAGCCAAGGCGGATGCCGCCAGGAAGTCGCCCAAGCAGGGATCCCTACGCCGGAGGCCCCGGTGGATCGCCCGGTCGGCGGCAGAAGCGGTCGTGTGTGACCGCCGGGAATCGTGACCTGAGACTCGGCATGTAGGTAACGCCATTCCCGGCCATGGAGCGGCGGATCTGCGCTGCGGTCGCGGGCCGTTCCAGGCGGTATTGCTGGGTGGTCCAGCCACGTCGGCGGTGATACCACGGTATGAGCCGGCCGTGCAGGAGGGGATGCTTGCGGGCCAGCAGGCGCGCGGCTCGCTCCGAGGCCTGGCCGTCGAGGAGATGCGCCTCGGCCCGGATCGGCGGTCCGAGCGGCCGCCCCCGGCAGGTCGAGGGCGCGATCTGCACGGCCGGGGTATGGCGAAGGCGCTTTGCCTTCCCTGCCACATTCCAGGTACGGAAGTACGCCGTGTCCCCGTCGGCAACGATGTGCACGGGCGTGGACACGGCCCGGCCGTCTCGCCGCGACGTCGTCAGCAGGATGTACTTCGCCCCGGACACCGGCGCGAAGTATCCCGCTGCCCGTCGGAAATCTGGCCTTCTGGTCATGCGCGGCCTGGTCATGCGCGGCCTTCTTTGTCCCGGTCGCCGTCACGGTGCCGCCCCCGCGCGTCCGCCAGTGCCCGGAGAACAGACGTTCCGGAATGGACGCTTGCACCGCCTGACTCTGATATCCCTCTCCGACGAGGTAGCACCCTGTCCTGTGACAACGCCGGCCGCCCGGGTGCCCAGCCGGCTGACGGCAGGCTCCCGAAGGTCGCCGCGTCCCAGCTCGCGAAGGACGCCGTGCAGATGGCAATCTTGCCGGGGGAACTGCCGACGCTCTCGCGCGACCACTGTCATCGCGGCAAGAGAGTGCGTTGTCGCTTTCCAGTCCGTGTGGATTGATCGGTCAGCGGCGCTGGGCGAGGACGTAGCAACGCCGGCTCGGGTACTCGATTTCGGGCTGCGGCTGGCGGATCACTGTGGCCTTGACAGCAAAGCCCGCGGTTTCAGGTGGTGGCCCCGGCGCTGATTCCGCGGCGGGCGGGGGACCGGGTCAAGACCGGCAAACGGGACGCCGCCCGGCTGGCGCGGCTGCCGCGGGCGGGTGAGCTGACCGCGATCCGGGTGCCCTCGCCGGCGGAGGGGGCGGTGCGGGATCTGTGCCGGGCGCGGGCGGACCTGGTCGATGACCGGCCCCGGGTGCGGCAGCGGCTGAAGACGTTCTTGCTGCGCTACGGGCGCATCTACCGGGATGGCAGCTCCTGGGCTGCGGTCACGTGCGGTGGCTGGTGGTGCAGCGGTTCGGCCATCCGGCGCTGGATGTCACCTTCGGGCAGTACCGGGCGGTGCTGGCGGCCCGCGACGCCGAGCTGGCCGCGGTGTTCGCTGCGGGCGCTCGGTCTTGACCCGCCGAGCCGCTGCCGTCCACCCAAAGCCGGGAGAGCGAGAGCGGCAAAACGGGGCATACCCCTCTACCAGACGCCGCCCAGCGCAAAAGCTTGACAGGGCCGTTCCATATCAGGCAGTGGTCAGGGAGACCAGTTCGGCGGGCGGTGGGGGCGCTGCCGCGGTCAGGCTGTCCGCGGTTTGGAAGAGTATCTGGTGCAGGGGCCGAGGCAGGTCGCCGTTCCATACCAGGGCCGCCGACGCGGTCAGCGGGTGACGGTGGAGGCTGACCCGGGTCATGCCGGAGGTGTCCGCCGGCCGGGGTCGCCGGATCGGCGTGGCCGGGCTGTCCGAGACGGCGGCCGGGCCGGTCAGGACCGCGGTGGGCCGGTCGGCGGTGGCGGCGAAGGCGAGGGTCATGGGCAGTGGGTGCCGGAACGGCGGGTCGGTGAACCCGAAGCGCGGATCGACCGCCTGCAGGACCCGGGTCCACATGTCGTATGTCCCTGCCTGGGCGCGGCGCGGTCCGTGGATGAGGGTCTGTCAGATTTCTGACACTCCCGTGGATGACGTCCGGGCCGGCCAGTTCATCGACGCTGATGCCGCCGCACTGTACCGCCGGGTGCCAGGAGGGGATCTACACCTCGGGCTCGAACTCCCCGAGGATCATCACATCCAGTGGATCGGGCAGTGCCTCCGGGCTGGTCGTCAACCAGCCCAGATGCTGACCGCGATGGGTATCGAAGGATTCGCGGAACGCGCCCGCCGGGAGCTGCTGGCCACCGGCGAGACCGTGCGCAAGCGCAGTGTCGAAGCCTTCGCCGAGCTCACTGCCCAGGAGACTCAGATCGCCAAGCTGGCCCGGGATGGGCGCACCAACCAGGAAATCAGCACGCAGCTGTTCATCAGCGCCCGCACCGTCGAGTGGCACCTGGGAAACGTATTCACCAAGCTCGGCACACCTCCCGCAAAGACCTCCGCTGACGCATCGCTCGGTCTGCGGGCGACCTCACCAGCACGCCGCTCAGCCCTCCGGGCCGCTGGCAGCACACCCTCAATCCTCTCGGCCTCCGCGCCCCGGTCCACCAGCAGGGGAATCTTTCTCTTCGTGCGGCAAGCCGTTTTGCCGAGGTCGGTTGTGACCGGACATCACGGCCACCTCTCACGTGCTGCGGGATGCGGGCGCAGACCCAGGTTTACCGGCGGCTAGTCCACTGCGGGCCGACGGCGGCCCAGGCCGACTCCCACCTGGCGAGACGATGCCGGTCCAGGACCATCCGGCACAAGAGGTAACAGAGGATGACCGCGAGAGCGGCACCTGCCGTGACGGTTAAGCCAGCAAACAACGCGAGGGCGATCATGCCTGACGGGCTGGGCGGGGAAGCCACCGGCTGTCCAGAGCGGTCCAGCCATACGCGCACGGAGGCTCCAGCTGACGCGTCATAGATGGCGGGAGCGGTCACCGTGGTCAGGGTGCCGGACCGCTGCGTCCCTTTGGGCAGCCGCCATGTGGCCCTCACCGCCGTCGTCTGGCTGTCGGCCACCGGCCCAGGCTGGGACAGGACCGCAACAGCCGTCCGCGCGTGGGCCGCCATCGCGTGCTGGGACTGGTAGAGGCGCCCGGCGAAGACCGCCGTCGCGACAGCAAGGGTGAGGAAGGCCGCTGCCAGCGACGCCACGACGAGCCCCTCGATACGGTCACAGGGCCGCCGCAGTTCGTTCCGGCCGAGAAGCAACCGCGTTAGGCGCCGCAGCGGACGTCCGGCCCGGCGCGCTGAACCTCTCATGACTATCACCTCATACCGTTCACCGCGGGACTTCGGCGTCGCCGTCAGTTTCGTGAGCCGGGTCAGTCACCTGGCGCGAGCCGCTCGGTCTCGTCCTGGATTTCGACGGCAACCTTGGCCAGCGCGGGCGCGTGCTGCCGGTAGTGATGCGCGCAGAACAGCAGGTCGTGGCAACTGCGGAGCAGGACGCGGACGTAGGCCTGAGCGCCACAGCGGTCGCAGCGGTGCACAGCGTTCATCGGCCCAGTGGGGGCCAGGGCTCTGCCGGGTATTGCTTCCTCGCGCTGGGCCTGGCGTTTGGTCCATGATTCTCTGGCGCTCATGGCAGGTACCTCCTGCGTGCGGTCATCCGGTGGGTCACCGCTGGCTTCCAGTGCACCGCGCGCCGCGGCGGCAGAAAAGGCGATGGCACCTGTCCTGGTATTGCCCGGCGCTATAGGCCTCGGTAAGCACTGCCGCAGCGGGTTCTTTTCGAAACGGCTGACGGTATCGGACGTGGCCCGCGCGCTGACCTCATAGGACGGGCCACTATCACCAAGCCACCATCGCCTTTACCGGCATGACAGGAGCCGGGTGCACTGATTGGCGGGCGGCGGGTCTGCCGTCCCACCGGTCACGGAAAGGATCACGCACATGGGCAAGACGAAGGACGTCCGCGACGCGGTCGAGGCAGAGCTGCCCTTCGACCCGCTGGTGGACGCCACCGGCATCACCGTCAAGAACCTGAACGGGGACGTGGCGCTCAACGGCACCGTACCCAGTTACCCGCAGTACCTGGAGGCGGCCGCCGCGGCGCAGCGCATCGCCGGTGTCAAGAACGTGTACAACCACTGCGCTTCCCATAGGCCGGCGCGGCGAGCCTCGCGGCGGGCCCGGAGGATCTTGCGGGCCTCGGACAGCGCGGCGCGCTTGCCGCCCTGGCGGTCCTTAACCTGGGCGTAGTAGCCGTGGTCCGGGGCGGAGGTCCGGGCGTGGGTCTTGCCGGCCTCATAGGCCGCCCAGCGCATCACCGGCGGTCCCTGCCGGGATAGGCGCCCGGGCGGCCCTTTGCGGTCGGAGGACCAGATGGTGACGTCCAGCTCGGCGAACCGGACAGCCTTGCGGGAGGAGGAGAACCGGCCTGCCCCGGCCAGCCAGCAGGTCATTGCCAGCGCGGTGACCGGCCCGACCCGTACAGCCGCGCGGCCAGGACCTTGGCGCCGGCGGTCAGGTGCCGGGCGGCATCGGTCAACTGGTGCCGCAGCACGTGCAGCCGGGCTTCCAGGGCGTCGGTCACCTCCAGGGCGGTGGCGACCTGCAGCTGCCGGCCGGTGACAGGTCCGCGGCGGCGGCCGCCCGCAGCGCGGCGATGCCCTGCTCGGTGCGAAGCGCGCCCTCACCTAGCTGCGGGGCGCCCTGGTGGAACAAGACCGCGTGGACGCGCTGCACCCAGGCGGTGTGCTCGGCCCCGCAGATCATGGTAGGTCTCCAGCAGGGCCCGGCATTCCAGGATGTGGCCGAGCGGGATCCAGCACTCCGGCAGCCGGCCCTCGGCCAGCAGCGTCCTGAGGTGCCGGCAGTCGGTCTTGTCGGTCTTGGCGTGCCGTTTGCGGCCGCGGGCGAAGGCGGTGTCCGCCGACTCGGCCAAATGCGCCGTGACGCCGGCCGCGGCCAGCTCCTCGGCGACATACCGCCACCCGGTGCACCCCTCGACCGCGAACGCGACGTCCTCGCGGCCGTTGAACCGCGCCAGCCAGGCGCGCAGGTGCTCCCGGTCGGCTGGGGCGACCTGGCCGCGCCTCACCTCCCCGGTCACCGTGTCGAGGTACTCGAAGGTGATCTGCTTCCGGTGAATATCCAGCCCGCCTACGATGGACATCGGGACCTCCTCAAGCTCCCGGAGGGGCGCACGCGCCCCCTGCGAATTGCCTACGCGGTCAATCCTGACGCGCGTCTGAGCTGGGGAGGTCTCCCGGCACCCGGCCGCGACCTCAGCTCAGTACGGCCCGATGCATGTCATCTAATTGTGGCTAGGCGTTGCAAGCCCGGCCGGGATGGCAGTGAGCCGGGCCGTAGCGTTGAGAGGCCCCGGTGGCTGGGTTCTCGTCCGCCTGCCGACTGCCTCTTCGCTGTCACGAAATTATCCATCAAGCGCAGGGCCCATGCGAGTCAAATAATTTTCGGTTCTTGGCCCGGGAGTTGCGGCCTTGATGGGGCTCTCAGAACTTCTCTTATAGTACACGCCAATACCATCACAGGCAGCATCGCCTTTACCGTCGCGAGATTGCCGGGTGGATTGGTCAATAACAGCAAGTCGCTGTATCCGGAGGGCTCGTCCCCTCGCCCCCCGGGCGGGAACGGCGGGGCGGGGCCCCGGCAAGCAAAGGAGAACGCAATGATCAGATCCCTAGCCACGCTGAAGGCACGTAACCGCCGCCTGTGGATGCTGCTGGCGCTCCCGGCGGTCGCCGCAGCCGCGGCGCTGGTGGTGGGGTGCAGCTCGTCCGGCACCTCCTCCGGGGGCTCCGCTGGCGGCAGCAGCGGCCACGCGGCGCCGGCCGCGGGCAGCCTGAAGACCGCCAAGATCGGCGGCGCGACGGTGCTGACCAACAGCCAGGGCTTCACGCTCTACTCGTTCGCCCTCGACACGTCCACCAAGGCGAACTGCAACGGAACGTGCGCGACGAACTGGCCGCCGGTGAAGGGGTCCGTGACCGCGCCTGGGATCAAGGGCACGTTCGGCACGATCCAGCGATCCGACGGTTCGATACAGGCCACCTTCGACGGGCACCCCCTGTACACGTTCACCGCCGACACCTCGCCCGGCCAGGCCAAGGGCAACGGCCTGAACGCGTTCGGCGGAGTGTGGCATGAAGACACCGCCTCCGGCAGCGCCGCGGCCGCGCCCACCAGCAGCCCAGCATCGAGTGGCGGCGGAGGCTACTGAGCCCGCCGGCACCGGAACCGAGGCAGAGATCGAGCAGAACGGACTGACACGATGACATGGCGCGACACGATGACACGGCAGGGAACGATGATGGCGGCCGGGCGAACCGTCAGGGATCAAGCAGAGCCGTCGGCGCCCGGCTGGCGAAGAGTCATGCTGCGCATGGTGGGTGCAGGTCTGCTGATCGCCACCGGAGCAATCCATCTGGACCTCTACCTGACCGGCTACCGGTCGATACCGACGATCGGCTGGCTTTTCCTCCTGCAGGTGATCGCCGCCTTCGGCTTCGCGCTGGCCGTGCTCGTCGTCCCCAGCCGGCTGGTTGCCGCGGCGGCAGCAGTCTTCCCCCTGGCTACCCTCGGCGGATACCTGCTGTCGGTATGGATCGGGCTGTTCGGGTTCACAGAGGTACGCACGACCGCAGGCATCGTCGCCGGAGTGGTGGAGGTGGCCGCTTTCGTGGTTCTGGCCGCGCTCACGCTTGCTCCTGCCCCGGCGGGCAGCACGACCAAAGCCCCGGCGAGATTCCCCGCTGAGATCTCCCCCGCGATCGCCCGGGCGGCCGGACTGACCGCCGCAGGCCTGGCGCTTGTGGCCCTGGTGCTGCTTGGGCTCGCGGTTGCCGGGGCCGGCGCTGCGGCACCCGCGGCCACGGGCACGGGTCTGAAGACCACGACGATCGGCGGGACGACCGTAGTGACCAACGCCAAGGGCTTCACGCTCTACTGGTTCGCCCCGGACACCCCAACCGCCTCGAAATGCTACGGGAGTTGTGCTCAGTACTGGCCGCCGGTGACCGGCCCCGCCGCGGCCGGCCCGGGCGTACCGGGCAGGGTCGGCACGATCAAGCGAACCGACGGCCCTGCCCAGCTCACCTACAACGGGCATCCGCTGTACACCTACATCGGCGACTCGGCCCCCGGGCAGGCCAGGGGCAACAACCTCAACCTGTACGGCGGACTCTGGCGTGAGGTGCGTGTTTCCCGGTGAGGGGCGGTCGCGCCCAGGCCACCATGACGCGGTTGCAGAACAACCAACGGCCTCGCTCCAGACCATCCAGCACACCCGCTGGGCGCTGATGAACGCGATTCACGACGCGCTGCGCCGTGACCTGGACCAGCTCACCCGCGCCACAGCAAGACGCGCGGCGTCAAAGTGGACAGACTGTCCGGATCGGAGCTCGGATCGACGCCGAAGAGTTCTACCGGCTGCTGGAAGGCCAGGTCATCGACGACACCAACCTCTTCAGCCAAAACTCCAAGAGTGGGAGGACTACTACAACTACCATCGCCCCCCCACGGCGCCAGATCCCCTGCGAACGTCTACGGCAGAAAGCCCACGACCCGCTGCACCGCGAACGAGGGTGATAGAGCTTCAAGCAACGTCCGCGCCTCCCCGACGGCCTTCACAAGTCCAGATTACGTGGCGATTACAGCGATCCCGGCCCGAGGCTGATTCACGACCCGCCAGAATAGGGAGATCTGTAGCCGGTCCGGCCGCGACATCCGCATCGAGATAACAGCTAATAATCGGCGATCCGGCGCTGGCGAATGCCGCGAATCGCCTACCTCCTAAGTCACGCAATGTGGTCAGCGCTGCCCATGCGTCGAAGCCGGCAGATGGCCGGGCTCAGGCTGGCCGCGACCGGGCGCGCTGGGCCAGCAGGACCTGACATGTGCAGGCCCTGCTCGCGACCCGGGGTCAGCGTGGCGGGCATCAGCAAGTCACCGGCCTGCGGCACCAGCAGCTGGCAGGACGGGTGGTCAGTAACTGGTGATGATGGTCGTGACTGGCAATCTGAACCGGCGCTCGGCCTGATGTGGCAAGTCCGCCCTGAGCCAGCGCGAGACGTGCTGGGGCAGGGTGGCCACGATGATCTCGTCGAACTGGTGATCGGCGCACACTTTGTCAATGGCCTCCAGCGGGCTGGAGCTTCCGAGATCGCCCTCGACAGGGACGCCGATCGCAGCAAGGCCGGTCAGCATCAGGCTGAGGCGCTCCCGGGCCCGCGCGGTCGCCTCCTCGTCGGTGGCGGGGCGAGCGTAATACGTCGCCCACCACCACATGCCGGGCTGGGGGAGGACGCCGCCGGCCGCCACCGGGTCATACTGCGCGGCTTTGGAGTCCGGGACAATCACGAAGAAGGAACAGGGCCCCCGCACGGATCCGCTTGCGCAGCTCTTCCCCCTGCAGGGTCTGGTTCGCAACAACAAGATATCTGCGCATGACAACCACCCGCTTCAAAGTATCCCGCCGAGCCGCACTCTGGGACCGCACGGCGGCTCCCTGCCGTCTCCGGCATCCTGCGCCGGGTGCTCCGGGACGCCGCGACCGCCCAGGCTCACCCACCGGCCGGGTGAGCCTCACGCTTTGTGACCGGCATTTCGCCACTTGCCGAGCAATAAGCAATACCGCCGTTAGGGATATCCATCTGACCGGACCTGCGCAGGTCAACGGGCTGCCGCCAGGTTGGGGTGCGGCAGGGGCCGGTCCTGGCCTGACCTGTGTATTCAGTAGCGTCTGTCATCCGCCAGCGGCATGGGACCAGTTGAGGGGTTTTCCGCCATGAGCATGGGACCACCCGGTCGCCAGTAGCGGGACCAGCGGCGTGGCGCGCCGCTTGTCCCGCGTCATCCCGGTTTGATCTTCGCCAGTCGAGCGGCTGGAGGTCGCCGGGATGGTGTTCCGGGAGGTGTCAGTGATCGAGATCCGTGAGGTGCTGCGGGCGTGGCTGGCGGGGAAAAGCGAGCGGGCGGTGGCCGCGCAGGCCGGCGTCGACCGCAAGACGAGCAAACGGTATGTGACGGCCGCGGTGGCGGCCGGCCTGTTGCGGGATGGGGGTGAGGGGCAGCTCACCGATGAGCTGATCGGGCAGGTCGTGTCGGTGGTGCGGCCGGTGCGCCCGGACGGGCACGGTGCGGGGTGGGCGGAGCTGGAGGCCCGCCAGCAGCAGATCGCGAAGTGGGCCGAGGGCGGGGTGCCGGTGGTGAAGATCGGGATCTTGCTGGCCCGGCAGGGCGTGGTGGTGGCGGAGCGGACGCTGCACCGGTTCGCGGCCGAGCGGTGCGGGGCGGGCGGCAGCAAGGTGACCACGCCGGTCGATGACGGGCCGCCGGGCGGCGAGCTGCAGGTCGATTTCGGGGATCTGGGGCTGATCCCGGCCGGTGAGGGCAGGCGGCGCAAGCTGCGGGCGCTGGTGTTCACCGCCTGCTTCTCCCGGTACATGTTCGTGTACCTGACGTTCTCGATGACGCTGGAGGAGGTCATCGCCGGCTGCGAGGACGCCTGGCAGTTCTTCTCCGGGGTGTTCCGCGTCGTCGTCCCGGACAACATGAGCCCGGTCGTGGCCAGGGCGGACGCGGTGAACCCGCGGCTGACCCGCGAGTGGCTGGAGTACGCCCAGGCGCGGGGGTTCGTCACCGACCCGGCCCGGGTCCGGCATCCTCGTGATAAGCCGCGGGTCGAGGCCGGCGTGCATTACGTGCAGGGAAACTTCTTCGCCGGGGAAACGTTCCTGGACCTGGCGGACGCGCGGTCGAAGATGGCCGCCTGGCTGGGGGTGGCGAACGCCCGGGTGCACGGCAGCACCCGGCAGGTGCCCGCGGTGGTGTTCGCCGCGCGGGAGGCGCCGTGCCTGCTGCCGGCCCCCGCCGGGCGCTACCAGGTGCCGTACTGGGCGCAGGTGAAGGTCCACGTCGATTACCACATCCAGGTTGCCCGGGCG
>WNGB01009423.1_pt1 | contig 23637 bp, 17 predicted proteins | sample 5400681 | NCBI WGS metagenome assembly WNGB01 (sample SAMN13153367, study PRJNA577476) | soil metagenome | isolation source: 115 cm soil or saprolite under grassland replicate 2 | place: USA:California | collected 2016-06-15
GCCCCATCCCAGCCCACAGAGACCAGCGAACCCGGCGCCACCCGGGACACCAGCATGCCCACCGGTCGAAACACCACACAACCCATCGACTACTAGCGATACGTGGCGATCTCACCTCCGCTATCCGCGGATCCGGGTCTGACAAGCCAGATCATCCCAGATCAGAACGCACTTCCTCGTTCTTGATCAAGCACCGACACAGCCTTTGAAGAGCCGGGGTTAGAGCGACTCGAGCAGCGGCCAGAGGCGCGAATCAGCGTCGGCGAGCGCTTTCGCCATTGGAACAACGGCTCACTCCAGCGCTCCTCGTAGAGCCTGAGCAGCCACCCCGCTTTCTCCCGCTCGGCATCGGGCCAGGCGGACATCGCGGTGCGCGCTTGCTGCGCCTTCACGAGGAAGTCGTCGACCCGCAGGTACTGGTGCGCAGGTCAACACCACGAAACTCCACTCGGCGAAGCTTTGCCCGAGTGAGGTCGTTGCCGTCGAACGTGTTGCGCCGCAGCCCACCGTCGGCGGACTCGGAACGCCCGTAGAAACAGGCACTAGTCATGGTGCCGATGAACGCGCACTCGACGAAGTCCGCCTCCTTGGCGTCGAACTGCTGGAACACGCAATGGTTGAACGTACAGCGTTCGAAGCGGGCGTCGCCCGGGCGGCAGCCACCGCCCCCTCCCAACGTCCCGGGTAGAGGGCCACTTCCATGCGTGACCACGATCCTGGGCCGGGAAGATTGGTGGGCCGGCGCCCGTTGTCGCCCGGGCAGCGCTACTATCGCCAGCCGGCCGGACTGCAACGGTTTCGGACGGACCTGGATGGACCCTGATGGACGTTGTTCGTAAGCTGGGCTGCGGCTTACGTGTCAATCGGGGGAACACTCATGGAGGACCACAGATCTGACCGCACCACGGTAACCGATTCCAGCCGCGGCGGCGCAGCCCCGCCGCCGGTGAACGGATCCGACGCCGGCCCTCCCATCGGGGCGCAGCCGTCTGACATCGATGTTCTGCTGCTGGGCCCGGTGGGCGTGCGGGTCGGCGACGGCTGGTCGACTCCCGGGTCGGGACGGCTCCGGGCGATACTTTCCGCCTTCGCCCTCGCCGATGGGCGTGAGGTGAGCACCGACACGTTGACCACACTGCTGTGGGGCGACACCCAACCGGCGTCGTCGACCCTGGCGGTAGCCGTCCACCGGCTGCGCAAGTGGCTGGCCGGCAGCGCCGGATCGGCGGCGACGATCCGGACGACGACCAACGGGTACGCCCTGGACCTGACGGCCGGAAGCACGGACGTGGCCCGGTTCCGCCGGCTCCTCGCCGACTCCCGGGAGCGGCCGGCGTCGCAGGCCGCGCCCCTGCTGGCCCGCGCGCTGGCGCTCTGGCGCGGCGACCCGCTCGCCGACGTACCCAGCCGATACGTCGATGAGACGGTGGTGGCGCAGCTTCAGCGGGAGCGGGTCGCGGCGACGCTCGACTACGGGCGGGCTCTTCTGGTCACCGGCCGCGCAAGAGCCGCGGTCGACGTGCTTGGGCCGCTCGTCGAGCAGCAGCCCTTCGAGGAGGGCGCGCACGGCGTGCTGATGGAGGCGCTCGCCGCCGCCGGGCGCCAGGCCGATGCCCTCGAGGTGTACGAGCGGCTGCGTGCCCGGCTGGCCGACAAGCTCGGCGTCGACCCCGGTCCGCAGATGCGCGAGGCTCACCTGCGGGTACTGCGCCAGGAGACTCCCGAGGCCACCGACGGCCCGGCTGCTGCGGACCTACCGATGCAGCTTCCCGCGGCAACCCCGGTCTTCAGCGGCCGGCGAGCGGCGTTGAGCACGCTCGCGGAAGCACTGACCAGCCCAGCCCGTCCGGTGCACCAGGCGGCGCTGCCGGCAGGGCCGGCAGCCGTAACGGCGGCCGGATCCGCCCGCGTCGCGTTGCTCTACGGCATGCCCGGTGTCGGCAAGACGGCCCTCGCCGTGCAGTTGGCCCACCGGATCCGCGACCGGCACCCCGATGGGCAGCTCTTCGCGGAGCTGCGCGGCGTTACCCGGCCGCGTCGCGCCGCCGAGGTCCTCGCCAGCTTCCTCCGTGCGCTCGGTGTCGACCACCGCCGGATCCCGGCGACACTCGAGGAACGCGCCGCGCTCTACCGTGGCCGGCTCGCCGGGCGCCAGATGCTGATCCTGCTCGACGACGCGAGCACCGCCGCGCAGATACTCCCGCTGCTGCCGGCGGAACCGGGCTGCGCGGTCATCGTCACCAGCCGGCAGCGACTCGTCGAGCTAGTCGCCCGCCGGCACCTGGTCGAACCCATGACCGAGGACGAGTCGATCGACGTGCTCGGCGCGTACCTCACGTCCGAGCGGGTGGCCCGCGAAGCGACGGCAGCCCGCGAGATCGCGCGGGCCTGCGGCGGTCTGCCATTGGCGCTGCGAATAGCGACCGCGCGGCTGCTCAGCCAGCCCGACATGTGGATCGCGGACGCCGCGCGGATACTGCGCGACTCGCGCCACCGGCTGCGCGAGTTGCACGCGGGACGCCTCACCGTCCGCGCCAGCTTCGAGTCCAGCTATCGCGCACTGAGCCTGCCCGCCCGTCGCGCCTTCCGGCGGCTGGCCAGCCTGCCCACCCCGTCGTTTCCGCAGTGGGCCGTGGCGGTAGCGGCCGGTGTTGACTCCAGTTCCCAGCTCATCGGGGAGCTGGCCGAGTCGCAGTTGGTCACTCCGGTACGGCGGCCGGCGCCCGGCCAGGCGCGGTACGCCTTCCACGACCTGGTCCGGCTGTTCGCGGTCGAGCCGTCGGCCGACGATCCGGGCGCTCCGGTGGACGCGCTGGTCGACGCCTGGTGTGCGCTGGCCAGCGACGCATCCCGCCGGCTCGGCACCCGGACGCTGGACATCACGCGGCTGCACGCGGCGATGCCCTGCCCGGTCGAAGGCGTCGTCGACGATCCGCCTGTGTGGTTCGACGAGGAGCAGGCCAATCTGATCGAGGTACTGCGGTACGCCTGCGCCAGCGGCTGGCCCCGCCGTGCGGCCGCCCTGCTGACCGCGCTCAACTCGTACTTCGTGATCCGGCACGCCGTCGACGAATGGCGCGACTGCGCCGAGGCTGTGGAACGGGTGGCTTCCGCCGCCGGGGACCGGCTCGCGCTGGCCTACGTCGCTGAGTCCCGGGTACTCCTGCACATCGCACTCGACCAACTCGATGAGGTGGCCCGGCAGGCCGAGGCCGCCACTGCCCTGTTCACCGAGCTCAACGACGAGCCGGGCGCCACCCAGATGCGATACCACCTGGCCTTCGCGTACCGCAGACTCGGTGACATCGACAGCGCGCTCCGGCTCACAACGGAGCTGACCGAGGCGTACCTCCGGCTCGGCGATCCTTTCGGCCAGGCGGCCGCGCATAACGCGCTGGGTGTGCTGTACCACGACCATCTCACCGACCTCGACCGTTCGCAGGACCACTTCGAGCGGGCATACGCGCTGCTCGAAGGCGTCGAAGGCCGTCCGCGCCGGCAGGTCGGATTCAGCCTCGGCTCGCTCCATCTCGACCGGGGCCGGCCCGCCCAGGCGGAGGTGCTGCTGGTCGACGCGTTGGCTCGGGCGCGCGACGACAACGACCTGGTCGGCATCGCGTACATCCTGCACCGACTCGGCGCGGCGTGGATCGAACTGGACCGCACGGCGGAGGCCCGCTCCGCGCTGGAGGAGTCCTACGGACTGTGCCGCCGGATCGGCAAGCGCGAAGGAGAGGCGATGGCGTTGGAGGCGCTGGCAACGCTCGACGAGCGGGTCGGTGTCCCGGACGGCGGCGCGGGCCGGCTACGGACGGCCGCGGACATCTACGCCGCGCTCAACCTTCCGTCCGACCTGCGCCGCGTCCGCGCCCGACTAGATCTTCTACACCAAGGTCCATAACCGGGTCCTAGGCCCGCTGCTGGCCGCCGACCAACCGCCCGCACCACCCCCGCTGCGGCAGGCGCTGCGCACCATCGACCAGCACATCAACGACTACCTCAGCCGGGCACAGCTACCCGTCGCCACGTGAACACCTGGCTCAACCGTCAAAACCCCGGAAACCAAGCGAACGCTAGTTGGTCACCGTCGGTTCGAGTAACGGGTCGGTCGCCAGCCTGTCGAACTCGGTCTGCTCGCGCTGGTCAAGCCCGCCGTGGCAGTCGTACCGGGTGCGGATGTCGGTGCCTGCGGTCACTGCCGTCTGGGCGTCGAAGACCACGAGGCCACGCAGATTGGGGACGGTGCCGGCGTCTACGGCCGCCTTCAGCCGGCCGTAGAACGTGTAGGTGGCCTGCTGGTCGCACGAGATGCTGCCGAATTCAGCGAGCATGTACGGCTTGCCGGTGAACGCGTGGGTGGTGTCGGTCAACGCGGCGAGCAGCTTGGGGAACCGGGAGACGTCGCCGAGCGTGCCATTCGTCGGGTACGGGTCGTAGGCGACCCAGTCGACCAGGTTGTTACCCGGCCAGACGTCCTTGACCGCGCAGTCCCACTTGGCGAGACTCATGTAGTTCATGACCCAGACGACGTTGGTCACGCCGGCGCTGACGAAGATGTCGTGCGCGCGCTGCCACATCGCCCGGTAGTTGGCCGGGGTGTTGCCTGGCCTGGTGCTCTTGTACGAGGTGCAGTGAGCGCCGCCGGACAGGTCGTTCTCCGGCTCGTGGAACAGCGCGAGCATGACCTTGTGCGGCGCCAAGGACTTGATGTTCTGCGCGGCCTTCCGGATCACCGCGTCGTGCGCGCCGGTCGCCGCACCGGCGAAGTCAAGGCCCGGCTTGAAGTTGGCCAGGACGACGCGTCCCTCGGCGGTGAACCGGCGCTCGGCGGCTCCGATCGGATCGGCGGCCTCGAACGGCACCGGGCTGTTGCCCGGAGCGTGGTACGAGTGCACCACATCGACCCGCCTGCCGTAGCGGCCATCGGCCGCCCGCGTCCGCTGCTCCCAGTTGCCCGGATACCCGCCGGTCCATGCGCCGAAGAGCGCCTGCCGGGCGCAGGTTGGAACCAGTTTCGCGTTGAGCCCGCACCGTGCGCCGTTCTTCGTCGCCGCGGGTGCGCTTTGCGCATACACGATTCCCAAGATGCCGGTCAGGGCAACCAACAGCACGACCCGAATGCCCGCTCTCATCGCCGTCCTCCCATCGCTGTGTCTATGCAGCGGCACAGTCTGGTCGGCCCGGCTTTCTCCTCGCTTACACCCGGAGCATCGACGTCCGCAGGACCGTGGAGACCGCGTCCTTGTGGGAAGGTTCGACCGCGCAGGCAACCTGAGTTGGCACCGCTGCGCACCTGACTGGCGAAGGGGTTGTCATGCCGGGCAAGGATGATGAGGAGCAACGCCGGTTCGGTGAGTACCTCGACCGCTGCACGGCGCGACACGGTACGCCGGACGGCGGAGCGACCTGGGGCTCGCAGCACACGCTGCACGGCACGGGGGGCGTCGGGTCAGTACGTGACGCGCGACGGTAGGTTCGTGGTGCTGATCCACAACAACGACACGACCAGGTTCTGGGGCTCGCGCGACAACGGCGCCCATTTCGCGCCGCTGACCGGGCTGCACGGGCTGCCGTCGGACTCCAACGGTCACGTGCGACACACGAGTGACCGCGGGTACCTCGCCATGTTGTCCCGGCCCTCGCCGTCGTTCTACCGCTCCACCGACGGGTTGAGCCGGAGACGAGTAACGATCCGATAGGCCGGCCCGGTGCCCACGAGGGCACCCGGCTCAGCCGAACCAGCCGGGCCGTACGAGCCTGGCTTCGTAACCCGTGTGCCCTGGTTACCGCTGGCAATCACCGCATTGGCTGCACCGCTGGCCGCCATCGCACTCAACGCCCTGATCACCCGTACCCGGCTGGTCCTGGCCCGTCGCCTGGCCTGATGTCGTGCAATTTCGCGACGGGTCGTCGATTCGGGGCTGCCTGCTCGTTATACATGGTAAGGAGACCATCGTGAGGAGGCGTTCATGCGGTTCATGTTCCTGATGTACGGCGACGAGCGGGCGGAGGCGGCGTTGTCCGCCGACGAGCGCAAGGCGATCGTCGGCGGGCATGTGGCGTTGGGACAGCAGCTACGCGAGAGCGGCGCGCTCGTGCTGGCCGAGGCGCTGGCCGGCAGCGACACCGCCACCGTGGTTCGGCCGGCTGACGGCCTGGTCACCGACGGGCCCTTCAGCGAGGGGCGTGAACAGATCGGCAGCGCGTACGTGCTGGAGTGCGCCGATCTCGACGAAGCGCTATCGTACGCCAAGCAGGTCCCGGTCAGCCCCGGCCTGGCGGTTGAGATCCGGCCTTGTGTGTGAAATGACGCAAGCGGTGGAGCGGGCCTACCGGGAGCAGTGGGCGCGCCTGGTAGCCCTGCTCGCCGATAAGCTACGCAGTCTAGATCTTGCCGAGGACTGCGCGGCCGAGGCGTTCGCTGCCGCGGTGCAGCGCTGGCCCGACGACGGGGTACCGGCTCATCCAGAAGGCTGGTTGTACCGCACCGCGCTGCGCCGCGGCATCGACGCCCAGCGCCGGGTAGCGGCCCTGGGCCGCAAGCTTGCGTTACTGGTCGTCGAGCAGAGCCGCCACCACGACGCGCCGGACGTGGACGTGGAGGTAGACATGGTCGAGGACGGGGCGGCTGCGGTGACCCTTCCCGACCACCGGCTACGGATGCTGTTCACCTGCTGCCACCCGGGGCTGGCTGTCGAAGCACGCGTCGCCCTCACGCTCCGCCTTCTCGGCGGGCTACGCACCGGCGAGATCGCTCGTGCGTTACTGCCCGACCGGCTCGCCGGCGTCCTCGCGGTCCTCTATCTCATCTTCGCCGAGGGGTACGCGGCGACGACCGGGCGGACGTTGGTGCGGACCGAACTGGCCGATCAGGCGATCCGCCTGACCCGCATCCTGTCCGACGCCATGCCCGACGAACCGGAGGTGGCCGGGCTGCTGGCGCTCATGCTGTTCCAACACGCCCGGCGCGACACCCGAGTGGACTCCTCAGGACGGCTGGTTCTGCTCGCCGAGCAGGACCGGTCCCGATGGGACCAGATCATGATCGCGGAGGGCCAGCGGCTGCTCGCACGCGCCGGCTCACCAGGCCCGTACCGAATCCAAGCCGCCATCGCTGCCGTGCATGCCGGGGCCGCCCAGGCGGCCGACACCGACTGGCGGCTGATCTCGGACCTGGTGGCACAGGTGAATGGCTCGGCTGCCGGCCTCGCTCTCCTGAACGGGCTAGCCGCCAGCCTCGACCGGCACCACATGTTCTACGCCATCCGGGCCGATCTCCTCCGGCGGGTCGGCCGAGAGCATGACGCCGTCCAGGACTACCAGCGCGCCCTAGACCGGTGCACGAACGAGATCGAACGGGCCTTCCTCGGCGCGAGGCTGACCGAATCCCGAGCTCGGCGCATCGCTGCCACCCAGTGAGCGCCGACCCGGGGTAGCCGAACGCGTCGTTGAGGCCCGGCCGGTCGGCGTTCTTGCCGGACGCCTTGTCGAAGAAGCACTTCGCGCAGCCGGCCGCGGTGAGGGCGCTCTGCTGCCGGGCGAGGTTCTGCTCGCGGGTGGAGACACGGCCGTACCCGACGAGTGCGCCGGTGACGGTGGCGGGCAGCAGCAGAGCGCGCCGGGCGGGGCTGGGGTGTCCATGCCGCTCAGGCTGCCCGAGAAACGCTGTACGGCGTTGTTGGACACGCCGGTTTTGCGGACAGATTTTCACCGCCCGACTCGGGATCCGGGAAGCGTGGAGACAGCGAAGGACCCTGGGCACGGTCTTGCCTGGTGACCCTACAGGCGACCATCCCTACGATCGACGAGCGATGTGGCAACCCTCGGCGTGCCCGACTGATGGCGTGCGGTCGTCGTCCAGCCAGGCAAGGAGGGGAAACAACTCGCCGTAGATGGGATCGGACCGCGCCGGATGGATCGACGTGGGGGTCGAGATGTCGTTCGAGCAGGGAGTGGACCTGGGTGAGATCGGAGTCGGGTGACCGCTGACGCAGTCGCCGGCTGTAGCTGATGGCGGCGTGAATCGCCTGGCCGTACCGGACGCGGAACGATCCGCCCGTCGGTCCTGCGCCCATGCGCGCCGGATCGCGTGTCGGCGTTCACGGATTTCCCCCAGGGCTGCGCCGCCGGGTCGGGAATTCGGGTAGCCGGACCGCGGGGTCAAACGACCCCCCTTCACCAGGTGCGATTACCGTACGCAATCCCCAACGGGCGGATATAGACAGTCACCTATCAATGGTCGATCTTGGCCGACAATCTCCCGACAAAGATCATGACAACGGATTAGGAAACCGTTGCTCTATCCCCTGAGCTACGGGGGCGACGGGCCCAGGGTACCTACCAGTGGCCACCAACCAGCACCAGGGCTTACCAATCGTCGCCAACCAGCAGGGCGCCGACAGCGGAGCCCACATGGATGACACGGGCCTGCGACCGGGGGCGATTGTAGGCCCGCTGCCAACTGTCGCCGACGGTTACCAACCGTGCCCAACGCACTCGCTCGCACATGGATGACACGCAAGATCAGAGGATCCCTTTTACCACGATATTACACAACGTAACGAGCCTCGAAAACCGGCGGCTCGCCGAGTTGCCACGCCCTGACGGCCTGCCCGACGACGTGCGGCTGCGCCGCGGCGACGTCCCAGCCGAGGCCGACCCCGCCGAGCACCCGCGCGACCTTCCCGCCACCGTGCTGCGCACGATCAACGAGCAACCGCCCGTCCTGCACCTTCGCAGCGGGCTGGTGAGCGCCGCATCGTCGAACTGCTCATCGACCACCGGCCGGCGCCCCGACGAGGTCTGCACGCTGCCGTGGGACTGCCTGGACCGCGGCGAGAGCGGCAAGCCGGTGCTGGTCTACACCGACTCCAAGAACAACCGGCCCGGTCGGCGACTGCCTATCGCCGAGACCACCGCACAGCTCATCGGCGTGCAGAAAAACGAGACGCGGCAACGGTTCCCGCACACGCCACTCGACCAGCTCGTCCTGTTCCCTTGCGACAACGCCAATCCGGACGGCACCAAGCCGATGCACGCCGAAACGTTCGGCAACGCCCACCGGGAGTTCATCGACCAGATCGCGCATCTGCTCCTCGACGAGGACAACACCCCGTTCGACCGGCGCCGGGTGGTGCCCTACGCCTACCGGCACAGCTACGCCCAATGCCACGCCGACCAAGGCGTCGCCCCCGACGTGCTGCGCGAGCTGATGGGTCACCGATCGATGCGCACCACTTTCATCTACTGCCGCATCACCGAAACCCGCACCCGCGCCGCGGTGGAAAAGGTTGCCGCCACCAGTTCGACGGCAAAGGACGACGCGTCTTCCACAGCATCAGCGGGCTGCTCGCCGACGAACACGCCCGCCTGCGGATAGGACAGGTCGCCGTCCCGTTCGGGATGTGCACCGAGCCGTCCAACGTCAAGGCCGGCGGCCAGGCATGCCCCTACAAGTACACCTGCGTGGGCTGCGGCCGCTTCCGCAGCGACCCGTCCTACCTGCCCGACCTGCAGCAACTGCTCGCCGACCGGGAACGCATCCGCTCCGCCACCGACCTCGAGGGCTGGGCCCGCCAACACCTGGCTCCACCCGACGAACAGATCGACCAGCTGCGGGCGCTGATCCGCCGCATCGAGGACGACCTGACCAACCTCAGCGACGACGACCGAGACCAGATCCGCCAGGCCATCACCGTGATCCGCCAGACCCGCCAAACCGTCACGCTCGGGATGCCGGGCCTGCGCCCCACGCACAGCAGACCGCAGGTGAAGCAATGACCGCGCCGCATCCGCTCACCCAGGCCCGCCACCGCGACGTCGCCCGCCGTCGCGAACGCGTGCACCAGGCCATCGCCGCCATGACCGCCGACGCGGCCGAGATCAGCGCCTCCGCCGTAGCGGCCCGGGCCCGAGTACACCGCTTGTTCATCCACCGCCACCCGGGACCTGCACGCCGCCGTGCTGGCCGCCGCCGACCCGCTGACGGCGGGCACCGATCCCGGCCAGGCCACCACGACCGTCAGCCGCCGATCCCTGCTGGCCGACAACGCCAACCTGCACGAGCACCCCGCCGCCTCCAGCGGCGCATCAACGACCTCGAAGCCCGCCTGTCCGAATCGGCTGATAACCGAGATCAACCACCCATGATCACCTCGTCAGCATACGGTTAGCCCGGCTTACTGAGAATTTCATCGTACGGGTCTTGTGAGACGCCTTCGGGCACACGACCTTGGCGGCAGATGGCCTTCCACTTTAGTTCTCTGACCTATCCGTTGGGGGATCGATCTACGGACAGTCGCCATCATCGTCCAGGTCGGGCTCATCCTCCTGGTACAGGACGCACCGGATCACGGCGTGACCCAGGCTGGGGGGTGCCGGTGCCCGGCGGTCAAGCGTCGGCCTCGACCGCGCGCCGGGTGTCTAGCTGGGCCTGGTCGGCTGCGGCCCGGCCTGATGCCCACCCGTCCGGGTTGGTGGCCGCCACCGGCCGGCCGACGAGGTCAGGGAACAGATCGTCGGCCATCGCGCCGACCGCGGAATCCCGGGAGGCGAGGATCGGCAGCAGCCGGTCTGCCCCGGGTTGGCCGGCCAGGTCCCGGCTGGCCTGTTCGGTCGCCTGCTTGGTCGCCGTGGCCAGGCGCTCGCCGATGCGCTGGGCGTACGCGGTGAGGAACGACTGCCGAAACGAGCGGGTGGTCGACCGGCCGTGGGCGTCGCGGCGCGACCCGGCCTGCGTCATCGCCGCGGTGGCCTGCACCAGCAGCGAGGTGAACAGCAACTCGACGGCGTCGATGTCGGCGGCGAATCCGAGTACCGTGACGAATCCGAAGGAGCTGGACCAGATTGCTCGGCAACGGTTGGCGCCGGCCACCGCGTCGAGCAGGAGCACCTTGGGCGCCTCGTACGGGTTCTCGACACCGATGCGCCGCCCGACCGGCTCGTCACGGGCGCCGGCCCCGAGCGACAGCAGCGCATAGTCGATGCTGTGGCGGGCCATCAACTCCTGCGCCTTGGCGGTGTACGCCTCGGCCTCCTCCGCGAAGCTGGTCGACTCCGCCTTGGCCAGCAGCGCCCGCACCCGTTCAAGCTGGCGCGGGCCGGCCGACCGACCGCCGGCCGCTGCGAGCGACCCGCGCCGCGCCTGCCCCGGCGGCGGGCACAGCACCTGGATCTGCGAGCAGGTGGAGAAGACGTGCAGCACCTGCAGCAGGCATCGGATCAACTCGGGCCGGGCCAGGCCCTCACGCTCACCCAGGGCCGAAAGAAACTCGTCGTCGCGTGTCCACCAGACCGTCGCGTCGAGCTCACGCAGCTGCGCCTCCCAACGCTCATCCACGGTCGCGGCGGCGTAGCCGCGCATCTGCGCGGCGATGACATCGACGACAACCTGCACGTGGCGAGGACCGTAGTCGCGCCGGGCGGCTCGCACCACATCGACGGGCTGCCAGCCCCGAGTCCACACCGCCGACAGCTCATGTTGCGCGATCGCGGTCAACTCCGAGTCCACCGCCCGCCGCCCGCCGGCCCAGCCCGGGCCGTCGGCCAGCATGGCACAGCACCGCCGCACGGTTTCATCGTCCTTGGCGTGCAGGGCGAAGACCGCTTCGCGGGCCACCGGCTCCACCAGGTGCGGAGGCAGTACCCCGCGCTCGGCCCGACCGGACAATCCCGCCGACGGCGATCCGGCTGCCGCACCGTGCCCGGACCCCGGGTCGTAGCCGACCCGCTCCTGCCGGCGCCGCTGCTGATCCTGACGCGCCTTCTGCTTGGCCCGCCGCCGTTCACGATTCTTCGCGCCCACCGTCACCGCCGATCAATCCGAGCTCACCCGATCTGCGACCTTACCCACCACGGCGCGGCGATCACCCCGCGGCCCGTATCGGCGGGCGGTTCCGTCGTGAACCAACAACACAGCAGGCGATACGCCCTGGACGAAATCCGGGGTTGGCAGCTTCCGGCCCGGCAACGACTCATCATCCCGGCACTGTGCTGACCTGGCCGGGTAGCGCTACTCGGTGACCGCAGGCCCGCGGTCACCAGCGACGCACGCCGCGGCGGAGACAGGCCAGCGCACACGCCCTGGTACTACACGACGGCCTCCGGCGCGCTCAAGCCATCCAGCGCCTTCGCGGCGTGACGTCAACCCGGATCTCCCCGGTGATCGTCTTCTACACCGTGTCCCGTGAACGCGCCCGCAGACCCCAGTTGCCGTCGACCCGCTGGCCTCAGCCCCCTAGCACGACCGGGCTCGTTGAACGGGTCCCGACGATGATCATCGCGTCTGCGAACTTTGAGCGGCAGATGCCTGCCACATCGGGCCCCCAAGCCATCCGCTGAGGGTTCCGTATCGAAACAGTTGCATGCTAGTTGATCTCGCAGATCATTCCGGAGCGCCGGAGCCTCGCGGACGGCAGCACCGTTTGTACTTCGCGCCGGAAGAGCACCAGCACAGAGCATTTCGCTCTGGCGGCCACGACGTCATGGCTGAGACGTCGACGGTACGCAGGTCCGGATAGGCGAGCAGGTCCTCCGCGGACGGTTCGGTGACACCCCTGGCAGCGAGAACGCCTCGAACTCGCCGGCGTTCCCGGGCAGGTGACGTGCCCTGAAGCCGTTGTTGTCCACAAGCACGCAGTACCGCTCGGTACGCTGCCGGCATTCGTCCCACGTCGCGCCCAGCACCGCCGTCAGCCGCGGCCATCGCGTGATCATCGCCCGGTGTTCGGACCGGGACCAGAACACCGCCAGGGCCACCGGTGGTTGCGGCTGGGGACCGTCCGGCCAGAACCGGACCAGAGTCTCGTCACTGGCACGGGGATCTCCCGTCATGCAGGCAAGCGCCCGGTGCGCCCGAGCCTGCAGATCATCGGGTGTGTCACCGGTAGCGGCCAGGCTCGTGGCTCGCAACGCGACGAGCTGTTCCAAGGCGGACTCGGGGTCGCCGGTGCGCAGCGCCAGCTCCATCCCCGGGGTCAGCCAGGCCAGCGCCGTTGGGTGATCTCCGAGGTCGCTGTACCCGATCCCGGCCTGCACGTAGATCCACACATCGTCGGGAATGGCTGCCCGGGCCTGGCTCCACAGGCATCTGGCCCGTGGTTCGTGCCCGGCGCGTATCAGCCTCTCCCCGAGCGCACACAGCATCTCGGCGCCCCTCGCTGTGTCCGCCCCGGGTGGCGTCGGTGACGACCCAGACCGCATCGTCCACCCGCCCCAACGCCAGGTAGCCCTCGGCGAGGGTCTGGCTCCAGGCCCCGGTATCGAAGAAGAACCCTTCCTTGCCCGCCCCCTCGGCGTGGGCGAGCCGCAGGTACTCCTCCAGCACGGCGACCAGCTGCACGTGGTCGTCACCCGCCTGGTGAACCCGCTCCATCATCGCGTCGACACGCCGTTCCAGCGCTGACTTCCTCGGCCACATCCGGTAGACCGTACCGGCGCGGGCCCCGTGGGCGAATCCGGGGAGCGGCGCCTGAACGGGACCGAAACCCGATGGCCCCCACGACCGTGCGCGCACCCCCCTGTCCTACGGGTGGCACGATCAGCGACGGCGGGTCGACAACCGCAGCTGCCCAACAAGCCGGTGTCTACCCGATCCGACCGGTGCCACCTCACCCCAATCGACGTTCTCGTCGACGTCGGCTGGCGCAGCCGCGTTCGGCGAGTCCGGCCCAGGCGGCGCACGTGATGCCCCGGTCGAGCTTGCGGGCACTGACACGGTTCATCGAGGGCTGCGCCGCGTGCCGGCACCGCGCCAGATGTCGAGAACATGGTCGATGTCGGGCCGGACCTGTCGGCGTGCCTCGGGGCGGGGGACGCCGGACATGAGCAACGCGTCATAGCGGGTGTCGTCGTGGCGTACCGACGCGACCACGGCGTTGGTGACCGCGTCGGTGTCCAGAGCGCGGGCGGCGGCGGTGCGCCCGACCCGGCCGCTGCCGCGGGTGGCGGTGTGGCCGGCGATCGCGGCGGCGCGGGCGGCCGGGCAGCCCGGGAATAGCCGGCGGATCTCCGCTGCCAGCCGGGCCTGGAACTGTACGTCGGCGTCGGCGCGGCGCTCGCGGTCACGCTCGCGGCGCCGGGCCCGGGCGGCTTCGTCGGACAGGCACTGCCGCTCGGCCTGTTCGAGGGCGCCGTCCTCGACCAGAAGACCCTGCCGTTCGTAGCGTTTACGGCTGCGGCTGAAGCGCACGACCACGGCGGACAGGCGGCTGGCCTGTTTGGCGCGGCGGGTCAGCGCGGCGTCGCCAGCGGGCAGGAAGACGAGGTGGTCGAGGTCGGCGCAGGCCAGGCACAGCGGTCCGGCGTCGTCCATGGTGAGCAGGTCTGCGTCGGTATCGCCGCAGCCGGCGCAGGTGAAGGCGTCCAACGGCCGGATGACGACCAGGTCGGGTGGGCGGCTGTGCCGCGCGGTGAGCCGTTCCCGCTGGGGTTCGGGCAGCTCGGGTGGCGTCCAGTGGGTGCGGTAGGCGCGTTCGGTGGCCGGGTCGCCGTCGGCGGTGAAGCGCAGCGGCCGCTGGTCGCGGGTTGCGGCCAGATAGGCCACCTCGTTCGGTGTCAGGTGCGCCGACTGGGTGAAGCGGTGGAAGGTCGCCAGCGCGGTGGCGAGCCGTTGCGGGGGTACCGCGGCGACCGCCTCCAGGTGCTCGACGCGCCCCCGCTGCCAGTCGGTGACCCGCCCGGCCGGCAGCCAGCCGATGCCGGTCAGCACATCGAGCGGGCAGACGAACCTCTGCTGGGCCAGCGCCGCCTGCGCGGCGGCGACGACCCGACGTTCCAGCTTCGACATGAGGCCCTGGCTAGCCGTGATCGGATTGGTGGACAGCATCGTCGCGCTCCCACGTGTCGCTCGTCGCCTGACGCTTCAACAGTCGGATCTCTCCTTCCCCTGGCATCAGCCACGGGGCCGCTTGGCCGCTACCCCGACCGGACTTTCACCGGCAAACTCCCCCGCAGCTTGGCAGGACACACCCCGAACGACAGGATCACGACCGCCAGCACGCACCGGAGCATCGATCCCAGGCCACATGAATTCGCACTTCAACGCCGGTGACCGGGTTTCTGGACGGTACCGGGTAGTAGGCCGTAGGCCTCCCCGAGCCGGGCTTGGAATTCAGTTCCGCCGAGCTTCGGGCCCGGCTCGGGGAGTTGCCGTAGCAGGAGGTCCGGCTCGATGTCGAGCGTGGGCGGGCGATGCGGCAGCGGTACCGGTGAAACCCAGAACCGGTCCAGCGCCTCGGCCAACGGCGGCGTGCTGAGGTCGGCGAGGGCCGCCGCCGACCCGATCCGCGCCGGTTCCCCGGCCGTCGATTCCCCGGCCGTCGATTCCGGTGTCGGCTCGCGCTCGGTGGCGGGCCCGCCACGTAGTACCCGCAACCGGCCCAGCAGGGCCTGCTTGTCGCGGCCGCGCCAGTACAGAATCTGGAACGGATCGCTGTCGAACGCCTCGGCCAGCAGGTAGAACGTCGCCGCTAGGTGCTTGCACGGCACGCTCCAGTCCGGGCACGAGCAGGCCAGCTTCAGGTCCCCCATCGTCTCCGGAAACAGCGGCGCGCCGCCCGACGCGAACACATCCTCGATCTCGTGCGGCATCTCACCGGCGAGCAGTTGCGCGCTGAACAACGCCTGCGCGGCGAGCGCCCGCTCGACCCGCGACCAGACCCGGCCGGGGAACGGCTTCAGGCCGATCGTCACCCGGTACGGCTGCGGCCGCGACCCTTGCACCGACGAGGTCACCAGGCCCGGCGCGACGTCCAGCGACAGGACCTGGCCTGCCCGCGCGTACGACCGGCCCCGAGTGAGGCGGGTACCGAGCGCGAACGACTCCAGTACGGCGAGGAACCGCTTCGACCACCATGACGCGCCGATCGCGCCGCGGGTACTGCGAGCGCGGATCCCGCCCTCCACCCGGATCGGCGGCCGGTAGTCATTGAAATCCCGAAAACTCACTGGGCCACCCGCTGGCTTCGCTCGCTCACTCGACCACCGCCCCGGCATCAAGGGCGAACAGGTCGCGAAGCTCCGATATGGACAGCTCGGTGAGCCATTGCTCGCCGGTACCCACGATGCGCGCCGCCAAGCCGCGCTTATCCCGGATCATGCCGGAGATCTTCTCCTCGACCGTACCGGCACAGACGAACTTGCGCACCTGTACCGCACGCTTCTGGCCGATCCGGAACGCCCGGTCGGTGGCCTGGTCCTCGACGGCCGGATTCCACCACCGGTCGACGTGCACGACGTGGTTCGCCGCGGTCAGCGTGAGACCGGTGCCGCCGGCCTTCAACGACAGGACGAACAGCGATGATCCGCCATCACCCTGGAACCGCGCCACCAGCGCGTCCCGCTCAGCCTTCGCCACCCCGCCGTGCAGGTACGCCACCTCCCGCCCGAACCGGGCCGACAGGTGCGCGCGCAGCATGCCACCGAACTCCGCGTACTGGGTGAACAGCAGCGCCTTCTCGCCGGCGGCGAGCACCTCGTCGAGGATCTCCTCCAGCCGCGCGAGCTTGCCCGAACGGCCGGCGAGCCGGGTACCGTCGCGCAGGAACTGGGCTGGGTGATTGCACACCTGCTTGAGCTTGGTCATGGTCGCGAGAACGAGACCGCGCCGTTCGATGCCGTCCGAGTCGGCGATACGGGCCAGCATGTCCTCGACCACGGCCTGGTAGAGCGAGGCCTGCTCCCCGGTCAGGTTGCACAGCACCTCCATCTCCAGCTTCTCCGGCAGGTCGGTGATGATCGTCTTGTCGGTCTTCACCCGCCGGAGAACGAACGGCCCGGTCACTCGACGCAGCCGCGCCGCCGCCTCGTCGTCACCGTGGCGTTCGACCGGCTCGGCGTACCGCTTCTTGAACCCGGCGGCGCTGCCGAGCAGGCCAGGATTGGCGAACTCCATCAGCGACCACAGGTCGGCGAGCCGGTTCTCCACCGGGGTACCCGTGACCGCGACCCGGTGCCGCGCCGGCAGCGAGCGCACGGCGACCGCCTGGCGGGTGGCGGCGTTCTTGATCGCCTGCGCCTCATCCACGACGATCCGGTGCCATTCAATCTTGCTCAGCGCGGCGGCGTCCCGCGCCGCCAGTGCGTACGTGGTCACGACCAGATCCGCGTCGCGCACGGCGGCGGCGAACGCGCGACCCCGCGCCCGCTCGGCGCCGTGATGGACGTGTACCCGCAGCGCCGGAGCGAACTTCGCCGCCTCCCGTTGCCAGTTGCCGACCAGCGACATCGGACACACCAGCAGACTCGGTCCGGCGTCGGGTGGATCGGCGGCCATCAGCGCCAGCAACTGGATCGTCTTGCCCAGGCCCATGTCGTCGGCCAGGATGCCGCCGAGTCCAAGCGACTGCAGGAAGCTCAGCCAGGCCAGACCCCTTTCCTGGTACGGACGCAGCGTGCCGTGGAAGTCCGGCGGTGCGGCGACCGGCGTGAGGTGCCGGTCGGCCTGCCCGGACAGCAGCTCGCCGAGCCAACCGTCGGCGGCGACCCCGAGCACCGGCAGCCCGCCCGGTGCTGCCTCGGCGGTGACGGCGGTACGCAGCAGCTCGATGACGCCGACCTGCCCGTGGCCGTTTGACCGCAGCATCTTCACGCCGTTGGCAAGGCGCTTCGGGTTCACCTCGACCCACTGGCCGCGCAGCCGGACCAGTGGCGTCTTCAGCGCGGTCAACGCGGTCAGCTCCTCCTCACTCAGCGGTTCGTCGCCGAGCGCGAGCTCCCAGCGGTACTCGACGATGGCCCCCTGACCGAGCGCGATCTTCGCGGCGACCGTGCCCGGCGCGGTAGGCGCATGGGCGGTCAGCCGGGCACCCAGCCGTGCCGCGGGCCGGCTCCACCACGACGGCAGCAGCACCCCGAACCCGGCCGCGGCGAGCATCGGCGCACCCTCGGTGAGGAATGCGTGCGCCCCTTCCGCATCGATGTCCAACGTGGACGGACGTGCGGTGCGCAACGCCTCCCGAATCGGCGGGTGCAGCCGGCTGGCCCGGCCGAGCTCGGCCAGCAGCGTCTCCTGCGGCGACTCGATGTGGCGGGCCAGGGCCTTGAGCATGCCGCGCGAACGCCACACCCGATCGGCGTCGACAACGAGACTCGGCTGGTCGGTCGCTTGCAGGGCGAACTGGAGCCGCCAGGTCGTCTCATCTTCGCCCGGCTCGACCAGTCGGAAGCAGGCCCGGACCGGTCCGCCCACCGCGTCGCGCTGCCACTCGTCCAGCTCCGCGGCGAGAGCCGCCAGCGCCGCCGGGTCGGCGTCGAAGCGGCGTTGGTGACCGGTCAAGGCCCGCAGCCACGCGTCGGCGGCCGTGCGTGGTCGCTGCTTGCTGATCTGGTACCCGTCGAGCGCGGCCCGCGCGGCAGCATCGACCAGCGCGTCCAGGGTCGAGGCGAACACATGCGCGGCTTGGGCTGGTGGCGCGGCTTCGGCTGGTGGCAGGGCTTCGGCGCGCCCGGCCGGCGGCAACGCGAGGGCGAGCGCCTGCGCCCAGCCGGCGTCGGCGCCGGTGAGTACCGGCCGCCAAGCGGCGAACGGTCCGGGCCGTACCGTGGGCAGCAGCCGACCGCGGGTAACCAGGTCACCAGCGAACTCGATGACCGCCGTGAGATGTCGGATGGTGGCGCCAACCGTGACCTCGTCGTCCCCGAACACGCGCAGCACGGCGTACGCCTCGTCGGGGTCGTACTCGAGGGTGGGCACCAGCCATGCACTGAGCGTGACCGTTGCCGGGACGCCAGCCACCTCGTCACGGATCAGCTCGGGAGACGCGAGCGGACCTCGCCCAACGGTGGGCAGCAGCAGGGCGACGCTGCCGGTGATCGCCTTCGTCGCCAGCTCGCCGAGTACGTCGGCCAGCACGTCAGCCGGCGCCGCGAACGGGTGGGCCTGTTGACGCGGTCGCCGGCCGCGACGGCGTGGCGGCTCGGCGGGCAGCGCCGAGTCCTCACCCCACAGCGCGAGCCGGCCGGCCGACAGCCACAGGCCATGGACGACCAGCACCGACACACCCCCAGTCAGACCCCCACCAGCATAGAACCTGGCCCCGCAGCGGCGACCGCGCCACGCATGCCCGCCCACTTCACGAAGAGCAGCAACCCGGCCACCGTCCACACCACCGGCGGCCACCACCGCCCCGACATCGAAGACCGCGCAGGTGCCGCTGGTCCAGCTCAGCCCCGGATCGTCGAGGAGGCGGGCGGCGTCCCGCAGCTGGGTCGCCACGATCACGGGGGGCAGCTCGTCGACCCGGCTCGCGGTCTCGATGCACACCCCCCGGTGCGCGGGCGTCCCGCTCACCCCACCGGCGGGCTGCCCAGGAGCGGAAATCGCCGTCCACCGGCGCCCCCGGCGCAGGCAACGGTACCCGCGCAGCACTGCCAACGGCGGCGTACGCCGGATCCTCCCCTGGTAGCCGAACCGCGCGTCGCCCATCGGCAGGCCGCCCGCTCCGAAGAGCCACGAACGACGCAAGCCTGCGGGCCCTGCCGCTCTTCTCCTCGCGTTACCGCTGGTACAGCCCGACCGTCGTACCGCTGGCCGAGGCGGTGTTGTCGACCGCCCGGTGCGCGTCGTCGATCCCCGGCTCGGCCGGCAACCGGACCGGCTGGCCCAGTGCGTACAGGCGGAAGAAGTACCGGTGCGCGTCGTCGCCGACCGGCGGTTGCGGCCCACCCCAGCCCTTCTCGCCGAAGCCGTTGGGCCATTCCTGGCCGCCCGGCGGGGTCTGGCCTTCGCCGACCCCGGTGCTAGCCGGATCGATGCCGGTCACCAGCCAGTGCAGGAACGTGCCGCCGGGCGCGTCCGGGTCCTCGCACAGCAGCACCAGCTCGGCGGTGCCGTCGGGAACCCCGGACCATTGCAGGGCCGGCGAGACGTTACCGCCGTCGTGGGCGTGGCGGCGCGGGATCAGGTCGTGGTCGCTGAACGCGGGACTGCGCAGCTGAATGCCTGCCATGAGCGCATCACCTCCGTGCCGTCCACCTACCCACGACCGCCGCAGCCAACCGCGCGCGGCACACCTAGCGGAGACAGGTGCCGGGCCGGGGTTCGGGCTGCCCCACCCCTCGTCGGCCACACCGGGCGCCGGCCTGGCGTGCGCGCCGCACTCGTCAGCGGTTCACCAGCCGCCCGGGCAGCGCCGCCCCAGGCCAGGGCCGCCACCACGACCACCAGCGAGGCCACCGCACCGGCCCCACGCTGCAATGAGCCACCGCCGGCGGACCACTCGGCGGTTCGGCGAACAGGTGGGTTGCGTGCGGTACCACCCGCAGGTCGCAGCCGGCGGGTAGCCCAGTCGCCCGGCCAGCAGCGCGATGTCGAAGCGGCCCACGGCTCCACGCTCCTCGGCCTGCTCCTCCTCGGCGGTGAGCAGGTCCACCAGCACCGTGGACAACCCAACGCGCTGCAGCCGTCCGGCGACCATCTGGTTGCGGGGGCTGTGCCGGGAGCTGCCGCTGCCGTGGGCGAACAGCAACTCCGGCCGCTTGGTCGACCGCGGTCACGTCGCCCGCCAACACCACCCCGGCGGTCGGGATCGGCACCGCCGTCACGGTACCCATGGTCGCCTCCAGCATGGCCGGAAACCTTGGTCAACCGGCTGAAATATCCGCAATCCGGGGACTTCACGCGGGAACAGCCGCCTCGTCTCGCCGTCCTCGACATGATCGCCGGGCACGTCATTCCCGATGGCGCCTGTCACCTGCGGGGTTTCGTCGCGTCCCGCAGGTCGGTGTCGGCGCCGCGGTCGAGGGAGACTCGCACCAGTGCGGAGGCCAGCCGGGACGTCTCGGCCGGGTCGGTGAGCCGGGCGAGGGTGTCGGGCGACGTGGGCAGGTGGAGTTTCTTGGCCCCGGCGGTGACCTTGCGGTCCAGGTACGGCCGGATGTCGGTCCAGACGTCCTGAACCTCGCGCAGGAAGATGTCCGCGCCGGTCGGCCCGATCCCCGGGAACTCCATCAGCAGCCCGCGAAGCCTACCGATCTTGCCGGCGGCCTCGGCGTGCAGGCGGCGCAGGTCGCCGTGCCACCGGCGCAGGCACAGGTCGGCGGCGTCGCCGAGCATGGTCGCGGTGCGTTCGTCGTAGCGGCGGTAGTGGCCGCGCCCGAGCGCGTCGACGCGGTCCTGCCAGCTCGCCTCCCGCATGGCGGTCGGGTTGCGGTACCCGGCGCGGAACAGCTCCCGGGCCGCGGCGACCGCGACGCCGGCGGTGATCCGGGCGCTGAGCAGGGTGGCAAGGACCAGGAGTTGGTAGAGCGGGGCGGGGCGGTCGGCGAGGCGGATGCCGGCGTCCTCGGCATAGGTGTGCCCGTACCGGTCCAGCAGGGTCTTGACGGTTGGGTCGGCCATCGGTACTCCCAGGGTGTCAGCGTCCTTTGCGCAGGAAGGTGCGTAGCCGCCGCAGCGGCCATGCGTTGATCACGTCGTCGGCGGTGAGCCAGCCGCGTTGTGCGGTGCCGACGCCGTAGCGCATGAAGGCCAGGTGGGTGGTGGCGTGGGCGTCGCTGTTGATGGCGAACTTCACCCCGTACCGGCGGGCCCGGAGGATGTGCTCGTCGGCGAGGTCGAGTCGGTCGGGGGAGGCGTTGACCTCGATCGCGGTACCCGTCCGGGCGGCGGCCTTGAACACGGCGTCGAGATCGACATCGACGGACGGGCGCCGGCCGATCAGCCGGCCGGTGGGGTGGCCGATGACGTTGACGTGCGGGTTCTCGCAGGCGTGGACGAGTCGGCGGGTCATGTCCCGCCTGGACAATTCCGCCGGCCAGTCCACCCCGCCGTCCGGGTCGATGTTCAGCTCGGTACCGTGCAGCAGCCGCAGCTTCGGGTACCGACCGGCCAGGGCGCGCATCTCGGCGCGCTGGGCGCGCATCTTGTCGTCGGACATGCGCTGCATGAACAGGTTCGGGGCGTGGTCGGTGACCGCGTAGTAGGCGTATCCGCGCTGCGCCGCCGCCTGCACCATCTCCTCCAGCGTGGCGACGCCGTCGGTGAGGTCGGTGTGGGTGTGCAGGTCACCGCGGATGTCCGTCGCGGAGACCAGGTCGGGTAGCTCGCCACGCCCTCCAGCCTCGATCTCCCCGCGGTCCTCCCGCAGGGTCGGCGGGATCCAGGGCAGCCCGAGCCGCTGGTACACCTCCTCCTCGGTCGCCGAGACGATCAGGTCACCGCTGGCCGCGTCGAACAGCCCGTACTCGGACAGCTTGAGCTTGCGGCGCACGGCGATCTCCCGGGTACGGATGTTGTGCGCCTTCGACCCGGTGAAGTACTGCAACGCCGCGCCCCACGCCGCCGGCGGCACCACGCGCAGGTCGACCTGCAACCCGCTCGTCGTACGGATGGAGGTCTTCGCCTCACCACGCGCGATCACCTCGCCGACCAGCGGCAGGTGCACGAACGCGCCCATCAGCGGGCCGGACCGCTTCCCGGCGGCGAGGATATCCACGTCGCCGATCGTGTCGCGCATCCGGCGCAGTGAACCGGCGTAGGTACAGCGGGTGCAGCCCGTCACCGCCGACAGCGCGGCCACGATCTCCTCAGCCACGTCCAGCGCGGCGTTGACCAGCAGCCGGTCCCCGGCATGGCGCATCAGCTCGATGCCGTGCAGCAGGTTGTCCTCGGTCCTGGCGCCGAAGCCCCGCAGCTCCCGCAGCTTGCCCGCCTGGATCGCGTCGGCCAACTCCGCGACTGAGGCGGTGTGCAGCTCCTCGTACAGGGTCATGGCGCGCTTCGGACCCAGGGTGGGGATCTGCATCAGCTGCCGCACCCCGGCCGGGATCCGGCCGCGCAGCTCCTCGAGAGCGTCGATGCGACCGTGCCGGAGGTACTCGACGATCTTCTCCGCGATCGAGGCGCCCACATTGGGGATCTTCCGTAGCTCGCCCGCATCGAGTTCGGCGATGTCCTGCGGGTGCCCGCCGACCGAGCGGGCGGCCTTCTCGTACACCCGCGCCTTGAACTGCTCGCCGCCGGTGATGGCGATGAGGTCCGCGTACTCCTGTAGCAGGGCCGCGACCTGCTCGTTCGGCCGCGCCATACCACCGAGCCTATGCCGTGATGCGCCGATCCGCGCCTCGACCGCGCCTGGAGAGCGACGCAGCGGCAGCGCCGCCATCGCCAGGCTGCCCCTGGGGAACGCCGCCCTAGCCACGCCACAGTCTGCTCGGGAACCTGCGGCCACGACCGCGCTGCATCGACACCTGGACACCTCATCCCGCGGCCACGAAAACGGGAGGAAACGACCGCAAGAAAGGATCATCAATCCCGGATCCGCAGATCAGGACGAACGAGACGACGTGTCACCGAATTCGGCAACAGGATCCGGGACGCTGACAAACCCTGCCCTCGTCGGCGTGCTCGACGATCTTCGCGACCTGGAGCCAGGCAGGCAACCAGGTCCGGCACCCCCTTGCGAACCGGCCTCGGCGAAGTGTTGCCAGTCAACATGATTTGGCAACGGGATACTTGGGGGGTGCATGATCTTCAGGAGACCAACGTACGGATTCCGACGTCGGGCTGGAACGCCCTCGAAAAGATCAAGCTGGCTCGCGGGTGGTGGCCGAGCCGGGTTGTTGCGTGTGTGTCAGCGTAAGGCGGACAGTGCTCGGGTCACCGCTTCGGCGTCGAACCTGTCCGGGGTGAAGTCGGCG
>WNGB01004676.1_pt1 | contig 23630 bp, 20 predicted proteins | sample 5400681 | NCBI WGS metagenome assembly WNGB01 (sample SAMN13153367, study PRJNA577476) | soil metagenome | isolation source: 115 cm soil or saprolite under grassland replicate 2 | place: USA:California | collected 2016-06-15
GCGTCGGTCAGGCCGAACAGGACCGACGCCCAGCGGGCGTGGTCGGTGATCGCCGCCACGTCCAGGCCGGCCGCACGCAGGGCCGGGAACGCCATCGCCGGGTCGCCGCGGCCGTCCGACAGCCGGGTGTGGTTGTGGAGGTCGGCGTGGACCAGGAACGGGCCGGGGAACAGCCGCGAGCGCCGGCTGGTGCCCCAGGCGTCAGCCTGATCCACCGGGGCACCCCCCGGGGCCCCGACCCACCGGGGGACCCCCCGATCCTCCGGGGCACCCCCTCGGGGTTCCCCGGACCCCTCCGGGGGGTCCCCCGGGCCCCCCCGGCGGCTGCCCGAGCAGCACCTCCCCTGGCGGCGCCGCCTGCTCCAGCCGCGCGGCGACGTTGACCGCGTCGCCGAGGACCAGCGCGTCGCCGATGGCCGGGTCGCCGGTGACGACCTCGCCGGTGTTGACGCCGCTGCGGGCGTGCAGCCGCACCCCCCAGTCGCGCTCCAGCTCCTTGTTCAGCTCGCCGAGGCTGGCCCGCAGCTCGGCGGCGGCTCGCACCGCCCGCAGCGCGTCGTCCTCGTTGACCGCCGGGATGCCGAACACCGCCACCACCGCATCGCCGACGAACTTCTGCACCCGGCCCCCGTGGCGCTCGAACAGCGCCCGCATGTGGTCGAACCAGCTCGCCATCACCAGCGCCAGCGACTCCGGGTCCAGGCGTTCCCCCAGCCCGCTGGACTCGGCCACGTCGGTGAAGACCACCGTGACGGTCTTGCGGGCCGGCCGGACGGACAGGTCCGGCGACGGCAGGGGCGTCCCGCAGGCCAGGCAGAAGCTGGCCCTCGCCGGGTTGGGCTCGCCGCACGCCGGGCAGACGGTCATGGCGCAACGCTACCGGCTGCGCCGAGCGCCGCCCAGGTTCTTCAGCGCCTCCCTGCGGCTGAGCGCCGACAGCCGCGGCTCGTTGGCGCGGACGTAACCGGCCACCTCGTCCGGGTCGGTCCAGGCGTAGGCACGCAGCGCCCAGCCGATCGCCTTGCGGACGAAGAAGTCCCGCTCGGCGAGGTTCGGCTCGATGCAGCCGTACAGCAGCTCCAGGTCGGTGCCGGCCTTGGCATTGACCTGGCAGATGATCGCGGCGCGGCGCAGCCAGCGGTCCGGTGCGCGGCTCCAGGCCAGCAGCGCCACCGTCATCGGCGCCCGCCGCCGGGCCAGCAGCTCGGCGACCGGATGGGTGGCGACGCTGTCAACAAGGTCCCACCAGGCGCCGGTGACGATCAGCTCCCGGTACAGCGGCAGGGCCGGAAGCGACGTCCAGTGGGCGCGGTAGCGACGGTCGGAGGCGAGCGCGACGGCGGCGTAGCGTTCCTCGCGGTGGCTGGCCTCCCGCCACAACGCCAGCACGGTGGCCCGCCAGGCGGCCAACAAGCCGAGCGGATGGCCGGCGAACACCACCCGGAAGATGCGCCGCTGGGCGGGCGCCTGCACGCCGTGGTAGGGTTCCGGACTGCTCAACGTAATGTGATTACCTGTGATCGAACGTATGTGCTAATGTCGTTGCATGAAACTCGCTGAATGGGCACGGGCCAACGGCGTGCACCCCCAGACTGCCTACCGCTGGTTCCGCCAAGACACCATGCCGGTCCCCGCGCGAAGGCTACCGTCTGGCACCATCCTGGTGGACGCGCCTGGCAGCGACAGCCCGGTTGGGCGTGCCGCGGTCTACGCCCGGGTCTCCGCCCACGACCAGCGGGCTGACCTGGACCGCCAGGTCGCTCGCCTGACCCAGTGGGCGACCGGGCAGGGTGTTGTGGTGGCCGAGGTGGTCACTGAGGTCGGCTCCGCGATGACCGGCAAGCGGCCCAAGCTCAAGCGGCTGCTCGCCGACCCGCAGGCGACCACGATCGTGGTGGAGCACCGGGATCGGCTCGCCCGCTTCGGCGTTGAGCACTTGGAAGCGGCGCTGTCGGCCCAGGGCCGCGAGCTAATCGTTGTCGACCCTGGTGAGACCACCGACGACCTGGTGCGGGACATGATCGATGTGCTCACCAGCTTCTGTGCCCGGTTGTATGGCCGTCGGGGTGCCCGCAACCGCGCCATGCGGGCCGTGACCTGCGCGAAGCGGCTTCCCGAGCCTGCCGGCGGCGGTCACGACGAGGACGGCTGATGGGCACCCGGCGACGGTTCGAGATCCCAGACGGCTGGGTTGCCCGTGGCTTTCGCTTCGAGGTCGAGCCGACCGACCCCGAGCAGGCCGTGGTGATCCGGCAGCAGTTCGGCGGGCGCCGCTACGCCTACAATTGGGCGCTGGCACAGGTCAAGGCCAACCTCGACGCGCGCGCCGCCGACCCCACCGTCCCAGCACTGGTGTGGAGCCTGCCCGCGATCCGCCGCCAGTGGAATCAGGCCAAGGACGCGGTCGCGCCGTGGTGGCGCTGCTGCTCCAAGGAGTGTTATGCGTCGGGGATCGCTGACCTGGTGGCGGCGTTGCACAACTGGTCGGACGCCCAGGCAGGCCGCCGCGCCGGCGGGCGGGTCAGCTTCCCCCGCTTCAAGGCCCGCCACCGGGACTGTGGCCGGGTCCGCTTCACCACCGGGGCGATGCGTCTGGAGCCCGACCGCCGCCACCTCACCCTGCCCGTCATCGGCAAGCTCCGCTCCAAGGAGAACACCCGCAGGTTGCAGCGCCTGGTCGCCAACGGGCGGGCGCGGATCTTGTCGATGACGCTGACCGAGCAGGGTCGCAGCGGGCGGCTGTTCGTGTCGGTGCAGACGATCATCGCCCACCGCCCCGGCAGCCCCAGGGAGCCAGACGGGCGCTGCGGGATCGACCTTGGCATCGGCCAGGAGTGGGCGGTCATCGCCCACCACGACGACACCATCGAGCGGGTGGCCCATCCCACCCCCTGGACGCATGTCCAACAGCAGCACCGCCGCATCGCGCGGCAGCAATCGCGCCGGATCGTCGGGTCCCGAGGCCACCGCCAGGCCAGCGCCAAGCTGGCGGCCCTCGGCCGGCGTGCGGTCAACCTCCGCACCCAGCAACTGCACACCCTCACCACTCGGCTGTCACGTCGGTACGGCACCATCGTCGTCGAAGACCTCGACGTCGCCGCGATGGCCCGCAGCATGACCCGGCGGGCGTTCCGCCGCACCGTCTACCAGGCAGGGCTCGGCAAGGTCCGCCCGACCCTGGCCTACAAGACCATCCAGCAGGGCGGCCGGCTGCTGGTGGCCGACCGGTGGTTCGCGTCGTCCAAGACCCACCACGGCTGCGGCGGCTACCTGGCCGATCTCACGCTCCGCCAGCGGAGCTGGATCTGCCCGGCGTGCAGGGCGATCGTGGACCGCAACGCCAACGCAGCGTTGAATCTCCGTGACTGGACCGGACCGGTCAGCGGTGCTGACTGGGATGTCCAGCGGGGTGGAGTTGCCGCCCCGGTGCCGCGCGTGGGTGACCACGGCGGGCAGGCCCACGCTCCGCGTGGCGCGTGCGAGGCCCCACAAGACCACCGCGAGGTGGCAGGGACCTGTGACACCAGAACCAAGCCCCGCATGGGGCGCGGAACCCCGAACAGGGGTACTGGTCGGCGAGCACTCACAAATGCTCACTGAACCGGTAACGGCATCGCGGACTTCATGTAAAGAAAGAAGGGGAGGGGCCCCCTGCATGCCGGCGGCGTTGGCGGGGTCGGCGGCCGCGCGCAGCTCCCGGCGGACGGCGTCCACCAGTACGACGGGCGGTGGCCTCGCGCAGCAGTCCACATCTCCGGCGGAGGACGCGTCACTCGGGCTAGTGCATACGACGTAGGCGATCCCGTGCTCTTGGCCGATCCGTCGGTCGGTTTCCACATGGGAGGCTGCTGTATCGAGCGCACTCGACCGGTCGAGCCTGAGTCCATGCTGTGCCCCCATCGAGGTGCGCCGGGGGGAATGGAGCTGAGACAGGGGGCATCTATGCGGGCAGTACCTGTGCCCTTCGCCGGCCTCGGGACGCGGAGCGTGCGGTGAGCGGTTGGAGGCGCCCGCGCGCCGCAGCAGTGACGGTGCTTGCCCTGGTTGCGCTGGTGAGCGTCCCGACGCCGGCGTACGCCGAGGACGTCGGGTACGTCGACCAGTCCTTCACGGGCGTTTCCGCGCCCACCGGCGAAAAGCCGCAGAGCAAGCTCTGGATCGCCGGGGGGACCTGGTGGGGAACGTTGTGGGACACGGTGTCGCAGGACTACCACATCTTCCGCTTCGACCCCGCGACGCAGTCATGGACCGACACCGGCGTGCTGGTCGACGAGCGTTCGACGTCGTCGCCGGATGCGTACTGGGACGGCACCCAGCTCTATGTCGTGTCGGCCGGCCGCTCAGAGACGACCTCGAGCCAGGCACCTCGCATCTACCGATTCAGCTTCAATGCCGCCACCCAGACCTGGGCCCGCGACAGCGGGTTCCCTGTGACCATCGGCAACGGCGGCACCGAGGCCGTCACGCTCGCCAAGGACACCACGGGGACGCTGTGGGTGACCTACACGCAAGGCGCCAAGGTCTACCTGCAGCACAGTGTCGGCGGCGACGACCACGTCTGGACCGCGCGCTACCAGCTGCCGACCCCCGCTGGGGAGTCGGACGTCGACCCTGACGACATCTCGGCCGTCGTCGCGTACGACGGCGACAAGGTCGGCGTGATGTTCAGCAACCAGCGGGTGCAGGTCATGTACTTCGCCAGCCACGTCGACGGCACGAACGATCAGACCTGGAACCTCGTGGCGGCGTACGCACTGCCCGAGGGCGCCGATGACCACATGAACCTCAAGTCGCTGCAGGCCGATGCGAGCGGTCGGGTCTTCGCCGCCGTCAAGGCATCGCACGACCCGCCAACCGCCCCGGAAATCCACCTGCTCGTGCTCCGCCTCGACGGCACCTGGTCCAGCCATACCGTCTTCACGGTCGCGGAGGGCCACACCAGGGCGATCGTGCTCATCGACAGCGAGCATCGCAGACTGCACGTGTTCGCCTCGGCGCCCTGCTGCTCGGGCGGGGTCATCTACACCAAGAGCGCGCCGCTGGACAACATCAGCTTCGAGTCGGGCATGGGAGCACCCTTCATCTCGAACGATACCCATACGACCATCAACAACCCGACATCGACCAAGCAGAACCTCGACAGCAGCACGGGACTGCTGGTCCTCGCGGGCGATGACACGTCAAAGCGCTATCTCCACAACTACGTCAACCTCGGAACCCCCGGGCAGACGCCCGATACGTTCATCGACTCCGGTCCCGCCGCGGTCACGACGCAGACGAGCGCGACCTTCACCTTCCACGCCTCGACGGGCGATGCGACGTTCGAGTGTTCGCGTGACGGCGCGGCCTATGCCCCGTGCACCTCGCCGGTCACGTACGACCCCGTCGCGGAGGGACCGCACGACTTCGCGGTACGGGCGGTCGGCGCCAATGGCGCCGACCCGACGCCCGCGACGCGATCGTGGCGGGTCGACCTCACCCCGCCCGAAACGACCATCACGTCCGGGCCCAGCGGCACCGTCACCTCGCGGACGGCCACCTTCACCTTCACCGCGAACGAGCCGGCCCAGTCCTTCGCCTGCAGGCTCGACGCCGGGCCACAGGTGCCTTGCACGTCGCCGCACTCCTACGCCGGACTGTCCGACGGCCCGCATGTCTTCGAGGTGGCCGCGACGGATCAGGCGGGCAACGCCGATGCCACCCCGGCAAGTCGTTCCTGGACCGTCGACCCCATCGTGTTCTCCGACAACTTCGAGTCGGGTGGGTTCACCGCCGGCGGTTGGTCCGTGAACACCGGCGGCGCGGGCACGGCTGCCGTGGTCGCGGGCGTGGGCACCGGCGGTAGCTGGGGCGCACGGCTGACGTCCACGACCGCGCCGCAGTCCTTCGCGTACATCGACAAGACGTTGGCGACCGCGCAGGCCGATCTCACCGTGACCGCGGCGTACCGCGTCACCGGCCAGGGGGTGAGCGGCAAGAACACCTCGCTGCTCAAGCTCTACAACACCAGCGGCACGCGCGTGCTGACCTTGCAGCGCGACAACGTCACCGGACTGCTGCGCGTCAACCACAGCGGCGCCACGGTCTCGACGGGCCGCAGCCTCGCGCTGAACACCACGGCGACCATCGCGGTGCGCGTCGTCACCGGACCCGCCGGCACCGGCCGCGTCGGGATCACCGTCGACGGCGTCCTCGTGTACCAGACGACGTCGGCGAGCCTCGGCACGGCGAACGTCTCGAGGCTCCGTCTCGGTAACGACTCCAAGCGCGTCGCGTTCGCGTTCGTCGTCGACGACGTGCGCGCGACGATATGAGGACCGCAGCGGGCGCCGTTGCCCGCAGCAGACAACAGTCGTCCGGCCCCGCGAGGCGGCCGTCGATATCCACGACTTCTGAGAGGTCGAGCCGATGACCCACGATGTGGGGACAAGGGGACTCCCCTTCGAGCGCACGATCATCCACTCGGGAACCGCCAGGCACGCGGCCGCGCCGCCGCCACGGAGCGAGGCGCTTGGTGGGCTGCCCAGCTTCCGGGAGATCCTCGCCATCATGGCCGTCAGCCTCGCCGTCACGGCGCTGCTGGTGTGTGGGCTGCTGAGCTTCGCCTACGAGCGCTTCTACCAGGCGCTCGGGGTCAACCCGGCCGACATCGGGCTCACCTTCGGCATGGCCGTCAGCCGTTCGGTCGGCTTCACCGTGACCTTCGCGGTCGCGGTCGCGCTGGTGGCGGTCGCGGTCCGGCTGATCCTGGCCCGGCCGCTCCGACGGCTGCGCGCCCACTCCGGCAGGACCTTTCACAGCACTGACTTTGCGCTCGTGCTCGGCTGCTACGTCGCCCTCGGGCTGCTGGCGATCTTCGCCGCGGCGGCCGTCATCTCCCCGGTGGCGAGCTATACCGCCAAGGCAGCGAACGCAGCGAGGTCCGGTAACGCCGTGCGCCCGCTTCAGCTCTACGGGTTGCCGCTGCTCGCCATGCAGGCCGAGCCGGCCACCGTGCAGCCGACCAACAAGGCTCGGATACTGCCCGGCATCTGGGACCTGAACGACCGTCCCGTACTCTACCTGGGGCAGGCCGGCGGCGTCGGCGTGCTGTACGACGCCGACCGGGGTCGGGTCGTCTACACCCCCATGGACCTGGTCGTCCTGCACGTCAGCAACTGCGCCGGCCCGGCACCTCCGGCCGCCTGCAGATCCACCCGAACCGCACGATAAGACGTCATCTCACTCCCTTTGACGGGTCAGAGCGGGTTGAGAAAAACGAGTGTGCGGCTCGCCCAGGTTGTCCTATCCCCGGGATGTAGCAGTCGACTGTGCCTCATCCTCGAGGTGCGCGAGCCAACCAGTCGCGAGTAGCACGCGGGGACCGAAGGCGCACAACCGCGAGGTGCTGATTCTCTTGCTTGGCGAACATCCTGGGATATTCACGACGCTGTCCCTTGTGTGATCGGAGCGCCGTAAGTACCCCCTTCGCGGCCAAGAGAAACTGTCTGGGGAGTCCCCCCTCTCCCTCCCTCTCTGCCCCTTGCGCTTTGAGGACGGAGGTACGCCATAAAGCACGCCTCCCGAGCCTCCATAAGCATACCACCAAGGGATAGTCGAGCCAGATTACCGTATCCGCCCGGGGCCAGACGAGGTCACGCACCGCGCTCTTGTTGCCGTCGGTTACCCAGCGATCTCCTGCGATCGCGGCGCTCGTACGTTCCCGCAACACGGACAGGGGCACTGTGCTGAAATCTGGACCGAAGTACAACGCGTCGAGTTCCACGTGAGGCACACCAATAGCAGCGGCCAGTTCTCGGGCTAGAGTGGTCTTACCCGACCCGGTTCTCCCTAGAATCAAGATCCGCTGACATCCGCGCAGAGTGTTAGCGGGATCGCGCTGAGTTGGCATCATCGTGGACTTGTCGTCAAGGTGGCGTGCCGTGGGCGTCTCGCCGTCAATGGCATTCTGCCCAATCCCGCCCTGCGTCGTCGATTGCGCTTCGTCTTCTTGACGGGTCATCCGTTGCACTCCTTTCAGCAGAGCTGATGCAGCGAGCAGACGCCCGCAGGTGCAGTAGCAAGTTCTAGTCTCTTTACGCCAGACGAAGACCGGGCTTCCTCTCACCTACGAGGTACCGGGCAACGACCCAATGGTGGACGGGCAAACCAGCTGCCGGCAGAGGCGCTCCTTGCTTGCCGTCCTAGCGCCGAGGCCGAAGACGGCGGCGCGGGAGGCAGCTACTGGGCGGTCAGCAGCAGTTGGGGCCGGTTGGCGGCTGCTTCGCGGGAGTTGACGTAGAAGGCGTCGCCGGTGCCGCCGGTGGCGTCCAGCGCCAGGGTCAGCTGGCCGCCGATCAGCGACTGCAGCTGGCTTGCGTTCAAGGTGATCGAGTAGGTGGTGTTGGACGTGGTGTTGGAGACGCTTCCCAGGTTCGCCGGGCTGACCGCGGGTCTGGTGTTGTAGGTCAGCCCCGACTCGGTCCAACTGCTGTCGGAGACCGGATGCACGACTTGCGTGTCGGGTGACCCCGAGCTGCTGGACGATGTGGTGGTGATCCTCAGGGTGGCTGCGGCCAGGGTCTGGCCGGCCAGGGCCGAGGTGTCGAACTTGAGGTAGGTGATCTTGGTTGGAGAGCTGTCCACGTACAACGCGGGGTCGGCGCCGTGCCCGGCGGTCGGCACATCACTCTGCACGAACGAGTCGGCGTTGGCCGTGACCGTCACCCCGCCGCCCGGGGTGGTGGTCGTGGTGGTCGTCGTGGAGGTCGATGTTGGGGGTGGCGGCCCGCTCTTGGTGATCGTGAACGAGTCGGCGAAGCTGCCGCCGGTCCCGCGAACGAACTGCGCCGAGAGCTCTGTGTCGGACACGTCGACCTTGAGGAATCCGTACGTCGCGTTGTAGTTCGAGCCCATCCAGGCCTGGAAGAACGGACCCTGCGGGAGCTCAGGATGCTCGGCGTTGATCGAGTTGCCGCCGCTGCCCACCGTGGCGAGCACGGTGCCGTTGCCGGCCGTGTACGTCGATGCGGCGTTGCCGTCGGCCACGCAGTCGGCGTTGAAGCTGGTGGTCGGGATGGCCGTGCAGGAGCCATTCAGGGCGAGCTGCTTGGTCCGCGAGTAGGCGTGGTCGTGCGCCTGCAGATACAGGTCGACCCTCCTGGAGACCAGCAGGTTCATGATGTCGGTGCCGGTCCCGCAGGGAAAGTTGACCAGCGACAGGCAGTACTTGTGCATCCCCACGACCACCCAGGGGATCCCGGCCGAGCGGGCCCCGTCGATCGCCGACGCGGTCCAGTTGTAGTGCGCCGTGCCGTTGCCGTAGGACCACGGGTTCGTGCCCGGCGGGAAGGTCAGCTGCGGCGAGATCATGACGAAGCGGACGAGCGGGTTGCCTGCCGGAGAGTCGACGTAGTACTCGCGCGGATAGTCGCCCTGCACGCCCAGACGATCGGGCAGGCAGGCGGCGTAGTTGGCGATCAGCCCGTCCGGGCCGTCGTCCTCGTGGTTGCCTGCCAGCAGCTCGAACGGATAGCTGCTGCCGACGCTGGACTTGACGAAGTCACACCATGCCGACTCCGGGGTGACCTCGTTGTAGCTCATGTCGCCGAGCGCGAAGAATGCGTCCACACCGCTGACGTGCACCGCATCCAGCACCGAGGTGGTGCGGGAGTTGGCGCCGAAGTCGGCGGCCACGCCGAACGAGAACGCTGTCGCGGCCTTGCTCTGCGGCGGCCGGCTCACCACCAGCGCCACGGCCACCAGCAGGAGCGCCACAGCGGCAACGCCCCGACGCCTGCTCAGCATGCGAGAACGAGCGGCGGTCACCCCGCTCACCGCTCGCATCGCCAGAGCGTCGGATGCCGGCCGCCCGCGCCATCGGCGCGGTAGCCCGCAACGGTCGTCGAGTCGCCGGCGTTCGCCGCCGCGCCAGCAGCGGATGGCAGGACTTGCACGGCGCCCGGGGCGGTCCATTGCACGGCCTGCGTGCGCCAGCCCCCGCCGGGGACGGGCAGCTCCGCCGTCCCCACGACTACGCCGTTGGGCAGGATCGTCTCCGCCTTCGCCGAGCGGGCGCCGGACGGCACGCCGAGATCGGTGATCCGGCCGGCCGCGTCCCACATCACCGCGTGGTCCGCGCCGTCGGCCCGGACGGCGTCGCCGACCGCGACGCCCGAGTCGCTCAGCCCGCGCACGATGCCATACCCGCCGCCCAGGGTCGGCAGCGCGCGTGGCTGTCCGGACGCCTCCCAGACGACCGGGGTGAACTTCGCGCCTTGGGAGACCCCGGCGGCGCGGCCGCGGCCGTCCACGGCGAACGCATGGGCGCCCTGGTCTCCTCGGAGCGGCCTGAGCACCACCGGCTCGCTGGAGGGCGACGCCCAGACAGCGGCCCAGTCGTTCTCGTCCTCGCCGGCGTGCCCGCTGGCCTCGGCTGGACCGCCCTCGTCCGGGAGCAGCACGCCCACGATGACGCCGTGGTCGTTGATCGACTCCGGCCAGGCGACCCGATGCTCGTGCGTCTTGAGCCGCGTGGCACGACCGCGCGACCAGGCCCAGCCGGCCGGGCTGCCCGTCGCGGTGTCCACGCCCGTACCGATCACCTGGCCGGCGGCGTTGACGGCGAGCGGCACACTGCCCGACAGCCCGGTGATGAGCCGCTGTGGCGTCGTACCGCGCCACAGCACCGGCTGCGCGACCCCCTTGGCGTCGTCGGCGATGCCGACGGCGACCCCCTGATGGTTCACCGCAACCGCGTTCCCGAACATGCCACCAAGCGTCCCCAGCGCCTGGACGCTGCAGCCGGCCGCGATCGACGGCGGGCCGGCGGGCACGGCCAGGACCGACGACTTGGTCGCCAGGAACGCCAGCAGGACGAGCGCGGCAGCAACGGGACCAGCCCGGATCGCCCAACGCACCGCCACCCGGGAACGGTCCATCTGAGTGCCCATCAACCCTCCCCCCAGGGTCATGGCCCTCGACCTTGGAACTAGAGAATTGTAACGGCGGGACCAGGCCGGGCAATGACGCATCGCTCGCAAAGCCGCTACGACAGTTGGCGTAGCGGCAGGCACTCAGCCAGCGCACGCGGCGGAGGACGGCAATCGGAGCCGGACACTGCCGCCGGCCGAAACCCAGCTCGAGACCGCGAACGTCGAGTCCAGACGTGCGCACGGGCGTTCGTCCCACGCCGGCAGCGGCTGTCTTGCCATCGTCGGCCTGGCTGTTCAGTGGCAATATCCGGTGCCGGCGTCCGTGAAGGTGCCGCCGGCGGCGGGAACGAAGCGCCAGTCGTAGCCCCCGTCGTGGAGGGTCAGCTCCAGGACACCGAACGTCTGGGCGTTCCGGACCTCGCTGTTCGGCTGAACGGCGGGAAAGGCGTAGGCGGGCGAGTAGTGGTTCCTACCGCCCGTGCCGACGACGAACTCGCGGATGCCCCGGGCCGGATCAAGTTGCGCGTCCGGATCCTGCGGCGCGAAGCGCTCGTAGACGTGGTTATGGCCGTTCAGCACGACGTCCACGCCGGCCGCGTACAGGTCCCGCCAGAAATCGTCGTAGACGGGCTCCTGCCCGTGTGGACCGGAGCTGAACCTCGGCTCGTGCCAGTAGGCCAGGGTGCACCGGGCCGGATGGTCGGCCAGGTCGCGCCGCAGCCACCGCTCCTGGAGTGAGCCGGCGCGGCAGCCGTCCAGGGCGCCGCACTGCGAGTTCAGCGCGATCAGGTGCCAGCTGCCGATGTCGTAGCTGTAGTAGCCCTTGGCCGGGTCGCCGGCGGCGGCACCGAAGTATCGGAAGTAGCCCGAGGCATCCGGCGAGTCGCCAGACCGGACGTACTCATGGTTCCCGGGCACGGGGCGGGTGATCCGCTTCAGGCGTCCCCAGCTCGGCGCGTACGACGCCTGGTACTTCGCCAGCGTGCCGTCCTCGTACTGGTTGTCACCCAGCGGCAGGGCGGCCGCGACGCCGTCGCGGAGCAGCAGGTCGGACGTTGCCATCTGCTGGCACCGCGCGCCTGCCGGCGAGGGGTGTTCCGAGATCCCCTCGACCGTCGGGTCGCAGGCGATGTCCCCGGCCGCGCCGATGACGGGGTCGCGGGCGGACCAGCCGGCCGGCCGCGCCGGGGCGGCGGCCGCCAGGCGCGGCCGGCCGGTGCGCACGATGAGCTGCGCCTGCGCGCCGGACTCCCGGCTGGCGAAGGTGGTGACGTCCTCCGAGGCGAGCAGGGCGAGGGTGACCGACCCGTTGCCCTCCACCAGGGGGGTGACGCTCACGAAGCTCCATCCCTTGCCGGTCACCGTGCCGGACGAGCCGACGATCTCTCCGACGCCCGGTGCGTTGGCGTCGGCGGTCGTCCGCTCGTCCAAGTCGACACCGTCGGCCGCCGCGACCTCGAAGCCCCTGGTCAGTTTCGAGGTGACGAACACGCGGAGTGTGGCGGCGGTCACCGGTCCCTGCACGCCGGTGACCACGAACCGCAGGTAGGCCCGCTTCGACCTCCCGGGGGCGGTCACCAGCGTCCTCGACGCACCCAAGACCGCCTCCGGCTGCGCTGCGCTCACGTAGGTGTCGGCGACCGCCGGGAACCTCAGGTGCTGGCTCGGCGCCGCGCGCCGGTCGTCGGGAACCACCGCGACCGCCAGCAGCAGCACCAAGGCGACACCAACGGTGGGCACCGCGAGCCGCGTACGCCGCGGCCGCTCGTCGCTCGGCATGCGGCCTCCACACGATCCACCCCACGACACCGAACCATCCCGTGGCGCTGGGCGACCAGCATACTGGTGCTCGGGCGCCGCACGGCGGCCGAGTGGCTGGACGTGTCGGCGCGAGACCCGACGCCCGACTGGAGGTCCTGTCGGCTGATGTCGCCCTCGACCCGGCGCCGTGTCCATTGGGGGAGGAGGACCATCGCACTGGTCGGCTGCGTCCTGGTCGCCTCGGCGGTGGTCGGCGGCTCCCAGGGACCACCACCGGACGGCGGCTCCCACGGATCACGACAACCGGTCGCCGGGAGCGGGGAGGCCTCCGCAGGCAGGCCGGCGCGCCGGTCGTTTCCCGCCGTCCTGCACAGCACCCCTACGGCCGCGTTCGTCGACCCGGGCGGGGAGCCGCTGCTGCTGGAGGGCCTGAACGTCGTGCCGATCTGGAGCAACGACCCGGGCCGGACGTGGCCGGCCGGAACGTACCGGCGGATCCGCCATGCGGGCTTCACCGTCGTGCGGTTCGTCCTGTACTGGGACGACTTCGAGCCCAACCGGGGCGACTGGGACCAGGTGAACCTGTCCACGCTCGACACGGCGGTGCGCCGAGCCAAGGCAGCCGGGCTGTATGTGATCCTGGACGAGATCCACCTGGTGGGACCGGGCGGGTTCGACCACGTGCCGAGGTGGGCGAGGACGGGCGACAGCGTCACGACGGTCGAGCGGAACGGCGCCGCCTACCTGCGGATGCTCGCGAGCCGATATCGGGCCGAGCGCGCCGTCGCGGCCTACGACCCGGTGAACGAGTTCCACCGCTGGCCGATCGATCAGGACAGTGTCCTGCGGGCCTATGACCAGCTCATTCGGCAGATTCGGAGCGTCGATGCCGAGCGGATCATCCTCGTCGAGCCCACCTACGGTGACACCTCCGTCGCCGGCGGCCTGGCAGACTTCTCGAACCTCACCGACAGGCGCAACATCGTCTGGTCGATCCACGACTACTTCGCGGGTGGGGACGATGACGGCTACGGCGCCGATGGCGGCCAGGTCAGTGCCTACACCTGGAACGGCACGGCGGGTTACCCGGTCCCCGACCCCAGAGCGCTCGAGCGCCACCTGCTCGTGCACCTGGAGAAGGCGCGTGCCGCCCATCTGCCCGTGTGGATCGGCGAGTTCGGGATTGGCGAGAGGGCGGTCAACCGCGACCGATGGATCGACGACCAGGTGCGGCTGTTCGATAGATACGGGCTCGGCCGAGCGTGGTGGGAGTACGACGGCGCCGGCCCCTTCTCGGCCACGAACCGCGATGCCTCGTGGAAGCCATGGGTGCGCCGGCTCGTGGGGGCGCAGGGTGGGATCGGTTGACGACTGGTCCCTGTCATTCGTCACGCAACGAGCATCAGACTCATTGTGCCTGGTCGTAATATTGCGGTCTACGTAGTGGTGTTTGACGACAGACTAGTGCAGAACTACGGAAGTCGGATGACGAATGCCGTGGTGCCGCTTGATAATCTCCCATCTGTCATCGGCGAATAAGCTGGAATTCACCAATACTTCATCGGGGGGGTTCGCTCGGCTGCACCTAAATCCGCGGGGTTCCGTCAGGGTGCTCGAACAACGTGCCTTTCTCGGTCGGAGTGCGACCGCCCATGGACGTACGAACCCGGACGGCGAGGGAATGCATCTTCCTAGAGGATCACGAAACACGAAGGGCTTGGAGCTTGCACCGTTTCCGGTCTGTGGCTGTTGATTGGATTGACCTTCCAAAGGGGGCAACTGGACACGCTCGGATGGTCGGCGTCCGCGCTCTGCAAGGGCAACTGCACGCTACTCCGCGCAACCCGGGACGAGGAGGCGCGTAGGTGACGTATTCCCTGCAGGATCAAAAGAGCTTCACGAGCGACGACGCTCGATCCAGCCTGGAACTGGTCAAGGTGAGTGTCGTCATTCCGGCCAAGAACGAGGCTGCGAACATCGCCTGGGTACTCAAGCACATCCCGCCCATGGTCCACGAGATCGTGCTCGTCGACGGCCATTCGACCGACAGCACCGTCGAGGTGGCGACCCGCCTGCGTCCAGACCTCGTGGTGGTGCACGAGGAGCGGCGCGGCAAGGGCGCCGCCCTGCAGGCCGGGTTCGCCGCGGCGACCGGGGACATCGTGGTGATGCTCGACGCGGATGGCAGCATGCACCCGGGCGAGATCATCCGCTACATCGCCATGCTGGTCAGCGGCTTCGACTTCGTGAAGGGCTCACGCTTCATGGCCGGTGGAGGCTCCAGCGACATCACCAGGGTGCGGCGCCTGGGCAACCGCGGCCTTCTGGGGCTTGCCAACTTCATCTACCGCACCCGCTACACCGACCTGTGCTATGGCTATTGCGCGTTCCGCCGCACCGCGCTGAATGAGCTCGCCCTGTCCGCCGACGGGTTTGAAATCGAGACGCAACTCGTCCTGCACGCCAGCATGGCCGGGCTCCGGATCAGCGAGGTCCCGAGCTTCGAATCGCCCCGTCGCTTCGGCCAGTCCAACCTCCGGACGTTCCGCGACGGGCAGCGGGTGCTGTGGACGCTCCTGCGCGCGCGCTCCGCGTTCCCGCGGCTTTCCTACCGGCATCAGCAGTCGCAGATCATCGACCTGGCCAGCCGCGGCGCCCTGAACGGGGATCCGGCCCAAGGCGGAGGCACGTGACCCGAGCGCCCTCCGTCTCGGTGGTCATCTGCGCCTACACCGAACGCCGCTGGGACGAGCTGGTCGACGCGATCACCTCGGTGCGGCGCCAGACCATGCCGCCCCTGGAGGTGATCGTCAGCGTCGATCACAACCCGGCCCTGCGCGAGCGGATCGCCCGCCACCTGCCTGGCGTCATGATCACCGACAACCGGCAGCGACAGGGCCTGTCCGGCGCCCGCAACGCCGGCGTGGCCCTGGCCAGGGGCGATGTCGTCGCGTTCCTCGACGACGACGCCACGGCGGCACCTGACTGGCTGGAGCGGCTGTCCGCCGGCTACACCAGCCCCGCCGTCTTCGGCGTCGGCGGCACCATCGAGCCGGTGTGGTCGGCCGGCCGACCGCGCTACTTCCCCGAGGAGTTCGACTGGGTGGTCGGCTGCACCTACCGCGGGATGCCGGAGGCGCCGACGGCGGTGAGGAACCTGATCGGCGCCAACATGTCCATCCGCCGCGCGATCCTGGACGCCCTCGGCGGATTCCGCAGCGACATCGGCCGGATCGGCACCCGTCCACTCGGCTGTGAGGAGACCGAGCTCTGCATCCGGGCGCGCCGGCACTGGCCAGAGGGCAGCTTCCTCTACGATCCGAGCGCCCGGGTGCGCCATCGTGTCCCGGCCAGCCGGGCAAGCTGGCGGTACTTCCACTCCCGCTGCTACGCGGAAGGCCTTTCCAAGGCCTTGGTGGCGAGGCTTGCCGACGTCCGCAGCGGTCTTGCCTCCGAGCGGGCGTACACGATGCGGGTCCTGCCCCGCGGGATCATGCGCGGCGTGGTGGAGGCGCTCGCGCGCGGCGACCCTACCGGGCTGGGTCGGTCGGCCATGATCGCGGCCGGCCTCGCCGTCACCACGGCAGGCTACCTGGTAGGAACGGTGTCTCGATATGATGGGGAGATCACATGGCCATCGGCAGAATCGGCCCGGGGGAAGCCGCCATGACCGATCCGGCTGAGCGGGCCGGCACGGAGACTGACATCGCACCAGCGGGAATGGCGAGACGCTGGATCGAGCTCAACATCCACGACCGGGCGGCCATCCGCATCGCCGAGGACGCACCCACCGCGTCGCTCCTGCGTGACATGTTCGCGCCCTTCCGCGCTCAGGGGCTCGAGCGCCACGACCTGACCATCACTGCCGAGCTCGAGCCCATGCCGGGCGCCTCGCACAATGAGCACGAGTATCGCCACACCGACAGCTCGCTGTACCTGACCGCCATCAAGGTGCAGCTCGTGGTTGATGGCGACGGATTCCGGCTCCATGGCACCCGGGAGCTGCTGACCTCGACGCTCCCGCTGCTCGACAGGATCCTTGTGGGCCGCGACGTCGCCATGATCCACGCCGCCACCTTCGACTACCGTGGCCACGGCGTGGCAATGCCGGCCTGGGGCGGCGTCGGCAAGACGAGCACGATCGCAAAGCTGCTGCGCGTGGATGGTGTCGCCTTCATGGGCGACGACTGGGCCTTCATGGCCGGCGACGGGCGGCTCCTCGGCTATGCCAAGCCGATGTTCATCAAGCCCCATCATCGGCCCATCTACCCGCACCTGTTCGCTAGGCGGCGCAAGCCACTGGTGCCCTCCGCCCTCTCCAGGCCGGTCGCGGAGCTGACCACCCTGGTGCATCCCTTGGTCACCCAATACCCTCGCCTGGCCGCGCTCTCCCGCCGCTGGTCACCCGAGCACATGATGGTTGCCCCGCAGGCGGCCCTCCCGAACGCGACAATCTCGACCACGGCGCCCTTGGCGGCCGCCGTCTTCGTCGAGCGGTACGACGGGTCGAGCGTCTCGCTCGACGAGAAGGACAACGGCTGGATGGTCTCCCGACTGATCGGGAACTTCCATGCCGAGCTGGCCCGCCACTCCAGGGATGTCATCACGGCGCTGGCCGCGACCGGGCTGATGCCCGCCGAGTGGTTCTTCGCCGAGAAGGCGGCGGTCCTCGCCAGGGCACTGGGCGACAAGCCGGCCTTCCTGCTCCGGGTGCCCGCGACGTTCTCGGCCGACCAGGCCTCTGACGTCATCGTCGAGCGGCTCCTGGAGACCCTGGCCCGCTCCGGTATCGGCTAGGAGGGGTCCATGCTCGATGTGTCGGTCGTCGTCCCGGTCCGGAACGCCGAGCGGCTCCTCGACGCCTGCCTGGCATCGATCGCCCGCTCCCGGCCGCGGGAGCTCATCGTCGTCGACGGCAGGTCCACCGACAGCACCGGCGAGATCGCCTGGCGCTACACGCAGCGGCTGCTCTCCGATGAAGGGCGGGGCCTCCCTGTGGCCCGGCTGCTCGGGGCCCAAGCGGCCTCTTCGCCCCTGGTCGCCCTGGTCGACGCCGACGTGGTGCTGCCGGAGGGCGCGCTGGAGGCGCTGATCGACGAGTTCAGCGAGGGCGGCTACCTCGCCCTCCAGGCCGGCCTGAGCAGCACGTCCGGCCCCGGGTACTGGGGCCAGGCGCTGGCCGAGCACCACCGGACCGGCCGCAGCAAGGATTGGTTCGGGCTGGTGGCCACCATCTTCGACCGCGACGCGCTGCTGCGGCATGGCTTCGACCAGCGCTTTCTCTCCGGCGAGGACATCGAGCTGCGCTGGCGCCTGGAGCGCGCCGGGGCCAGGGTGGGCGTATCGCGCCGGACCGTCGTCATCCACCGGTTTGCCGACGACTCGTTCGCCTTCGCCCGCGGGCAGTTCCTCGCCGACGGCCATGGGTTGGGGAGGATGGTGGGCAAGCATGGCTGGCGGGGCGGTTGGCTGCTCGCCCTCCCCCTGGCCGCCGCGGTACGGGGCATGGCCCTGAGCCTCGCCCGCGGGCGGCCGCGGTGGATTCCCTATTACGCCGCCTACAGCCTCTACAACTACGCGGGGATGCTCGGGGCGCTCCGGGAGGCCCTGGAACGCGGCCCCAGCAGCAACCCCGCGCGGATCGTCTCCAAGCGTGGCTAGTGCCCTGAGGTTGCTTCTGCGATGGGCGCGCCCGGCGCGCTCGCACCCGATGATCTGGAGCTCCCTCGGTCTCATCTCCGGTAAGGGCGCGCTGATGGGCTTGGGCTTCCTGTTCTGGCTGTTCGCGGCCAGGCGATTCCCAGCCCGGGACGTCGGCCTGACCGCGGGCGCCATCTCGGCGATCATGCTCGGTGTGCAGCTCTCCATGCTCGGCGTTGGCTCCGCGTTCATCACCCGGTACCCGCGGCACCAGCGGCGGCCGGCCGACCTGCTCGACACCGCGATAACCATCGTCGCGGTCGCGTCGCTGCTGTTCTCGGTGGCGTTCCTGCTGCTCGCCTCCGGCGTGTTCACGGAGCTTCGGGTGATCGGGACCATGCCCGCCTACGCCATCCTGTTCGTGGTCATGAGCCTGCTCGGGACGGTCGGCACGCTGTTCGACCAGGTCTCCATGGCGCAGGGCCGCGGCGACCAGGTTGCCGTCCGCGGGGTCCTGAACGGGCTCGTGACCCTCGCTCCGCTGGCGTTCCTGCCCGCGGTCGCCGGCAACATTGCCTCGCTCGCGCTGTTCGCCACCTGGGTCGCGGGCGGCCTCGGAGCGTGCCTCCTGGCCCTGGTCCAGCTCGGCCGCCAGCCCACCGGGTACCGGTACCACCCGCGGGCGCGCTGGCCGCTGACGAAGGACCTGGTCAGGGTCGGCCTGCCCAACCACATGCTCACCTTGGCCGAGCGAGCGCCAGGGCTCATACTGCCAATCGTCGTGACCGAGCTGCTGTCGCCCGCGGCGAACGCCTACTGGTACACGATCTGGATGATGGCGTGGGGGGTGTACGTCATCCCGACGTCGGTGGGGATCGCCCTGTTGGCCGAGGCCGCCCATCGCCCGAGCTCGCTCGGCGCCCAGGTCCGCCACGCGATTCGGTCGTCGCTCGCGCTCGGGATCCTCGCCGGCGCCATCCTGGCCGTCATCGCCGACCCCCTGCTGTCGCTGATCGGCAAGGCGTACGCGGACGCCGGAGTGACGCCGCTGCGCGTCCTGGTCCTCGGCGTGGTGCCGCTCAGCTTCATCCAGGCATACTTCTCCGCCTGCCGGGCCACCGGCCGCCTCGGCGAGGCGGTCGCCACCGGCATCGTGACCGGGATGGCCGGCATCGGGGCGGCCGCCGCCGCCGGCGTGCTGCAGGGGCTGACCGGCATGGCGGTGTGCTGGGTGCTGGTTCTCGCCGCGACTGGTCTCTGGTCGGCTGGACGGCTGCGCCGCCTGCTGCGTCGGGCCGGCGAGGAGCCGGCGCCCGGCCGGCGTGTCGCCGCCGTGGCACCGGGCGGTCATGCGGACCCGTGGGATGTTGGAGCGGCCGGATGATGCAGCCTGCGCGTCAGCAGACGCCCGTGCCGCCGGACTGGATGCGGGCGCTGGAAGGCGCGCTGGAAGGCGCCTGGCCGCGTCCCGACCAGCACCCGCCACCGTTCGGGATCTGGCTGGACGACGGTGCCCCGCAGGCCAGGCAACTCGAGCGGGTCGAGCGGGTCGAGCGGGTCCGGGTGTTGGCCACCGCCGGGCCCGCCCTGCTCTCGCTCGCGGCGGTGGCGCTGTGGGCCGTGGGCGCCGGCCGGGTCAACCTCCGAGGGGTCAACGACCTCGGCCTCGCCTCGGTGCTGCCACTCCCGGTGCTGGCCGCCCCGGTCATCGCCACGGCCGGCTTTGTCTGGACCCTCAGCCAGCGGCCGCTGCGGCGGTCGATGCTGCTGCTCCACGTGGTGGCGCTTGTGGTCATGCTCTACGGCATGAACGCGATGGTCGAGCCGGTGCCCGGTCCCAACATCGTCTGGCGGCACGCTGGTATCGCCGATTACATCGCCAGGACCGGCGCGATCGACCCGACGATCGATGCCTACTTCAACTGGCCCGGCTTCTTCACGCTGGCCGCCTTCCTCTCCGGTGCGGCCGGTCTGGGCAGCATCGCGTCGATGGCCGCCTGGGCGCCGGTCTTCTTCAACCTGCTCTACCTCGGACCCCTGCTCCTGCTCTTCCGGCGGGTGACCTCCGACGGGCGGCTGGTTTGGCTGGCTGTCTGGCTCTTCTACGTCACCAATTGGATCCACCAGGATTACCTGGCCCCACAGGCGCTCAGCTACTTCCTCTACCTCCTCATCCTCGGAATCCTGGTAGGTTGGTTCGGCACCGACCGGGCCGTCGTCCGGCTCGCTCCGGCCCGGTGGCGGCCCCGCTCTCCGGCAACGCCCAGGGCCGTCCAGTCCCTGTCGCTGGATGCCCTGCGGCCACAGGAGGGACCCTTCCAGCGAGCCGGCCTGATGGTCATCGTGATCGTCCTGTTCGCCGCTGCCGTTCCGAGCCACCAGTTGACGCCGTTCGCGATCCTTGCCGGCGTCACCGCGCTGGTCGTCTTCGGCCTGGATCACGTTCTTGAGCGCCGGCTACCTGGCCGGTCACCTGTCGGAGCTGAGCAGCCAGGTCGGGCAGGTCGACACCATCGCCGCCGCCAATGTGGGCAACCGGCTCCGGGGCAGCGCCGGCCATCAACTCGTCGTCCACATCCGGCTGGCATTGACCGCGCTGCTCTGGGGGCTCGCGGTTCTGGGCTGGCTGCGGCGCCGTCGGCATGGTCAGGACGACATGACGGTCACGCTGCTCGCGGTCGCGCCGTTCCCGTTCCTGGTCTTGCAGCCCTATGGCGGCGAGCTGCTGCTGCGCGTCTACTTCTTCGCTCTGCCGTTCGTTGCGTTGCTTGCCGCCGGCCTGTTCCTCCCGGTCAAGGGGGCCGCCGCGTCGTGGCGCGCCGCTGGCGCGATCGGGCTCGCCGTGGTGGTGCTCCTCGGCGGCTTGCTGTTCGCCCGCTACGGCAACGAGCGGATCGAGCACTTCACCACGGCCGAGCTGACCGCCGTGCGCCATCTGTACGAGATCGCGCCGCCCGGGTCACTGCTCCTGGCGGCAACACCAGACCTGCCTTGGAAGTTCCAGGACTACACGAGCTACCAGTACCGGACGGTGGGCAGCCTCAAGAGCAGCCCTAAAGGCGACAACGGGGACCTGGTGAAGCCTGTGCTTGCCATCATGCGGCAACACCAGCGGCCGGGCGCCTACTTCATCATCACCCGCAGCAATCGGGCGGACGCCGAGGCGAGAGGCATCGTGCCCCCTGAGTCGCTCGACCGCCTGGAGCAGGCGCTGCGCAAGTCACCGACGGTGCAGCTGATCTACGCCAACCAGGACGCGCGGATCTACGCCCTCCGCCCTGAGAGGCGCTGAGATGACCGACCGCGCGTTGACCTGGCCGGGCGGCATGATCTGCTCGGCGATCCTGGTCGCCTTGGTCGCCTTTGTGCTCCCAATGGAGCCCCTCCGTCCGGTGCTGGTGGTGCCCTTCCTGCTCATCTGCCCCGGTATGGCTCTGGTCCGCCGGTTCCGCCTGGCTGAGTGGTGGTTGGAGCTCCTGCTCGCGATCGGCGTGAGCGTCGCGGTCGACACCCTGCTCGCCACGGCCATGGTGTACGCCGGGGTGTGGTCGCCGCGTTTGCTGCTCGCCGTGCTGGTGTGGCTGAGCCTGATCGCCGGCATCGAAGAGCTGATCCGTAGGCTGGCGACATGACGTTCATCGAGGCCGCCACCACCGTGCTGCTCATCGTCCTGCTGGCCCAGCACGAGCTGGTCCGGGCGGTCGGTGGAGCAAATGCGGAAGCGTGGATGCGGGCCCTCAAGGCCGTGATCATCCCGCTGGCGCTGGTCTTCTGCATCGTCATCGGGCGGCGTCTGGTCGGGTTTCTGGGTTGAGCACCCTGGAGCGGGTCGGCAACGGCAGGCGCGCGCCCGACCCTGGCCGCTGGGGGATCACCATCGTCAGTGACCTCCACCTGTCGGTCGGCTGCAACCCCGGCGACAACACCGGCGCGCACATCCTCCACGACGCGGGGTTCGCCCGCTTCCTGGGGCATGTCCGACGTCGGGCTGCCGAGCAGCGCAGCGGCTGGCGGTTGGTCATCCTCGGCGACCTTGTCGACCTCCCCGACGCCGAGGCACCGCCGGCAGACACGATCACCGTGCTGACGCAAGTCGCCGCTGGCCACCCGGGGCTGTTCAGGGCGGTCGGCGAGCTCCTGGCTGCCGGCCTGCAGGTCGACGTGGTGGCAGGCAACCACGACGTCGCCCTGCTCCGCCGCGCCGTGCGGGAGCGGTTCGCCGACCTCGTCCTGGCCGCGGCCGGCGACTGGAGCGTGATGGCCGGCATCAGGTTCCACCCCTGGATCTACCATCTGCCTGGCGTGCTGTACGCCGAGCACGGCAGCCAGTACCACGACATCAACGCCATGCCTGCCCTGCTCGGGCTCGACGGGTCGGACGATCACCGGCCCGCCGGGCCGCCGCTGGCCGCCGAGTTGGCGAGATACCGAAGGAGACTGCGCGAGCGGCGAGCCGAGCAGAGCTGGCCGGCGGCGCTGTTGGGCGGCGGCCATGAGTCGCTCCGCTTCGCCGCCGCGCTGGCCCGGCGCGCACACGCCCTGTCCGGCCCCGAGCTGGCTCGCCAGCGGGCAGCCTATCGGGTCTCGACGCTGCGCCAGTACGTCGCCGAGGTCGGGATCGCCCACGACGCCCTAGTCGGTATCGACGAGCTGTCGGTGGCTTCAGGCTGGTCGATCGCGGGACGCCTGCTCCGCACATGGGTCCTCGGACCGGTCGCCCAGGCCGGGTCGGGCCTGCGTCTCCTGGACCGGCGACACGGCCCGCTCTGGCAGCCCGCCGACCGGGCGGCGTACCTGCGCAGCGCCTGGCCCGCCATCCACCGCCTGCTCCGTACCGCCGGCCAGCCGGTCCCCTTCTACGTCTTCGGCCACACGCACCACCCGGAGGAGCTCGCGATGCCGGACGGCTCGGCGCGCTACCTCAACGCCGGGACATGGGTACCGGCCGGCCTGCCGGAGGGTCGGCCCGCTCCTGCGTCCGCCGGCACGTTCGTCGAGATCACCGGTGGACCGGGCGTGGCGGCGCCGGTCGCCCGGCTGTTGCGGTGGAACGATGAGGCGAGCCAGCCGGAGGCGTTGACGGGCCACGGAACCGCTACCGGCCCTCGTCGCCGACATTCATCCACCGTCAGTCCGGCTGGACGGCGGCGACGCTCAGGGGGTGGCGACCGCGGGCACGGTGGCGCCCGCCGGTCAGCGCCCACACGGTGACCCGCCAGAGCGCCTCCGCCACGATCTGCTTGCTCATCTTGGAGACGCCGGTGGCCCGCTCGGTGAAGGCGATCGGGACCTCCACCACCCGGAAGCCCTCCTGCC
>WNGB01008125.1_pt1 | contig 23622 bp, 20 predicted proteins | sample 5400681 | NCBI WGS metagenome assembly WNGB01 (sample SAMN13153367, study PRJNA577476) | soil metagenome | isolation source: 115 cm soil or saprolite under grassland replicate 2 | place: USA:California | collected 2016-06-15
AGCTCGTCGAGCAGCGCGGGCCGGAGGCTCCGGCCGTCGCAGCGCGGGCACGGCAGTACTTCCTCGTCGGGACGCTCGACGCGCTCCTGCTGCTGTCGGCGGTCTTCGTCATGACGGTGAAGCCGTTCCGTTGAGAGCTGAGTTCAACGTCCGTCTCGAAGAAGGCGGTGATTGATCCGCCGAGGGCATCGAGGAACCCGTAGCAGCCGCCGCATCGGGCCCGACCGACACCGGCTACGGGCTCGCCGAGCGCGAACGCAACCAGTGATGCCGCTTGGCCGCTGGGGCCACCGAGCGCCGCCGCCCACCTGGTCGGTTGGCTCTGCGCCGAACCGGGCTGCCTGGATCACCGGTCAAACGATCGACTCGGAGGCCGGCTACCGACGCTGATCCAGGTCGCCGTACCCGCGACCGGTCCATGCCCGTTGATCACTTCGACTGGTAACCAACTGTGGCGAGGGGGATCATCATGGAGATCATTGGCTGGGTCGTGTTGGGGTGCTCGCGGGGGCGCTTGCGAAGATGCTGTTGCCGGGCGACGACCCTGGTGGCTTCATCGTGACGACGATCATCGGCATCGTTGGTGCGCTGATCGGCGGGCTTTGCGCCGCAGCGCGGGTTACCCGAATGTCATGGCCAGGTACGGGGCCTGGTGCGTTAGTGGTACGTTAAGTTCTGGCGCTTGTTGTCGCGTTCTGCGGGAACCGCGACGCGCTCACGGGGGGTGGCGGCGTTGGCTGCGCCATGTTTGTGGTGTCTACGTGTGGCACCGGACCGAGCGCAAGACCGCATGGTTATGCCGATGTCCGCCACCATCGTGTGGCAATGTGGTACGTGCGGCAGCCGCAAGAAGGGCCGGCGAACGGCCGTCAGCCGGGTCGGCCGGCCGGCCGGCCGGCCGTCAGCTTGGACGGATGGGAGGACCTCCGCAATTCAACGCCTCCGACTCTGCTGAGAGGTGCGAGTCTTTTGAGCTCCAAAGGCTTTGGTTGAGCCAAAAGGATCCCGACAAGGAGCCGTCACAAGCCGCCACTGTCGCGCGGGCGGTCGCGGCCGCGGATCAGGAAGCGTGCTGGTCGGTGGAGAAGCGCAGGCCGCCGGGCGTCCACTCCCGCTCGCGCGCGGTGAGCAGCTCTTCGGGAGGGATGTCGTCGAGGGCGGCGGGATCGGCGGCGAGCTCGCGGAGCAGGGCGCGCGCCGGCTCCAGCTCGTAGAGCAGGTACACGTTGGTGCCTTCGACGCCGGCAGGAGGCGGGATGTCGGCAAGCCTGCGAAGACCGGAGCGCAGCTTCAATAGGTAGACGCCGTGCTTAGGCATCGTCGCTGGCGGGCGCGGGCGGCGCGTAGACGGTGATCACCCGCGGCTCGGGCAGGGATCGCGCGGAGCGGAGAGCAGGGCGCGAGCTGCGGAGATCCGGGCCGCCCAGTCCGGCACGCCGGCTCGCTTCTCCGCGAGCAGCGCGGCGCGAAGGGTGGCCACTGCCGGCTCGTCGACGGCGCCCTCGGCCTCCAGGCGCGCGATTTCGGCGGCGACGACCGGGTCGGCGACCCTCCTCTGCACCGTGCGCACACTCGTGCCCGTCAGCTCAGCGACCTGCTGCTGCGTCAAGCCCTTGGCGACCAGGTCGGCGATCGCGTGATCTCGCGGGGTCATGGTGAGATTTAACCCCGGCCGCGAGGCTCTGGCGGATGGTGGCGGCTCCTTGTCGGGATCGTTTTCGCTCAACCAAAGCCTTTGGAGCTCAATGGCCGTGAAGCGCGCAAGCGAGCGACTGGGGATCCCCCTCGATCGACGTCTTCGTCCGCCGCGAGGAGGCCGAGCGCTTCGTCGAGGAGATCCGCGGAGAACGAGTCCGCGCTCGCGAGGCACCTGCGAATCGACGTGCGCGAGCTTGAGACGGGCGGAAGAAACTAACGATTGCGCCTGTATTCGACTCAACATCCGGACCGATAGTGGGCTGACCGCCGCGATGAATTGGATTCGCATCGGTCCGTAGGCTGGTCAACGCGCTTTCCGTCTGTCAGACTCGGCTCGCCGGAAAAGCAGTCAACGACTGCGGCAGGAAGGGCAGCAGGATGAGTCTCTGTATGCCGCTCGTCGTCGGGCCAGTCACCGAGTTGGTGACGGCTGTCCGTGTGCAGGGGGCACTGCCAGGAGCGACGGTAGCTGTCTCGGCGTCCGGGCCTGCGCCGCGTGAGGTCTCCGGGTCGGAGGTGGGTCGGTAGTGGAAGGTCGCCCAGCGGTTGTCTTCGACGGACACGAGATCCCGCCTGCGTGGCACGTCGGCGACTTCGAGCTCGAGATCGCGGAGCTCACCGACGGCCGGCTGGACGAGGCGGCCGGCGTCCTCCGTGGCGTCGCGGGCAAAGCCTGGTTGCGTCTGCCGTGCGCCCGGCCGCCCATTCACACCGTCGGGATACTCGAGCACCCCGACTTGTCACGCCTCACCCACGCGGTGGAGGTCGTCGCCGAGGTACTCCACCCCCAGACCGAGATCAGCCTCGCCGAGGCGCAGCAGCTGCGACCCGGTGTGGCGCTCGGGGACACCATCTCCCTCGGCCTAGCCGTCGACCGCGCCGACCTCCAGGAGATCGTGGGGCTCGGTCGCGGCGTGCGCGACTGGCTCGACTCGGACCCGCGCGCCGCCCGGTTCCCTGTCGAGTTCAGCAACCTGACGGTCAGCCTCGAGGAGGCCAAGCGGGGCCTGGGCCGCGTCATCGACGGGTCGGTCACCTATCCCGTCGCCGGCGCGTTCCGCAGCCCGATCGAGATCGTGATCGACGGCTTCGTGCTCGTCATCTCCTCGCTCGAGCTGTCGCTTCGCCGGTCGACCGCGGTCGCCGAGGTGCGGCTGCCCGGCGGGATCACGGACGTCGACTCCTGCCAGCCGGCCACGATCGACCTCGGACTGATCACCGTGTCGCCCGTGTGCGACTTCTACGTCGACGCACCGGACCAGGCCTACGGCCCCTGGCTCCTCGGCGACACCGGCATGGTCATCGAGGGCACGGGCTACGTGCTCGACCTGAGCACGGCGACCAGCCCCGCACCCTGGTCCCCGGCGTGGCGCGGGCTGGCGCTCGGCGCGGGCACCGCGACAGGCGAGAAGTACGTGCCGGACCCATGCAACACCGGCTACCTGCGTGGCCGCTACACCTACAACGACGCCATCGTCATCAGCTCCGGATTCTTCGGGACCCTCTACCTGGCGGAGCGGGTCACCTTCGGGGCGATCAACCCGCTCGGGCAGACGTTTGCGTTCGACGACGGCGCGATGGACGTCTGGTACAGCCAGATCGTCCGCGGCGAGCTCAGGAACGGGTGGACGGAGCTTCCGGTCGACGCCGTCTGCGAGGGCAGGCCGGGCCGCCAGGTGACGACGCCGATCAGTGTCGTGTCGATCCAGCCGGACCTCGACCTTGCCGGCGCGCTCGACCACGGTAGTCGCGAGATCAGCTGGGGCGAGCTCACCCGCCACGGTGACGAGGTGGTGGCGTGGACCGGGATCTTCGGCCCCGGTTACCTCTACCTCCCCGCAGGTCCGGACGAGTCCTTCTCGCCGGTCGCCACAGGCACGTTCTCCGGCCCAGTCATCGGCTCGATCCCCGACGCTAGCCTGGCCGCACTCGAGGCCCACCACGTGGCCGGCGTCTCGTTCCCGTGGCTGTCCCACGCCCTGGTGTTCTCACCCGACCGGCCCGGCGGCCGCACCAACCCGATCAAGCTCGACCAGTTGCGAGGCTGGCTCCGGGTCGGCATCGTCGGTGTGGACGGCGCGCTGTCCACGTACGCCCAGTCGCGACCCGAGGACCTCGGGGACCCGAAGAGCACCGGCTACGCCGGCAACGTCCCGTTCCACTCGCACCTGTTCGTCAACGACAAGCAGAGCCTGCTGGCCGAGTTCGCCACGAGCGCGAGCTTCGACTCGAACTTCGCCGGCCGCTTCGAGATTCCCCCGCCGTGCGACATCCCGCGGCTCGACTTCGCGCAGATGAAGCTCACCTCCACGGCGTGCCTCGTCGGCGGAGAGGTGGCGCTGCCGAGCGCGGGGGTGCCGCTCGAGTACTGGGACCTCCAGCTCGTGCCGACCGGGCCGCCCGACCACTCCGGGGTGGTCAGCGTCCGCACTGGACGGGTGCTGCTCACCGCGGCCGGCATCGCGGAGCCGCTCCACTTCGCGAGGCCCTTCGGGCTCACCTGGGGCGAGATGCTGGCGGACGGGAACCTCGGCCAGCTCTACCTCGACTTCAACAACTGGGGCCAGCGCTTCGACGGCCTCGTCTTCAACCCGCACGAGCTCACGGTCTCGACCTACGACCCCCAGGTGCCGGACCCATACCTCGGCGTGTCGGGACCGATCTGCTTCCCGTTCTTCGGACTGCACCAGGTGAACATCCGCGACGCGCTGGCCCAGACCGGCAGCCCGCCCGTCCCCACCCGGTACGTCACCGTGCCGAAGACGCCCATCACACCCCACGCGTCGCCGACCGAGCTCGCACTTTGGGGCATGTGGCACGACGTCAACTCGAACGACCTGGCGGTGTTCGACTGCCTCGAGCTGGACGTCGATTACAACGTCTCCGGCCAGGACGGGTTCCTCGGCACCGGTACCACCGACCTCTCCTTCCTGCACTCGGACCCGCTCGACATCACGGTCGAGATCCACAGCGACGCCACCGACATCCACATTAGCTCGACGGACAGCCACGACATCGACCTCGGCCTGTACGCGCGGCTCGGCGGGATCGCCCAGATCGCGGGGTGCGCCCGCATTGAGGGCCCCACGCTCTCCCGCATCACGCTCTACGGGACCCTGGAGGAGAGCGCCGCCGCCGGATCGATCTTCGGCCCGAAGGTGGGCTTCGAGACCGAGATCGACATCGCGGTCACCCCGACCACGTTCGACTTCTACGCGTCGGGAGACATGCTGCTGTCCGTCGCGCTCGTCGACCTCGAGGCGTCGGCGACGGCGCACCTCCGGTTCGACTTCGCGATGGGGTCCGCCGAGGGCGAGCTGTACGGCCGCGTCGACTGCGACGCGGTGGTCGCCGGGCTGTCCGGCGAAGGCCAGCTCACGTGGCACGTCGACTCGGCCATGCAGTACCTGCAGGGCCGGCTGAAGGTGGGCGTGATCTCGCTGATCGTGAGCGGCGGCCTCGAGGGCGGCTTCTTCATCGGCAACAACGTGCCCAAGGCGCTCGCCTGGGTTCTCGACCCGACGGACACTCACTTCGGCATGTCGAGGAGCATCCTCCCCGCGACGCTCACGGGCGTCTACGGCTACGGCCAGGCGTCGATCGGCGTCAACTACTACGTAGTGGGCGGCGGGGTCGACATCTTCGCGGGCGCCGGTGCGTTCAGCGCCCCGATCGCGGCCGGTGGGCCGCTCGCCCCGTTCGCCGGCAGCCCCCTGCTCCCCTACGTCGTGGGGGCGTGCGGCATCTACGTCCACGGCGAGATCCTCGGCGGGCTGGTCAGCGCATCGGCGTGGGCCAACCTCGGCCTGCGCGGTCCCGTACCCACCTACTTCGAGGGCACCTTCGGCCTGCGCGGCTGCGTGGCCTGGGTGCTCTGCGCGTCGGTGGACGTCACCGCCGGCATCAACACCTCCGGGTTCTACCTTTCCTGAGGAGGAGGCCATGGAAGACCACTCAGCGCTTCTGCAGGCCACCTCCGCAGGCATCGCGCGCGACGGCAGCACCTACGTCGTGCTGCGGTGGGAAGCGGTCGACGACGTCGAGGGCTACAACCTCTACCGGCGGATAGCGGACGCGCCGCCGCGCAAGTCCCGGCCGATCAACGGCAGCACGCCGATCACTCCACCGTCGTCGGCGCGTCAGCTGCGAGCCGCGGTCCCGGAGGGATCGCCCGAGTGGGAGGCGCTTGCCCGGGGCTTCACCGCGGCTGCGGGCAGCACCGGCGCCCTCGAGCTCGCGAACCCCGCGGCCAGCTTCGAACGCGGCCTCACCGAGCACGAGCTGCGCCTGGTGCGGGCCACCGCCCAGGCCAACCTCGCCATGGCCCACGCTGCGGGCCTGGCTTACACGGACCGGGGAGTGAAGGCCGACGAGCACTACCTCTACGAGCTCCGCGGAGTGCTGGCCGACGGGAAGGAACGCAGGCTGGCCATCGACATCCCGGTGTGGGCCGGGCACTTCGTCCTCCCCGACCCGCCTTCGGGCGTGACCACCCAGGCCGGCGACCGCCGCGCGCTCGTGCTGTGGAACCGCAACCCCTACGCGGCCACGTTCGTCGTGCAACGGGCCACGAGCCCCGGGGGGCCGTTCCAGCAGGTGAACCCCAAGCCCGTCGCGTACGACATGGACTCGGGCCTCGACGGGCAGCCGCTGCCAACGCCCCAGCCCGGGTTCCTCGACCTTGGGGCCTGGGACGCCGATGGGCTCCCCACCAGCCACCAGGTCGAGGGCGTTGACGTCTACGGTCCTGACAACGGGGTCACGTACTGGTACCAGGTCGCGTCACGGGACACGCTCGACCGGGCCGGCCCCTGGTCTACGGCGGTTGCGGCCACGCCCGTCCGCAGCTGCCCGCCGATGGCCCCCGACGACCTCCAGGTGTCGCCGACCACCGTGGCTGACGGGCTGGTCGTCACCTGGCGCAAGGTGACGCGCAACGTCGAGAACCACCAGCTGCCCGACGCCTCGCAGACCAACTACGTCTACCGGGCCGAGACCCTCGCGGACCTCGATGACCTCGCCTCCCTTCCCTCCTGCCTGGTGGCCACGCTCTGGGCCGACCCGCAGGACACCACCACACCGCTCGTATCGTGGACCGACCTCGACCCGATCCTCGTCCCACCCTACGGCACGAAGCCGTTCTTCTACCGCATCAGAGTGGCCGACCCGTTCGGCAATCTCGGCGCGCCGTCGGCCGTCATCACCGGCACCGTGCCGGACACCACCCCGCCCGGGCCGACCGACCTCGTCGGCGCCACGGGGGCGCCCGACCACATCCGCGTCGAGTGGAAGCCCAACGGGGAGCCCGACCTCGCCGGCTACCAGATCTACCGTGGCGTCTGCGACCGGGGTTTCATCTACCGCCCCGGCGTCACGCATGAGAAGGACAAGGAGGGCAAGGTCATCACGCGCGGCGAGAGCCGCTACCCCTGCGATATGACGCTCGTCGGCGACGTCCCGCTGGGCGACGCGAACGTGATGTACGCCGCCGACGGCCGTATCTGGTTCGAGGACTTCAGCGTCCCCGAGGGCTCGCCGCTCTGCTACGGCTACTGGGTCCGCGCCTACGACCAAGCCGGCAACCTCTACCCCGGCGACAACGGTTGCCCCCGGCCCGGGGAGTACCGCTGCGCGCGGCTGCGCGAGAAGACGCCGCCTCCCGTTCCCGTGATGACCAGCCTGCGGGCCCGCAACAACGGGGTCCTCGTCGAATGGATCTCCTCGCCGGTCCAGGACCTGCGCGCATTCCACGTGTACCGATCGGACGCCGAGCTCGACCCGCCGCGGTTCCTCGCATGCGTCTTCACGGACGGCTCCGTCAGCGCGACGCCGTGGAAGGGGCTGGTCCCCACGTGCGACGACGTGCCGGCCGTTCCCGACCCGCTCGCCGCCCGCGGGTCCTACCTCGACGCCACCGCCGAGCCGCACCACGTCTACTGGTATCGCATCTCGGCCCTCGATTGGCTTGGCAACGAGAGCGACGGCTCACACATCGCGGACATCCCGTCCAGCAGCACGTTCACGTACACCAGCGACCTACCGATCACGCCTTCGGTACTCCCCCCGACTCCACCCCCGGGCGCCGGCTGTGGCCTGGAGGTCAACTGGACCCCGCCGTTCGATCCCGCCGCGCTCCAAGGCTTCGTCGTGTTCCGGGCCGCGTCCGGCGGCCCGTACCGGCAGGTGTCCGGGATCCTCACCGCGAACGGCTTCACCGATCCCTCCGCGCGGCGAGGCGTCGACTACCTCTACTGCATCCAGTCGATCGACCACACCGGCCTCTTGTCCCGACCCTCAACGCCGGTCCTGCACCGGTACTGACGCACGGAAAGGCGGACGCCATGGGCATCCGCGACCAGTTCGACCCCACACGTGACGGCTGGTCGTTCGTGAATTGGGGCGAGGGCGCCGACTTCACCTGGGACCTGTACCGGCGCACCTACCTCGCCATCAACCCGACCGACGACCCGGTCGAGTCCCCGCTCGACGTCGCGTTCTTCCAGATCTTCAAGGGGTGCGCCGCCCTCGGCAACTGCGGCGGCATGTCGATGCTCGCGCTCGCGCTGTTCAAATACGGCGGGTACATGGGGTTCTGCTCGCCACCGTCCTTCTACCTCCCGGCCAACACCACCGACCACAAGCAGCCGGCGAGGGCGGACCTGCGCGAAGCGGTCAACATCATGCAGGCCCGCCAGTTTAGCGCGGCCGGCATCCGGAACTTCCTCGACGTCGTGAAGGCCGGACAGCTCAACGACGGTGTCGCGGCGTGGAACCGGATCCGTAGCGGCCTCGGCAGCGGCGACTACTGCATGCTCTCGCTGTCCAACGGCGTCTTCGGCGACGCGGCCCACACGGTCATCCCCTACCGCGCCGACATGAGCGGCAGCGCGTACGTGCTCCACGTGTGGAACCCGAACCTCCCTTACACCTGGTTCCCCGACCACTACGACGGGGACCACAACAAGATCGTCATCACCGGGCCGACGTCATGGAGCTACGACCAGAACGTAGCCACCAACATAGGCGGCGCGGTCTACGACGGATCGAACAACGGCTGGTTTTTCGCCATCCCGACGTCGCTCGAGATCCACAAGGGCCGGCAGCCGATCAGCGTGGGCTTCGTCCTCACAGGGCTCACGACGCTGTTCGTGAGTGGCGTGGGCGCGGCCGTCACACAGATCGAGGACGACGAGGGCCGGCGCCTCTATACGAGCGACCGCGTGCACCGCAGCCGCGGCGATCTCGAGACGTCGCCCGCCCGCCGGCTGCCCGGTGTCGCGCCGTGGCCATGGCCCGGCGGCCTCGCCGGCGACCTGCCCGGGGAGCTGTTCTTCCTCGAGCGGGCGCCCGGGAGCTCCCCGCTGAACGTCTCGGTGCGGGGCGACGAGTACCACCTCATGCACCTGTCGTCCGGCCACCTCACCGAGCTCACCGCCGGGCGCGCCGCGGCGAACGCGAAGGACCGGGTGCGCCTCGAGGGCTCGCCCGACGACGACCAGTCCGTCGTGGTGAGCACCCGCGCGCCGCGCCGCCGCTTCGACATCCACCACCTGCGCCATGATGCGCCGGGGGCCTGGCGGAGTGTTAGGGTCCGGAACGCGCTCGTCACCAACGACCGGCTACGGGTCCACGCGCCGGTCGCGTTCGATGCGGTCGAGATCTCGGGGACGACGGCGCGACGCGACGTCGACGTCGAGCTCCGCCGCTACGACGGCGGCAAGGTCGCGAGGCGCAACCTGGCGAAGCAGCGCGTCCCCGCTGGGCGGGCTTTGCGCATGGCCCCCGCGGACTGGGAGCGCCTCTCCCGCTCGAAGGTCGAGCAGGTGTTGGGCTAGGTGGCGAGGCCCGGAGGCAGGCCCGAACGCCGGCCAAGCCGACGTCTCGTGCTCCTTTCCCGGGTGCGGGAACTGCACGAACCGAACGTCGCCGTCCGTGTTGGTCGGCCGGTCACGCGGTCTCTGGTGCTCAAGCTCCTCGATCCGCGCCGCGATCCGCGTTTCGATCCTTCGGCGATGGGCGAAGCCCACGCTGCCGGTGGCAAGCCGAGAACAGAAGAGCATGTCGGGCTGATCGCCGACGAGCTTGGCAACCACGCCCATTCCCCCGCGCCGGATCTCGCTGACCCGGAACGTGTGATGACCAAGCGCGTCGAGCCGAAGCTCTGATCCAGAGACGAGTTGCTCTTCTACCCGGGCAGCGACACAACCATCCGCCCAAGCAAAAGGCCACCCACTAACCCCTTCGCACCCTTCCCCGACGCCTGGAGTCGCTTAGCGTGGCGGGCTCGGGGAAGTCCACGCTTCTCAAGCTGATCGCGGGGATCGAGGAGGCATCGGGCGGGCACGTCTACGCGGTCGCCGGAACGCACTCCTGGATGAAGGGAGCTGAAGTCAGGACGTCCACGCCGTCGTCGGTCACCATCAACGTCTCTTCGAGACCGACTTGGATGAACGTGTTCTCGCCGATCAGCTTGTGGAACTTCGGCTCGAGTGTGAAGCACATTCCAGGCTCGAGTACGAGGTCGAGATGCACATCGGCAGTCCCCGCTTTCATGCAGATCGGAAGCTCGCAGCAGTTGAGCCCGATTCCGTGTCCGCTGTCGTAGCGGTGGTCGAGGTAGCCGTTGCTCTTCGCCACCCCTCGAACGGCCGCGTCGACCTCGGAGATGTGGATCCCAGGCTTGATCGCTTCGACGCCGGCGTACATCGCTTTGTAATTCACGCGGTAGAGCTCCTTGAAGTCGTCGCTGGGCTCTCCGACGACGCCCGTGCGCATGCAGTCGCCGTTGTAACCCTCGATGATCGGGCCCATGTCCATGATGACAGCATCGCCTTCCTGTAACGCACGGTCTCTCGCGAAGAGCACCGGATCTGGGCCGGTGACGGGGCCGGAGGCGACCAAGGGATTGAAGCCGTCCCCCTCCGACGCGAGCTCGTACAGCTTGCCCATGAAGACGCCGCAGATGTCGAAGTCCGTGACACCCGGCTGAACGGCTTCCAGACCGGCCTTTACTCCTTCGCTTGCAACCCACGCGGCCTTCCGCATGAGCTTCTGCTCCTCGTCGTTCTTGACCGCCCGTGCGAGGAGCAGTGCTTCCTCTGCATGTACGAATTCGACCTCCGGCACGGCCGCCTTGAATGCGTCGAGCAGCATCGCCGCCGCCCGGTCGACGCCGACCCTTCCGCGCGTGACGCCCAGTTCCCGAAGCGCGTTCTTCAGCCAGTCTGCGTACCGTCCTCCGATCAAGTTGGCGTTGAAGATCGAGTAGTGGTCCCAACCCGTCCGCTCCGCGAGGAGAGCACCGTCATTTGCCCAGTGCTCTCCCGGGCAGATGTGCAGAGTCGGCTCGATCGATCTCACCGCTCCCTCTCTGCTGATCACAGCGACGGCGTTCGGCTCCCAGCCGTAGACGAAGAACCGTCGGATGTCGGCGAGGTACTGGACGTTGTCGTACTGGGTCGCGATCAGCGCGTTCACGTCGAGCTGCTCGCAGACCCGCACGGCACCCTCCTGCCGAAGCTGAACCAATCGCTCGTAGTTCACATCAGTCGCTGCCACGCGCTGTTCCTTTCTCTTTGCTTTCGCATCGTCGTGCTCGGCCGACCTGGGACTCGAACGGGACGCGCGTCATCTCGGCCTACCGACTCGGCCGCACAAAGCCTCGACTCAGCCACTGGAGCGAATTGTGTCAAAGTTGAGACTGGTGAGCATGGGCGACAAGGTCGCTATTCTTCGACGACCACGCTGCGCTCTTCGGCCTGCGCGACCGCGTCGGCTGCGGCCTCGGCCTCCTCCCGGCTGGTGTGGTCTTCGGTCTCGCCTTCGCCGTAGTCGACGTGCCACATGTCGTGTTCCTCGTAGACCCGGATCGGTAGTCCGCTCTCGGGCATGTGTGCTACCTCTCTATGAGCTTCGCCGCTCGACAGGGTCGTGCGGGGTATCAGGCCGACCTTCGACCTCAATCCTGACGATCGCGCTCGCGCGTACACGAGAGCGCCCGTCGTCCGTCGGAAACCAACTGCAATCGCTGGCGCTCTCGATCTTCTCCATCAGGTCTTGGGCTGAGCCTTCTCCAAGGTCGAGATCGCACTCGTGACCGCCCGCAAGCCACACCCTCAGTCGCTCTGCCATCTCGGCACCTTAGACCAGTCCAAGTCAACAGCAAAGCGCTCGGCTTGCCCGTAAGCCCTCTCACGCGTCGAGCGCGAGTTCGGCAGAGATTGAGCACGAATACGGAGCTGGCACCACTCCGCGTCCGTCAATGGCCGATCAGGGTAGTGGGTCAGTTTGAAAAGTCCATGGCGCGCAGGCACGAAGAGGACTAGCCTTCGCACCAATGAAGGCAAGGCACACGAAGGAGGCACCCGATGTCCGTACTGCGGTTCGACCCCTTCCGTGACTTCGATCGGCTGGCCGCCGAGCAGATGGCCGAGCTACGTGGTGCGCCCCGAAGCGTCCCGATGGATGCCTACCGGCGCGGGGACCAGTTCTTCATCCATCTCGATCTGCCCGGAGTCGATCCGGACGCGATCGAGCTGACTGTGGAGCAGAATGTGCTAACGATCAAGGCTGAGCGGCGCTTCGAACCCGAGGAAGGTGACGAGCTACGCATCAGCGAACGGCCGCAGGGCACTTTCACGCGCCAGCTCCTGGTCGGCGAGAGCCTCGATACCGACAGCCTCGAAGCCGACTACGATCAGGGCGTGCTCACGCTGAGGATCCCGGTTGCCGAGGCAGCGAAGCCGCGCCGCGTGCAGATCACAAAGAGCGGCGGCGGCCAGCGATCGATCGTCGAGGGCCGAGCAGCGCGTAAGTCCTGACGAAGCGCTGCCCGCGTTTGACGCTCGAAGAGATCGTCCGGCTCCTCGATACAAACTGACCCACTACCGGTCGGTCGAATCGAGTCGACCAGATCAGCGAGGCCGTTCATGGGAGGAGCATACGACCACTCCGAACGGATCCTGTTCGTCTCTCAGGGCGAGACCTACGCGGCGGGCTCGCACGGTTCTGTCCGCCGGTCGCGATCCGCCTTGGGCCGGGCGAGCGGATCATCGGCGGGCGCGTGCTCTACAGCGCCGCTTGGCTCGGCGCGCCCAACCTGCCAGACCTGCGCAACTTCAAGTTCGAGAAGGAGGACATCATGATCTACGACGTGAGGATCGCATTCGACTTCGAGACGGAGGAGGAGCATCTCGACCCCGAGTTCGCGGCCAACGTGATCGCCGGCGCCGTGCGAGGGGCTCTCGACAGGGCGGCGATCACGAACATCCAGCACGGCATCGGATGCCGTGTCACGCTGAGGGGCGCGAGCGTCAACGCGCCGACAGGGGAGGTTGCGGGATCATGAGTAGGTGGCCCGGTTCTTGTTGGGATCGGGCGGGAGTCGTACGGTAAGACGGGCTGACCGCCCGCACGTGAGTCAGACGGGAGCCGCTTTGGCGGCTCTCGATGTTTTCGGGGGAAACCTCGTCCCCCGAACGGGGCCGGCAAGTCGACGACGGTGAAGATCCTCACCACCCTCTCGCGGGCGGACAGCGGCGAGGCGCGGGTGGCCGGCCTCGACGTCGTCCGCGAGGCGGAGCGCGTGCGCCGCGCGATCGGGGTCGTCGGGCAGAGGCCCGGGCTCGACCCCGACGCCACCGGCCGCGAGAACCTGGAGATGCAGGCCGAGATCTACGGCCTCCACGGCGCCGCGCGGCGCGAGCGCGTCGGGCAACTGCTCGAGCGCTTCGGGTTGACGGACGCGGGAGGCCGGCTGGCCAAGACCTACTCCGGCGGCATGCAGCGGCGGCTCGACGTCGCGCTCGGCCTCGTCCATCGGCCGCAGGTGCTCTTCCTCGACGAGCCGACCACCGGGCTTGACCCCGAAGCGCGCACCGAGCTCTGGCAGGAGATCGAGCGGCTGACCCGCGAGGAGCAGATGACGATCCTGCTCACGACCCAATACCTGGAGGAAGCCGACCGACTCGCCTCCCGGCTGGCGATCGTCGACCGCGGTCGCGTCGTCGCACAGGGCACCCCGGACGAGCTCAAGGACGAGCTGCGGGGCGACACCGTCCAGGTCGAGCTCGCCGAGAGCAACGGCTATGCCGCCGCCGTCATCAAGCGCCTGCGCGGAGTGCGTGAGCTCACCACCGAAGGCCGAGTGCTGCGGGCGCGAGTCGACGACGGTGCCGCCGTCATCCCCTCGCTGATCACCGCGCTCGAGCAGCGCGGGTTGCGGGTCGCCTCCGCCACCGTCGCCCGCCCCTCGCTCGATGACGTCTACCTCCGCCACGCGGGGCGCTCGTTCCAGGTAGCAGACACCGAGACCAAGGAGGTTGCAGCGTGACCGCGCTTCGGCATACCCGGCAGGTCGCCCTCCGCTACATCCGGGCGCTTCTGCGCCAGCCGGCCTGGGTCGGCATCTCGCTCGTCCAGCCCGTCATCTGGCTGCTCCTCTTCGGGGCGCTCTTCGAGTGCACCGCCGACATTCCCGGCTTCACGGACGAGTCCTACATCGAGTTCCTCACCCCGGGCGTCGTGGTCATGCTCGCCGTCTCCTCGGCCGGCTGGGTCGGGATGGGCTTCATCGAGGACATCAACCGCGGAACCATGGACCGCTACCTCGTGTCGCCCATCTGGAGGGGCGCACTTTAACCTCGGCAGCGTCGCCCAGTCGGTGGTCAGCATCGCCGTCCAGAGCGTGATCGTGGTCGTGCTCTCGCTCGCGGTCGGCGCCCGCTTCCCGGGCGGCGTGGCCGGCGTCGCCGTCCTCATCGCCGTCGCCGGGCTGCTGGGTGCGGTTGCGCGTCCCTCTCGAACGGGGTCGCCGTGCTCACGCACCAGCGCGAGACGCTGATCGGGATCGTGACCATGGTCACGCTGCCGCTCACCTTCCTCTCCGCGGCGCTTATGCAGCAGAACCTGCTGCCCGGCTGGATCCGCTGGCTGGCCCGGTTCAACCTCGTCAACTGGGCGCCGAGGCGGGCAGGTCGGCGGTCGCGGCGAACGCCGACTAGAGCCTGATCGCGACCCGCATCGGCCTGCTCGCGCTGCTCCTGCTTGCAAGCGCCGCCTTCGCCACGCGCCTTCAACACCGTGAACGTCCCCTACGACATCGGCGGGCATCGTCTCGAGTAAGCCTCGGCCCCGGGGAGACGGAGCGTGGCCACGTCCCGTCAAGTGGTGTGCGAGTTTGAGCGCGTCATCCTCGCCTGACCTCTACGCGGCTGCCTCGATCGCGATCACCTCCTCCGGCTCCTCGGGTGGTGGGGCGAGCGCCTTGGCAAGCGACTCGGCGCTCATTGCGGCGGCGGATCTCCTTGTTGAGCCGCTCGAGCGAGTTGTTCGACCAGAGCTGGCGCCAGTGCTCCTTGGGGAAGCCGGTGAAGGCCAGCAGATCGGGGGCAGCTTCGGCGAGGAGCTCGGCCGCCGCCGGGAAGCGCTCCTCGAGCTGGGCGACGACGCGGGCGTGCTGCTCTTGGACCGTGTCCGCGTCGGGCTGGGCGAAGATCGAGCGCACCATCGTCGCGACGAAGCTCTGCGTCGCCTTCGGGACACGGGTCAGCAGGTTGCGCATGAAGTGCGTGCGACAGCGCTGCCAGGAGGCGCCGGGGAGCGTGGCGGCGATCGCGTCGACGAGCCCTGGGTGCGCGTCCGAGGTAACGAGCTTCACACCCGAGAGCCCGCGGGCGACGAGGCTTCGCAGGAAGGCGAGCCAGGCGGCGCCGTCCTCTTGCGTGACGACGTCGAGCCCGAGCGACTCGCGGAAGCCCTCGCGGTTAACCGCCACCGCGTGCACGACGCAGGCGTTGACGGTCCTGCCGCCCTCGCGGCACTTGACCTCGAGCGCGTCGAGGACGAGGTAGGGGTAGGGGGCGCCGTCGAGCGGCCGCGTGCGGAAGTCCTCGACGATCGCGTCCAGGCTCTTGGCCAGCCGCGACACCTGGCTCTTCGACATCCGCTCGACCCCGAGCTGCTGGACGAGCTTCTCCACCCGCCGCGTTGAGACGCCGGCCAGGTAGGCGTCCGCGATCACCGAGACGAAGGCCTGCTCCGCCCTCCGCCGCGGCTGCAACAGCCAGTCGGGGAAGTAGCTTCCTGCGCGTAGCTTCGGGATCGCGAGCTCGATCGTGCCGACGCGCGTGTCCCACGCCCGCTCCCGGTAGCCGTTGCGGATGTTGACCCGCTCGAGGCTCCGCTCGCCGTAGGGCGCCCCGCAGAGCGCATCCGCCTCCGCGCCCATAAGCGCCTCCGCGAAGTCCTGCACCATCACCCGCAAGAGATCCGGGCTCGCCTGCTCGAGCTGCTTGCGCAGCCAGCTCTGAACGTCCATCGTCACCTCGACCACCGTGCTCCTCCTCGCTTGTCTTTGATCGGACTCCGCGAGGATGACGCGGTGGTCAGCTACATCGGGCGCTTCGCGCCCGCCGTCGCCGTCGGATCGTGTGGAGTGGGCCCCGCGCTTGTTGACGGAGCGGCTCAGAGGCGGTATACCCGCGCGACAGTCGAGACTGGGGGTATCACATGACGCGCGACGAGCCCGGAATCCAAACGGTTACCGAAGATGAGCTCCGCTTGGTGCGCGGCGGCAAGTCGTTCTGGAGTCGGGTGAAAGGCGCCGCGAAATGGGCCAAGGACCACGTCGTCGGCGGCGCCAAATGGATCGGTCTCAAGTTCAGGTTCTAGGTTCTCGCAGGAATGCGCGCGCCAGGTTGCGTAGCGCCTTGTTGCGAGAGCTCCCGCTCGTCCACCAGCGCTGGGGCAACGACTGCGGCCCAGCAGCACTCGCAACCGTCACGGCCTACCACGGCTGCCCATTCGACTATGACCATTTCTCCAATGAGGTACCGCTTGACCGCGACGGTACGGATCTTCTGGCCCTCTCGCGGATCGCCGAGCGCCTAGGTTTCCGGACCCAAGGCATCAGAGCTTCGTACGACGAGATCGCGAAGTGCACGTTGCCCGCGATCGCTCATATTCGTCGCCGGGTCGGCGGCGGGCACTTCGTTGTCGTCCATCGATGGACTCCGGAACACGTCGTCCTCGCCGATCCAGCGGTGGGACTGTGGAAGCTCTCGCGCAGGGCATTCTGTCGGCGCGCGACGGGGTATCTCCTGATCATCCAGCCTGGTCCAACGCCATCGTCGCCGACCATCGACTAGGACTCGGGTTAACCCAGGATGTGGATCGTGTGGAGGGAGGTCGCCCCACCCGGAGAAGCACGTTCGCCGCGGCGGCCGCCGGGCGCAGTAGCTTGATCAAAAGTCCTTACCTTGGGCTACCCTTTTTTGGCTCTGGTACGCAGCTTTTCGGCTTGCTTACAAGCGTTACAGCGGCCAACCTCGACGTCAACCGTAAGACGATCTGGCGCCGCCTTGACGCCCTTGCACGGGCAACGGCAACCCGCTTCGGCGGGCTCTCGCGCTTTCCCGCGCAAAAATGCGGACTTCTTCCTACTGGACTTCTATGTCACTACCCATTTCCCCCGCGCACCCCCTTCCCTGACCCCGCTCGCACCTCAGGGGCCGCCCTGTGCCGCGCCCGCCGTGTCGGTCGCGGCGGCGGATGGCGGCGGTCGGCCTAGACTCCCGGCTTGGCGCTCTCCCTGACCGAGGCCGACGTTGCGCGGCTCCTGACCCCCGCCGACGCGGTCGCGGCGGTCGAGGACTCGTTCCGCAGGCTCGCGGCAGGCGTGATCGAGAACGTGCCGCGCTACCGCGTTCGGCTCGAGGGCGGGGTGCTCGCGGTGATGTCGGCCGTCGACCGGGAGCGCGGGCTCGCCTGCGTGAAGACCTACGCGGTGACCCCGGACGGCATCGCGTTCGTCGTCGTGCTGTTCGAGGGGCCAGAGATGCGGGTGATCGAGGCCGACATGCTCGGCCGGCTGCGGACGGGCGCGGCGAGCGCCGTCGCCGCGAAGTATCTCGCCCGGCCCGGGGCGCGGACGCTGGGCGTGATCGGCTGCGGCACGCAGGCGCGGACGCAGGTCGCGTGTATCCGGGAGGTGCTCCCGGACCTCGAGCGCGTCGTCGCCTACTGCCGGAGCGAGGAACGCCTTGCCGAGTTCTGCCGCGAGGTCGGCGCGGAGCCGGGCGAAAGCCACCGCGACCCGGCTGCCCAGGACGTCGTCGTCACGATCACGACCGCCCGCGATCCGGTCCTGCGCGGCGAGTGGCTCGAGCCGGGCGCGCTCGTCTGCGCGGCCGGAGCCAACATCCCGCAGGCGCGCGAGCTCGACAACGCGGTGCTCGAGCGGGCGGCCTTCGTCTGCTGCGACTCGCTCGACGACGCGAAGCTCGAGTCGGGCGACCTGATCGAGCCCGTCCAGCAGGGCGTGCTCGACTGGCTGGAGGTTCACGAGCTCCAGGAGGTGGTCGCCGGCGAGCTTCCCGGCCGCCAAGCCGACGAGGACATCGTCGTCTTCAAGTCCAACGGGCTCGCCGCGTGGGATCTCGCGGTCGCGGCGCGTGCGGTCGAGCTACGGTGACAGTCCAGCTTAAGCCTGCCCCTGACTCAAGTCTTGCTTGGCGGCCTCGGTCATGTCGTCGCCGATCGCCTTGATCACGTCGGAGCGGTCCAGGAGCCGCGCGATCTCGTGCGGCGAGAGGCGGTTGCGGACGTACGGGTCGCCGAGGATGTCGTCCAGCGTGCGGCCGCGGTTGTGCTCGCGGATCAGGTAGGCGGCGACGCGCTCCTCCTGCGTCGAACGGGCGCCGAGGAACGAGAAGAGCCCACGTAGGAACCTGCCAATTCCCCCCACGGCCGCGATTGTATCCTGGTCTAGGTGGCCCGGAAGCAGCAGGCAGGCCGCTTCGCCGAGCGCGTCATCGACGGCGTCGACGATGCCGGAACGCCGGAGCGCATCGTGATCTGGATCGAGCGGAAGGAGGGCGGCGTCTGGGCGGTGGGCCGGGCCGTCAATCCACAGCACCGGCCGAGCGACGAGCCCCGGTCCGGCGACTACGTGTTCGAGGGCTACGAGCTCCAGGACGCGCTCGACGCCGCCAACGACACCCTCGAGGACGACATCCGCGTCTCGGAACAGGACGGGCAGCAGTCCCGCCTCCAGCCGTTCAAGCGTGCCGAGGTGCTCAGGCCGCTCGAGCGCTGGTTCTTCGGGCGGCGGTAGGCCGAGGCCGCTAGCCTGCCGCCGCGATGCTGATCCGTCTCGGCCACAGCCCCGACCCCGACGATGCGTTCATGTTCTGGGCCCTGGCCGAGGAGCGCGTGGACGCGCGCGGCTTCGAGTTCGAGCACGTGCTCCGCGACATCCAGACGCTGAACGAGTGGGCGCTCGAGGGGCGGCTCGAGGTGACCGCGATCTCGCTGCACGCGTACCCGTTCGTGCAGGAGCACTACGCGCTGCTCCCGCACGGAGCCAGCATGGGCTCGGGTTACGGGCCCATCGTCGTCTCGCGGGAGCCGATGGCGAAGGACGCGCTGCGCGAGGTCGAGATCGCCGTGCCCGGGAAGATGACGACCGCGTTCCTTGTCCTGCGGATGGTCCTGGGTGACTTCCGCTACCGCGTCGTCCCGTTCGACCGGATTCTCGATGCGGTCAAGTCGGGTGAGTTCGACGCCGGCCTCCTGATCCACGAGGGGCAGCTCACCTACGAGTCCGAGGGCCTGAAGAAGGTCGTCGACCTCGGCGAGTGGTGGTTGCTCGAGACCGGCCTCCCGCTGCCGCTCGGAGCCAACGTCGCCCGCCGCGACCTGGGCGCGGAGCGGTTGCACGATCTGTCCGCGGTGCTCGCAGAGTCGATTGCGGCCGGGCTTGCGAACCGCAAAGAGGCGATGCAGTACGCCCTTCAGTTCGGCCGCGGCCTCGACAGCGAGCTCGGCGACCGCTTCGTCGGCATGTACGTGAACGAGCTGACCCAGGACTACGGCGAGGAGGGCCGCGAAGCCGTCCGCGAGCTGCTGCGCCGCGGCGAGGCGATCGGCGCGTTCGCATCGCCCGTCCAAGTCGACTTCGTCAGTTAGCCTGGGCGGGATGCCCAGGGCGGTGATCCTCTCCGCCGTCCGCACCCCGGTCGGCCGCTACGGCGGTGCGCTCGCGGACGTGCGGCCGGACGATCTGGCGGCGACCGCGATCGCTGCGGCCGTCGAGCGCTCCGGAGTGCCGGCCGACGAGATCGAGGACGTCTGGTTCGGCTGCGCCAACCAGGCGGGTGAGGACAACCGGAACGTCGCGCGGATGGCGGCTCTGCTCGCCGGGCTGCCCGAATCGGTCGCCGGCGTCACAGTCAACCGGCTCTGTGCGTCAGGGCTGTCGGCGGTCGTGGGGGCGTGCCACGCGGTCGCGGCCGGGGACGGCGACCTCTTCGTCGCAGGCGGTGTCGAGTCGATGAGTCGCGCCCCGCTGGTGATGGCGAAGCCGGAGCGCGCGTTTCCGCGGGGCAATCAGACGATCTGGGATACGACCCTCGGCTGGAGGTTTCCGAACCCGCGCCTGGAGGAGATGTTCCCGCTCGAGTCGATGGGCGAGACGGGCGAGAACGTGGCCGAGCGCTGGGAGGTGTCGCGCGAGGAGCAGGATGCGTTCGCGCTCCAGTCGCAGCAGCGCTGGGCGGCCGCCGATGCGGAGGGGCGCTTCGCAGACGAGCTGGTGTCGGTCGGCGAGCTGACGCGCGACGAGCACCCCCGTCCCGACACCGACGCCGGGAAGCTGGCCGCGCTGAAGCCCGCGTTCCGCAACGACGGAACGGTCACCGCGGGCAACTCGAGCGGGATCAACGACGGGGCGGCTGCGCTCGTCGTCGCGAGCAAGGAGAAGGCGAAGGAGCTCGGCGTGGAGCCGCTCGGCGCGTTCGTCGGCAGTGCCGTCGCCGGCGTCGACCCGAGGATCATGGGGATCGGCCCGGTGCCCGCAGTGCGCAAGCTGCTAGGCCGCGTCGGAATCGACGCGAGCGAGATTGCGCTGGTGGAGCTGAACGAGGCGTTCGCATCGCAGAGCCTGGCGGTGATCCGCGAGCTCGGCCTCGACCCGGCGAAGGTGAACGTGAACGGCGGCGCGATCGCCCTCGGGCACCCGCTCGGGATGAGCGGGGCACGCCTCGTCGTCTCGCTGTTGCACGAGCTGCGCCGCCGCGGCGGGCGCTATGGGCTCGCGACGATGTGCGTCGGCGTCGGCCAGGGACAGGCCGCGCTCTTCGAGCGTGGCTAGCGCCGCCGAGGATTACGTCCTGCTCGGTCTCCGGCTCGGCCGGCACGTCGACGGCCTCGTCGACTCGTATTGCGGTCCGAAGGAGCTCGCCTCGCAGGTCGAGGCCGAGCCGCTGACGGAACCGGCCGCGCTGGTCGAGCAGGGTGAGGCGCTCCTCGGGCGGCTCGAGGACGGCTGGCTACGAGACCAGGCGCTTGGGCTGCGCACCTACGCCGGCATCCTCGCCGGCGAGGAGATCTCGTACTCGGACGAGGTCGAACGCTGCTACGGCGTCCGCCCGGAGCGCGTGAGCACTGAGGTCTACGGGGCCGTCCACGAGCGTCTCGACGAGTTGCTTCCCGGATCAGGAGATCTCGCCGAGCGCTACGAGGCCTGGCGGCAGGCGAACGCCGTTCCGTTTGACAAAGTCGTGCCGGTCTTCCGCGACCTGCTCGGGGAGTTACGCGCGCGTACGGTCGAACTGGTCGAGCTTCCGGAGGGCGAGGAGGTCGTCGTCGAGGAGGTCAGGGATGAGCCGTGGTGGGCGTTCAACTTCTACCTCGGCGACCTGCGCAGCCGTGTCGTGGTCAACATCGACGTCCCGACGACTCGCGACGACGTCGTCGAGGTCGCCGCCCACGAGGTCTACCCCGGCCACCACACCGAGCACTCGGTCAAGGAGCAGCGCCTGATCCGCGACAGGGGGCTGATCGAAGAGTCGATCCAGATGGTTCCGACACCGGCCGCGCTGGTCAGCGAGGGCATCGCCGAGACCGGCCCCGGCGTGGTCATCGACAGCGCCGTCTCTGAGCGCCTCGCGGAGATCTTCCGGCGGCACGGCCTCGAATACGACCGCCTGGAGGCCAACGCCGTGGGCGAGGCGCGTCGGCCGCTGCGCCGGGTCGGGCTCGACGCGGCGCTGATGATCCACGAGGACGGCGCGTCGGTTGAGGAGGCCGAGGCGCACGTCCGGCGCTGGGCGCTGAGTACCCCCGAGCAGGCGGCACACAGCGTCAGGTTCGTGGTCGACCCGACCTGGCGCGCGTACGTGATCAACTACTCCGCCGGCCGCGAGCTCTGCCACGCCTGGGTCGGCGGCGACCCGCAGCGTCTCGTGCGCCTGCTCACCGAGCACGTTCGGGTCGACGACCTTCTGACGGCGGTATCGTCCACCTCGTGAGCGTCACCGCGCAGCGGGCAGCCGGGCTCTTCATCGGCGGCGAGACCGTCGAGGGCTCCGAGTCGCGCGAGCTTTTCGAGCCGGCCACTGGCGAGCGGCTCGCGACCGTCCAGCTCGCGGGCGAGACCGACATCGACCGCGCGGTCGACGCGGCCCGCGCCGCGCAGGACGGCGACTGGGGCCGGACCCCGGCCACCGAGCGCTCGCGCCTGCTGCACGCGCTCGCCGACGCGCTCGTCGCGAACCGCGCCGAGCTGGCCGAGCTCGAGTCGCGGAACGTCGGCAAGGCGATCTCGAACGTGAAGGCCGAGCTGTTCGGCGCGGCGGAGAACTTCCGCTTCTACGCGTCGGGGATCGCGACGATTGCAGGCCGCTCGAACCCGATCGGCGGCTCGCTGCTCTTCTACTCGCAGAAGGAGCCGGTCGGCGTCTGCGCTCAGATCGTCCCCTGGAACTACCCGCTGCTGATGGCGACCTGGAAGCTCGCGCCGGCCCTGGCCGCAGGGTGCGCGGTCGTGCTGAAGCCGGACCCGCAGACGCCGCTAACCGCGTTGCGCATCGCCGAGCTGGCGGCCGAGGTCGGTTTCCCGGCAGGTGCGATCAACATCGTCCCCGCCGAAGGGCCGACCACCGGCTCATACCTCGTCCGGCATCCCGGCATCGACAAGGTCGCGTTCACGGGCTCGACGAAGACGGGCGGCGAGATCATGCGGCTTGCCTCCGACCCGATCAAGCGCGTCACGCTCGAGCTCGGCGGCAAGAGCCCGAACCTCGTCTTCGCAGACGCCGACCTGGCGAGTGCGATCCCGAGCTCGGTCTGGTCGATCTACAGCGCGGCCGGCCAGAGCTGCGAGGCGCGCTCGCGCGTACTGGTGGAGCGGTCGCTGTACGACGACTTCGTCTCCGAGTTCACGAACAAGGCCGGCGCGATCAAGATCGGCGACCCGCTCGACCCCGAGACCCAGATGGGCTCGCTGATCTCGCAGGCGCACCGGGAGCGCGTGCACGGCTTCGTCGAGCAAGGGCGGGAGGAGGGAGCGGAGGTCGTGCTCGGCGGCGAGCCGACGCAAGGGAAGGGTGCGTTCTATCCGCCGACCGTTATCGCGAAGGTGGACAACGCGATGACCGTCGCCCAGGAGGAGATCTTCGGCCCGGTCGTGACCGTGATCCCGTTCGAGGACGAGGCGGACGCGATCCGGATCGCGAACGACGTCCGCTACGGGCTGATGGCGACCGTCTGGACGGGGGATCCGGCGCGCGGACACCGAATCGCGTCGCGGATCAAGTCCGGGACGGTCGGGATCAACATGCCCTACACGGCGTTTCCCGGGATCCCGTTCGGCGGGTACAAGCAGTCGGGCTTCGGCCGGGAGCTCGCGCTCGAGACGCTCGACCTCTACCTCGAGACGAAGAGCGTCATCGTCAACACCGGCTCGAAGCCGCTGAACCCCTTCGGGCTCTAGGGCGAGGATCGTTTGATGGGGGTCGTCGCCGCGATCGAGGCGGTCGAGCGCGTCGGCCGCGGCACAGTCGCGGTCTTCCGCGGCGAGGAGGTCGGCTGCATCGGGAGCCGTGCACGCGTCGAGCGGGGCGACCTCCCGGACGCCTTCCTCGA
>WNGB01005775.1_pt1 | contig 23614 bp, 21 predicted proteins | sample 5400681 | NCBI WGS metagenome assembly WNGB01 (sample SAMN13153367, study PRJNA577476) | soil metagenome | isolation source: 115 cm soil or saprolite under grassland replicate 2 | place: USA:California | collected 2016-06-15
ATGCTGCTGGTGGGCTGGACGGTGCAGCTGGCTTGTGGCGTGGCGTTCTGGATTTTGCCGCGGCTGGACGCGCGTGGCACGCGCGGCGACGAGCGCCTGGTGTGGGGCTGCTATGCCGCGCTCAACTGCGGCGTCGTGCTTGGTGCGCTGCATGATCCACTGGTGGCGTTGGCGGCCTGGCCCGGATGGGGCGCGCTGCCGCCGCTGATGGGGCTGCTGTATATGTTAGCGGCGGCGCTGTTTGCGGCTCATGCCTGGCCGCGGGTTGTGTCGTTTCGAGTGTTGCCACGTCCAGCGCGCGATTAGCCGGCATAGGCACGCTCGTATGGCATCGCCAGGCTAACGCGGAACTGCCGTTCGCGGTCGGCCTGACGCAGGAGCTCGTAGATCTGGTCGCGCCAGAGCGGATCGTCGTAGTAGATCACGAGCTGCTCGAGTGTATCCCAGTGCTCCGGGCTCGGCTCCAGACGATAGCTGGTGCGGCCGCTGGACTCAACACAGCCCAGGAAACCAGCTTCGAACAGCGCCTCCAGCGATTCCATCACCGCCCAGGGCTCTTCGCGCAGCCACTCGCTCAGGCTTCGAGAATCGCCGCAGTAGCGTGGATGGCGGTAAAACAGCAGCAGCAGCTGGAGCTTCAGCGGTGCGTCGATCAGGCCTGGCGTGAGTATACGCCTGTAGGTCGTTTCCATCGTCGCCTCCGTGTAGCGATGGCCGACGCTTGCGCGCCGGCGTCGTTGCCGGTTTCTTTTGTGCATCCTAGCATTGCGATGCGGCTACAAGGTAAGTCCTGTCAAATGAATACAAAGAGAATGATCATTCGCCGACTGGCGAGAGCAGGTAGCCCTTGCCGCGCACGTTCAGAATATAGCGCGGCGTGGTCGGGTCGGGCTCGAGTTTCTGGCGCAGGTGGTGGATGTGCGGCTTGATCAGCTCGCCCGCCTCCAGTTCGTCGGCGTCGTAGCCCTGGGCGCAGCGCACCAGATGCGCGTAGGGCAGCATGGCGCCGGCGTGCTCGGCCAGGCACAGCAGCACGCGAAACTCGGTGGGAGTCAGCGGAAGGGTGCGGCCGGCCAGGGTAGCCTCCTGTCGCCAAGTGTCCAGCCGCAGTGCGCCGACGGTGATCCCACGCTCGCCGGTGCCGCCTGGCTCGTCCGATCCGCCGGCTGGGGTGCCGCGCAGTTCCTGCACCGCCGTGCCGACCACATCCAGCAGCGTGCGCTGGCGCAGCTGCTGGGCGCGCGCAGCCAACCCGATCTTCACGCGCTCGATCACTTGGGCTGGCTCGGTGGTCTTGAGCAGATAGTCGAAGACGCCCTGATGCAGCCCCTCGACCGCAGTTTCGAGCGAGCCATGGCCGGTCAGCACGATGATCGCCAGATCCGACTGGCGCTGGCGCGCTGCGGCGACCACCTGCATGCCATCCATCTCGGGCATCTTCAAATCAACCAGCATGAGATCGAAGCGCTGCTGCTCAAGCAGCCCAACCGCTTCATGGCCGTTCTCAGCCGGCGTGACTTCGTAGCCGGCGCGCTTCAGCAGCGTGCCCAGGGTCAAGCGGATGGTGGCCTCGTCGTCGACGATCAGGATGCGGGCGCTCTGGCTCATGGGTCGGCTCCTGTCCTCATTGAGTAGCGCGGATGAACCCTTCTAACGTTCAAATCGTATCATCGGGTCACCCGCATGTCAACTCGTGCCAGTGCGCTGCTCCATCAGCAGCCCGACTTCGTGTCCAAGCTCACGCAGCTCAACCGGCTTGGCCAGGTAGTGTGATACACCGAGCGCGCGCATCTGAGCGCGCAGCCGCGGCGTATCATACGCTGTCAGCACCAACACGTCGGTATTCGGCCGGTCGGTGCGTAGCGCTTTGATGAGTGCCGAGGACGCGCTGTTGGCCGGGCTCGGATCGATGATCAGCAGATCAACCGACTGGTGCAGGCAGCTTAGCCAGGCATCGCCGGCGGAGGTCGCTGTCGTCACTTCGGAGCCAGGCTGCAGCCGCTGTAACCCATGCTGCGTCACCATCGCCGCTGCTGGGTCGCTATCAAATATCAAAATCTTGGTCGTTGCCATGAATGCTCAGCTTTCCTGATTGCAGCCTGGGTCGTATGCATGTATGTTGATGCTATCAGGAAGCGCGCGCCCGCTGTGATGATGATTGTGAACGCAGAGTGACGATTCGACAACTGAATAGTTTAGGGTGGGGCTGGGCGGGCACTGCCCCGCCCGCATCCCTCCATGCGAGATGCAGTTGCCCTACGCGGGCGGCGGCAGGGAGCGGCCGCGCCCCCTGCACCCCCGGCCAGGGGCGTGCGCCCCTTGGCACCCCGATTCGATGCTGTAGTATGCCAAATGTCCGGCGCGCATGCCTGCGGGCTGATCTGCGCCAGCCAGCAATCATCAAGGTCTCGGCACATCGGAGGCATGTGCCGGTGCTGCTTATCGCGCGGCAAGCATTATGTGCAGGGGGTCTGGGGGGCGGCTTGCCCACCCAGCGGGGAGCGCGAGGAGCTGCGCCCGCTCGCACAACCCAACCTTGCCACTATCGTCCATTGTCAGCTGCCTGGGGCGAGCACTGGCAGGCGCACGGTGAAAGTCGTCCCGATGCCAACCTCGCTCGCGACCTCGATCTGGCCGCCGTGCTGTGTGATGATATGCGCGCTGATCGCCAGGCCCAGGCCGGTGCCGTGCACTTTGGTGGTGTAGAACGGCTCGAACAAGTGCGCGCGATGCTCTGGTGCGATGCCGACGCCGCTGTCGGCGATCTGGACAACGATTTCGGCGGGCTGCACTGCGCTGGCTGGATGCGCGTGGCTGGTGATCCGCAGTGTTCCGCCGTTCGGCATAGCGTCGCAGGCGTTCAGCATCAGGTTGAGGAAGACCTGGCGGATCTGATCGGTATGCGCGGTCATCTGCGGCAGATCGCCGGCGAGATCAGTGGCGACAGCAACCTGCCCATGGCGCAGGTGCGTCTGAACCAGATCGATCGTCGCCATCAGCACATCATTGATCGTGGTTGGCTCCAGCTCGACACGGGTCGGCCGGTAGAAATCGCGCATGCGCGTGATGATTCGCGCGATCCGGCCAAGCTCGCCCCGGGCGATCTCCAGAAACTGGCGCTGCGGTGCACCAGGTGGCAGATCTTGTTCGACCAAATACAGGCTATTGCGTGCGGCATAGAGCGGGTTGTTGATCTCATGGGCGACCGAGGCCGCCAGCTCGCCGACCGCCGCTAGCTTGGCGCTCTGTAGCAGCTGGGCCTGGGCGGTATCCAGGCGCGCCTGGGTCTCGGCGTGCAGCGATTGGGTTTGCGTAAGATTGCGCTGGAGCAGCCGGGCGCGCTCGCGCTGCGATGTCTCGGCGATTGCCACTGCCGCCAGATCGGCCAGCGCCTGGACGAACGGCAGATCGCGCGGGATGAACATATGCGCGTTTGTGCCGCCGTAGAGCACCAGCGCGCCCAGGCGCTGGGTCTCGATTCGCAGTGGCGCCAGCAGCGCACTGACCGGCGGCCAGGGTTGCAGCAGCTGCTCAAGCCAGGCGATCTGTGTCGGATCGAGTTCCTCAAGCGCTAACTCAAATTCCGGCCCGACCAGCAGCATCGCGCGCGGGCTGAGGAAGGCGCGCCCAGCTGGGCCCTGACCTGGTTGAGCCGTTAGGCCGCCGAGCGGGCCGCTGCTGGCGGCGCGCAGCTTCAGATCGCCGGATTCCTCTTCGGCCAGAAACAGCAGCGCGCCGCTTGCGCCCGGGAACAGCTGGCCTGCCCGCTGGACGATCAGGCCCATAATCGATTCGATCTCGTGTGTGACCAGGAGCGCTGCGCTGACTGCCAGCAATGTGTTGAGGCGCTCGGTGGGCGTGGCCGCCTGGAGCGCGCGCTGTGACCCAGCCTGAGCCTCCAGCTCGGCCACGCGCGCCTGCAAGGCTGCGATTCGTGTGGCGCGCCGGCCGCGCCGCGCCTGGTAGCGCGCGCGCTGGGGGTGCTGATCTGAAGCGAGTAGTTTGGGCATTGCTGCGCGTCCTATTATACTTGGGCCTTGTGTAAGTGTATCGCCATATATTATACCAGCCACGGCATCAGCATGTCGGTTGTGATTTCTTCACACATGGTAGCGAGCTTTATTCGTGATAAGCGCCACAACTATGCGACACTGTCAGCGATGTGGAAGTGAAAGCGCTACAACTATGGCACGCAGAAAACGCCCTAATCCTTTGCTGATCGCTGCACGTACATATATAAGCCAGCATGTGCCTGAGTTGAAAGCCGCGCCGCTCCAGCTGCGCATGCTCGATAGCCCACCGGCCTCGCCGAGCTGTGCGGTGACGGCCGAGGCATGCCTGGCCGGCGATTGCCCAAATGGCATATCGGCGTTGGTCGCCGAGAGCGGCCAGTGTACGGTGCGCGATTGCCCGCTACGCTGCTCGGTGCGCCTGCTGCTTGACCGGCGCGGTGCGGTCATGCAAGCCACGCGCAGCGGGATTCATTGGAATTAGATTTGGCTGATCGGTGGCGGGGGTGTGGGGCGGCTCTTCGCCCCACACCCCCGCCACCGATCAGGGATAGCTGGAGCGACCAACATCGGCCCCAGGTATCTTAATACAGCAATAAAGAATGAGGAAACCAATGCATGATCTTGTTATCATTGGCGGTGGCGCGGCAGGGCTGTCGGCCGCGCTGTATGCGCTTGGCAAAGGGCTCGATGCCGTCACGATCTACGAGGATGTCGGCGGCAAAGCTGGAACGCAGCAGCAGCTGGCTGGGCAGGCGGGCGAGGAATATCTGGCCGGCGCCGAGGCGGTTCAGCTATTCGAGCGGCGCGTCACAAGCCACGCCGGCGCGGTGCTGCGCGACCGGGTGATCGATCTGCACAAGCACAATGGCGTATTTCAGATCGAAACCCAGCATCACGGCGCGCTGGAGGCGCGCGCGGTGCTGATCGCCACCGGCGCGACGCCGCTCAAGCTAGATGTGCCGGGCGCAAAGGCGCTGCTCGATCACGGGATCGGCTACTCGATCACCACCCACAGCCAGCTGCTGGCCGGCAAGCGTGTGGTGGTAGTTGGTACGACCATGCGCGCCCTACGTGGCGTGGTCGAGCTAGCGCGTGTGGCTGAGCAGGTCTACCTGATCGCGCCGGATGCGACCGGGATGACTAATCCGCTCGCTCGCTCGCTGCGCCGCTTTGCAAATGTCAGCGTGCTGGTAGGCTATCAGGTGGTCGAGATCGCCGGCAGCATCGGTGTCGAGCAGGTCGCGGTCGAGCACGATGGGTAGATGATCGAAACGCGACGACGCAGATGGGCCTGTTCGCGGCTGGCGATGTGACGACGGCGTTTGCTGAGCAGGTGCTGATCGCGATCGGCGATGGTGCGCGCGCTGCCGCCAGCGCGTATGATTATATTCTATCGTATGTCACGCCGCCCGGCGCAGAGGCCGAAGGGGCTGATTAATTATATTACGATATTCGTTCTGGGCGACAAGGAATTGAAAAAGAATGGATACAGTACGAAGATGGATGAGCAGCCCAGCGCTGGTTGTCGATGAATCGATGCCGCTGCCCGATGTGCGCCAGCGGCTCAAGCAGCAGCATGTTCGCCGCCTACCGGTGGTGAACGCGGCCGGTCAATTGGTGGGCATCGTGACCGAAGGCGATATCAATCGCGTGTCTGATTCGCATATCACCGACGTGCGTGACTATAGCCTATACCATCGGGTTGCCGACCTACCGATCGGCGAGATTATGACCCGCACAGTTGTGACGGTTATGCCAGATACGCCGATCCGGGTGGTTGCGCGGCTGCTGCTGGATCACCGAATCGGCGGCGTACCGGTGATTGAGGAAGGTCGGGTTATCGGCATGATCACCGAGAGCGACCTATTCCGGCTGATCGTCGTGCAGCAGGCAGAAGTCGGCGACTAATATCGGGATTGCACATTCCACTCGCCCTCAGCCACCGCCGGCCGAGCCTGAAGCGGGCGCCATCATGCCTGATTCTCGACATACCATGTAAGTTGTATAATAAGAAGAGATGAATCAACCAAGTAGGTTGCGATGGCGCGCTGTCAGGATTGTGGCGAACATTCGCCGGAACCGGCAACATTCTGTATCGTCTGCGGCGCCCGGCTGATCAGGCCGGCCGCACGTATGCGCGTGCCGATACCTCCGGCTGTCGGACCGACCGTTCGCTTGAGTCCAGCCGATATCGTGCGCCCTACCCTGGACAGCGTGCATGTCGATCGCGCGGCCAGTCCCGATGCGTGGCCACGCATCCAGCAAGCGCTTGTTCCGCTGGTGGGGCTGGTATTTGGGACAGCAGTGGTGATCGGGCTCGCACAGCTGTTCGCGCTGAACGGCCTGCGCGCTGCCACAATCTGGCCGATCGTCGTACTCCTTGGCGGGGTGCTGCTGGCCGAGTCGGCCTGGGTCAATGGACAGCTGTGGCGGGGCCTGCGCGGTATGCTGCTGTGGGGCGGGCTGCTCGGGCTGCTGGCCTTTGGCCAGCTGATGCCGTGGGTGCTGGCGCTGGGGCTCGGCTGGCTGGCGCTGCACCCCGGCTGGTATGGTCGGCATACGTGATGATCAGTATCAGCGCGCCGGCCGCACCTGCTTCTTCAATGCGCCTTTGCGATCGATATGTACGCATAGTATGCGATAGACCGTCGGGAACAGCAGGCTGGTGTGTTGGTGCAGATCGAACGCGATTGGGCCGCCAGGCTAGATCCGCGCCAGCCTGTTGGGGTTCTTTACTGCGAGTCCCTTACTGCGCCGCCGGATGGCGGCGCAGGTCGCGCTCGACGCGCGGGTAAACCACCAGCAGCATCGCGACGCCGACGAGCGCGCCGGTGATCATGCGCAGCCAGAAGTTGAGCGTGCCGATCGCATCGCCGCCGCCACGGAAGCCCAGCCCAGACAGATCATCCACCATGTGGGTCAGGCCATCGATCAAGATCGGCAGCAGCAGCAGGCCGCCGATCTTCAGCGAGGCGGGCCGGATGCGGCGCCGCAGCAGCCCGAACAATAGGCCGGCTGCGACGATCGAGCTATACATTGCCACACAGCGATGGCAGAACCCGACCTGATGGCCGCAGACGAAGAACGAGCGCTCGGGTAGCTGGTGGCACAGCGGCGTATAGATCCGAAATAGAAGTTCACCCATCAGCGGATGGCCGCTTGCCTTCGCCAGCGGCGAGAGCCAGGGCAGCCCAGCGTACAGGATCGCCCCGCCGTTGACCAGCAGCAGCCAGTGGCGCAGCCCCCACTGCACGCCATCGTCGAGCCGGTGCTGTAGGGCGGTGCTGAAGGCTGTGTCGGCCATGGCGAAGGACTCCTATATTGGGTGGTTCGCGACCATGCTACCACGTCGCGCAGTTGCTTACAATGGTGCAACCCTGAATCTAGCGCGCGCTGCCGACCGTGCGCTGGCGGTCGTGGCCGCCTTCGGCAAACTCCTCGATCATCTTGAGGTTGAAGGCCGGGATGTCGGCGGGCTTGCGGCTGGTCACCAACCCCTGATCGTTCACCACCTCCTGATCGACCCAGTTTGCGCCGGCGTTCTTGAGGTCGGTCTGGATCGACTCGTACGATGTCATCTTGCGGCCGCGCACCACACCGCCGCGCGCTCGTCGGCACTTAGCTCCACGGAGATACGAGCAAGGCCGGCAACACAGTCGGTGGTGGCCCTATGGCTTGCGCGTCAGCCGCCGCCCTGCGAGAGCGACATTCATTTGAAACGCCGGCGGCGGTTTGTGATACACTACGCAGCAAGGCTCAGATGAGCATCGAACCTCAAGGAGTTGGACATTGATATGTGACCAGTATCTTTGATTCTACTGCTTCACCTCGCTGGCTCACTTGCGGTGAGCAGAATCTGATAGGCAGCGTCGATGACGCTCATCACATCTCGCTGAGAGGAGTATGCATTTGTGGAGTCAGTTTCGCAGGTGGATGGCCGATATCCCACTGGCCGATCCGCTAAAGCGCGAGCAGGCCGCGACACTGCAATCGCTGGTCTTCGTGCTGATCGCCGCGTCACTCATCGGCGCACCGCTCTCGTTGAGCGCTACAAGCCAGGTTGATCGGGTAGTCGGAATCGTCTCATCGCTGGCCAACGTGCTCCTCCTGATCGGGGCGGCCGTCGTCTTGCGACATGGGCAGTTCAGCGCAGCGGTGGCGCTGGTGATCGTCAGCACCATCCTCTTCGCGGCGCTGAACATGGTGCCCACTGGCCTGGAGGGCAGCCGCGCCGTCTTCACCGCGCTGACGATTCCGATCGTTCTGGCAGGCCTGCTGGGCGGGCGGCGGCTCCTGGTGTTCGCATCAGCGCTCACCATGATCCTGGTCATCGGCATCGCCGTGTTAGGCAGCATCGCCCCCACGCTGGTGGGCTATAGCCACCAGACCTATGACCCGCGCTTGACGAGCGTGGTCTATGTCATATTGGCGATCGTGCTGACCGTGCTGATCGATCGGTTCGGCCGCGCGCTGCAAACGGCGCTGACACAGGCCAGGACGCGCGCGCACGAGCTTGACGCGCTGCGCATGTCGCTGGAGCAGCAGGTCAGCGAGCGCACGGCCGCCCTGCAAGCCACGGTGGACCAGTTGAGCGCCAGCCAGACGACCATCACCCTGCTCGGCGCGCCAGTGCTGCCGGTGCTGCCGGGGGTGCTGGTTGCGCCGCTGATTGGCCTATTCGACAGCGCGCGCGCGGCGGTCCTGAGCCAGAAGATCCTCGCCGCGATCGCGAACCAGCACGCCGAGACAGTCATCTTCGATATTACGGGTGTGGAGGTGGTCGATCAGCGCATCATCGCGGAGTTGCTACAGTTGGCCGGGGCGGTGCGGCTGCTGGGCGCGGAGCCGGTGATCGTCGGCGTGCGCCCCGACGTGGCCATAGCCCTGGTCGATCAGGAGATCGACCTGACGGCGCAGCGCATCTATCCAAACCTGCAAGAGGCCGTGCAGGTGCTCCGAACCCGACACGCCATATAATGCCCGCAGGCGTTCAACCGCGTGCTGACGGATTTTAGTAATGGTGGATCGCATATTCGATTCGCGTTTGACGGAAGACGAAGGATGGAGGATTACAGCATTCGTCTTCCGTCCTCCTTCTTCCGTCCGGAAAAATAGTTACACGTCGGCAAACGCTCGAATAAACGCGCCCATACAGCGCATCGCATCCCAGTAATCGGCCAGGCGAATATTCTCGTTCGGCGCGTGTACGAGCGATCCCTGGTAGCCGGTTCCGCAGCCGCTGGTGACCGGCGTGCCAAGTGCCTCGCAGACCGGGTACATCGGTCCTGTCCCTGCCATCGTAGGGTAGATTATAGGGCTCTGTCCATAGATCTGGCGGATCGCCGCAGCCATAGCGCGAGTTGGCAGCGCATCCGTGGGCGAACGCGCCGCGCGCTCATGGCCCAGCTCGACGATCGCGATGTCGCTGAAGCCGTTGGCATCCAAATGCGCGCGCAGACTCTTGACAATCTCATTCGGGTCTTGGTCGGGCACCATGCGGAAGTCGATCTTGGCGCGCGCCTCGGACGGTAGCACGGTTTTGGAGCCTTCGCCGGTATAGCCCGACACCAACCCGCAGATCGTACAGGTTGGGCTGAACAAGTGGGTCTTCAACCGCTCGATTCCCCGTACTCCGCCGAGGAATTCGTTAATCCCGAAATCGGCCAGCAGCGCCTCGTCGTCGAGCGGAACACTTTCTAGCGTGCGAAGGTCGGCCTCCGATGGCGGGCGCACCCGATCGTAGAATCCTGGTATCAGAATGCGCTCGTCGGGCGTCTTCAGCGTCGAGAGCGCCCATGTCAGCCGCCAGGCCGGGTTCGGCACCACAGTGGCGTTTGAGGAGTGCAGATCGTGCGAGGCGCCACGCGCCATCAGCTCGACATAACAGATGCCTTTCGCACCGCAGTTGATCGCCGGCTGTTCCAGCGCATTGCGGCCGCCAGTCTCCCACAGGCAGCCGTCGGCGCGCAGCAGGTCGGCGTGCTGATGGCAGAACTGCTCCAGGTGAACCGAGCCGATCTCCTCCTCGCCCTCGATCAGGAAGTTGATTCTGATCGGCAGCGCGCCTTCGGTTGCCAGCCAGGACTCGATCGCCTGAAGCCGCAGCATCAGGTTGCCTTTGTTGTCGGCCACGCCGCGCGCGTAGAGCTTGCCATCGCGCGGCGTCGGATCAAAGGCCGGCGAGATCCAGCGATCGAGCGGCTCGGGTGGCTGGACATCGTAGTGATCGTAGACCAGCAGCGTGCGCGCGCCGCCGCCGATCGAGCCGTAGACCACCGGCGCCGCTCCAGGCAGGCGCAGCACGCGCACATCGGCGCCCAGGCGCTCTAGCCGCTGCACGACGATCGCGGCGGTCTCTTCCAGCCCCAGGCCCTGCGCCGCGATCGATGGCTGACGCAACAGCGCGCACAGCTCATCGTAGTAGCGGTCGTGGCTGGCCTCGATATGTGCGGCGAAGCGATCCCGATCCATGGGTGGCTCCTTTCGTTGATGGCGGATGGGCGCAGTCTATCATGGGTGCATGCTTCGGGCAAGCAGCCGCAGGCTTGAGCCTGCGGCTGCTTGCCCGAAGCATGCTTCAGCAGGCTGATCAACACATAGCCGGCTTCAGTGGGCGCTGCTGGCGGCGCGAGGTACCTCAGATTTATCTGTGTTTCGTTTTTTGCCCTCTAAGAGCGCAAAAAAGAAACACAAAAGAAGATAAAGTACCGCTGCGAATAAATCACTTTTGGGCCACAGTGTAAGTTCTGGCATTAAATGGTATCATAGCATTGGGCGAAATAGTCAATTGCTCTGTGCGAAATGTGACATACCATATGCCACGGCCCACCCATACCTATGATGCGATCATCGTCGGCGCGGGGCCGAACGGCCTGGCGGCTGCAATCACGCTGGCGCGCGCCGGCCGCTCGGTGCTCCTTCTGGAAGCCGAGCCGACCGTTGGCGGTGGGACGCGCTCGGCCGAGCTGACGCTGCCTGGTTTTGTCCACGACATCTGCTCAGCGGTTCACCCGCTGGGGGTCGGCTCGGTGTTCTTCCAAAGTTTGCCGCTGCGCGAGCATGGGCTGGAGTGGATTTACTCGCCCGCGCCGCTGGCGCACCCGTTCGACGACGGAACCGCCGCGTCGCTGGAGCGATCGGTGCGTGCGACCGGCGCGACACTGGGCGGCGATGCCGAGGCGTACTGGCGGCTGATGGCGCCGATTGCCCGCGACTGGGAGAAGATCGCCTACACCACCCACGGCCCGCTGCGGCTCTCGCCACATCTGCTGGCGCTGGCGCGTTTCGGGCTGCGGGCGATCTGGCCGGCGCGCGGCCTGGCCGAGGCATGGTTTCGCGGCGAGCGCGCGCGTGGCTTTTTCGCCGGCCTGGCGGCGCATTCGATCTTGCCGCTGGAGTGTGCGCCGAGCGCCGCCGCCGGGCTGGTACTGGCTGCACTGGGGCACGTTTATGGCTGGCCGATCCCGCGCGGTGGCGCGCAGCGGATCGCCGACGCGCTGGCGAGCTACCTGCGCACGCTTGGCGGCGAGATTCGCACCGGCGAGCGGGTCGCGACGCTGGCTCAGCTGCCGCCGGCGCGCATGGTGCTGCTCGATGTCACGCCACGCCAGCTTGTGCAGATCGCCGGCGAGCGCTTGCCGGACGGCTACCGCCGCGCGCTCGGGCGCTACCGCTATGGCACGGGTGTGTTCAAGCTCGACTGGGCGCTGGATGGGCCGATTCCCTGGATTGCGCCCGAGTGTACGCGCGCGGCCACGGTTCACCTTGGCAGCACGCTGGCAGAGATCGCCATGTCGGAGCGTGCGGCCTGGCAGGGCCGGCCCGCCGAGCGGCCATATGTGCTGCTGGCGCAGCAAAGCCTGTTCGATGCAAGCCGCGCGCCAGCCGGCCAGCACACGGCCTGGGCCTACTGCCATGTGCCGCACGGCTCGGATGTCGATATGACCGATCGGATCGAGGCGCAGATCGAGCGCTTTGCGCCCGGCTTCCACGATCGCATCCTGGCACGCAGCGCGATCGGGCCGGCGGCGATGCAGGCGCACAATGCCAACTACATCGGCGGCGACATCAACGGCGGCGTGCAGGATCTCTTCCAGCTCTACACGCGGCCGGTCGCAAGCCTTAATCCCTACAAGACGCCCGCGCTGGGGATCTACATCTGCTCGTCGTCCACACCGCCGGGCGGGGGAGTGCATGGGCTATGCGGCTACTTTGCGGCCCAGGCGGCGCTGCGCGATGATCCATAAAGGACTCGCGTTTAACAAAACATCCCGGTGACGGGGTGACCGGGTGAGGGGGTGTGTTCATCACCCGGTCACCCAATAGCTGGGATGGTTTTATTTTGCACATCCCTAACATTTGGCAGTGGGCCGATCGTGATCTTACAGCGCGCCCAGGAACCCCTCGATCAGCGGCGCCTGCGCTTCATCATCGACGAGAAATGCATCATGTCCGGCGCTCGATGCCAGCTCGGCGTGTGTGACTGGGCGGCCGAGCCGCCACAGCGCATCGGCGATCGCGACCGATTCCGAAGTCGGGTACAGCCAATCGCTAGTGAAGGAGAGCAGCAGGAACGTGGCATGGCTGCGCGCCAGCGCGGCGTCGAGCGAGCCGTAGCGCGCCGGCAGATCCCAGTAGTCCATCGCCTTGGTGATATACAGGTAGGTGTTGGCGTCGAAGCGCGCGTTGAAGCTAGTGCCCTGATAATCCAGGTAGCTCTCGATCGCGAACTCGCGCTCCAGTGTGAAGGCAGGACCGCCGCCATCCTGGTACGCACGGCCGAACTTGCGCTCCAGCGATGGCTCGCTCAGATAGGTGATGTGGCCGATCATACGCGCCACCGCCAGGCCGTCGGCGGGCGGCTCGCTATCGTAGTAGTCGCCGCCGCGCCAGCGCGGGTCGCTCATAATCGCGCGGCGGCCGATCGCGTTCCAGGCCAGCGTCTGCGGCGATGAGCGCGCGCTGGTGGCCAGCAGGATCGCGCCGCGCACCCGCTCGGGCAGGGCAGTGGCCCATTCCAGCGCCTGGAAGCCGCCCATCGAGCCGCCCGCCACTGCCAGCAGCCGATCGATCCCCAGCCGGTCGAGCAGCCGCGCCTGCGCCTGCACCATGTCGCCGATCGTCAGCACCGGGAAGCGCGCCGCGTATGGCCGGCCGGTGGCCGGGTTGCTGCTGCTGGGGCCGGTGCTGCCCTGGCAGCCGCCCAGCACATTCGAGCAGATCACAAAGTAGCGGTCGGTATCGAATGGACGGCCAGGACCAACCATGCTATTCCACCAGCCTGGCTTTGTGTCGCCGGCCTGCCAGCCGGCCGCGTGCGCATCGCCCGAGAGCGCGTGCAGCAGCAGGATGGCGTTGTCGCCGGAGGCATTCAGCTTGCCATAGGTTTCGTAAGCCAGCGTGATCGGCCCGAGCGCTACGCCGCTCTCCAGCACAAGCGGCTCCAGCCAGGTCGCGTAGCGCCGCTCGACCAGGCCAACGCTGGGGCAAGATTGTGTCGCGAGTGCATTCATAGAACACCTGCTAAGGGTTAGGGGTTAAGGGTTAGCAACGTTGAGTTCAGTGAAATTCATCGCACCCTAACCCTTAACCCCTAACCCCTAATCCCTACACTTTCGCCAGCGCCTGATCCAGGTCGGCGATGATGTCGTCGATCGTCTCAATGCCGACCGACAACCGCACGTAGTCGTCGGTGACGCCGGTGAGCTGCTGCTCCTCGGGCGTGAGCTGGCTGTGGGTGGTGCTTGCCGGGTGGATCGCCAGGCTCTTCGCGTCGCCGATATTGGCCAGGTGCGAGAACAGCTTCAGGTTGTCGATGAAGGTCTTGCCGGCCGGTTTGCCGCCGGTGATGCCGAAGCCCAGGATGCCGCTCTGGCCCTTGGGAAGATACTTCTGCGCCAGCGCGTAGGTCGCGTGCTCGGGCAGGCCGGGGTAGTTGACCCAGGCGACTTTCGGGTGCTCCTTCAGATGCTTCGCTACCGCCAACGCGTTCTGGCTATGCCGCTCGACGCGCAGCCCCAGCGTCTCCAGCCCTTGCAGGATCAGAAAGGCATTGAACGGGCTCAGCGCCGCGCCGGTGTCGCGCAGGCCCTGGACGCGCGCCTTGATGATGTAGGCCAGCGGCCCCAGCGCCTGCGTATAGATCAGCCCGTGGTACGACGGATCAGGCTCGGTCAGCTCGGGGAATCGGCCCTGCGTCCAGTCGAACTTGCCGCTATCGACCAGCAGGCCGCCGATGCTGTTGCCATGGCCGCCGATGTATTTGGTGGCCGAGTGGACGATGATATCGGCGCCCCACTCGAACGGCTTGCACAGGTACGGCGTGGCGGTGGTCGGGTCGACGATCACCGGGACGCCCTGCTCGTGGGCGATGCCGGCGATCTTCTCCAGATCGAGGATGTCGAGCTTCGGGTTGCCGACCAGCTCCAGAAAGAAGGCCTTGGTGCGGCCGTCGATCGCATTACGGAAGCCCTCGTAGTCGCGCGCGTCGACGAAGCGAGTGGTGATACCGAGTTTCGGCAGTGTGTGGCGGAACAGGTTGTAGGTGCCGCCGTACAGGTCGGTCGAAGAGACGATATTGTCGCCGGTGCCGGCGATATTCAGGATCGCCAGCGTCTCAGCCGCCTGGCCGGATGCCAGCGCCAGCGCGCCGACGCCGCCTTCGAGCGCGGCGATCCGCTGCTCGAGCACATCGGTGGTCGGGTTCATGATCCGGGTATAGATATTGCCGAACTCTTGCAGGCCGAACAGCCGCGCGGCGTGGTCGGTATCGTTGAACTGGTACGACGTGGTCTGATAGATCGGTACCGCGCGCGCGCCGGTGGTCGGGTCGGATTGCTGGCCGGCGTGTAGCGCCAGGGTCTCAAAGCCGTTGAACTTGACTTCCTCTGCCATTGGGATGTGCCTCCATTGCTTTATGATAATTTGCAATTAAAAAAGCCCCCATCAGAAAGATGAGGACTCATGGCTGCCGTTAGAAACAAAATCCCTTCCGTAACAAGGAAGGGGCTTGCATAAGCGTAGCCCTCTCATCTTCCAGTCGCGCTGCCGGATTTGGCACCCTAATGATTGAGTTAAAAGTTAAGAGTTAAGAGTTAAGAGCTATGTGTGAACATAACTTTGAACTTTGAACTTTGAACTTTGAACTCTTTCCAGGGTTGCCGAGGCTTCATCGGGCCGGTCCCTCCACCTCTCTGGATAAGAGCTGCAATATTCAGTTGTTGCAGGCAATGATAAGCGAGTCACACGGGATTGTCAAGTCGCATTTCGGCGCAGTCAGGGCTACGTCAACGTCGGCCCTCACCCTGCCACTGCGGCGGCACCCCCCTCCCGCGGCTGGGAGTGGGGTTGGGGGGTGAGGGCCTGCGGCGCTTGATAGGCCACGCCCTGGCTGGTATAATCCGCCGAACAGGTATTCGCACCCAGCCAGAGGATCGCCCGTGCCATCGCTCGAACGCCGCCCGCCACCCTCACAGCCACGCGACACGAGCCGCTCGGTGGCGCGGCGCTTGGCCTGGCCCAGCTGGCTGAACGGCCCAATGATCACGCTGGTGATGGTGGTGGTGGGCGGCATTCTGATCGTCGCGGTGATGCTGGCCCTGCGCACAAACCGCGCGCTGACCAATATTCAGCAGGTCGACCCACGCCGTAATTCGACCGCGCTGGTGATCGCGCGGCCGCTGGCCGGCGGCGAGCTGGTGCCTACGCTGCCGCCGCTGCCCGATGCGCTGCGTGAGCCGGTGAATGTGCTGCTGCTCGGCGTGGACAAGCGCCCGAGCGCTGAGGATGGCGTGCGCAGCGATACGCTGATACTAGTTCATCTCGATCCGCTGGACAAATGGGCTTCGATGCTGTCGATCCCGCGCGACTCGGTGGTGAACATCCCCCATATGGGCTATGCCAAGATCAACGCGGCCTACTCGTATGGCTTCAACAACGCTGCGGCGATCTATGGCGATGGCACTGTGCCCGATGCGGCTGGAGCGGCGCTGGCGGCCGAGACGGTCGAGCAGTTCCTGGGCGTGAAGGTCGATTTCACCGCCCAGGTCGATTTTCACGGTTTCGAGGCGCTGGTCGATTCGGTCGCCGGAGTGGTGGTGGATGTACCGACGCCGCTGATGGACGCCGAGTATCCGACCGAGGATTATGGCGTCGAGCGGATCTACATCCCCGAGGGCTTGCAGGTGATGAACGGCCACACCGCCTTGATCTATGCCCGCTCGCGCCACGCCAGCACCGATTTTGACCGTGGCCGGCGCCAGCAGGTGGTGCTGCGAGCGTTGCTGGAGCAGGTGCGCGCGCGGGGGTTGCTGGAGAATGTGGCGGCGTTGCCGCAGTGGGCCGCAGTGCTGGAGCAAAATATCCGAACGACCCTGCCGATCGCCGATCTGGGCATGATCAACGGGCTGGCGACGCTGGCGCGCGGGCTAAAGAGCGATCGGATCCTGCAGTTGAGCATTAGCCCGGCCGACGTAGCGATTGACTCGGAGGATGGATCTGACATCTACTGGAACCGATCTGACCTTGCCGCGCTGGTGGCGCGCTGGCTGGCCGGCCCGCCGGCCCCTCCCAGCGCCGAGGCTACCCCAGCAGCTAGCGCCTCCAGCCGGGTTCAGGTGCTCAACGGCGCCGCTGTGGAGGGGCTGGCCAGCCGAGTGAGCGCCTTCCTGAGCGGCCGGGGCATTGCGCTGATCGACCCCGGCCAGGCGTCGCGGGTTTATGAGCACACGACGATCATCGACTATACCGGTCGGCCGGGAGCCCGCCAGCGCCTGGCCGAGATCCTTGGTATCGACCCGCGCTATGTGCAGGCTGCGCCGGGGCCAGATGCGCCGCCGCCGGAGCAGGCCGATATTGTGCTGATCCTGGGGCAGGATTACCAGGAACGCTGGGTAGGCCAGTAAAACGTAATTGGAGCACATTCCAAAGTCTCCTGAGTGAGCTTATCGTCGATCGACTGAATGTATGTTTTACGCTTTACGGAGATCAGGTTCTCATGATCGATATTGTCACTCCCAACTGGGTCAAGCATGCCGTCTTCTACCAGATTTTCCCCGACCGCTTCGCAAAGAGCGACAAGCTGGTCAAGCCGAGCAACCTCCAGCCTTGGGACAGCCCGCCGACGGTTGAGGGCTACAAAGGTGGCGACCTGCTTGGCGTGGTCGAGCATCTGGATCACATCCAGGCGCTTGGTGCGACGGCGATCTATTTCACGCCTATCTTCCAGTCGACCTCGAACCATCGCTACCACACCCACGATTACTACCAGGTCGATCCGCTGCTGGGCGGCAACGCCGCCTTTCGCACCATGCTCGGCGAGGCGCACCGGCGCGGCCTGAAGGTGGTGCTGGATGGTGTGTTCAACCACACTAGCCGCGGATTCTTCCAGTTCAACGATATCCTGGAGAACGGCCCGCACTCACCCTGGCTGGATTGGTTCACGATCGAGGGCTGGCCGCTGAGCCCCTACGATGGCGGCAAGCCGGCCAACTACCTCAGCTGGGTCGGCAATCGCGCGTTGCCGAAGCTGAACACCGCCAATCCGCAGGTGCGCGAGTTCATTATGCAGGTGGCGGAATATTGGCTGCACGAGGGCATCGACGGCTGGCGGCTGGATGTGCCGTTCGAGATTACGACCGCCGGCTTCTGGCAGGAGTTTCGGCAGCGCGTCAAGGCGATTAACCCCGATGCGTATATCGTCGGCGAGATCTGGCACGATAGCCGCGAGTGGCTCCAGGGCGACCAGTTCGACGCGGTGATGAACTACCTGTTCGCCGAATCGGCGATCGCGTTTGCCGCCGGCGCGCGCGTGCTGCCCGATCAGGTGGCTGGGCGATCGTATCAGCCCATCCCGGCGCTCTCGGGCCTGGGCTACGCCGACAAGATCGATTGGCTGCTAAAGCTCTACCCATGGGAGATCCAGCTGGCGCAGCTGAACCTGCTCGACAGCCACGACACCGCGCGGCTGATCAGCATTGTCGGCGGTGATCGCGACAGCGTGCGCCTGGCGACGTTGCTACTGATGACTTTCCCCGGCGCGCCGTCGATCTACTATGGCGACGAGATCGGCCTGCCCGGCACGAATTTCGACCCTGACACCCGCCGGACGATCGCATGGGATCGCGTCAACACCTGGGACACGCAGGTGCTGGACTACCACAAGCAGCTGATCGCCATGCGCCATGCCCACCCCGCGCTACGCACCGGCGCCTACCACCGGCTCCACGCCGACGACGACAGCTACGTCTTCGCGCGCACAAACGACGACGAGGCGCTGCTGGTGGCGATCAACGTGGCTGCGGCGCCACGCAATATTCTTGTGCCGTCCAACGGCCTGTTCGCGGAGGGCAGTGAGCTGGAGCCGGTCTATGGCGGTAGTGGTGCGCGCATTGAGGATGGGCAGGTCTGGCTGAATCTGGCGGGGCACGATGGGTTGGTGTTAGCGGCAAGGAGCTAATCTGCCATGAATGCAGCCAGAGTTAAGCTGAGCGGCGCAGATATCGGCATTATCGTCCTAACAGTCGCGACCGCAGCCATCCATTTCAGCCGGGCGATCGCCGACCCAGAGATTCGCGTGCTGTTTATCCTGAATGGCCTGGGGTATCTGGCCTTGCTGTCCGCGATCTATCTGCCTTTTCCCTGGTTCGCGGGCCGTCGGAAGCTGGCACACCGGCTGCTGATCGGCTATGTGGCGCTGACAATTATTCTGTGGGGCGTATGGGTCGCGATGAGCGGCGAGGCGACTGCGCTCGGTATAGTGGACAAGCTGATCGAGATTGCGCTGATTGGGTTGCTGTGGTGGCAGCGCAGGCAGGCCCGATAAGGGGTGATTGCATCGCTAGTGCGCCACCAATTGCTCAAAATAGCGGCTGATCATGGCGATCACCTGGTCGGCGGTCTCCTCGATCGGTTTATTGGTCACATTGATCACCGAAAATCCGCCCTTGCGAAAGATCCGCTGGCCGAACTCGACCTCGGTATAGAGCGCCTCGGTGTCGGAGTAGGTGTGGCCGGCGTGCCAGCCGTAGGCTTCCTGACGCCAGCGGCGATGCTGCATCAACACCTCCACGTCGATCGTTAGGCCGATCACGCGGCGGCGATCGATCTCGAACAGCTCCTTCGGCGGCTGGATATCGAGCACCAGCGGCACATTGGCCACCCGCCAGCCCAGCACCGAAAGATAGATGCTGAGCGGTGTCTTGCCGACTCGCGAGATGCCGGTGAGCACCACATCGGCCTGCGCGAGCTCGTTCGGGCCGCGCCCGTCGTCGTGGTCGACTGTGTACTCGATCGCCTTGATACGCTCCAGGTAGGTTTCATTCCCGCCCTGATACAGGCCAGGCTGGCCCAGCGGCACCTGCCCCAGCACCGCCGAAAGCTCGGCCAGCGGGTCGCCGATCGTGTCGATCGCCGTGATCTGATACTCTTGGGCCAGCTGGATGAGCGCCTGGCGGATCTTGGGGTCGACCATAGTGTGGATGATGATGCCGCGCCTGGCCACCACCTGCGCGATCGCCTCGGCGAGCTGATCGCGGCTGCATATCTGTGGGATGACGATCATTTGTGGGTTGAGGCCCGTGAATTGGGAGAGCGCGATGCGTGCGACATGCTTGCCAAGCGCGCCGGCGCCGCCGGAAAAAATAAAGATCGGCGGGGTCGCCGGCGTAGGCTGCTCAATAGCTTCCATCTTGTTCCTCCACCCCTCGCGGCAGGTCGCCGCATCGCTACTATCACTCTACCATTACCGGGCGCCGCTGCGGGTAGCGAAATAGCAACGCAGCGTGGAGGCTTCTGTCTTCATTAGATTTTTAGGATTTATGCAAAGGGGTGTGGGGAAGATGGCACATTAGGTTTTTGCCGCCAGCCAGACGCACTGATAAGCATCCAGTCGCAGCGAGCTTTCAGCCGCGATGCTGTTCCCGCTGATTAGATCGGTAAAGTTGTAGCCCGGCCCGTAGACACGCAGGCGGTTTCCATCCATCTCGCGCGGGTGCTCGGAAAAGTTCGCCACCACCAGTAGGCGCTGTCCAGCATGCTGGCGCACGAAGCCAAACAGCTGTGGGCTGCCGGTCTCGACCACTTCCATCGCCCCATCCCAGATCGCCGGCTGCTCGGTGCGCAGCCGAATCAGCCGCGTTAGCTCGGCGAAGATCCAGCCGGCCGGCGTGTCGTGATTTTGCTGGATGTGCGCGCGCTGCTGCCAGTCGGTAGCCGGCCGGTGAACCCAGCGGCTGTCGCCGGCTTTAGCTGGATTGTTGGCGAAGGCGTAGTCGTTGAGCGTGCCGGCCTCATCGCCCAGATAGATCAGTGGAATGCCGCCGATGCTCAGGATCACGCTGTGGAGCAGCAGGATGCGCCGCACCGCCAGGTCGATCAGCCGCTGATCGCCGGCGAGCATGGCCTGTTCCAGCCCGGCCAGCGATGCCAGCGTGCCCGAGACGCGCGCGTCGCCGGTATCGGGGTTTTCCTGAAATGGCACGCCGCGCGCGAACGAGCCTTCGAAGCGCCCGATGTAGAAGCTGTTCAGGAAGCGCCGGTGGCCGGGCGGGTCGATGCCGACCCGCCCGGCGTCGCCGTCGTCGAACGTCCAGCCAATGTCGTCGTGCGAGCGCAGGTAGTTGATCCAGGCGCAGCCGGGCGGCAGCTTGAAGCGCGTATGCATGGAGTGCGCCAGCAACTTGACATCACGCGTCGCCAGCGCCTCCCACAGCAGCGCCATCAGCAGCGGGTTGTAGGATATCTGGCATTCCTGTGGGCCGATGTAGCTCAGCACGTCGTCGGGGTGGACGATCGCCTCGGATTTGAACAGCATCGCCGGGGCGGCGATTCGGGCCAGCGCATTGAATGCCTGGATGAGCAGGTGTGCCTCGGGCTGATTTTCGCAGCTGGTGCCCATGCGTTTCCAGATGAACGGCACCGCGTCCAGCCGCAGAATCTCAACACCGGCGTTGGCCAGGAATAGCAGCTCATCGGCCATGGCGCGAAACACCTGCGGTTTGGCGTAGTTGAGATCCCACTGAAAGCTGTTGAAGGTCGTCCAGACCCAGCGCCGCATATCCGCCCGCCAGGTGAAGCTGCCGCGCCGCACCTCGGGGAAGATCTCGCGCAGTGTACGCTCGTACGCGTCGGGCATAGCGCGATCGGGGAAGATGAAATAGTAGTCCTGGTATTCGGCATCGCCGGCCTGGGCACGTTTGGCCCATTCGTGTTCATCGGAGGTGTGGTTGAAGACGAAATCGACCACCACGCTGATGCCATGTGCTTGGAACTCGCGCGCCAGCGTCGTCAGCTCTTCGATCGTCCCCAGGCCAGGGCTGACGCGGCGATAGCTGCTGATCGCGTAGCCGCCGTCGCTGTTGCCCTCCGGCGCGTCGAACAGCGGCATCAGGTGCAGGTAGGTCAGCCCGAGCTCTTTGAAATAGGGCAGGTGCTCGCAGAGCTTGGCCAGCGTGCCGCTGAACAGATCGACGTACAGCACGCCGCCGATCATACGCTGCGACTGGAACCAGTCGGGGTCGGCCTCGCGCCGAGTGTCGACCTGCTTGAGCCAGTCGGGCCGCGCCAGCCAGCTGTGCCCGGCCGCCAGCAATAGCTGCTCCAGATGGTAGAAAAAATCGTAGTTATCGCCATAGAGCGCGATCAGCAGCCCAAACAGGCGCTCCCACTCGCGCCGCAGCCGGGCCTCGAATGCCTGCCGCTGCTCGAGCGTCGCCTGCTCGCTCAGCACCGCATCCAGCCGCGGCCACAGTCGGCCAAGCGATACCGCAGCTTGCCGGCGCACCCACTCGGCATCTGCCATAGCCTGCCTCCTCTGTAAGCGGTACTTTACATTTCTGTAGGTTCTTTTTCGCCCTGCGGGGTGAAAAAGAACCTACAGAAAGCGTAAAAACGATGTGCTTGCGTCCGTCCCATTATACTTGAAAGCGTGATTCGTAGAATCAGCCGATCGATCCGTAAAATATGCTACACTTTGCCTTCTTCAATCGAAAGGGTACACGCCAATGACTGACAACCGCCTATGGTGGCAGCGCGGGATCATCTACCAGATCTACCCGCGATCATTCATGGACAGCAATGGTGATGGCGTCGGCGATCTCCCCGGCATTGTCGGCAAGCTGGATTATCTTACGTCGCTAGGCGTGGATGCGATCTGGCTCTCGCCGATCTACCCCTCGCCCATGGCGGATTTCGGCTATGATGTGGCCGACTACACCGGCATTCATCCGCTGTTCGGGACACTGGCCGATTTCGACACCCTGCTGGCCGAATCGCACGCGCGCGGCCTGAAGGTCATGCTCGATTTCGTGCCGAATCACTCATCCGACGAGCACCCCTGGTTCATCGAATCGCGCGCATCGCGCGATAACCCCAAGCGCGATTGGTATATCTGGCGCGACCCTGCGCCCGATGGGGGGCCGCCGAACAACTGGCTCAGCTTTTTCGGCGGCGGTGCCTGGCAATGGGACGCGGCGACCAGCCAGTATTACCTGCACCTGTTCCACACCAAGCAGCCCGACCTGAACTGGCGCAACCCGGCCGTCCAATCGGCCCTGCTTGGCGCGCTGCGCTTCTGGCTCGACCGTGGCGTGGATGGCTTTCGGGTGGATGTGATCTGGCTGATGATCAAGGATGATCAGTTCCGCGACAACCCACCCAACCCCGAGTATGTGGCCGGCCAGCCGGCGCGTGCCGCGCAGCTGCCGCTCTACAACGCCGACCGGCCCGAGGTTCACGATATCATTGCCATGATGCGGCAGCTGCTCGACCAGTACGACGAGCGCATGATGGTCGGTGAGATCTACCTGCCGATCGAGCGGCTGATGACCTACTACGGCGTGGCTGGCTCGGGCACGCATCTGCCGTTCAACTTCCAGCTGATCCTGCTACCCTGGAACGCGCGCGTGATCGACGCGGCGATCGCCGCCTACGAGGCCGCACTGCCGGCCGATGGCTGGCCCAACTGGGTGCTCGGCAATCACGATCAGCATCGCATCGCCAGCCGCGTTGGCGCGGCGCAGGCGCGTGTGGCGGCCATGCTGCTGCTGACCTTGCGCGGCACGCCGACGATATACAATGGCGACGAGATCGGCATGCACGATGTAGATATCCCACCTGAGCTGGTGCAGGACCCCCAAGAATTGGGCGTGCCCGGCATCGGCATCGGGCGCGACCCCGAGCGCACGCCGATGCAGTGGGATGCTAGCCCGAAGGCCGGCTTCACCAGCGGCACACCCTGGCTGCCGCTGGCCGATGACTACGAACGCTTGAATGTCGCGGCCGAGCGCGCCGACCCGCGATCTATGCTGGCGCTCTACCAGCGGCTGATCGCGTTGCGCCGCACTACGCCTGCGCTGGAGATTGGGAGCTACGCGCGCGTGCCGGCCGACGGCGATCTGCTGGCCTACATCCGTGCAGCCGGCGGCCAGCGCTTTCTGATCGCGCTGAATCTGGGGCCGCAGGAGCACACGCTCGATCTGAGTTCGCTGCGGGGGCGGGTTGTGCTTTCGACGCACCTGGATCGCGAGGGCGAGCCGGCGGACGGCACGCTGGCGCTGCGTGCGGATGAGGGCGCGATCGTCGAGCTGCTATGATCATTCGCCCCG
>WNGB01003778.1_pt1 | contig 23606 bp, 14 predicted proteins | sample 5400681 | NCBI WGS metagenome assembly WNGB01 (sample SAMN13153367, study PRJNA577476) | soil metagenome | isolation source: 115 cm soil or saprolite under grassland replicate 2 | place: USA:California | collected 2016-06-15
CCCCGCGGGTCTCCGGATCCACCAACGCCTTCAGCGCCACGGCCAACTCCGGGTCGGTCTCGGCCAGCTTCTTACGACCACCGCCCGGCGCACGCACCCGCACCGACGGTTCAGCGACGCCCTCAACCTCGCGGACCCCGCGGGCGATGGTGTCCGGATGCACCCCGGTCGCTTGTGCGACCGCCTTGATCCCGCCCCGACCCAGCTGTGCAGCTTCCACACCCAGCAGCAGACGACGTTGCCGCTCATCCAGATGCGCACGCAACACCGCGTACCTTCGCGCTACGGACTCCGCAACCTGCCCACCATCAGCCATAGCACAACTGTAGAGATCACGGAGGCGAAAACCTAGCTTATTTCATCGCGAGCCCTTAGCAGCCCCGCCAAACGTCGTGCGGCCTTCCAATCGCCGCCGTCGGCACGAGCGCGCAGTAGATCAACGGCTTTGTCTCGGTATCCCTGGTCGACCAGGACGTCAGCGAGTCGGCGTGCCGCGTGCCCGTCGCCGGCGGCGGCGCGGGCGTGTAGCGCCTCGATGTCATGTTCCTGTTCCAACAGGTCGGCGAGGCGATTGGCGGCATCACCGTCGCCGGCGTCTGCGCGGGTCCGCAGCTCGTCTATCCGGCCGTATTCGACCAGCAGGCTGGCTAGCCCCCGCTTTGACGTTGGTTCTTTCCACGTTTGAGCAAAGAAGGTCTCAGCCTGGGCAGACTCCGGCCAGGCTGAGGTAGTCGTCGATATGTCGGTCGATGGTGCGCAGGGCTTGGCGCAGTTGCAGGGGTGCGGGTGGGTGGTCGGCTGCCAGTAGGGGCCGTAGCAGCCGGTTGTGCAGTTTGGTGTAGAAGACGGCGAAGCGTTGCCCGTCGGGGGTGATCCGGTAGACGTTGCGGCCGGGCAAGCGCTGGATGAGTCCCTTGACGCGTAGCCGGGTCAGGTCGTAGCTGGCCTGGGAGGCGGTGTAGGTGCCGCCGCCGAGTAGGGCGGGCATCTGGGCGCGAAGGCTCCGGTTGGTGATGCCGACCGCGGCGGTCAGGGTGTGGGCGAGGGCGCCGGCCAGGGCCTGGACCCGAGGGTCGCCGAAGCGTAGCGCCGGGGCCCTCCGCCCGTCCTCAACGGACGGGTGCGCGATCCGCTCAAAGGCTGGGCTCGCAAGGACAGCGCCCTGGCCGACTCGTTCAGCTTCCACGATCCGGTGGTTGATCGCACGTGCCTTGGCCGATAGTTCGTCGAAGTGTTCCAGCCGGCGTAGCACGCCCAGGTCGGTGGTGTCGTTGACCACGGTTTCGATGCGCATGGCCCGGCCGTCTTTGAGGTACTGCTTGGCCCGGGAGTGCTTGTAGAACACGTTGACGGTCACGCCTTGGTTGGCCCGGTCGATGACCGTCTTGAACGTCTGCGGGGGTGCCGGTACGTGGCGCTGCCATCTGCCGGATCGGCTGGGCCGCCGGATACGACGGCCGAAGATGATTTCGATCTGGTCGGGGCGGCCCAGGTCGAGGTTGTCGGCGATCAGGGTTTCGAAGAACGCCCGCGCGTGCCGGGGTTCGGTGAACACGATGGTGCGGGAGAACTCGACCTGCCGCATCGCAATGTCCCACCAGTAGCCGGCCGCCTTGTCCGCGCCGGTCAGCGGCAACGGCAGCCGCTCAAGCCACCGGTCGATGAACGCCCGGATCGCATCCGGGCCGAACCGGTCGCAGATGGCCTGCAACGCGGCCGGGTCCTGACAGGAGGCGAACCCGTTGGACAACTCGGTGAACCCGATCCCCGCCGCGATAGCCTGCCGCTTTGCCCATTCGTGGCCGTTGATCCAGATCTTCATCGGGTACGGAAAGTACGAGCTGACCTTGATGAACGCGCCGCCCATCTGGGTGTCCCACAGGTAGAAGTAGTAGCTGTTGACCCGCCGCTGCGCCTTGGCGAACGTGAACCACGGGACGCCGGACGGGCTGCGGGTGGTGCGGGCGTCAGTGACCGACGCGTACTCCTGGGCGATCCCGACCGCCACCACCTGGGACCGTCCCGTGGCTGCCGCCTGGCGCATCAACGGGCGCATCACCTCGACCTTGCGCTGGCCCTGGCCGAAACGCACCACCGGGATCCGGTTGGCCTGCGCGTAGGTGTCCACCGCGTGCCGGAACCGCTGCCCGATCTGGTCCATCAACGCCGGTGACGGGATCGGCTGGCCCAGATGCCGGGTCAGGAACCCCACGATCTGCCCAGGCTGCTGCAGGCTCGGAACATACCCGTTGAGATACACCCGGTCCGCGCACTCGATGTCCAGCCCCGCCTGGCCGGCGAGCAGATCGTTGACCGTGACCGGACGCTTCGCCATCGGGCACCTCCCACATCGACCGGAGATGCCCTGCTCAACGCTCAACCAGCCGCGCCGTCACCACGAACAGCGGCCACCCACCTCGACGGTCCGAGGCGGAGCCTCTTTAGCTGTTCGCTGGCGAAAAGGTCGTTAGCGTTGATGCGGGCTTGAAGGGCGTTGATCGCTTCGTTGATGTGGCCTTGTTTGATCAAAAGGCTGCAGAGCTGTTCCGACGGACTTCCAACCAAAGTGGCGACCTTATCGAGCACCTTGATCGCCTCGCTGACTCGACCCCGCCTGGTTAGTAGGTCAACCTGGGCCCAGGCGAAAGCCAAATCGTCGAGGTGTGCGAGAGAGTCCAGCAACTCGGCCGCCTCTTCGAGGCGGTCTTTCCCCCTCAACAGCTCGACTAGGGCCCACATTGCGATCAGATCACCCGAATGGGCGCGACTGCGTAGCTCATCTTCCCTGCCTTGATCGGCCAGCAGGCGAACGAGCCGTTCGCTCACCGATTCGCCCCAGTACTCGTCCGAGTATTCGTCGCCGTCTGAACCCTCGGTAACCTTCTCGATCTTCTTGTAGAAGGGTTCGGCGTAGCAGAACAGCAATCGGAGGTCTGCTGCGTAAGCGACCTCACGGAGCTCATCCCGGTCATTCAGATGATCGACGAGTGCCTGCCAGACGATGCCGGGTAGCGGCGTTCCGCGACGGGCGTGGCGGGCATGTTGGTGGAGGTAGTCCGCCGCGGTGTAGCCGACAACACGGCCCATGCCGGCGGCCACTGGGGTGAGGGCGGCGGTCGCGCCATGCAATTGAGTGATGGCGTAGGCGACGGCTCGGTCGAGCCAGTCGGCGGGGGCAGTGGCCTGTTCGTGGTTGGTGAGGTAGCCGGAAGCGGCGTCCGCGAGGAAGTCGCGGGTAAGGGGCGCGGTTGCGCCGATCCGGCGGGCGTCCAACGCTGCCGTAATGACGGCCTTTCCGTAGGGGTCGGAGGCGTTTTCCCACCAGCGCACGAGGTCCGGGCCGGCGGCCAGAGTCTGGGTGAAGCCGGCATCCGCGGCGTCCAGTGCGATTCGGATGCGAGGATCCGCGGCTACCTCCTCGGCGCGGCGCCGCTCGACCGACGATAAGTCGGCGGGGACGTCCATAACACGAGCCAGGCCAAGCAACTGCCGGTCGTCGGCGTGAGGGTTGGGTTGGCCAGTTGCACGCGGTGGCGAGATCCGAGTGCCGTACTCATCGGGCCACATAGTCGCTGTGAGAACGGTGCCTGCGGCGATCAGCCGGCGGGCGACCCCTGCGGACAGGCCGCTCGGGGTGGCGCCCAGGTACCGCTGCAGCTCGTCCAGCCAGACTACCGTCCGTGGTGTTGGCGCGGCGGCTAGACCGGCCACGACGTCGGCATCTGCTGGGTCTGGGTGGATCAGCCACCATTCGGGTAGCACGTCCCGTACCGCCTCGTACAGGCTGCGGGTCTTGCCGACCGAGGAGCCGCCGATCAGGAGGACGAACCCGCCGTGTTCGGCTGCGGCGTTGATCGCGCTGCGAAGGTTGGCGTCCAGATCGCGGGGCACGTAGGCGGGCAGGTCGGTGGTGGCGGGGTCGACCTGGATCGAGGCGTGTACCCCCAACAGGCGGGGCCGGGACTCGCGCACCCGTATCGCGCCGACCGGGCGACGCAGATCCGCGGTGGCGACTCGCCCCCACGCGGCCAGCCATGGTCCGCGCGCACACTCGTTGAGGCCGCACACGGTTAGGAAGGTGCCGAGGCTTTCGCGGGTCGGCAGGGACCTGCCGGACAACCAGTCACTCAACGTGCTCGACGGCAGCGTCCTGGCACCAGGAGGGGACAGCTTCTTCGCCGCCGCGTTCAACTGCGCGTAGGAGCGACCGCCGCGCGGCAGGTTCAGCGCCCGGGCGAACTCTGCCAGCGTATCCACGCCCCACGGGTCGACGTCGGCGTCCATCGCGGTCCTCCCGCCTGTCCGGTGCAACAGCGCCGGATACCACCGGACCAGCGTAGAAGCCCCAGCCACACCCCGCGTTACAGCTGCTCACCCAATCGAGGCACTGGGGCGGGACGCTTCGTCGGTCTGATCTGACTCAGCTTGCGGCCGAGGCTGAGCTTTCGGCCGACGCCGCCTTCGCCCTGCTCAGGGTGGCAGGTCAGTTGTACCGCAACTGGAAGACCGACATGCCCTCGGAGGACACGCTTCGCCGCAAGAGCAAGCGCCGCGAGCAGGCGCTGCTCGCACGCCCCGTCGTCCACGTGAACGCGGCACCCGGCCTGCTGCTCACGACCCGCCGGCATCCCCAGGGGCGGCTCCGCCACCGTCGGCTGGCTCGGAGTAGCCGGACCCGAGGCTACGGCTTTCGCACGGGCGCCGGGCTACAGGCGTTGCCCTGCAGGTCAGCGGGTACTCGAAGATCAGCGAGGATTTCCGCTGCGCTAGGGGTGCCGGCATGCACTTCGGCCCGGAGTTCGTTGATGTGGCCATGGTCGGCGAGCAGGTGGACCAGCCGGTAGGCCATGTCTTCGTCGCCGGCGTCGGAACGTTGACGCAGGATGGTGCTGGCCTCGTCAATGTGGCCCTGCTCCACGAGCAGGTCGGTCAGCTTGTCGATCGCGTGCACGTCGCCACCATCGGCGCGCTGGCGCAGCTCGTCGATGTGGCCCTGCTCGACGAGTATGGCGGCCAGCCGGCTGGCGGCGTATCCGATGCCGCCGAGTATGTCGCCCAGCCGGTATGCGACGTGGGCAATTTCGGCGTCTGCGCGTTGGCGCAGCTCGTCGATGTGGCCCTGCTCGACGAGCAGGTCGACCAGTCGAAGGGCGGCATCATCGTCGCCGGCGTCGGCGCATCGCCGCAAGATCGTGCCGGCCTCGTCGATGTGGCCCTGCTCGATCAGGATGCCGGCCAGTCGGCTGCCGGCGTAGGTGTTGCCGGACTCAGCGCGTTGCCGCAGTTCATCGATACGGCCCTGGTCGGCGAGTAGGTTAACCAAGCGGTTGGCGGCGTACGTGTCACCGGCGTCCGCGCGTTCCGCAATTCACCTACGTGATTGTGCTCGACGAGCAGGTCGAGCAGCCGGATGGCGGTCTGACCCTCCCCGGCGTCCGCGCGTTGACGCAGGATTGCGTATGCATCGTCGACGCGACCCTGCTCGATGAACAGGTCGGCCACCAGAACAGTGGCTCGCCCACCACCGGCGTCCGCAAGCTGGCGTAGCTCGTCGATGCGGCCCTGGGCGGCGAGCAGGTCGGCCAGCTGGCTGGCAGCGTATCTGTTGCCGGCGTCGGCGCGCTGGCGCAGCTCGTCGATGTCACCCTGAGCGGTGAGCAGGTTGGCCAGCTCGAAGTCAGCAAAGTCGTCCCCGGCGTCGGCGCACTGACGCAACAAGGTCCGGGCCTCGTCAATGTGGCCTTGCTTGGCGAGCCGGTCAGCCAGCCGATACGCCGCGCGCCGGTCGCCCGCTTCAGCCGCGCGGCGGTAGATCGTTTCCGCGTATCCGGGTCGCATTCGTCGGATGGCGCCCTCGGTGAGGGTGAGAGTGTCATCGGGCTGGTGGTGCTCGACGAGGGCTCGCCATGCGGCATCGGGGAGGGGTGTGCTGCGGCGGACGCGGCGGGCGTGTTGGTACAGGTAGTCCGCCACGGTGTACCCGGCGATGTGGCCCATGCCTGCGGCGACCTGGCACAGGGTGGCGGTGGCCCCATTTAGCGGGGTCAAGGCATAGGTCAGGGCACGGTCGAGCCAGTCGGCGGGGGCAACGGCCTGCTGGGTGGAGGACAGGTAGGCGGGCGCGGCAGCCGCCAGCAAATCGCGGGACAGCGGTGCGTGGGCGCCGACCCGGCGCGCATCCAACGCGGCGGTGATGACGGCCTTGCCGTAGCACTGCTCGTCCGGGGCGTTTTCCCACCAGCGGACCAGCTCGGGCCCTGCGGCCAGAACCTGGGTGAAGCCGGCGTCCGGGGTGTCCAGGGCGGTGCGGATGCGCTGGTCCCCTGCCAGGGCCTCGGCGCGGCGCAGTTCAGCGGCCGAGAAGTTGTCAGATACGTCGATGACACGGGCTAGGCGCAGGAGCTCACGGTCGTTGGCGTGGGGGTCGGGTTGGCCTGACACCCTCGCCGAGGTCCTGCTGTGGTACTCGTGCGGCCACAACGTCGCAACCAGCACTGTCCCCGCGGTGATCAGGCCCCGGACGAGTCCTGGGGATAGGCCGTCCGGGATATTGAGATAGCGCTGCAACTCGTCGAGCCACACCACAGTGCGTGGCATCGGCGCGCCTGCGAGCGCGCGGACCGCGTCGGTATCCGCGGGGTCAGGGTGCAAGAGCCACCACTCGGGGAGCACCGCGCGGACCGCTTCGAACAGCGCGCGGGTCTTGCCGACCGAGGAGCCGCCGACCAGCAGTACGAACCCACCTTCGTCCGATGCGGCGGTGATGGCGGTACGCAGGTCAGCGTCGAAGTCGCGGGGAACATACGAAGGCAGATCCGCGGCGGCGGCGACGACCTGGATCGACGCGTGCACGCCGAGCAGCCGTGGCCGCGCCTCCCGGACCCGTACCGCGCCGGCCGGCCGACGCAGATGCGTGGTACTGGCCCGTTCCCACGCCGCCAGCCACGGCCCCTGTGCGTCGGCGTCCAGTCCGCACGCGGCTAGGAACGTGATCACCGTGTCGCGTGAAGAGACTGACCTGCCCTGCATCAGGTCGCCTACGGTGCTGCGCGGCAACGCCGGGCGCCGACCGTTCCGTACGGGTAGCGCCCGGGCGGCCTTCTCCAGGTCGGTGTACGACAGGGCTCCACGCAACGCGTTGAACGCCGTCGCCAGATCCGGCAGGGTCTGGACCCGGTCCGGAATTGCGCTCACCGCGGTCTCCCACCTGTCCGGCAAAGCGGCGCCGGACACCACCGGACCAGCGTAAGAGGCATCCGCCGGCGGTGATGTCCACGCTGGTCACCGAGACGAGGAGACACCGGCCCACTCCGGACTGCTCCGCAGCCGGTGCCGGACAGCATCCGCAGTTGCTGCACTGGACCGCATCCACCAGGGGAAGCCGGCCGGCCCCCTCCATAGAGAGCGGGACTGATCACCATGGGACACTGGCTCATCCTGATCCGCGCCGCCGGCGATCTGATCTACCTCGCCGCGGCCCTGATCACGCTGACGGCCGTCATCCGCGACAGGTCCAATCATCGCGACACTGATACCGGCCAGTAGCCGAGCGTCCGGCGGGCCGGGACCACCACTCCCGGCCCGCCGCGCCGCCTGCCAGGAATGGCGCAGCGTCGAAATACATGCACTCCACCGGTTAGTCGGTTGGTTTGTAGCGCAGCCGGCCAACCGGGCGGAATTCGGATGCGGGCCTACTCCGGTTGATCCCGACCCCGACCTTCGGTGGTGATCTGGCCCTGTTGACGAGAAAGAGCAGCGAGGCGGTCGGCTGCGCCAGGGGTTCCGGCGTGAACTTCGGCCTGTAGCTCTTCGGTGCGGCCTTGGTCGGCGAGCAGGTCCGTGAGGCGGTGGGCGGCGGCGTGGTCGCCGGCGTCGGCCCACGGGCGCAGGATCATGATGGCCTCGTCGATGCGGCCCTGCTCGCCGAGCACCTTGGCCAATTCTTGGGACGCGGAGTGGTCGCCAGCGTCGGCCCGCTCACGCAGCTCGTCGGCGTGGCCCTGCTCGCCGAGCACCTTGGCCAGTTCTTGGGACGCGGAGTGGTCGCCAGCGTCGGCCCGCTCACGCAGCTCGTCGGTATGGCCCTGCTCGGCGAGCAGCTCGGCCAGTTCTTGGGCGGCGGCGCGGTCGCCGGCACCGGCCCGCTCACGCAGCTCGCCGGCGTGGCCCTGCTCGCCGAGTAGCCTGACCAGCACGCCGGTGGGGTACCCACGGCCGATCGCGTCGTATTGCCGCAGGATTGTGACGGCCTCGTCGGTACGGCCCTGCTCGGCGAGCAGATCGGCCAGCCGAGCGGTGCAGTACTCATCGGCGTCGTCGGCGCGTGGCCGCAGGAATGCGATCGCCTCGTCACTACGGCCCTGCTCTACGAGAAGCCCGGTAAGCCGCTCGACCAGCAGATCGGTGACGACCATGTCAGCGGTGTCAGCCGCCGCCCGCAGGATCGTGATGGCCTCGTCGGTACGGCCCTGCTCGGCGAGCAGATCGGCCAGCAGGCAGGCGGCCCACCCGTAACTGGTGTCGGCGCGCCTGCGCAGTTCCCCCTCATGGCCCTGCTTGGCAAGGAGCTCGCACAGCCCTTCAGCGGCGAGCTGATCTCCAGCGTCGGCGCGTTCGCGCAGCTCGCCGATGCGGCCCTGCTCGACCAGCAGCTTGGCCAACCGCTCAGCGGCGCGCGATTCTCCGTTGTCGGCGCCGCGGCGGTAGATGGCTTCGGCGTGCTGGTAGCGCATTCGCCGCTCGGCGCTGTTGCCTAGGCGGTAGGCATCATCCGGGCGGCCGTGGTCGGCGAGGGCCTGCCAGGCCGCATCGGGCAGAGGGGTACAGCGGCGGATCCGTCTGGAATGTTGGTATAGATAGTCGGCGACGGTGTAGCCGGTAATCTCGCCGATTGTGGTGCCAACCGGAGTGAGGGTCGCGGCCGCGCCGCGCAGTTCGGTGGTGGCATAGGCCAACGCCTGGTCGAGCCAGTGGGGTGGGGCGGTAGCGACTTGGGTGGGGGTCAGGTAGCCGGGTGCGGCGGCGGCGAGCAGGTCGCGGGTGAGCGGGTCACGGGCCTCGACGCGGCGGGCGTCGAGGGCGGCGGTGATGACCGCCTTGCCGTAGGGGTCGGTGGCCTGTTCCCACCGGCGGACCAATTCCGGCCCGGCGGCGAGGACCTGGGTGAAGCCGTGATCGGGAGTGTCCAACGCGGTGCGGATGCGCCGGTCGGCGGCCAGGGTCTCGGCGCGGCGCCGCTCCGCGTTGGAGAAGGTGTCGGGGACGTCGATGACGTGGGCCAGGCCGAGCAGTTCGCGGTCGTTGGCGTGGGAGTCCGGCTGGTCTGGTGTACGAGGTGCGGCGCGGGCGGCGTACTCGTCCGGCCACAGCGTCGCCACCAGCACTGTGCCCGCGGCGACCAGGCCCCGGGCGAGCCCGGCTGGTAGGCCGCCCGGGGCGGTGAGGTAGTTCTGTAGCTCGTCGAGCCACGCGACGGTGCGTGGGGTCGGCGTGGCGGCCAGTGCACGGACCGCGTCGGTGTCGGCTGGGTCGGGGTGGACCAGCCACCACTCGGGTAGCACCGCCCGGACCGCTTCGAACAGCGCCCGGGTTTTGCCGACCGAGGAGCCGCCGACCAGCAGCACGAACCCGCCCCTCTCGGCTGCGGCGGTGATCGCGGTGCGTAGGTCGGCGTCGAGGTCGCGGGGCACGTACTCCGGAAGATCCGTCGCGGCGGGGTTGACCTGGATACAGGCGTGCACGCCGAGCAGCCGCGGCCGGGCCTCCCGCACCCGCACCGCACCGGCCGGGCGGTGTAGATGTCCGGTGCTGACCCGTTCCCACGCGGCCAGCCACGGCGCCTGCGCCGGCTCGTCGAGGCCGCACGCGGCCAGGAACGTGACGACAGTGTCCCGGGTCGGCACGGACTTGCCGTTGAGCAGGTTGCTCAGCGTCGACGCGGGCAGCACCCGGGGCTGGACGCCGCGGGGGTTCACCGCCCTGTCCAGGTCGGCGTAGGACCGAGTGTCACGTAACCGGTTGAACGCGTTGGCCAGGTCGGGGAGGGTGTGCACGGCCGCAAGGTCCACGACGGTTAAGCCATCAGCCGCTGGCTCGCCGCTCATCGCGGGCCTCCTGCCTGTCGGCGAGGCGTCGTCGAACACCACCGGACCAGCGTAGAGCGGCATGGATCTGCTGGCGTTGTCGCTGGTCACTCGTCTGGGTATCGGGCACTCCAGTCTCGGCTTCCTACCAACCCGATGCCGTACGGCCGGCCCGCGGGGTTGGTCGAAGGCGTCCGAAGGGAGACCCGGCTGGCTCCTCCCGCGTCCATCGGCAGCGGGTGCACACCCATGAGCCCCCAGCCCACCGAGAAGACCTGGCGGCAGAAACTCACCCTCGCCCGTCGTCACGGGCCTAGTCTCAGGCGCGGCCCGGCATCCGAACGGCGGTTTGCAGTGGTCAGGTGGGCGAGTCGTGCCGCTGCGCCATACGTTCCTGCGGCAACCTCGTCTGCGAGTTCGTCGAGGCGGCCTTGCTGGGCGAGGAGATCGGAGAGCCGGTCGCCGGCGTCCAGGTCGCCGGCGTCGGTTAGTTGTCGGAGCATGGTGATGGCGTCATCGATGCGACCTTGCTCGACGAGCAGGTCGGTCAGCCGGTAGGCGGCGGAGCGGTCCCCAGCGTGGGCGCGTTGCCTGAGTTCGTCTACGCGGCCTTGCTCGGTGAGCAGGTCGGCCAGCCACTTACCAGCATGCGTGTCACCGGCGTCGGCGCGTTGCCCGAGTTCCTCGACATGACCCTGCTCGGCGAGCAGCCCGGCAAGCCGGTCGGCGGCCAACCCGTCGCCAGCGTCGGCACGTTCCCGAAGGTCTTCCAGGCGACCCCGCTGGGCGAGCAGGTCCGTGAGCCAATAGTCAGCCGTCAAGTCTCCGGCGTCGGCAGGTCGCCGCAATATGGTGATCATGTCGTCGATGCGTCCTTGCTCGGCGAGCAGGTCGGCCAGCCGGTAGGCAGCGGCCCCGTCGCCGGCATCGGCGCGTTGCCACAGCGTCGTGATCGCGTCGTCGACGCGTCCTTGCTCGGCGAGCAGCCCGGCTTGCCGGTTGGCGGCGGCCCCGTCGCCGGCGTCAGCGCGTTCCTGGAGTTCCTCGACTTGGCCGAGCTTGGCGAGCAGGTCGGCCAACGAGGCAGCGGCGAACACGCTCGCCGGGGAATCGCTGTCCGCGCGTTGCCGGAGTTCATCGATGTGGCCCTGCTGGGCGAGGAGCCTACTCAGGGGCTTGGTGAGGAGCCATTCGCCGGTGTCCACGGCTTGCCGGAGCACGGTGATGGCGTCCTCGACGCGGCCCTCCGCGGCGAGAAGGTCCGCCAGCCGTTCGGCGGCGCGCCAGTCGTCGGTGACGCCCGGTTGGCTGAGCGCGGTGATGGCCTCGTCGACGCGGCCTTGCTTGATGAGCAGGTCGGCGAGCTGGTTGGCGGCCGATCCATCGCCGGCGTCGGCGTGTGCCTGCAGTTCCTCGACGCGGCCCTGGTCGGCGAGCAGGTTGGCCAGGACATCAGCGGCCGACCAGTCGCCGGCGTCGGCGCGTTGCCGGAGTTCCTCGACGCAGCCCTGCTGTGCGAGCAGATGAGCCAGGAAGTCAGGGGCGGATGTGTCCCCGCTCTCGATGGCTTGGCGGTACAGGCATTCGGCCTCGGCGGATCGGCCGCGGCGCTCGGCGTTGCCGGCCAGTTGCATGGTGTCGTCGGGATGATGGTGGTCGACGAGGGCTTGCCAGGCGCTGTCCGGGAGGGGGGTGGTGCGGCGTACAAGCAGGGCGCGTGTTGATGGAGGTAGTCGGCCACCGTGTAGCCCGCGATTTGCCCCATGCCAGCCGGAACCGGGGTGAGGGTGGCGGCCGCACCGTGCAGCCAAGTGGTGGCGTATGCGAGGCCCTGGTCGAGCCAGTCCGGCGCTGCTGTTGCCTGAGCGGCGGGGGTCAGGTAGCCGGGTGCGGCGGCGGCGAAGTAGTCGCGGGGCAGTGGTGCGACGGCCCCGGCGCGGAGCGCGTCCAGCGCGGCAGTGATCAAAGCCTTGCCGTAGCACTGATCGGCGGGGGCCTGTTCCCACCAGCGGACCAGATCCGGGCCCGCCGCGAGGACCTGAGTGAACCCCGCGTCGGTGGTATCCAGCGCGACGCGAATGCGCCGATCGGCGGCCAAGGCTTCCGCACGACGCCGCTCCGCCGCGCTGAACCTGTCGGCAACGGCGACCACCTCTGCAATGCCGAACACCTCGCGGTCGTTGGCGTATGGGTCCGGCCTGCCGGACTGACGCGACGCAACGCGGGCGCTGTACTCGTCCGGCCACACCGTGGCGGCCACGACTACCCCGGCTGCGACGAGGGCTCGCACCGACCCGGCAGGCAGGCCGCCGGGCTGGTTGAGGTATCGCTGCAAATCATCCAGCCACAACACGGTACGTGGAGTGGGCGCAAGCCCGAACTCGCGGATCTCGTCGGTGTCGGCGGGATGTACCAACCACCACTCGGGCAACACGGCCCGGACCGCCTCGAATAGCGCACGTGTCTTGCCCACCGACGATCCGCCCACCAGCAACACGAACCCGCCCCTCTCGGAGGCGGTGATGGCGGTGCGCAGATCCGCATCCAGGTCCCGCGGCACGTACGCCGGTAACTCCCCACTATCTTGATCGACCTGGATTGCAGCGTGTACCCCTAGCAGCCGGGGCCGGGCCTCCCGTACCCGCACCGCACCGGGCGGGCGGCGCAGATGATTCGTGCTCACCCGTTCCCACGCCGCCAGCCACGGCCGCTGCGCCTGCTCGTCCAGGCCGCACGCGGTTAGGAACCTGACCACGGTGTTCCGCGTCGGCACGGACGTGCCGTTGAGCAGGTTGCTCAGCGTCGACGCGGGTAATGCCCGCGGCCCGTCGGCGAGGCGGCGGTTCACCGCGTTGTCCAGCTCGGCGTAGGATCGAGCGCCGCGAAGCCGGTTGAACGTCCTGACCAACTCCGGCAGGGTCTGCACCATCGTGGCATCGACGTCAGGGGTGCTGCCGCCTGCCGAACCACCCCTCATCGCGGCCTCCTACCTGTTCGGTGGGACCTCGCCGAACACCACCGAACCAGCGTAGAGCGCCATGGATCGGCGCGAGTTCACGCTGATCACTCGCGGGCTGGCGGGACGCTCCAGTTCGGCTTCCTCCCAACCCCATGCCGTAAAGCGTCCGAAGGGAGACTCGGCCGACACCTCCCGCTTCCAACGCCAACGGGAGCAACCATGACCCCGCAGACCACCGACAAGACATGGCGCCACAAGGTCACCCTCGCTGCCATCACCGGCCTCGTCTCCGGCGCCGCCCGGGCCCTCATCGCCTGGGCATTGGACCAGCTGACATCGAACTCGTAGCACACCAGTATGGGACCCGACCACTGCAGAGCAGCCACGACGACCTCGCCTCCCGACAGTCGAGAGCGGGCTGTCGAACACGTAACGCTCCGTCATTAATAGACTCGCTCAGCGAGCGAACTCGCCACGTTGGATACGTGCCACGACGACAGGTGGCGGTGAGACAGTGTTTGGACCCACATCCCGTCGGGTCGGCCGGGATAGCCGATCCGCTCGTCTCCCGGTCTCGGGCAGCCCGCACGGCACAGCGCGTTCACAGGCATAACGGGGCCGGCGTGAACCGACACGACAAGGACGCACTCACCGAGGATGGTCTGTATATGGGCGTGTACCTCCAGCGCATCCCGCCACCGCTGGCCGAGGAGTTGAGCTGGCGTCAGCTCTGGCGTGCGGGCGCGTTCGCGCAGCTCGGCCTGCTGTGGGACACGAACTTCTCGGGGCGCGCCAAGGAGCGCGGCCTGGATCTCGGGATCGGCCAGCAGCGGCTTGAGGGCCTCGACGTACAAGGTGCGTTCCAGCCGATCGCCTTCGCCGAGGGCGGCAACCCGCATGGCTTCGTCGACCTCACACCGTTTGAGACACGCATGACCTTCCGTGAGGAGCAGCCGGCACGTGCTTGGTCGACCTATGCGTGGGACGCCCACGGCCGCCCACATACGAGCGCTCTCTATTGCCCCTGGCAACTGCTCTACCTCGATGACGTCCTACGCGGCGCGAGCGCCAAGATCGGGCTCGACACGCTCCTGGCACCGGCCGAGGACCGCGACGCCGTGCTCCTGCGGATCCGCGAACGGCTGGAGGCTCAGCACACCACGTGGCAGATCCTCGACACTGCATGGCGGCCGCTCATGAAGCTGCTGGTGTGCCTACAGAACCGCTACCTCCCCGAAATCACCGGCCTCACGACGCTGCTCTACGACGCCGAGCAGAAGCAGCAGGTGGACCCCTGGCCGGCCGAGCGCGGACGCTTCGACGCACAAAGCGTGGCTGCCAAGCTCGCGGTATCCGCCGAGGCGGTGACCGAGGCGTACTGGTTTCTTGTTGAACGAGGCATCAACCGCGAACCTCAGGACAGCCTTGAGCTGCTGCGGCGTGCCCGGCCACGCTCATCTCACAAGCGCCTGCGCGGAATGCCACGTCAGGCTCAGGACCACTTCGACGCCGCGCAGCTGCTCCGACTCTTCCTCACCGACCTGACCGGTCATCCACCGGCCCGGACACGGCTGTGGCCGATGGACGGTCGCCAACCTGAACGCGCGGCTCTCTACGACCGCGGGCCCGCCGCACGCACCACACGCTTGCAACTGCAGGAGGATCTGGTCCAAGCGGGCCTATATCCGCATGCCGTTCACGTAGTGGGTGAGGGCAAGAGCGAGAAGGAGATGGTGTGGCACCTCGTGGCCGGCCTGCTCGGCCGCCGATGGGCCGACGAGCTTGGGTTCACCGACCTGGGCGGCGCCGGCTCGGCTAGCCGGCTAAACACCATGGTCAGCGGCTTCACCACCTACGCGCAGCGAACCGTCGTGGTCGTTGACTCCGAGGGCGCCATGGCGCAGTACGTCACCGGCCTCATTCGCTCCGGGGAACTGCCTGATGAAAACGCGCTGCGCTTCAAGGCCAACCTGGAGGACTCGAACTTCACACCAGCCGAAATGCTCGACGTGCTCATCAAGCGCGCAGCCAACCCGCCGGATGGGCGACTGGCGGTCACTCTCACGTTGCCGCTCGACGACGTTCTCGCCGCGTACCAGGAGCGATGTCGCCGAGCACAGGAACCGCCTGGGCTGGCCGGCGTCCTCCTCAAGCTCGCCGAAGACCCCGCCTACGGCGGTCCCGTCACGATCTCCAAGCCGGACCTCGCAAGTGCACTCGCCGACCGGATGCTGCGCGAACTCGACGACGCCGACGACAACGAACAGATGGTCCAGGCTCTACGCGAGCGCCGACCACTGCTGGCCTTCGTGCTCGACCGGGTGTTACCCGTACTCACGGGTCCCCGGTGGGAGTAGACGGCGCGCGGGACCGGCTCGGCTATTTCGAACGCCCGCCTGGCGGTCGCCATCAGTGGGCTACGGCAGGACCACGATGGCGCCATGGTGCATTCCAGTCGTGGCTGGCGTGAGCAGGACCAGCTCGATACCTAACGATGGTCGCCGAGTACGCCCGGTACGGCCTGGTCGCCGAGGACGTTGAAGGCAGCGACGTCGGCCAGCCTCGTCCCACTCGCCCAAATTGAGGGGATACCTGCCGATCATGGTGGCAGCCACCTGGCCCGTTGACCGGACATTTTCCGGTCGTCGGCCCTGGGCAGCGTCGTGGATCCGCTGGGTCATTGGCGGTACCGGACCAGCCGAGGGCCCCAGTTCAGCCGCGGCACCGGCGACGGCCGGACGCCGACGAGCCACAGGTCACTGACACGCCGCCCGGTCAGGCTGACATCTCGCCGCGGATCACGTCACGTAGGTCAATGCCATGATCTCGCGCCAGCAGGCTGATCACCTTCTTCGATGTCTCTACGGCGGTTGGATTCCCGGCCATCCCGGTGGTCAGGATCCGGCGCATGCTGTCCAGACTTTGCGTCAACCGCCACGGGTTCGGCGCCGCGCTGACCCACCGTTCGAGGACTGCCAGGCAAGGCTGGGTACGGTCGGCTGCCAGGTCGGCCACCCTCGACAGGACGGTATCTTCCGCCTCTATGTCGCCGGCGAGAGACAGCGTCGTGAGCAGTTGACTGAGCGACCAGGCGGGGTCAAAGTGGCCGGAGGCGAACCAACGACCGAACTCGGCCAACTCGCGGCCGTCGGCCCCGTTCCTGACGGCAGCCACACGGAATTCCCACAACGAGGCCAGCCGAGCGATCAATGGGGAGTCCACGGTCTCCTGGTTGCTTAGACCGACGCCGATCGACCACATCAGCTCGGTGGCCACCTCCGGGGAAGCCTTGGCATAGAACCGACGCAGGAGCCCATCGTGGCTGTCCGCGTCGAGCTGCCCATGCCACAGCCGGTTGATCAGATGGCTGCCCAGCCGGCTGGCCCGAGAGCTGTCAGCGCGGTCCTGGGCGCCCGGATCCATGCGCTCGACCATCATGGCGTAAATGCCGCCGAGCAGCGCCCACGCCTGATCGGTGAGTCGACCACCACCAAGGTAGGCCGCCCATGCCGCGTCGAGCAGCATCCGCTGGCCTGGGTCCGCCGAGAAGATCGACTCAACATGTGGCCCGGCCCAGTCGGTGTCCATCCAGACCAGATTCGGAAACAGCTCACCGTAGATGGACCGGACGGCGCAGGACGGATCGAGCCACCGGTCGAGGTGCTGCTCCAGCAGGGCGCGTACCTGGGCAAGGTCGGCGTCTGCTGTGCGTCGTCGCAGCCGCAGGCCGTAGCTGATGGCGGCGCGAACCGCCTGTGGTCGCACCGTGTTGAGGGCGAGCGACATGAATCCGCCGTCCTCCTCCGGCGTATTCTCGGCTTCCCGCTCCGGCGTCGGGTCGGGATCATCGCAGCTGGATTCAATAATCGACCAGACTTCTGAGTCGTGATCGGGTGAGATCGGACTGGGTTCCGGGTTGAGCCCGGCCATCAGCAGTCTGAGCATGTCGATGCGGGGTTCGCGCCACTCGCGGACCGCTGTCGTGGCCGTGTCGGCCGCGAGTTCGTTCTGGGCCTGCTGGTTGATCCAGGTCGAGAGCCGTACGACACCGTCCCAGTCGAGGGCGGCGCCGTTGGTAGCCGCCTGCCACAACCCGTTGATCACCGCGCCGATGTACACGGCTGGCAACCCGATGAACGCCGCGGCGTCCGCCGACCGGCGCGCGGCGTCGCCCTGAACTGCCGTGCTCAACGCGCCGCGCAGCGATGCCGGACTCAATGCCCACCCATCGTTCGCCGCAGGTTGCCATGTCCGCAGGAACTCGACGAGCGCGTCGGTGGGCATCGCCGCCAGTTCTCCGGCCGAGACCGGTCCCTCGAAGGACCAGACCGCAAACGGTTCGGGTGCGGGGGTCGCCGGGTCTGGGGCTTCGCCGTACCCGGCGACCAGCGCCTGGTAGCGGGCATCCCACTCCGGCGGGAGAACCGTCCGCACCGCAGCGAGCCGGTCCCGCTGCCACCGCGCGACCCGCTCGGGTGCCATCGCCTCGGGCGGCTCCGGCTCTTCGCCTGCCGGGCCTACCGTCCGCGGCGCCGCCGGCTCGGGCCCTGCGTCAACGAGCGTCAGCAACTGCCGCCGGCGGGCGGCATCGAGACAGCCGGCGCCGTTGCGGGCCAGGAGCAGATACTCCCGTTCCAAGCCCCAGTCGCTGATCGCAGCCCGGTCGGTCAGCCGAGCCGCCACGAGATCGCAAGCCTCGCCGGAGTGTCGGGACAGCAGATACAACGCGAGCCGCCGGAAGATCAGCCAGTCGTGCGACTCCAGCTCGGTCACGACGTCGCCGACGCGGCTGGGGTTGGACTCGACAATGCGTACCGCCGCGTCGCGGACCGCGTTGACCAACGCGTGGCGTAGGTCCGACTCTGATCGGCTCTCGTAGCCTTCGATGTTCGGCCGCCACAGCGGCGAACCGTCCTGGCCGGGCCTCCCGAGGCGGCGCTCCGCGTCGGCGCGGATGACCTCGTCCAGAAGCCCGGACAGCAACGCGAGCGCGGGGACACCCGCGGCAGCGACCAGGTCGGGCACGTGCTCGCGCAGGATCACCCCGTACTCGTAGGCGTCGGAACGGCCGTACCCGGCCGGCAGCCACTTGAGCAACGCAGCCGCCAGGTCCATAGCCTGATCTATGTGCCCGCCTCGGCACAGGTGGACCAATAACGCACCCACCCGCCGCGGGATCAGAACGCCGAAACGGCTACCCAACCCTTCGATGACCTTCGGTACCAACCGTGCGCTCTGATCCGGGGGGACTGCCGCGGCAATGTCGACCACGTCATTGTTAACCCGGCTATTGTCCGTGCTCGGAATCGCCATCGCTGCCTCGACGGCGGTGTCCGGCGCATCCGCGGCGACTCGCACCAGATACCGAGATTCCGGCCACGGCGAAAACTGCACCGTCCCAGCGTCTTCGTCGACCTGCGCCGGCCGTGGCGCGGTGAAGAAGCCGGCCTCGCGCAATGGGCCGATCCAGGCCGCGGACGCGCGAGAGAAGAAGTAGTGCGCGACCGCCTGGTCGTGGGGGAAATTCTGGCGGAGCTGTCGGGCATGGGCCGCAGCCGGCTGCGGCGTGGTCAACAGGTCATCGAGCCGTTCGAAGATCTCGAAGTAGTTGGTCTCGAACCGCTCCAGGACCGCATCGAGCACCTGCTCCACCTTGTCGACGAAGTCCAGGAACTCGTGGTCGAACGGTCGAGGAGCCTCCAGCGCCGAGCGATGCGCGCGGGCCGCCAGGCTGTGCGAGTTCTCCTCGCCCGCCAGCCCAAGCCAGAACTCCGCGACCAAGTCCTGGTGAGAGATGCCCAGCTCATCGAGGACGGCGCGGATCTTTGCGCGGTGCTTGTCGATCCTGACACCTGTGGCGGCGTTCGCCGGTTCCAGCACCGACCGCACGGCACTTTCCACCTCACGCAAGAGATGCGCAACGAGGTGAGTTGCCGACGGCCGTGTCGGTCGCTCAGCCACCAATCCGCAGGCATCCCGGAAGAAGGCTGCTGGCCCGGGCCCGACTTGTGTGAGCAAACGCTGGGCTATCCGTTCCTGGCGAGGTGACAGTGACCTGCCTGGGCTTGCCGGCTCCCCGCTACTCACCGATGTCATGTTGCGCTTCCAAATGCCTTAGTTTGTCGTACGCGGGAGTCTGTCAGGGCGACAACCGTCGACTCAGCCGCCACCCCGACCGCCGCACCATCCTTGGCGACCGGGCCGCCCACCGGGAGGCGGGTATTCATGCCGTCCGCACACTACCCGGTCGAGAAAGCCGGCATGCGCTCCAACACGCTGCCGGCCTGGCGCGGGAACTGCCAGCGCTGACCACCCGACCCTGCGTCGGTCGCACCCCCGTCGGCTCGGCGTGCACAGTCCGCGGGCCACGGCGGGCGCGGCTGCGCGCCGGGGGCCTTGAAATGACCGAGGAGCTATTCGGCAAGAAGATCGTCGGGGTCTGCGTCGATGTGGCCCCATGACCGGCCCAGGTGGGCCAGCCCGCGGGCGATGAACGTGCGCCGCTGTGCCCGGTCGATGTCCAACGGTGCGACCACGCGCATGCCGGTCTCTGATCGAGCACCGTCCCGGGTTCCCGGGCCGAGCGCGGTCAGGTCGACCGCGTCGGCTAGACCCAGCTGCTGATGGGTCGGCGTCACCACGATCGCACCGGTCTGCACGTGCATTTCGACGTACGGCGGCTTGGCCAATGACGTCCACATCGGATCGTCGACCGTGCGCGCCGCGACCGCGGCTGCGGTGCCCCAGGCGGCAGCCAGCACCTCAATAACCTCCGCAATCGACAGGCGAAGATCGGTGCTATCCGCGACGTCCGCACCGGCGGTCCTCAACGCCGCTCGCCACGCATCGAAGTTGACTCTCAACTCGACGCAGGCCCACACCGGCAGCATGGTGGCGTCCTCCGGCACGTGCAGTATGGTCTCGCCGGACACCGCGACGATGCCGTCCGGCGCAGGAAGCGCCGCCTGCAGGTGGACACCGTTGGCAGAGTGGTAGCTATGCGGCCCGGTCGCCGGGGCCCAAGCTGGCGCGCCGAGCCGCGCACCCCGGTGCAGGGACAGCACCGGGATCACGTTCGCGAACTCGGACGCGGTCAGATCACGCTGCAGCGCCTGACGATGCGCTCGGGTCACCTCAGGTCTCACGCCAGTGGTCAGCCACGCGACATCCACGACTGCCCGTACCCGCAGATCCACTCCGTCCCCGGCCGGCCACCGGGAGTTGTGCCACATGTCAAAGCCCAGGCGCGGAACGGGCTGCCAGACCCACGGCCGGTCGACGCTGGCCCGCACCATCCGACCTTGCCCCCACGAGCCACCCGCCAGATAGACGCTCATGGTTGAGTCGTCGACCACGTACGGCGCCTCGTCCGCGTGACGGACCAGCGTACGCACCGGAAAACCGGCAGCGGCCACGCCCGCGCCACGCTCCGGGCCGCCGCCGACCCTGCCCAGCGCAGCCCACAACGCCGAGGACACCACGGCCGCGGCCCGGTCGGGCAGCGCGCAGATGTACACCGGCTCGCCGGCCGGTCCACCGTCGAATGGCTGCACATATCCAAGGTCCAGGCGGGCAGCCTCGTCGCTTGGCATCCCGAGCGCGACCGCGTCACCGGCCTCGGCATACGCGGCCTTGAACGCCGAAGCCATGTCGCCGGCGCCCTCACCCACACCGATGTGACGGGGAGGCGAGATAGCAGAGGACTGCGTAGCGGCGGCCGGGCGCTGGGTTGCCATCGTGATCGCCGGAACCGGATCAGGCCGGTCCGCGCGAATGGGTGCGCCGCCGTGGCCTGGGAGATCGGCCAACGCCGCAAGCAGATTGGACTTTAGGGTCGTGAAGGAGCGGTGGCTGAGCGAGTGTGGCCGAATGATCGACGAGTGGTCGCCCGGGATCACCCCGAAATCGGGAAATACTCCCCTCGCCGAGGTCGATGTGACCACTCCGTCTGATTCGCCCGCATAGGCGACGATGGGAATCGGGCATCGGTCCGGTAACACCTCGCCTGCGTGCACCACACGATCGAGGACAATTCGGTACGCCTCGGTTACAGCCTCGTTGATCGGGCGCAGCTCCTGCTCCTGCGGGTGTCGCCACCAGGGCAGCGACCGTCTGGCCAGCAGGAAGATCTCAGATCCTGAATTGGGGCAGGCAAACAGGACGATTCGGCGGATCCGTTTAAGGTTACGGCCACGGCTGTGTATCAGCATCCTCGCCAGGTACCGCTGGATGATAAGTCCACCTTGACTGTGGGACACGAGGATCAGTTGCGGAAACTTCGCAGCCTCCACTTCCAGGAAGGTCTGCAGGTTGTCGGCCAGAACATTGAAGTTGGGGATGCGCCGTAACGGGTTCAATCGCAGTTTTGGCGAGGCGTACTCGAAAGCAAGGAGCTCAAAGTCGGCAAGATCTGGATCTTGCCGGATCAGATCAGTGAACGGCCGCCACACCGCGCCGGACGAAAAGAGGCCATGCACGAAGATCACAGCAATGCGCTTCACGGCCATCAGTTCGCTCCGGCTGGCTGCGTTGTCCGTCTCGTCGAGTCGACCTTAGCCCCGACGCACGACACACCTGGCCACCGACACCGTCGGAAGAATCGGCCCGCGAGTGCCCGGCCTCTGCCGCCGGGCCGGCCGCCGAACAGGGCGGTTGCTGCACGGGCGAGACATGCCGTGTCTGGAATGTCGATAGCCGACGCAGTGCGTCACGACGGCTCTCCTCGCAATGACTCTTGGCTGCCTGGCGACAAGACTCGCCGGGGCACCGCGAGTCGCGCTACCGTCGCGACCTTCTGCCGGTCCGGGTATGCGAGCCCAGGCCGTCACGCCCACGTCGCGGAGGACGCTATGGCACGTCGCGCCACCACCCGGGCCGTCGCGCAGGCCGCCGAGGCCGGCCTGCGGGTGGCCATCTACATTCGCCGCTCCACCGATGAGGAGCACCAGCCGTTCTCGCTGGAGGCCCAGGAGAGCAAGCTGCGGGCGTACATCACCTCGCAGCCGGGCTGGAGCCTGGTCGCCACCTTCGGCGACGACGCCTCCGGCGCCACCCTGGACCGACCCGGTCTGCAGAAGGCCCTCGCTGCCGCCCGTGCCGGGCGCTTCGATGTGCTGTTGGTGTACCGGGTCGACCGGTTCACCCGCCGTATCCATGACTTGGTCGCCCTGCTCGACGACCTCGACACCGCCGGGGTGGCGTTCCGGTCGGCCACCGAACCGTTCGACACCTCCACCGCGGCCGGGCGGATGTTGGTGCAGATGCTCGGGGTGTTCGCCGAGTTCGAACGCGAAATGATCATCGACCGAGTGGTTAACGGCATGGAACGCAAGGCGGCCAAGGGCAAGTGGACCCTCGGCACGGCTCCGTTCGGGTACACCGTCGACCCCGCCGAGCACGTCCTGATCCCCAACGAGGACGAGGCACCCACGGTCAAGGAGATCTTCCACCTGTACACCTCCCAACGGCTGGGCACCCGCGCCATCGCCACCCGACTCAACGAGCGCGGGCTGTCCAAGCGAGGCGGCCGGCCGTGGAGCCACAAGATCGTCGCGCACGTGCTGGTCAACCGGGTCTATCTGGGTGAGATCGCATTCCGGGGCATCGTCCGCGCCGACGCCCATGACGCGCTCGTCGACTCGGCCACGTTCGAGCTGGCTGAGCGGATCCTCACCGACCGGGGCGAGAACCCCGCCACCAAGGCCGGCGCCGCCTCCGACTACCACCTGACCGGCAAGCTCACCTGCCCGCGGTGTGGCCGCACGTACCTGGGCACCAGCGCCGTCGGTCGCAGCCGGGTCTACCGCTACTACACCTGCTTTACCCGCAGCCGCTACGGCGTCGACCACTGTGCCGCACCCCGCATCGACGCAGACGCCCTCGACACTGCGGTCCTCGCCGCGCTGGCCGACTTCTACACGACCAAGCTCGACCAGGCTCGGCAGGCGGTCACCGCGGCCCGTGCCGAGCATCGCCACGCGCAGGCCGGGTACGAACGCGAACTCGCCGCCGTCACCGAACAGCTGGCGGCGAAGGAAGCGGTCGTCGATACCTATCTCACGGATTACGAGGAGAAGAAGATCGATCGGGACATCGTCGCCCGCCGCATCGACAAGATCTCCGAACAGATCCGGCGAATACGCCACCGGCGAGACGAGCTGTTGTTCCTGCTTGACAGCGAGTCCGACGAACCCGACGGTGCCCACCTGACCCGTCTCCGCGACCGCGTCACCCAGATCATCACCACCGGCACCACGCCGGAGCGCAAGGCGCTGTGCGACGCCTTGATTGCCGAGCTGCGCCTCAACGGGACCGCGACCGCAACACCCGTTTTCCGGGTGCCGCTCACCGGCGAAGACACGCTTGCGATCCTCGGGACGACGACGCGAACCACCGAGAAAACAGTGGTTCGCGAACGTCCCCCTACGGTGCGCCGCCAGGGACTCGAACCCCGAACCCGCGGTTTAAGAGCGGCAACAAGCGCGTTGCTTGCTTCCTTCCCCGTCAGCCGGACGTCCGCAGAGCTGTGGTAGCGGCGACAAGTCCGGACCGCTCCAAGCTGCCCA
>WNGB01003780.1_pt1 | contig 23600 bp, 18 predicted proteins | sample 5400681 | NCBI WGS metagenome assembly WNGB01 (sample SAMN13153367, study PRJNA577476) | soil metagenome | isolation source: 115 cm soil or saprolite under grassland replicate 2 | place: USA:California | collected 2016-06-15
CACGAACTCGAAATGCATGCCGTCGGGGAGCAGCCACCGGCCGCCCCAGGTGAACCCCCACCGGCGGAAGATGGCGACGACACGGGGGTCCTGATGGGGAGACTGGCCGAACTGGTTCGTGGACGCGTTGACGTCCAGGGCCACACCCCAGGCATGATGGGAGATGCCTGCCTCCGGGTTGCGGTTGAGGAACCGCCCCGAATAGCAGCCCGCATAGTCCTGACGGTCGATGAACTCGGCGAGCCCTTCCCGTTCCACCTCGGCCAGCGCATTGCGGAGCTGCGGGATGAGTGCCCGGTTGCACCGGACCCTCCCCAGGATCGGGACCCGAACCACCACGATGTGCGTGCGAACCCATGCCGGATCGACGTCGAGAAAGCCGCCGGCGGTCGGCCTGGCGGCGAACTCACCGAATAGGACCTTCAGCCGCACTGGTGGCAGCACGGCGTCGCCCTGGCGGAAGAACGGCGTCTCGTCCGGCCCTCTGACTCTCAGGAGGACGCCCGGGGGAAGAAGCGAGCGGATCCCCTTGGTCAACCGTTTGCGGGAGGCGCCACGAGCCGGATCGATCAGCAAATACCGATCGCGCGTGACCTTCAGCGATTGAGCCACGCGTCGGGAGACGAGGACCTCATGGGCACCGATCGCTGCGTCGGAGACGACACCGGCCACTCGTAACCTACGGCTCCCGAAGATCAGCGTGCTCCCAGGCCCAAGATGTCGAAGCTTCGCCGACGTCGTCCCGAGGAGCGCCTCCCCTTTGAGGAGTGCCGGAAGGAACACGCGTTCGGCGGGTGCCAGGAACGACGCATACGCGCTCGGGTCGGCTCCGCCTACCTCGAGCGGGATCGACAGACCGGCCGGCGGATGGTCCACCCGTGTTCCGTCGGTATCGATCGAGCCGCTCAGCCAGGCGGTACCGGAGATCACGCTAACGAGGTGGTCGACCTTGGGGAGCTTCGCCACTTCCCTCCCCAGTCCATCGGGCAGCCCGCCAGGGGTCCAGGCGAGCAAGGTGTCGGGCATCAGCTTGCGCACGGGTGGAGCTGTGAAGGAAGGCGATGGTGAGGCTCGATGGATCTGCGGAGCGGGCTGGCCGTGCGTGAGCAGGCCGATGAGCCCACCGCCTGCGAGGCCGACGATGAGGGCGACGCCTGCGGCGGCCATCCGATTGGGCCTGTGCGCGCCCGGCTGCGGGGGGAGGCCCATTCGGACGTCCCGATTCACGGTGACCTCCTCGGGGAGCTCCGAGCGACGGGTGGCCTGAGGGACTCGGCCACGTGCACCACCGTTCCCAGGTCGAACTCGGGCCCTTGCAGCGAGCGGTAGATGGAGCCGTCCATCCACTCCAGGAGATGGTCCTGAGGCGACCATCTGCCCACGTGGCCGCCGACCGTCACCAGCTGCTGATCGGCCCCGGTGGGAGGCGGAAGAGACTGTCCGGTGGCCTGGTAGAGGCGCAGGCCGAAGCCGTCGAGCTCTGCGGCGGGCCGCCGGAACACCAGCATGATCCCGGCAGTGGCCTTGGTCCGCACGGTCTCCGCTGGCCCCACCTGGTAGCTGGGCGGGAGGTAGGAGGGAGTCAGGACGGGGAAGGGGGTTCGAGCTGCCGCCTGCCGGAGGGTCAGTTCGTTCACCACGGACCCGCCCGGCCATCGGTGGACCCTCCAACCGCCGGGCGCCGGCAGGGCCTTCGACGCGAGCGAACCGGCGATCCTGATCAGTCCGGCGCGGGGCAGGTTCGTCTCCACCAGGAACTCGCCATCTGCGGTATGGAGGGCGAGCCTCCTCGGGTCGGCCTCCGTGGCCGGTTCGTAAAATCCCGTCTCGCTCTTGCCCAGCCGCACGGATTCGGCAAACGCTCCCACCCCGAACAGCCCCGACTGGTTCCATCCGACCACCCTGGTCACCGTAAACCAGCTGAGGCCTCTCGAGTAGGCCATGACGGTTAGGCGGTAGGGCCGCACATCGGTACGGGCGAACCGGCCGTACCGCCATGGCTTGAGGCCTTCCGTGACGCGTGGTGTCATGAGCTCGGCGTCTCCCGCCGGGTAGGGCCCGCCACGGGGCTTCGGGAACGCCGAATCCTCGAACCCCTCGTCGATGGCATCCGGCTCGGGACGAACCTCGAACAGGCCGGCGGGGGGAGGAGCTGTCACGGCGAAGGAGCGAGCGACCGCGGTGAACACGGGCTTGCCCGGGGGCTCCCTGGGAAGCCCCATCTGGCTCGCCCACGCGGACCTCACCTCACCCCCCGCGGGGAATACCTCGTACTTCAGAGGGAACCAGGTCTCTCGATCGAGCCACAGCGCCACCCGATCCTGCGGATAGAACGGACGCCACGAGCCCAGGAACCGCAAGTACTGGAAGACCGAGGCGCCATCCTGGTAGGTCACGTCGACGACTACCGCTTCCCGCCCGGCCACCGTGTCCGGGCCGATCACCTCGACTCTGTCGGAGGCGGCCAGCACGGTCATGGGCACGATCGCGTCGGTGGGCATGGACGAGCGCGAGTCGAAGGGGGCTCTATTTCTCACCGAGTGCGTCACAGCACCGGGATGCGGGCAGACGGGGAGGGCTGCCGACGGGCAGGGATCCGGACCGGTGGCCTGCCAGGTGCGGCCGTCGGTGACGAGGAGCAGGTCGTTCCGGGGCCACACGGGAGAGGGATAGCGCGTGGTGTCCTGGACCTCGACCCTGAAGCTTTCGGGTGCGCGGAACATGAGCGTGGCAACGAACGTTCTCAGAGCGACGCTTCGGGTCCAATGCCACTCGGTGACATCCAGCGTGGCCCGGTAGTCGCTCAGTCCCTTCGCTGCTCGCACCAGTTCGCGTGGGATCTCCTCGGCCGTTGCCTCGGAGCGTTCAGTGCCGATCGGGACCAGCCCACCCGACGTGAGGACGATCCCGATGATCAGCCCGGTGACCAGAGCGGCCAGGACGAAGCGCTGACGGTACACGCGCTTGCGCAGGGGGTGGGGTTCCGGGATCCACCCAAGCATCCGGTCCGCCTCGTAATCCTGCACCCGCTGCATGACGGCCGGAACCAGGTCGGGAGCAGTCGGGATCTGGAACTCGAACCGAACCACGCCGCGGATCCGCCAGGCGCCCTCCTCGAACCTTGCGCAGAGCCGGCAGGACCTGCGGTGCGCATCGACCTGTGGGGATACCGACGCGGCGCCGTCCATGGCCGCCGAAAGGCTCCTCTGGGCGACCTCACATCTCACCGGCCACCTCCTTTTCCTCGAGCGCCTCCATCAGCGCGGCCCGGGCTCGATGCATGCGGCTCTTGATCGTTCCGATCCGGGTCTCGAGGATCGTCGAGGCCTCCTCGTACGTGAACCCCAGGATCTCGATCACCACGAAGGGCTCCCGGAGCGGCATGGGCAGCCGACGGATTGCGTCGTTGATACGAGTTCGTTCCACCGAATTCGGGGGGTCGACGACCAAGGAGAGATCCCCACCCCTTGCCCGGTCCGCCTCCGACATCACGGTCTCTTTGCGGGTCTTGCGATAGGCATCGACGGCGCAGTTGCGGACGATCCGCAGCAACCAGCTCGTGAACCTTGCGGTGCCCCGGTAGCTGCCGATGGCCCGATACGCGCGGAGGAACGCTTCCTGGGCGACGTCCTCCGCCACGGTGGCGTTGCGAGTGAGGTGGTACGCGAACCGCCAGACGTCGCTCTGGTACGCACGTACGAGCGACTCGAAGGCACGAAGGTCGCCGGCCTGAGCCCGGCCGATGGTCTCCGGTTCCGGCTCCTGCACGCCCCTCCTCCGCGCCCCGACCTCGGGCAAGCCTAGTCCGGTGCGCTCTGTCCATACGGGAAACACGACGCACGAAGCAGCTTCATGGTTCTCCAGGTCGGCCGGTGGCGGGTAGAGTTCGGCGCCGATGGATCCGCGCGAGGACGAGAAGCGAGCCGCGGCCCAGGCGGCCGCCGTGCTGGTCGAAGAAGGCATGCGACTCGGTCTGGGGACTGGAAGCACGGTCGCGCACTTCCTCCCGGCGCTGGCCCGACGGGAGCTCGATATCGTGTGCGTGGCCACGTCTCAGGGGACGGAGGAGGCAGCCCGGGCGCTCGGCCTCCAAGTCCAGCCGTTCGACGTGATGGACCGGTTGGATCTGGCGGTGGACGGAGCCGATCAGGTCGGGCCCGACCTGTGGCTGGTCAAGGGGAGAGGAGGCGCTCACACCCGCGAGAAGGTGGTGGCGTCGGCGGCAGACCGGTTTGTAGTGATCGTCTCGTCGGACAAGCTGGTGGAAGGGTTGAGTCCCCCCGTTCCGCTGGACGTGCTCCCGTTCGGGCTGGCATCGACTCTTCGCCTCCTGTCCTCCCTCGGTGACGTCGAGCGTAGAGACGCCGAGCAGACCCCGGATGGGAACGTGATCGTGGACTACTTGGGGTCGGTAGCAGATCCCAAGCATCTCAGCGCCGTTCTGGAGGCCATCCCCGGAGTCGTCGGACATGGCCTTTTCGAGCCGAGCCTGGTCTCGGAGGTCCTCGTGGGGAAGGCGGATGGAACCGTCGATCGGCTCGTGTCGGCCGATCGCTAACGTCTTCTCCCTCTCCGTCAGTGGTCCGCCTGCGGCGAACCACTCGACGCCAGGGGGTCCGCAGCTGCCTCCCTTCGGTCGTTGCTGCTACCCCCCTGGACCCCCCTTTTCTCCTCTTCGAAGCTCCCCCTGACGGCGGATCTTCGACGAGCCAGGGGGTCCGCAGCTGCCTCCCTTCGGTCGTTGCTGCTACCCCCCTGGACCCCCGATCAGATCCAGCTGGGGAACCACATGCGGAGCTTCCACGCCTGATACGAGATGGCCCTGCCGGTGAGGACCGGTAAGAAGAAGACGAAGAGGCCGACCGAGACGACCAGGAGGAAACCTGCGACAAGAGCAAGCGTCCGGACCCGCCGCGGCCCGAGCTCCACTTCGAACAGGTCCTTCAGCCCATACACCCCCGCCAGGACCATGAAGGGCGTGACGGGGGCCAGATAGAAGAGGAAGTTCGTCCGTGCGGCGAAGAACCACGGTCCGTACTGGAGGGCGAAGGGGATGAAGATGAACCCCGCTCGCCAGTCGCGCCTTCGGACCCACGAGACGAGCACATAGGGAACGGCGACCAGCGAGCCCCAGAAGATGGCCGGATTGCCGACACCAAGGATCTCCGCCTGGGACCCGCATCCGCCAGGCGCGTTGCGGAAGCATTGGTAGTAGTAGGAGACCGGCCTCTTGAGGATCAGCCAACTCCACGCCGGCGAGGAGTAGGGGTGCTTGGCTCGGAGGTGGATGGAATAGTCCGCCATCCCTCGCTGCAGCTTCCACCACTCGACGAGGTTCAGCCCGTGATGGTCGGCGAACCACTTCGCGTAGCTCGCCATGTACACGGCGGCCGGCAGCACGAGCAGGAACAAGAAGATCCCGAACGCCTCGTCTCGGAGAGCTTCCCGGAGGGCGTGCCGAAAGCCGACCTCGGATCGCCTGGTCCGCTCCCACATGACCGTCAAGAGGATGGCCGCAGCCAGGGCCGTGGCTCCCGACCATTTGGTAGCCACCGCGGCACCTAGGGCGATGCCGGCGGCGAGCCTCCAGGGTCTGAAGATCGGAGCGGGAGGACGATCGGGCGGCAATTCCAACAGGTAGGCTTCCTGGCTCTCTTCGGGGAGATCGCTCGGCTGAGGCGTGCGCCGCTCGACCCACTGTCGGTCCAGGACCAGGAACAGGAACCCGGCCACGACGAACGTCACCAGAAAGATGTCCAGCATCGACGTCCGGGACTGCACGAAATTGAGGCTCTCGGTGGCGAGGAGCAGTCCGGCAACCCCCGCCCATAGAGCGCTCGCGAACAGCCGGTACGCCAGGACGGCCGCGAGCAAGACGGACAGCGTGCCGAAAACTGCCGCCGCCACTCGGAAGCTGAATGGGTGGCAACGGGGGGAGACGACCCCGAACTGGCAGCCGAAATCGCCCGGCTTGCCCGTCGCCGCGATGCCCCCGGCGATGATCCACCTCCCCAGGGGGGGATGAACGGTGACGGTCTGCTCGTTTGGGCTGTTCAGCTGACAGCGCTTGTAGGGGAACCCCGCGTCCAGACAGCCGTCCTTCGCGTAATAGACCTCGTCGAACACGAACGCGTGGGGAGCAGACAGGTGGTAGAAGCGCAGGCCTGCGGCAACCGCAGTCACCGCGAAGATCACGAAGAACGCGCGCGAGTACCAGCGTGCCCGCCTCGCCCGGCGCTGTACCCGCGAGCCGAGGGCCGGAAAGTCGCCGGGCTCCGTGTCCGTCTCCGTCGCCATCGTTTCCCGAGGATACCGAGGGGAAGTGGGGGAGGAAGGCAAGGCGAGAGCCCCGAGTCGATAATCCTTGCGTGGCCGGGACCCTTTATCTCGTTGGGACGCCGATCGGCAATCTCGGGGATCTGACCGATCGGGCCAGGCAGACGCTTGCCGCGGTCGATCTGGTGGCGGCCGAGGATACACGCAGGACCGGCCGGCTCCTCAACAGCCTCGGAATCAGGGCGCGGTTGCTGTCCTTCTTCGAAGGCAACGAGGCCGAACGGATCCCCGAGCTACTCGGCGCTCTGTCCGGTGGCGCGGACGTGGCCGTAGTGTCGGACGCTGGCATGCCCGGGTTGTCGGATCCGGGCTACCGATTGGTGGCGGCGTGTGTCGACGCCGGGGTCGCCGTGGACGTGATCCCCGGGCCCTCAGCGGTCGTGTCGGCGCTGGTGGTCTCCGGGCTTCCCACGGATCGGTTCGTGTTCGAAGGATTCCTTCCCAGATCTGGCAAGTCCCGATTCGCCCGACTGGAGGCGCTGAGCGTCGAGCCGCGCACCGTCGTCCTCTTCGAGTCCCCGAAGCGGGTCGCGTCCTCGCTGCGCGATCTCCTGGCTGCGTGCGGCGATCGGCGGGTGGCTGTTGCGCGCGAGCTCACCAAGCTCCACCAAGAGGTGATCCGGGGCCGGTTATCAGAAGTGGTGGAAGAGCTTGGATCGCGGGAACTCAAGGGCGAGGTCGTGGTGGTGCTGGAGGGCGGTGGAACGCGGCCCGCCGGGGACGAGGACGAGGCCGTCCGCCTGGCCGCGTCCCTCGTCCAGGACGGCGGCCGCAAACGCGAGGTCGCCCGCCGGGTCAGCGAGTTGACGGGGGTGCCGGCCAGGCGCATCTACGAAGGGCTCGTCCAGGGTGGCCGCTAGGGGATAGCGGGGTCGACGAGGCTCTCTTTCGGCCGATGGGCCGACAGCTCCGAATACGCCATGGCGGTGAGGACCAGCGTCGCCCCCACCCACTGGTGCGCGGAGAGGCGCTCCCCCAGCCAGATTGCCGCGAAGAACGCCGCGAAGAGCGCTTCCCCCGCGAGCAGTAACACCGCGCGGGCTGGCGTCACTGTCTGCTGCGCCAAGACCTGGATGGTGAATGCGATGCCAGACCCGATGACTCCCGTGACGATTAGCAGCGGCCAAACGTCCGCGGACGCAACCACGCCCAGCCGGATCCCCGTCGTCGTGGCCAGCGCGATATGAAGCAGCGATGCCACCCCCATTTGGGCCAGCGACAGCATCCACGCGGGAAAGCGGGGAGAGAAATAGCCGACGGCGCTGATATGTCCTGCCCACCCGACCGCTCCAGCAAGGACCAGGAGGTCACCCGCCTGCAGGCGAATTTCGCCGAGGTCGCGAATGGAGAGCAGGCTGAGGCCGATCAGTGACGAGAGGACGGCCAGCCACACTGCCCCCGGGATCCGATAGCGTAGTAGCGCGGCTGCCAGGATGGGCGCGAATACAACATAGAGGCCGGTGATGAATCCCGCGTTCGTGGCGGTGGTCCGAGCTTGGCCTTCGGTTTGTAGCAGGTACCCAACGAACATCAGGGCTCCCAGGATCAGCCCCGGCCATAGGACCTCTCGGAGACGGCGACCGTGCCCCAAGCCGGCCCGGCGGATCAGCGGGACCATGGCCAGGATCGCCAGGAAACCCAGAGTCCTGGACCAGGCCATGAACGTGGCAGCGGGCAGCCGGCGGAGAGCGATCTTCGTCGCCGGAAACGTTGCGCCCCACAGCAGGGGAGTCAGGAGAAGGAGGATGCCCGCGTCGACCCGTCGGCGCACGGTCGGGACCATATCGCACAAGCGACGAGCCAGGGGGTCCGCAGCTGCCTCCCTTCGGTCGTAGCTGCTACCCCCCTGGACCCCCCTAGAATGGCCGGACCATGAAGGACACCTTCTACATCACAACTCCCATCTACTATCCGAACGACGTGCCACACATCGGGCACGCCTACGATGCCGTCGCCGCAGACTTCATCGCCCGGTACCACCGACTCCGCGGCGACCGGGTCTTCCATCTCACTGGGGTCGACGAACACGGGCTGAAACTCCAGCGGGCGGCCGAAGCCGCCGGTCAGGACCCCCAGACCTGGGTCGACGAGATGGACCCCCGATGGAAAGAGGTCTGGGCGCGGCTGGACATCGGCTACGACCAGTACATCCGCACCACCGAGGAGCGCCACGCCCGTGCTGTCCAGAAGATCCTGCAGGACGTCCATGACAACGGGAACGACGACGTCTACCTCGGCACCTACGAGGGCTGGTACTGCGTGGCCTGTGAGGCCTACTACACCGAGGACGAACTCTTGGAAGGCTACCTCTGTCCCCTCCACGAGCGTCCCGTGGAACGCATGTCAGAGGAGAACTACTTCTTCCGACTCTCGGCATACAGCGATCGCCTCTTGGACCATTACGAACGGAATCCCAAGGCGGTTCAGCCGGAAGTTCGCCGCAACGAGGTGCTCTCCAGCATTCGGGCTGGGCTGCAGGACTTCTCGATCTCTCGGACCTCGTTTCGGTGGGGGGTGCCCCTGCCCTGGGATCCCGCCCACATCTGCTACGTGTGGTTCGACGCGTTGACCAACTACATCACGGCGGCAGGCTACGGCAGCGATCCGGAGCTGTTCGCCCGCATGTGGCCGGCCGACATCCACCTCATCGGCAAGGACATCCTCAGATTTCATGCGATCTACTGGCCGGCCATGCTCATGGCCGCCGGGGTCGCGCCGCCGCTCCAGGTCTGGGCCCACGGCTGGCTGCTGGTGGGCGGGCAGAAGATGTCAAAGACCAAGGCGACCGGGATCCATCCGTTCACGCTCCTGGATCACTTCGGGGTGGACGCCTACCGCTACTACTTCATGCGGGAGATCCAGTTCGGGCAAGACGGCAGCTTCTCCTGGGAGTCGATGGTCGAGCGTTCCAACGCGGACCTCGCCAACGGGCTGGGGAACCTTGCCAGCAGGGTGCTCGCCATGCTGGGCTCCTACTTCGACGGACTTGTCCCTGATGCCCCCCTGGGGGAAGAGGCCTCGGACCTCCCCGCCCTGGCCGACGATGTGGCCAGCAGATACGACGCGGCCATGCTCGAGCTGGGGCTCACCTCGGGCCTGGCGACAGCATGGGAACTGGTGGGCAGGGCGAACCAGTATCTGGTGGAGAAGCAGCCGTGGGCTCTCGCCAAGGACCCGGCGAACCAGGCCCGCTTGGGGTCAATCCTGTACGCGGCAGCCGAGACGCTGCGGATCCTGGCTGTGCTGATCTCCCCGATCATGCCGGGGGCGGCGGCCCGTCTGTGGGAGCAGCTCGGCATCCCAGAGCCTCTGGACGCCCAGCGGGTGCCCGGCGCGGCCCGATGGGGGCTGTTGGAGCCTGGGACGAAGACCCGAAAGGGCGAGGCGCTGTTCCCCCGACTCGATGAGTAACCCTCAACCACCGGTGCAGCCACCCGCAGAGATGGGCGGAGCCGTCGACACCCACTGCCACCTCTTCCTCATGGAGGCAGATCCCACCGATGTGGTGGCCGAAGCCAGACAAGCCGGGGTGACGCAGCTCGTGTGCGTCGGCATCGACCCCGATTCCAGCCGGAAGTCCCGGGAGCTGGCGGAGTCGTTCCGCGGGGTATTCGCCACCGCCGGCATGCACCCACATACAGCCTCGGACCTCGACCGGCGGGCCGGGGCCGTCATCGAGGAGCTCGCCGCGGATCCGTTGATCGTGGCGATCGGGGAGACGGGTCTCGACTACTACAGAAGACTCTCGCCGACCGAAGATCAACAGCGCGCCTTTCGCACCCACATCGCCCTTTCCCGCGAAACCGACAAGCCGATCGTGGTCCACGTGCGGGATGCCTGGGACGACGCCATGCAGATCCTTGCCGAGGAGGCCGCCGAGCGCGTGGTCCTGCACTGTTTCTCGGGAGACGAGGTCGTCGCGAAGGAGGCACAAGCGCGTGGATACTTCGTGTCCTTTGCCGGCAACCTGACCTACCCGAATGCGGAGGGCCTGCGTGCCGCGGCGGCTTCCGTCGGGGCCGACCATCTCCTGGTAGAGACGGACAGTCCTTTCCTTTCGCCCCAAGCCGTTCGGGGTCGACCCAACAGTCCCGCCAACACGATCTTGACGCTCCAACAGCTCGCCACCATTCGCGGCCTGAACCTTCATCAGATGGTCGAGGTCACGGCGAAGGCATCGACCCGCGCATTTCCGTTCATCCGGTAGAACGAAACCGGAGGGCGGAGGACCTCGAACACTCGTTCGTTTGGAGAACTTGCACCTTAGGTTGAGGCTTTGCTAGTTTCCCCACCTGTCGTGCGCAGCGCCGCCCCGAGCGGCGGCTCCCTCCCCGCTGCGCCTTTTGTTGGTAGGTGGGTCGACATGACGGTGAGGGCACGGCGGCTGGGCCTGCTGGCTCTGACACTCGTAGCCGGCGCGAGCCTCCTCGGAACCTCGATATCTCTCGCCCTGGAGGACCGTCCCTTCAATGCGACCCTGAACTTCATGGTCTCCCAAAGACTTGCTGCTCGGGTGGGGGCGGCGGGTCATCCATCCGACGTGTGGGTGGTCCGGGGCGATCCGGTCAAGTCGTGGAAGGAGGCCGCGGAGGAGCTCGCGGTCTGGAGAAGGTCGTTCCCCGACGGCATCCCCGTCCTTGCTCTGGGCGTTCAGATCGGATCTCGCCGACCGCGGCCGATCCTGACCAACGCGTTGAGGGTGGAGGACCTCCTGGCCACTCTGCGAGTCCGACTGGAGAAAACGGATCTGGTCATCCCGGCGGAGTCCCAGACCCTGTGGCCGGGGATGCAACTGAAGGTCGTCCGGATTCGTCAGATCGTCCAGACCAGGACCGAATCGACGCCCTACGAAACCCTCATCAAGTACTCGAAGGATGTGGGAGCCGGCCATTCCAAGGTGGTCACCTCCGGACGACGCGGAGGTGCCGTGCGCACCTACCGGGTGACATACGTCAACGGGACGGAGGTCGCGCGGGATCTGCTCTCCGAGCGGATCACCACCGAAGCGATCGGCGAGGTGATCATTAGGGGGACCGTTCCCCCCGGTCCTCACGGGTACCAGATCGGCCAAGCCTCCTGGTATGACTTCTGCCGGAGAGACGGAAACTACGCCGCCCATCTGAGGCTCCCCTTCGGCACCCGGGCCACCGTGACCAATCTGGACAACGGCAAGACGGTCACTGTGGTAATCAACGACCGTGGCCCCTACGGCGTCCCCGGAAGGATCATCGACCTCTGCGACTCGGCCTTCGCCCAGATCGCACCCCTCGGGCAGGGCGTGGCCAACGTCCGGATCACCTGGTAGCTCCAAACACCCGGGCACCAAGTCTCCACTTCCTCCTGCGGTCCTGACTCCCAGTGGGCTGCGGGCGCTCGCCGCCCGCCACGGGATTCGGCCCAAGAAAGCACTCGGGCAGCACTTCCTCATCGAGCCGGCGCTGGCACGGCGCATCGCAGAGCTCGCCGAGGTTGGGCCGGACTCCCATGTTCTGGAAGTGGGGGCGGGCCTCGGCTCGCTCACGCGGGCACTCGCGGAACGGGGTGCCTCAGTCCTTGCGGTCGAGATCGACCCGAGGCTGGCGCCCGCGTTGGAGGAATCGGTCGGGCCCTTCGACCTTGTCCGCATCGAGGTCGCAGATGCGTTGAGGGCGGACTGGGCTTCGCTCTTGGACCATCCCGGTCCGTGGACAATGGCCGCGAACCTTCCGTACAACGTGGCCGTTCCAGTGGTCATGCGCCTGCTGATGGAAGAGCCGCGGGTCGAACGCTTCCTGATCATGGTCCAGCGGGAAGTGGGCGAGCGGCTGGCGGCCCGCCCGGGAGCGCCCCAATTCGGGGCCTTGAGCCTCAGGGTGGCCTATCGAGCGGAATCGCGGATTCTCCGTAGAGTCTCGCGAGCTGTGTTCTGGCCACAGCCGAACGTCGACTCGGTCCTGGTCTCGCTGACTCGCCGGCCGCCTCCCGTCGACGTGGACGAGGAGGCGCTGTGGACCGTGATCGACACCGCATTCGAACAGCGTCGCAAGACGATCCGCAATGCGCTTGCCCGTCTCGGCCTGGCGCCGAAGGAAACGGGGGCAGCGCTCGCCGCCTGTGACGTCGACCCGCTGACTCGGCCGGAGCGGCTGGGCCTGCCTGAGTTCGCGTGCCTCGCCGCGCGATGGCTCGAGCGTCACGCTGACGGCCGGTCCGGCGAGGGCGCGGGGGATGACTGAATCGCTTCCAGATACCTGCAGGGTGGAGGCTCGGGCCAAGGTGAATCTGTTCCTTCGAGTGCTCGGTCGGCGACCCGACGGCTACCACGACCTGGAGACGCTGATCGTTCCGATCGAGCTTACCGACCATCTGGAGATCCACGCGCACTCCGACCCGGCCCAGTTCCGAACCCTCGCGCTCTCTCTCGAAGTCTCCGGCGACCCGGCGCTCGTCCGCGATGTCCCCCTGGACGACTCGAACCTTGTTCTGCGGGCCGCCCGGTCCCTGGCCGACGAGGTGGGAGCTCGCGGATTCGCGGACATTGCTCTGGAGAAACGGGTACCGGCCGCGGCCGGCCTGGGCGGAGGAAGCTCCGACGCCGCCGCGACCCTCCGAGCCCTCAACGACCTCTGGGAGTGCCACCTCGACGATGACGCCCTGAGTGAAGTGGGACAGACAGTCGGGTCCGACGTCCCTGCACTCCTCCTCGGGGGGGCCGCCCTGGCCCGAGGACGAGGCGAGCGCGTCGAGCCCGTTTCGCTGCCGAGCTTGGGACTTGCATTGGTCACGTTCCGATACGGTGTGTCCACGGCGGACGCGTTCCGGTGGTGGGACGAGGACGGCGGACGCACGGGGCCGGATCCCGAGCCCCTGCTGGCAGCTACCCGGGGCGGCGATCCCGCCAGGCTTGGGAGGCTCCTCTACAACGACCTCGAGGACGCCGTCATACGCAGGCACCCGGCGATCGGCGAGGCCAAGGAACGGCTCCTGAATGGGGGCGCGGCAGGCGTGGTGATGTGCGGGAGCGGCCCCAGCCTGGCTGCCCTCATCCCAGCCGACGGAAGCTTCGAGCCGCCTCCGAGCCTGACGACCACGTTGGTAAGGACATTCATCAGCAAGAGCACACCCGCGTAGCCCGGCGTGAGGCGCTGGCCCCCCGCGACTCGAACGCGGATTTCCGGGACCAAAACCCGGCGTCCTGCCAATTGGACGAAGGGCCAAGTGGGCGTGCAGCTGCCGCCACGATACCGCCCGCCCTGCCCCGATGGCACGCACCCGGGGAGGTATGCGATCCCCCCGACCGACAAGTGAGGGGGCCCCGACGACGGATGCGATAATCGATACGCACCGGTTCTTGCGATCCCCCCGCCGCCGGTAGAAAGGGGCTCGGCCAGAGCTCGCAGTTTGACCGGAAGGAACAGGCCGTGGCGACTCGACAACCTCCCCGAAGCATCGCCGCCGTTGTGCTCGCGGCCGGCGAGGGCAAGCGGATGCGTTCTGCCAAGCCCAAGGTGCTCCACGAAGTGTGCGGGCGTCCCTCGCTCTGGTACGTCCTGAAGGCGACGATGGCTGCCCGGCCGGCCTCGATCGTCGTGGTGGTCAGCCACGACAGAGAGCTCGTGGAGCAGGCCGTGCGGAGTTGGCGGATCACCCCCGAGCCGGTGCTCGTGGATCAGGGACGACCCCTTGGCACGGGGCACGCGGTGCTCGCTGCCGAGGAGGCCGTGCCCGACATGGATGACGTTCTGGTCCTCCCTGGTGACGATCCTCTCATCGCCGCCGGCCACCTCCGCGCGCTGCGCCGAGCCCACGCCCGGACCGGCGCAGCGGCCTCGATCCTGGTTGCCGAAGTCGACGATCCGCGTGGATACGCGCGAGTCGTTCGCCACGGCGACCGACTCGTCGGATTCACTCCAGAGGAGGCGGCAGACGCTTCGTCGCAGCTTCGGAAGATCAGGGAAGTCTCGACCCTCGTGTACTTGTTGCGCCGGGAGGACCTATACCGAGCGCTGCCCAAAGTGGACCGGGATAACAGACAACGCGAGTACTACCTGCCCGACGTCATCCCCATCCTGCTGGAGAAGGGAGAGCGCGTGACCGCGGTGCCTATCGACTGGGGAGGCGCGATGGGTCTGAACTCGCGGGGCGGACTGGCCGCCGTGTCCCGGGTCATGCGGCGACGCATCCTCGAGCGGCACATGGCACTCGGTGTGACCTTCGTCGATCCCGACACCGCCTACGTGGACTCGGAAGTGCGGATTGGCTCGGACACGGTGATCCAGCCTTCGACGTTTCTCCATGGTCGGACCCGGGTGGGCTCGCGGTGTCGCATCGGACCCTACGCGCGCATCGTCGATTCCACCGTGGGCGACGAGGCGGAGGTCACGTTCGCCGAGGTCCGGGAGGCCAGGATCGGGGCGCGGGCCAGCGTGGGGCCCTTCGCCAGCATCCGGCCGGGTACGGTGCTCGACGAGGGCGCGAAGGCCGGGACCTTCGTGGAGATCAAGGCCAGCCGGGTCGGCAAGGGCAGCAAGGTGCCTCATCTCTCGTACGTGGGGGATGCCACCTTGGGGCGAGGCGTGAACATCGGCGCGGGGACGATCACGGCGAACTACGACGGATTCGAGAAGCACGCCACGGTCATCGGCGATGAGGTTCATGTGGGCTCGGATACCATGTTCATTGCCCCGGTGAAGGTCGGGAAGCGAGCCTGGACCGGCGCCGGATCGGTGATCACCAGGGACGTGCCGGCCGGGGCGCTCGCCGTCGAGAGGTCGGAGCAGCGGACCGTCCTCGGGTACGACGAGCGAAAGCGAGCTGCACGGACCCGGCGGAGGGGGAAGGCCGCCGGGAAGAAGACGGACACCAAGAGGGGAGGCACGAGTGGCTGAGTCGCCCGTCCGGGAGATCGTCACCCGGAAGCGGATGATGGTCTTCGCGGGCACCGCCCATCCGGAGCTCGCCGAAGAGATCGCCAGGCACCTCGGGATCAACCTCTGCGAGGCGAGGCTGTCGCGGTTCGCGTCGGGAGAGATCTACTTCCGGGCGACCGAGAGCGTGCGGGGGACCGACGTGTTCCTCATCCAGACCCACGCCTCCCCCATCAACGAAGCCCTCATGGAGCAGCTCATCATGCTGGACGCGCTGAAGCGGGCCTCGGCCAAGCGCATCACCGCGGTCATTCCTTACTACGGATATTCGCGGCAGGACAAGAAGGCGCTGGCGCGGGAACCGATCTCCGCCCGGCTGGTGGCAGATCTTCTCACCGTGGCGGGGGCAGATCGGGTTGTGTCGGTCGATCTCCACTCGGGACAGATCCAGGGGTTCTTCGACTTCCCCGTCGATCACCTCACGGCCCTTCCGCTCCTTGCTGATTACCTGGAGAACGACCTGAAGCTGTCGGGCGACGACCTGGTCGTGGTGTCGCCGGACGCCGGGCGGATCAAGGTCGCCGAGCGGCTCCGTGAGCTCCTCGACGCGCAGATGGCCTACATCTACAAGCGACGGTCACGCCACGAGGCCCACAAGATCGAAGGGATGGTCGTCGAGGGTGACGTCCGGGGCCAGGCCTGCATCTTGATCGACGACATGATCGACACCGGGGGCACCGTGGCCGCCGGTGCGAGGGCTTTGGCCGACGAGGGCGCCGCGGAGATCTACGCCGCCGCGACGCACCCCGTGCTGTCGGGCAAGGCGGTTCAGAATCTCGTCGAAGCGCCCATCAAACAGGTCGTGGTCACGAATACGCTTCCCGTGCCGGAGGAGAAGCAGCAGGTCATGGGCGACCGGCTGACCATCCTGTCGATCGCGCCCATCGTCGCGTCCGCCCTTCAGGCCGTGTTCGAGGACGAGTCCGTCTCGGAGATCTTCCACGGCGAGAACCAGCCATAGAAGGCGAGGGCGAAGCGGCCTCGGTACAATCTCTAGTCGTCGGTGAAGGATCGGAGCAGATCGAGCCTCGCCGTGAAGCCCGATCCGGGAGGAATCCATGGAACGCAAGTTGAAGGGGGAAGCCCGTCCCGACACCGGCAAGGGAGCCGCTCGGAAGATTCGGGCGGGCGGCCGGGTGCCCGCCGTTGTCTATGGCCATGGCGTCGAGCCGCTCCACGTGAGCATCGATGCCAAGGAGCTGTTTCATCTCCTGCACACCGACGCGGGGATGAACGTCCTGGTCGACATGCGGGTGGATTCGGACCACTTCCTGGCGATGCCGCGCGAGATTCAGCGGGATCACATCCGGGGCCAGTTCATCCACATTGACTTCCTCCGGATCAAACGCGACGAGAAGATCGGCGTGGAGGTGCCCATCCATCTGATTGGCGAGTCCCACGGAGTCAAGGAGGGCGGCGTGATCGAGCACCACTTGTGGAACCTCCACCTCGAGTGCTTCCCTCAGGACGTCCCCTCCTCCATCGACGCCGACATCTCGTCTCTCGGGATCAACGAGTCGCTGAAAGTGAGCGACCTCCATCTTCCCGACAACGTGACGCTTCTCACGTCTCCCGACGAGGTCATCGTCTCCGTGGTGCCTCCACAGGTCTTGCGGGTCGAGGAGGAGGTCGCGGCCGAGGTCGAGGAGGAGGCTGCGGCCACCGAGGCTGCGGCCGCCGAGGGAGCCGAAGGCGCGGAGGCCGCGCAAGAGGGCGGCGAGACCAAAGAGAGCTAGGCCTTGGCCGACCCCTGGCTGGTGGCCGGGCTCGGCAACCCGGGGAAGGAATACGCTCGGACCCGCCACAACGTCGGGGCGATGGTGTCCGAGCACCTTGCCGAGAGGCTGGACGCCCGGTTCAAGAAGGTCAGGATGCTTCCCCTGTTGGTGGCCGAGGCTCGGCATGCGGACGTCCCGGTGCTGCTCACGTTTCCCGGCACCTTCATGAACGTGAGCGGTCCTTCGATCGCCTCGTTCGCTCGGAAGCGAGGGGTTCCCGTGGAAAGGGTCGTTGCCTGTCACGACGAGATCGACCTGGCCTTCGGGGCGCTTCGGGTGAAGCGTGGAGGGAGCACCGCGGGGCACCACGGCCTGGATTCGATGGTTGAGGCGTTTCGGTCCGCCGACTTCTACCGCGTGCGGATCGGCCTCGGCCGGCCGGCCGGAAGGTGGGAGAACGTCGACTTCGTCCTTTCGACCTTCAACAGGAGGGAGATGGTAGAGGTGGCCGTGCTCATACAGGATGCGGCCGACGCCGTGTTGTGCCTGGTCCACGAAGGCCTGAGTGTCGCCCAGGCCCGATACAATCGAGGGAGCCCGGCAAGGTAGCGGCTTGGGCCCAACCAAATACGTGCTGACCCAAGGCCTGGTTGGTGAAACCAGGCCTCTTCGTGCTGTGCGGAGGCCGAAAACGACAGGGAACGGGTAGCCGAAAGATGAGCGAAGAACTCGACAGAATCCTGAAGGAGGCCGCGAACGCAGGCCCCTTTCAGCGCCTGCTCGCGGCACCAGGGCCCTCGCGTGTCGCGCAGGCACCGGCCGCTGGCCACGGCTTCGCCGCCGCGGTCCTGGCGCAAGCGCTGGAGAGCCCCGTGCTTGTCCTGGCGCACGAGCCCAGGGCTGCGGACATGGTGGCAGCCGGGGCTTCGGCCTTCCTCGGTTCCGATCGAGTGGTCCGGTTCCCGGCCTGGGAGTCGCTTCCGTACGAGGGGATCAGCCCGGGGCCGCAGGTGGCCGGGGCCAGGGCCCGGGCAGTTCATCGAGTTCGTCACGCCCAGGGCCGGTTGGTCGTGGTCGCTCCCGTCCTGGCCGGACTGCAGGGCCTGGTTCCCGATCTGGGGACCCACGAGCCTCTGGCCATCGAGGCCGGCACCACCCTCGGCCCCCACATTCTCATCGAGCGGCTGGTCGCGATGGGCTACGCCAGGGCCGAGGTGGTCGAGCACAGGGGAGAGTTCGCCGTTCGCGGTGGCATCGTGGACCTGTTCCCGTCGACCGCCCGTCGCCCGTCCCGCCTGGAGTACTTCGGCGATGAGGTCGAGTCGTTGCGGGAGTTCGCTCCGGCCACCCAGCTCTCCACGGGGAGGATCGATCGGGTTGAGGTCTATCCCTGCCGCGAGCTGGTGGTGGGAGAGGACGTTCGCCGGCGGGCAGACGGGGCCCTTCCTCTGTACCGGGGCCAGTACCGGGCGGCCCTGGAGCGGCTGTCGGAGGGCCTCGCGTTCGAGGGCATGGAGCAGGCCATTCCACTCCTGTATCAGGGCCTTCCGTTCCTGGCCGACCTGTTGCCGGCGGATGCGTGGGTATTGCTGTCCCAGGCCAGGAGGACGGCCGACCGGGCCCGGCAGATCGTCGAAGAGGCCGACGCGCTCGCCGACGCGAGCGGCTGGCCCGGCCCAAGAGTTCTGCACGACCTCGACGCGGCGATCGGAGCCAAGCAGCGGGTCGACCTGACCGAGTTCGCGGAGGGGAACGCCGTCGATCTCGGCATGCGGATGTGGGAGTCGCCGGGACGAGTCGATCCCATGGTCGAGCGGATCCGTGCGCTGTATGACGGCGGTGCGGCCCTCGTCCTGGCGGCAGAGGGCCGGGGGAGCCTGGAACGGTCCAGGGAAGTTCTGGCCTCGAGGGGCCTGAGCGATGCCGGTCTGGTCGCCGTCGAGGCTGAGGTCGAGGAGGGTTTCTGGTTCGAGCCCGACGACACCAGGGCGCCGACTCTCGCCGTCGTCACCGAAGAGGATCTCTTTGGGAGACGCCGTCATACGAGGGTCGCACCCCGTCTGGCCCGTCGCAGCTCCGAGGCTGTGGCGGTCGAACTCGAGCCGGGTGATTTCGCCGTGCATCAGGTCCACGGCGTCGGCCGGTACGCCGGCATGGCTCGCCGGGCCGTGGCCGGCGCGGAGCGCGACTACCTGCTGCTGGAGTACGCCGAGGGCGACAGGCTGTACGTCCCGACCGACCAGGTCGGGATCGTCGCCAAATATGTGGGCGGCGAGGCGCCTCGCCTGCATCGTCTCGGGGGCAGTGACTGGGTCAGGGCCAAGACCCGGGTGCGCAGGGCCGTCCGGGACATGGCCGGAGAGCTGGTGCGGCTTTACTCGGTTCGGATGTCCGTGCCCGGGCATGCGTTCGGCCCGGACACCCCGTGGCAGGCCGAGCTGGAGGACGCCTTCCCACACGAGGAGACGAGGGACCAGCTCGCCGCGGTCGAAGAGGTCAAGCGGGACATGGAGCTCCCTCGGCCCATGGACCGGCTCATCTGCGGGGACGTCGGGTATGGCAAGACGGAGATCGCCGTGCGGGCCGCGTTCAAGGCGGTGATGGACGGCAAGCAGGTGGCGGTGCTGGTGCCGACGACGCTTCTTGCCGAGCAGCATTACGTGACGTTCTCCGAACGTTTCGCCCCGTTCCCGGTCAAGGTGGCCATGCTGTCCCGGTTCGTCGCTCCAAGGGAACAGGCCGGCATTTTGGAGGACGCGGCCAATGGCAGCATCGACATCGTCTTCGGAACGCACCGGCTCCTGTCGCAGGACGTGAAATTCAAGGACCTCGGGCTGTTGGTCGTCGACGAGGAGCAACGATTCGGCGTGGTCCACAAGGAGCGGCTGAAGAGGCTCCGGGCCAGCGTGGACGTCCTCACCATGACGGCCACGCCGATCCCTCGCACGCTGGAAATGGCGCTGTCGGGGATCCGGGAGATGAGCGTGGTCGACACCCCCCCGGAGGACCGCCAGCCAGTGCTCACCTACGTCGGACCTTACGACGAGGACATGGCGTTGGGCGCCGTCCGCCGTGAGCTTCTCCGCGGGGGACAGGTGTTCTGGGTCCATAACCGGGTGGAAACGATCGAGCGCACGGCTGGGGCGCTCCGCTCGAAGCTGCCCGACGCCCGGATCGTCGTAGCGCACGGCCAGTTGGACGAGGAGCGCCTGGAGAAGATGATGATCGAGTTCTGGGACCGAAGCGCCGACGTCCTGGTCTGCACCACGATCATCGAGAGTGGTCTGGATGTCCCATCGGCCAACACGCTGGTGGTCGAGCGGGCAGACCGACTGGGGCTGGCCCAGCTGTATCAGCTCCGAGGTCGGGTGGGCCGGAGCCCGGAGCGGGCATTCGGTTACTTGTTCTTCCCCGTCCGGGCCCAGCTGACCGACGAGGCCCACGAGCGCCTCGGCGCCATCAGCCGGTTCACCGCGCTGGGTTCGGGCTTCCACATCGCCATGCGGGACCTGGAGATCCGGGGCGCCGGAAATCTGCTCGGTGCCGAGCAGCACGGCCACATCGCTACGGTCGGTTTCGACACTTATCTGCGGTTGCTGGCCGAGTCGGTGGCCGAGATGAAGGGCGAACCCCTGCCGGAGGAGAAGGAGGTTCGCATCGATCTTCCGATCAAGGCATTCATTCCCGCGGAATGGGTGGGCCAGGAGGCCCTTCGCCTGGATCTGTACCGCCGGATCGCTACGGCCAGGGATCACGAGGACCTCGACGCCGTCCGGGCCGAGGCGGAGGACAGGTTCGGCCTGTTGCCCCAACCGGTGCGGAGCCTCCTCGCGGTGGCCTCGCTGAAGCTCACCTGCCTGGCGTTGGGAGTGACCGAGATTGCCACCTTCCGCAACCAGATCCGAGTCCGTCCCATGGAGGAAGGTCGCGGGCTAGAGCTTGCAGCGGCGGTCAGCGGGGCTTCCTACCACGGTCCGACGAAGACGCTGAACCTGGAGTTACCCACGACCATGAGCGGCGAGGAACTCGTCCTTTGGATCGAGCGGACGCTTGGAACGATCCGCTGATCAAGCGTTCGTTCATTGAGCCGACCTCTCAGCCAATGAAGACTCGTGCAGAAGCGATGGGCTCGCGAAGCTCTGGTTGCCCGAACTAGGAGCCAGTTGAACTGGGCCCCACGGACTCCCGATAAGATTGCCTGCCGTGGCCCTTCCTCGTTCAGGCATACGAGTTGCCGTGGCTGCCATCACCTGTGCTGCGTTGCTGTCGTCTTGTGGTGATCGGTTCGCGGCGCCAGCGGCAGTTGTCGACGGGACCAAGATCTCGACGGCCTCGTTGCAACACGAACTCGACTTGGTGCTCGTCGATCCACAGCTCAAGCAGCAGGTGGCAGGGCGTCAAGGTGAAAGCAACAGGAAGGATCTTACCCGGCGGCTCCTGGCCTTCCTGATCGAGCTGCGGCTCATCGAGGGGTATGCCCGAGCCAATGGGATCTCCGTCAGTCGTTCACAGGTTGACCAAGCCCTCCAGCAGGTCGTCCAGGGGGTCGGAGGCCGGGCCCAGTTCCAACGGGAGCTGAAGGCTCGGGGCCTGACGTTCGGGGCGGTGCGGCGAAACCTCGAACGCCAGATCCTCTTCGGGAAGGTCGAGGACCGCCTCGCGGCCAGAGCGGGACTACCCGCTTCTGCGAGTCAAGATGAGAAGAACCGCGCTTTTCAGCAGTGGTTCAATCAGCGACTGACTTCGGCGCACATCGACGTCAACCCCCGGTTCGGACGACTGGATCCGAGGAGCGGCCAGATCGTGCCGATCCACTCCACGGCGTCATGACCGATCCGGAAGCCACCGTACCCTCTCGCGCGCAGGGGAACCATCTGCTCGAGCTGGTCAGGGTCATTCACCGCCTCCAGGCGCCGGATGGGTGCCCCTGGGATCGGGAGCAGACCCATCAGTCGCTGGCCCCGAACCTCTTAGAGGAGTCGCACGAGACACTCGAGGCGATCGACTCGGGCCACCCCGAGCGGCTGCGAGAAGAGCTCGGCGACCTCCTCCTCCAGGTGGTCTTCCACGCGGAGATCGCCAGCAGGGAGGGGGCCTTCGACATCGACGACGTGGCCGAGACCATCGTGGCCAAGCTCATCAAGCGGCATCCCCACGTGTTCGCCGACGTCAAAGTGGGCTCCTCGGCCGAGGTCTTGGTGAACTGGGAGCGGATCAAGACCGAGGAGAAGGGCGAGCATCCGGTCGACCACGAGATCCCGGCGACCCTGCCGGCATTGGCCCGGGCCTCCAAGGTACAGCGCCGCGCCGCTGGCGCCGGCTTCGACTGGAGGACCCGCGAGGGCGCGCTGGCCAAGGTCCACGAGGAACTCGAGGAAGTCGAGAACGCACCGCCCAAACGCGCCGATGAAGAGTTGGGCGACCTCCTCTTCGCGGTGGCCGCGCTGGGCCGCAGGCTGAACGTGGATCCCGAGAGCGCGCTCCGCAAGGCGACCGCCAGGTTCGCTGAGAGCTTCGATCGGATGAAGTCCGAGGCCGCCGCCGATGGCGTCGCCCTGGAGGACCTGAGCGAGGCCGACCTCCTGTCGCGGTTTCGCGCCGCTCGATAGCCGCACCCGAGGGTGGTGCTTCCGCACTTCGCAGGCCAGGGGCCATACAATCGGGCCGATGCCGATCATCGACGAGGTTCGGGCCCGGGAGATCCTCGACTCCCGAGGCAATCCGACGGTGGAGGTCGAGGTCGTCCTGGCCGACGGGACCGTCGGGCGGGCGGCCGTTCCCTCCGGTGCCTCCACCGGTACGCATGAGGCCGTGGAGCTTCGAGACGAGGACGCCGATCGCTTCCTCGGCCGGGGCGTGCTCATCGCGTGCCGCAACGTCGAGGAGGAGATCGCTCCGGAGCTCGAAGACATGGAGGTCCTCGATCAGCGAGCCGTCGATGCCCTTCTGAACGACCTGGACGGGACACCCAACAAGAGCAAGCTCGGAGCGAACGCCATCCTGGGCGTGTCCCTGGCCGTAGCCAAGGCTGCGGCTGCATCTCTCGGTCTTCCTCTGTACCGCTACCTGGGAGGCCCTCAGGGCCACATCCTCCCAGTCCCTCTGATGAACGTGATCAACGGGGGGGCGCACGCCGACAACGAGCTGGAGCTCCAGGAGTTCATGCTCGCCCCGATCGGTGCGGCGTCGTTCTCCGAAGCCCTGCGATGGGGGACGGAAGTGTTCCATGCCCTCTACGCAATCCTCAAGGAGAAGGGGCTCGCCACGGGCGTCGGAGACGAGGGAGGGTTCGCACCTCGAATCGGCGCGGCTCGTGAGGCGATGGACCTTCTGGTGCAATCGATCGAGAAGGCTGGCCTGGAGCCCGGATCCGAAATGGCGCTGGCGATGGATCCAGCCGCCTCGGAGATCTTTCAGAACGAGGCCTACCGCCTGGAAGGAAGGGACCGAACGGCCGCGGACATGATCGAGTTCTACACCGCTCTTCTCGACGGCTACCCGATCCTGTCCATCGAAGACCCTCTGGCAGAGGACGACTGGGACGGCTGGATGGCCATCACCGAAGCCCTGGACGAGCGGGTCCAGATCGTCGGCGACGACCTGTTCGTCACGAACCTCGAACGGCTGGAGCGAGGCATCG
>WNGB01003783.1_pt1 | contig 23587 bp, 18 predicted proteins | sample 5400681 | NCBI WGS metagenome assembly WNGB01 (sample SAMN13153367, study PRJNA577476) | soil metagenome | isolation source: 115 cm soil or saprolite under grassland replicate 2 | place: USA:California | collected 2016-06-15
TCGCGCACCGAAGGGCTTCGCCGTGGTGACCGTTGGCGTGGAGCTCCCAGGCCAGCGCGTCGCCCACATGGATGCTCCTGCGCCTGGTCCACTCCTTCCGGGCGGCGGCGAGTCCGTTCGCCAGATCGAAGCCATGGTCCGCGTCGAACAACGCGATCTCCAGGTCGACGTTCACCCCGCCGGCCCGAAGGAGTCGCTCCTCGGCGTGGACCAGCGCGTACTGGTGAGCGGCCTCAGCCTCGCGGCCCGTGACGCTGTACAGGTCACCCAAGGCGATCACGTACTCGGGGCTGGGATACCGATCCACCACCCAGGTCAGGTCGCGGATGGCCATGTCGACCTGGCCTCTTGCCGCCTCGACCCTCGCCAGCCCGGCGTGTGGAGGGACGAAGGATGGATCGGCCATGAAGGCCCAGCGGTACCAGCCCTCGGCGTCGGCGATCCGACCGCGGTTCCAGTACAGGTCGCCCAGCTGGTTGCTCGCCCAGGCGGCGTCGGTAGGTGTGGCGGCTGCATGCAGGGCCAGCTCCATAGCCCTCGTGGCGTTCGAGGCGTTGCCCTGGAGCTCCCAACCGTAGGAGACCCGGGCGTAGGTGGAGAGCTCAGGCCTGAGGTCGATCATGGTTTGAGATGTGTGAAACGCGTCTTCGTAGCGGCCCAGCTCTACCTGGGCATCTGCCACGACCGCGTATGCCTCCGCGCTGTCGGGATTGACGCTCGTGGCCTTCAGGCCCCAGGACAGGGCACCCGAGAAATCATGCCGGGCGGCGGCAAGGGCGCCCATGCCGGTCAGCGCGTTGAGGTTCCCGGCGCCGTTCAGCTTCAGCGAACGGCCGAACACGGCCTCTGCCTTGGGGTAATAAGACGGATCAGCCGTCACCCGGGCCTGCTGCACGTAGGCGAGGCCGAGGTCGGCGTAGGACCGCCAGTCGAGGGGCACCGACCGCAGTCGCTCTTGCAGGTTGGCGATGACCTTCGAGAGCGATCCCGCCTCGATCACGGGCCTGCTCGAGAGTGCGAGCCCAGCCGGGTGCGGTGCGGGGGGAGGCTCCCGGTGGACCCGGCGGAGCAGTCCGATCCCGCCCACGACGAAAATTACCACCGCAAGCGTCGTAACGCCGAAGGCCTTCGCTACTCGTCTCATCGCCACACTCTCCTTGGCCACGTCCCCGTGGGCCCGGAGGGACCCGGCCTCCCGGGTCCCTCCGAGATCCATCCGGCTTCCTCGTTACCGGCTCGCTACACCCGGAGCGCGGGGTGGGGCGAGGCGTTGGAGCCCGAGTGCGGCAGTGCGAGGTACGGAAAGCTGGACTGGAACGCCTTGTCGTTCTGGTCCACCCCGTCGGTGAGGACGTCCACCGTCGGGTCGTGACCCGGGATCAGGACCCCCTCCACCACTCGAAGGGCGACGTCGATGGTGTCGTCCGCCAACCGCCTACCGTTGGGGAAACCGGCATTGTCGCCGCCGATGACTCCAAGACGCGAGTAGTCGGCGCAGGACCCCGGCTCGCACGGGGGGGTGTTGGTGTTCAGCCGGAGCATCTCCGATGCTCGCACCTGGGGGGGCTGGTTCAGCCCCGACAGGCCGGTCAGGAACACCGGCACCAGGTCACAGCTCCTGTCGATGCCGTTGCTGGGATCGTTGTCACAGTCCGGTACGGGAAGCCCGTAGATCGCGTTCACCACGTGTGGGACCTCAGGGTCCAGCACGTGGGAGGCGAACTGGCCGTCGTTCCTGGGCTTCGAGGCGTTGAACCTGTCCTTCTTCCCCACGGGGATGACGACCTCGTTCACCAGCGGCATGCCCAATCGCGATACCTGGACGAAGTCGCCCATGAAGCTCTGGCTGCCGTCGCCCTTCTGCACCCGCACGCTCCGACGCTGGGCCGTGGTCCAGATCCCCGCGATCCCGGAGCCGTCACCGCCCTTGGAGAGCGCGGTCTTCGGAACCTGGAGGGCGAATGCGTTCATGTTGAAGCCGGCCAGGGTGTCGTCGCAGGCTTCCTTGAACAGGCACGGCGATCCGGTGATCTGCGCCCCGTACACCAGGTCGAAGACGCGAAGGTCCAGGAAGAACGAGTCGTCGGCCTGTCCAGCCCAGGTCTTGCATGAGGCACATCCGGCCGGATGGATGGCCTGCTCGAAGAGATCGCCGTAGTCGGGCATGGAAGCCTGCCCGACGTTGGAGGGGGCCACCATCGCGTCGTCCACCAGCTTCCTCGTTCCGATCCCGACCCTGATCTTGGTGAGGTCGTAGGTCTGATAGAAGTTCAGGTCGGGATCGTGGAGGGACGTGACCTGGCCGGTGTTGTACAGGAACGTGTTCTTGTGGCGGTAGTGGTTGGAGAACTTCCACCGGTAAATGATGTCCGGCCTGGCATCTCCGTCGTTGTCGATGTTGATGTCGTACCGGGCCCTGTCCGAGAACGCGTAGAAGTTCGGACCGCCTGCCGGCTCCTCGAACGGGATCCAGTTGCTGATCAGCGTGACCGTGTTTGGCTTGTCCGGGCTGACGAACGCGTACAGGTCGGTCCCGTCAACCTGTGGGTCTGCGGAGGCCAGGGGGGCCTCGCGGTGGCTGGATGCGACGCCTGGATTCGGTCCCAGGCCGACCATCACGCCCACGCCAAGGGCCGCGACGGATGCCATCGCGATCGCCGCCCTTCGATATCGCTTCGGGAAGAAAGGCAATGCTGTTACCTCCTCGTGTACGTCCCAGTCGATCGCTTGCCGTCGCGTGCTCGGCCGGCGTCCCTCCGCCGGCGCCGGACCTCCACCCCCCTCCTCACGGGCAACGGCTTCATAGGCCCGTTCGCCGAGGAACCACGATCGGATCAAGGGAGCGTGGCGGCTGGGCAGAAATTGACCCGGAAGAACTAGTCGGCGGGTCCGAACTCAGGACGAATCGAGCCGAGCCGTTGCAGAAGTCGCCACCGACGGCCTGCTCGAGAGGACGAAGCCCCAGAACATCAGGGCCATCCCAGCCGCCAGGCTGATCGAGAAGAGGGGGACGACGTGGAACGCCGCTCCTATGCCCGAACCGATGGCCACGATGGTGGCACCCAGGGCGATGCCGAAGGTTCCGCCCATCCGGTTGCGAAGCTCGGGCTTCCCTCGCATCTGCATGCTGGACCAGACCAGCCCGCCGAGAAGCAGGAAGTAGGCGGGCAGCGAGTAGTACTGGGCCAGCCGATACGGAAGACTCTGGTCCCCGAAGACATCCTTGCCCAGGGGCAGGCTGGCTACCAATGGTGCCCCGTGGATCGGTGCCGCCCACACCCTCCATGCGGCGAACACGCTCGCCGCAATCAGGCCCACCACGATCAGGTTGGCGATTGGCCGCCTCCGGAGCAGCAGGTAGAGCTCACCCATGAAGAGGAGCGGCACGTTCAGGACAGCCCCGAACAGCCAATAGACGCGGAACGCTGACGCGCTCCAGCCTTCCACCACGCCGAGGAACATGGCGAAGGACGCCGCCGCATACATGAACAGCGCGATCGCCCAGATGCCCTCGTAGGGCCTTCGGCGCTGCAGGTATCGCTGCGTCAGCCGAACGGCGAACACAAGAGCGATCGCCGCCGCGAGCAATGGGAAAACCGCCAGGCCCCACCCGTGGCCCTCGGCTCCGATCACGTCTTCTCTCTTTCGGAATTCGCCGGCTCGCCGCCCAGGAGGTCTGCGCCGCGCAGAGCGCGTCGAAGCACCTTTCCCGTCATGTGGTGGGGAAGTTCGTCGACGATGCGGATGTCGCTCGGCTGCTTGAACCGAGCCAGGTATCCATGCAGGAAGTCGAGGATCTCGTCGGTCCCAAGCGTCTGGCCTTCCCTCGGCACCACCCAGGCCTGCACCGCCTCGCCCGTCTGGTCGTCGGGGATGCCCACCACGGCCGCCTCTGCCACGTTCGGATGACGCTCGATGGCCTCCTCCACTTCCGTGGGGTACACGTTGAACCCTGACACGATGACGAGGTCCTTCTTCCGATCCACCAGGTGGAGGTATCCGTCCTCGTCCCGGTAGGCCACGTCACCGGTTCTCAGCCACTCGCCGTCCAACACCTCCGCGGTGGCCTCGGGACGGTTCCAGTATCCCGAGAAAACGTTCGGGCCCTTCACCCAGATCTCACCGGGGTCGTCCTCCTCGGCGTCATCGCCATCCTCGTCCACCAGGCGCATCTCCACACCGGGCAGCGGCAGCCCGATCGACCCCGGCTTCGCTACCTTCCCCATGGCATTGCTCGTCACGGCGGGCCCGCACTCCGTGAGCCCGTAGCCTTCCCAGATCGTGACCCCGAAGCGATCCCGAAACGCCTCGAAGACGTCGGCGGGCAGGGGGGCTGCGCCGGAGACCGCCAGGCGCACGCTGGACATCGCTCGCCTCGACACCTCGGGCAGTGAGAGCCAGGCAGCGAACATCGGCGGAGCCCCGAACAGGACAGTCACGCCGTGCCGCTCCACCACAGCCAGGGACTCTGAAGCGTCGAATCGTTCCACCAGCACGGCCGTCGCTCCCGTCTTCATGGACGTCCCGAGGATCACGTTCAGCGCGTAGCTGTGGAAGAGAGGAAGGGCGAGGAGCGCCACGTCCTGGTCGGTCTCGGCCAGATCGGAAACCCGCCCCAGCTGATCGAGGTTCGCCAGAAGATGGCCGTGCGCCAGCATCGCCCCCTTTGGAGTTGCCGTTGTTCCTGCCGTGTACGCGATGATCGCCACGTCAGAGGTCTCAGTAGTGACGGCGAACGGCTCGCCGGCAGCGCGGAGCGCCTCCTCAAGAGAGATCGTCCCGCGCGGGGCCGGCGGTCCTCCGACCACGAGGATCGTCTGCAGGTCGCCCAACCTGTCCCTGACCGACAGCAGGCCGGGTAGCGAACCGAGCTCGACCACGGCCGCCTTCGCTCCGGCGTCGGCCAAGATGTAACCCATCTCTTCCGGCGTGAGCATCACATTCAAGGGACAGACCACTGCTCCGGCCCTCATTGCGCCGTACAGGCTGGTCACGAACTCGGGAACATTGCCCATGAGCAGGGCCACCCGTTCTCCCTTGGCCACCCCCAGTCCGGCCAGAGCAGCCGCGGTGCGATCCACTCGCTCCTCGAGCTGGGAGAAAGTGATGGGTCGATCGTGAAAGATGAGGGACGGCTTCGATGGAAAGCGCTTGGCGGATTCACTGAGCAGGTCGGCGAGATTCATGGGGCTTCCCCCCTGGACGCCCCGACAAATTCCCGTCCGACCTGGGGCGCCGGGGATTGGCCGGCCCACTCGGCGTGCGTGGTACCTCGGGACTCGAGCAGGGCGACCTCGTCGAATCCTGCCGCCCGGCGCTCGAAGAGAGCCAGTCGGCACGAGGCGATCTCCGAGTTGTGACAGAACCGAGAACTTCCATCGGGGTCCTCGTATGTCGCCCGCAGGAGAGCGCTGGCGGGCGCCTCGATCCTGCCGGTGAGCCGGTACCTCCTGTTCTCCAGGTCCACCCGCCACATCCCGAGCCCGAAGTCCGGCGTACGGCTGATCCGTCTGAAGCGGATCCACCTTCCATCCCAGCGCACCCCCGCGAAGGTGACGTACGGCGTGGTGAGTGGTCCACGCCGGCCGCGAGCGGTAACCACGTGGACGATGGCCTCTTCGTCCAGGAAGTCCCCGCAGTGCGCCCATGCCCATCGCAAGGCATGCCGCTCGCCCCACAGGTGCCCCTGCTGGCCATGAGCCTTGGAGATCTCGGATCGCTCTCCATCGATCGAAACGAACCCGGAGACGCGCGTGTCGACGTTGGGAGAGACCGGCTTGGTCGGCGCCATTCGTCCTCGGTAGAGCGCCTGAGGGAGCAGGCGATAGGTCTCGCCCCCTGTGGGGTACTCGAGCTCCCAGCTCACCCGGTGCCCACCACCCTGGAGCGAACCCTGCGCTCGGCCGGAGCCCATCGCGGCCCCGTCGATCCGGACATCGAACTCCTCGGTCGAGATGGACCAGGTGGCGGACCGGCGATGGATGCCGAAGGTCAACTCGGGGTCCGCAGGGTCGAACCTGGCGAACCAGATTCCAGCCGAGGCAGGACCTTGTCTGGGGGCGAGGTAGGTCGATCGGATCCAGTACCCCCGACCGGTCACCGGGTCGGTGAACGTGAGGAACCAGACCTCGTAGACACCGGAGCGACCGGCGACCCGGTGGATGTTGTCCTCTTCAGCCACAGCCCGAGAGCTTATCCGGCGAGCAATCGCTCAGGGTGCCCAGCTCGCGGCCCCTAGAATGGACCGCCCAGCATGAAACGTCGCAAGCTGAAGCCAGCCCCCAACCTCATGTTCTCGACCGCGCCATTTTTTCGGCGGCCCCTGCGAGACGCATTCCGGCACGCCGCCGAGGCGGGGTTCGACGCGGTCGAGGTCATGGTGACCCAGGACCCTCACACGCAGGAGGCCCACCTCCTGGGCGGTCTGGCCGAGGAGTTCGGGCTGCGGGTCGAGGCCATCCACGCCCCCTTCCTCCTCATCACTCGCGGGGTGTGGGGAGCCGAACCGACCGGGAAGATCTACCGGTCGGTTCATCTGGCAGAGCAGGTCGGGGCCTCGCTGGTGGTGATCCACCCACCGTACCGGTGGCAGGTCCGGTTCCGGAGATGGATCGAGGGCAATCTGGCGGAGTACTCGGCCCGAACCGGCGTCACGGTGGCAGTGGAGAACATGTTTCCTCTTCGCCTCCGCGGCGAAATGGGCCTCCGGTTCCATGCCAGCCAAGACCTCGATGAGCTCGAGCGCTTCCCGTACCTCGTCCTCGATACGAGCCATGCCGCGGTGTCCAACCTGGACATCCGGGACTTCTACCGCCAGTACCGAGACCAGATCCAGCACGTCCATCTCTCGAACAACGCCGGCAAGGGCTGGGATTCGCATCTGCCCGTGTACCAGGATGGGGTGCTGCCGCTGGACGACTTCCTGAACGACCTGGTGGACGACGGCTTCGCCGGCAACATCTCTCTGGAGCTGGATCTCAGGCCGTGGCTGCAGGACGACGAGGCCCTCCAGGAGGTCCTCGTCCGCAACCGCGAGTTCTGCGAGCGGTGCCTCTCCCGCGCCAGGCGCTGAGCCTTCCCCCGCCGAACCTTCCGGGAAAGTCCGTTTGCTAGCCTGCGCGGATGCGGCGTTTCACCCTGGTCACGCTGATCGTCCTGTTCACGGTGCTGTCGATCGCGGCCTATTACCAGTGCCAGGCCGGCCAGGGTTCCAGACGCTACCCGGGGCCGGGCGTGCCGTTCACCCCAACCCCAACTGCGACTCCGACCATCAGCCCTACCGATTGAGCCCGCGGAAGTCTAGAAGAAGGCGTTGCGGCGCAGCATCAGGTCCTCGTAGAGCATCTGCTGGACCGTGTCGCGGACCTGGTCGGCCAGCTCGAATACCAGCATCCCGTCCTGCCAGGCGCCCTCGTCGTACTGATCGGTCCTGATGGGCTCGCCGAATCGGATGACCCATTTCGACGGCAACGGGATGAGGCCGAACAGCCCGAACCACGGGAAGAGTGGAGTGATCGGGAAGTAGGGGAAGCCGCCGATCCGGGCGAGGGTCTTGGCGTTGTGGATCATGGGATAGATCTCCTCGGATCCCACGATGGCCACGGGAACGATGGGGACCCGAGCCTTCAAGGCCAGCTCGACGAAGCCGCCTCGTCCGAAACGCTCGAGCTTGTAGCGGTTCTTGTAGCCCTTGCCCACTCCCTTGTATCCCTCGGGGAATACGCCGACCAGCTCACCTCCGGCCAGCAAGCGCAGGGCATCTTCGTCGCAGGCCAGGGTGTTCCCCATCTTCCGGGCGAGCGGAGCCACGACGGGGAGTCGGAAGGCGAGGTCCGCGGCCAGCAACCTGACGTGCCGGTGGGCCGGATGCTTGTCCAGGAGACCGAACTTCATCACCAATGCATCCACCGGGACCGTCCCGGCGTGGTTGCCCACCAGTAGGGCAGCGCCGGTCGATGGGACGTTCTCCATCCCCAGCCAGTCCGCTCGCCAGTAGTACTCGTAAAGCGGCTTTACCAAGGGCAGGAGAAGCTTCTCGGTGAGCTCGGGGTCGAAGCCGAATTCGTCCACCTCATAGTCGCCAAGGAGGCGACGCCTGCCCAACTCGAGCAACCGTCGCACGCGCTGGGCCGACAAAGGCCCGATACGCTCCGGCGGGGCCGGCGGCTGGTGCACCCCGCAAAACCCATTGGGTCTCGCTCGGTTCCGGCATGCCCGCCCAGCGGCAGTGACCGCCTGGCATCGGTCGGGCTGCCGCCGGGCTCGCTGGATGGGGATGACCTGGGCGATCACCCGTCAATCCCTCGGGGCGCACCCGCCCGCTCGCCCAGGCTTCGATTGAGGAGCTCGTAGGCGTCCCGCTCCCACCGCTCGGCCCTCTCGGGAGTGAACAGGCGCCGGAACTTCTGCCCGGTCACGAACTCCTCCAGGGCCTGCCGGGTCGAGAACCTCGGGGACAGGCCAAACTCGCGCTTCAAGCGCTCGTTGTCCGCCACCCGGCCGAACACCAGGAACTGGAGCTGATCGGTGGGAAAGTCGATCAGGCCCAGACGGCGCATCGCTGTTGCCAGTGGCGTGGCGATCGGTAGAGGGATGGGGAGGCTCGGCTTCCCGCAGATCCGAATGGCCTGGGACAGGAACAGCACGCCGTCCGCGGCCACGTTGAAGATACCCGGATGGTCCGCCCGGACGGCTCGGTAGAGCGTCTCCACCGCGTCGTCCTCGTGCACGAACTGGATGCGAGGGTCGAAGCCCATCGGGGTCGGAACCACCGGCATCGAGAAGTAGCGGGTGAGGGGTGTCTCGATCTCGGACCCCATGAAGTTGGCGAAGCGGAGGATGGTCATGACGCCGCCCCGGCGCCTTCGACCGTAATCCCTGGCCGACTGCTCGATCTCCATCGCATCCCGCCCGTACCCGCCGGAGGGAGTCGAGCGCATCCCCATCTCTTCGGTGAACACCGCGGGGTCGTTTGGTCCGGCACCGTACACCGCGGTCGTCGACTTCATCACGACCTTGTGCAGCGCCTTCGCCTTCTGGGACGCCGCGAAGAGTTGAAGGGAGCCGATGACGTTGATCTCCTTCATGACCCCCCGCCCGCCGACCCGGGTGGGCGTGGCGATGATGTTCAGGTGGACGAGGGTGTCCGCCTCGGATGCCTGGAGCACTTTGACGATCAGCGGGTTCCGGATGTCGGCTCGGACGAATTCGGTTCGCTCCAGGTCCACCTCCGGCTCTTCGACGTCGACGCCCACGATCGATTCGACCTGGTCGTCCCGTTCCAGCCTCTGGGCGAGCTTGGCCGCGAGGTGACGAGAGATTCCGGTGATCAGGATGCGCTGGCCCATCCGGGTGAGCCTACCCCGACCGCCTGGATGGCCACGGGGTCGCCCGGCGCCAGCCCAAGCGCTTCCGCGGCGCTGCCCCGGTTCAGCACCACCGCCAGCCGACCTCCCGAATCGACGATGAGTCCGAACTCCCCCTCGGTCACGTCGCCGAAGGTGGCCGCGCGTCGCACCGCCGCGGCCAGTCCCCGGGTGACCGCTTCCAGACGGATCGCTCCCGCCAGGCCGGCTTGCTCGAGATCGCCCAAGCCCGCAGAGAGCTGGACATTGCCGAACCTGTCCACCCCGAAGACCTCCGCGTCTATGCGGCCGGTCTCCACTCCTGGGACGGGCGGGTGCACCTCGACCAGAGAGGCCGGATCCACGTCGGGCCCGAGCTCCGAAAGGGTCGCACCGTCCGCGAGGTGCGCCGCGGCGGGAGCGAAGATGTCCCGGCCGTGGAAAGTGGCCGAGACCGGCTCGAGGATCACCTTGGGCTCGGTGATCTCGACGCCCCTCGCCACTCCTCCCCGCTCGGCCCAGGCGAGGGAGAGCAATCCATTGTCCGGACCGACAAGGAGCTGACCTCCCCGCGAGGTTTCCACGGCCACGGGTCGGCGGGGCGTGCCCACGCCGGGATCGACCACGGCCAGGATGACCGCGTCCGTCGGCAGATATCTGATGGATCTGCCCAGGACGAGAGCACCTCGAAGCACGTCATGCGGTGGGATGGCGTGGGTGAGGTCGACGACGGGAGAGGCAGGTGAGATCCGAGCGATCACCCCATGACAGATGCCGACGAACTCGTCCTCGAGTCCATAGTCCGACAGGAAGACGATGGGTCTGCCCTTGGGCATGGATGTACCGAACTTACTCGCTTACTTCTGACGCCGTTCCCATCGGGTCTTCTTCAGAAGCTTCTTGTGTTTCTTCTTGCGCATCTTCTTACGGCGCTTTTTGACGACGGAGGGCAAGCTTCGTCCTTTCCGTTCTCAAATCCAGGGTTCGGGCTCGGAGAGTCTAGTCGGTTCCGAAGAGGTTGCGCAGGTCGACGCGGCGGATACGGAAGCCATCGTCCAACCGAACGGAGCCGAGCTTGAGGGCCTTGGGCGCTTCCGGGACCGGAGAGAGCAGCCGCAGGACCCCCTCCTCGGCCGAATTTTCCAAGTACCCCAGCCCGGTGTACTCCCCCTTCCCGTCCGACAATCCGACCAGGATGTGATCCAGCTGTTGCTGGTCGAAAAGTGCTGGGAGCGCGGGCATGAAGACCGTGGGTTTGATCCGCCATCGCTGGATGGGATCTTCGAAATACCGTCGGAATGCCTCCTCGCGGTTGCGGGCGCGCTCCTCCACCGACATCGATCGGATCTCTGTACCCACCGGCAGGGCCACCACTTCGGTGTTGAAGAATCGTTGGACGATGCCGAGAAGGGGGGCGAGCTCTTCGCCACGTTGCAATCCGATCACCACGTCCGGCTGGAGCAGCTCGATCTTGTGGTATTTGAGGATCTGTCCGTAGACCCCCGAGACCAGGCCGCTCGTATCCACCACGACCAGGTCCGCACCCTCATCGATCGCGCGGGTCAACATCAGATCCGCCCCCACAACGAGCGGCAGGAGCTGGCCCTGCGGCGACGTCGCGCCGACGAAATACATGGCATCCGGGCGAGACAGAGAGACCGACTCCAGGTCCTGGGGACCCCTGAGCTGACGGAGCGTGACGGCCGTGGGGGGTCCAACCACCTTCTGGCCCAGGTCCGCATCGAGGTAGCTCACGGAACGACCGGCCTCCAGCGCGGCTCGGGCAATGGTGCGGCCAAGAGTGCTCTTGCCGGAATCGAGGCCACCGATGAGCATGGCCACTCGGGCGGTCGAAGCCACCCGGTCCACGACGGCCTTGTATCGGTCCATGCCCCTCCTTTGGAGGAGCCGCCGAAAGGCCGATGCGTTCGAGGCAAGGCCGGCTCCCGTCCGGCCCGTCGCGTGGAGCTAGCCGGTGTCCGCTCCCTCCGTAGGCCCGGCTCCGACACCGGGTGGACTGGAGAGTTTGCCGGCGGCGACGTCACCTCCACGGACGCGTCTTCCCCGCCTATCCGGGTGCTCTCTGGGCTTCCTGGACCGTGTCACCAGCACGACCTCGCTAGCTTGTTCTCGCATCGAGCTTGTCAAGCGGCGTCCCTCATGGGTCTCACCGAACCGATTGTACTGAAGCCCTGGGCCCCGGAGGAAACTGAACCGAGGTTCAGGCGAAGGCCTCGGCGATGGCCTGGAAGCACGGCCAGTACGTCTCGGGCCGCACGTTATCGTCCATCACGATCACCGTGTCCGTCCTCCCCTGCCACTTCGCCACGACCAGGGCAGGATCGTTGACGTCGGCGATGGACAGGGTGTCGATGCCCGCCTCGATGGCGGCTCCGGCGAACCCGTGATCGGCGAACACCAGGTCCGGTCTGGCCTCCTGGAGCATGGCCTGCATTGCCGCGGGAGAATGGGTGTGCAGGGTGGAGGCGCGGTCACTCAGCATGGCCACCCCGTGGAAGTACCGGATCTCCCGGCGTCCGCCCTGTTCACGCCATACGAACCCTTCCGCAGGTCTGATGACCGTCGCCCCGTATTCCTCGATGAGCTCGGCCACGGCCATGTACAGGAGAGGCAGCCCCGACGGGTGGCCGGTAGCCAGGACCACCCGCTCGCCTCGGCGGGCGGCATGGTCCAGGCGGTCACCCGCGGCCCTGCATGACGCCAGGACCTTGGCAGGATCGATCGGCACCGGGCCCTCGCCGTCTCCGAAGATGCCCGGATGGAACCCGGCCTCCTCTCCGATCATGGCCAGGACCTCGGGCGCGGTGAACCTGGTCAGCCGGGAGAGCCCGAACTGCCCGTCCGGGTCGCCTGAGACCATCCGGTCGACCTTCCACAGGACGTTCGTCCGGTCATGCGAGCAGTCTGGACCAGCGGCTCCGCACCCGAGCAGTGCTTCAGCGAGCTCTTCGTCGGAGTACCTGCCGGGCTGGGGCCGCCACACGTCCCGAAGCCTCGCCTCGTGCGTCCACGGTGCATGTGCTTTGCTTTGCATCCGACAACCCAGTGTACGGGGGGTCCAGGCGGGTAGCAGCAACGAGCGAGGCGAGGCAGCTGCGGACCCCCTGGCTCGTCGAGGATCCGCCGTCAGGCGGAGCTTCGACGAGGAGAAAATAGGGGTCCAGGGGGGTTAGCAGCAAAGCATGGTTGATGCGGTGCTCCAGGACAAGACGGCCATCATCACGGGTGCGAGCAAGGGCATCGGGAAGGCCATCGCCCGGACGTTCTGCGCGGCCGGCGCCAGCGTGGCCCTCGCCGCGCGAGGTCGTGAGGACCTCGAGCAGACCGTGAAGGAGATCGAGGGCGAGGGCGGGCGGGCACTGGCGATCCCCACCGACGTCACCGAGGTCGCTCAGGTCCAGAGCCTGATTGACCACACGGTCGCCGAGCTCGGCACCGTCGATATCCTGGTGAACAATGCAGGCGCCGCCCCGTTCCTCTCCACGCTCGACCAGATGCGATTGGCGGGGTTCGAGAAGTACTTCCGCCTCAACTTCAACGGCGCCGTCCACTGCATGAAGGCGGTTGCCCCCATTCTGATGGCCAAGAGCGGCGGCTGTGTCCTGAACGTCGCGTCGGTGGCAGGGTTCATCGCCAGCCCCGGGCTCACCTACTACGCCAGCGCCAAAGCCGCCCTCATCAGCTTCACACGAACCATGGCCCAGGAGTGGGCGGCGTACAGGGTACGGGTGAACGCGCTGGCTCCGGGATGGATCGAGACCGAGATGAACGAGCCCGCCCGCCAGATGATCCCGGAGTTCAATCGGAGAGTGCTCGACTCGATCCCCCTCGGCCGATGGGGAACCCCCGAGGACGTGGCGGGGGCCGCGCTGTTCCTCTGCTCGCCGGCAGCGTCGTTCATCACCGGCTCGGTCCTCGTCGTCGATGGAGGACAGACGCTTTCGACGCTAACCGGGCTGTGAGCCCGTGAAGCTACCCGGCGCGGTCGCCGTCGTCACGGGAGCCTCCTCGGGCATCGGACGATCCACAGCGCTGGCGTTCGCAGCGGAAGGGGCGGACGTGGTGCTGGCCGCCCGCAGGGAGAGCATGCTCGAGGAGGTCGCCGGGCTCATAACTCCGCGAGGGCGACGAGCGCTCCCGGTCGCCTGCGATGTATCCGATCTGGCTCAGGTCGAGGAACTCCGGAGGCGGACCCAGGAGGCATTCGGACGCTGCGACGTTCTGGTGAACAATGCGGGAATCCCGGGAGGAGGGCCGTTCGCCGCGCTCAGCATGGACCAGATCGAACGGATCACCCAGGTCAATTATCTCGGCGTGCTGTACTGCACGAAGGTCTTCCTCCCCATGATGCTGGCCGCCGGGCGCGGGCACGTGGTGAATGTGGCCTCGCTCTCCGGTCGGTTCGCCGTTCCCGGGTCCTCGGTCTATTCCTCCACCAAGCACGCCGTGGTGGCGTTCTCCGAGGCTCTTTACTACGAGCTCGCCTCGGACGGCATCGTGGTCACGGCGATCAATCCGGGACTGGTAGCAACGGAGGGCTTCCCGCACCGGGACGCCGTCGTGGCTGGGCGAAAGGTCATGCCGCCTGACGACGTGGCCCGCCTGATCGTGCAGGTGGTGAAGGAGGGCATCGGTCCGGAGCGATCGATCCCCCGCTGGATGGCTGCCCTGCAGGCAGTTCGGGTCCTGGCGCCACCCATCTACAGGTTCGGCCTGAGGCAGGTGACCAGGCGGACGCTTCGCCCGACCCGGGCCGGCGAGTATCGGGTCGGCGATGGCAAGGAGTGAGATTAAGGGGCGCCGAGCGTCAGGTGCGATCGCTTGCTGACAGCCCGAACATCTCGGTCATCTGGGGATCGGAAAATGGCTTGTTCGCCGGCGGCACGTACAGCGTCGCCATCGGCGACACCTGCGCAGAAATGAGGTCACCCAAGCGGAGGCGCTCGATCAACGGGCCGCCGATCGGATACGGAATCGCCTCATACAGAACGATTTCATGGTCCGCACCGTAAGGTCCCTGCAGCCGCTCCTGAAGGATCCGAAGCGCTTCTGGATTGGGCCCCTTGCGCGCTCGCTTCTCGCCAAGGGCACCGACCTGCCAAAGGATGAGGTGAACCGAGGGATCGGCTGTCCTGTTGCAGAGAAGGAACTCCGTGGCCTCATACGAGTGCAACCCCCACTGCCCCGGATCGAAGCCCACATCAGCGATTAAGCAGTCCTCGGCAGACACCCCCGGGATCATCCGGGCCTCGATTCCCTTGTCGCGTGCCCGCCGGATGGCCTCGTGTGACGGGTCCACGAAGAGCCCCGGATGACCATAGAAGGCCACGCACACGTCGAGGCCCCTTTCCACCCAAGACATGATCCCCTCGACCATGGCCTGATAGGTCTCTCCGCGAAGGCGATCCGCGGAGTACAGATCGTCGAGCGATTCGGCGGAGTCATTCAGCGTCTCGATCCATCTGGCCCCGACGGGATCGAGGAGGAACAGAACCTTGTCGGCCCGCTCGATGGCCACCAGAGCCTCCGCCGTCGTTTGAAGAGAGGTTCGAATACCCGTTCCGACGATGGTGAGCGATCCGGGACGCCTAGCCCCCTCCCTCATCATGCCCAGCGTCCCGGCTGCAGGAGGGTTACATCCCGTCGGGTTATTTGACCCAACCCCTGATCGTGACCGTGCCGGGGTTCAGATATCCCTGCAGCGCTGCGGAATCCATGCGTGCCAAGGCCGCAGCGAGCTCGGCGTCTTCGAATCCCCACTCCTTCACGAGGTCGGACCGGAACTGTTCGCTGCCCTCCACGAACGTCCCGAGGAATCCACTATCTACCTCGAGCTTCAAAAGGAATTCCAACAGCTTGGTCTTGTCGCTCTCGCTGGCCATCCGATCCCCCTGTCCCTCAGGCCGCATGCGAAGGACCGTACGCCTGCACATCGAAGCCAGTCAAGATCAACAGCCACCCTGTTCGCCGCCAGACCACAGACGTACACTCGACCAAATGTCGCCCTGCCCCCACTGCGGCCAGGAAAATCCCGCCGTCGCTCAATTCTGCCTGGCATGCGGAAGGCCGCTCGGGGAGATGCCCGCACTGGGAGAGGAACGAAAGGTCGTCACGGTCCTCTTCTGCGACCTCGTCGGCTTCACGCCCCTTTCGGATCGCTCCGATCCCGAGGACGTGCGGGCCACCCTCAGTTCGTACTTCACGCGGCTCCGTCGAGCCGTCGAACGGCACGGGGGGAGAGTGGAGAAGTTCATCGGAGACGCAGTGGTAGCTCTGTTCGGGGCGCCCATCGTCCATGAGGACGACCCGGAGCGAGCGGTGCGGTGCGCGTTCGCCATGCTCCGGGCCATCGACGAGATGAACGAGGAAGTTCCTGGGCTCGACCTCGCCGTCCGCATAGGCATAACCACGGGAGAGACGCTCGTCACGCTGAGCGCCGAGGCGGCCGGCGAAGGGATCGTTGCGGGCGTCGTCGTGAACACGGCGGCCCGCCTCCAGGAAATTGCTCCTGTGGGCGGGATCGTGGTCGCTGAAGGGACGTACCGGGGGACCAGGAACCTCGTGGAATATGAGGAACTCGAGCCCGTCTCCGTCAAGGGCAGAACGGAGCCCGTTTCCCTTTGGCGTCCCATCAGGTTCCGGAGCCGCTATGGATCAGACGTCGATCAGCTCCCCCAAACACCTTTCATCGGGCGCGACGACGAGCTGGAGGTCCTCAAACGGACGTTTGCACGCGCTCTTCGGGAGTCATCCGTGCAGCTGATCACCATCATGGGGGAGCCGGGCGTCGGCAAGAGCCGACTGGTCCGCGAGTTCTTTGCTTACATCCACTCTCTGCCCAAATCGGTCCATTGGCGGCAGGGTCGTTGTCTGGCGTACGGCGACGGCATCACGTACTGGGCGTTCGGCCAGATCGTAAAGGCGCACGCAGGGATCCTGGATTCCGATGGCCCGGAGGTCGCGGCCGACAAACTCCATTCAGCGGTGCGCGCTGCCCTCGGGGACTCTCCCGATAGCGATTGGGTCAAGGCCCGCCTCGGGCCACTGGTCGGCATGACGCCTCTCGAACCCACTGGGCCGGACCGCTCCGAGATCCACACAGCCTGGCGGCGGTTCCTCGAGGCGGTCGCTTCAGCCAACCCCCTGATCCTTGCGTTCGAGGATCTGCACTGGGCGGACCAGCCCATGCTCACCTTCATCGAACACCTCGTTGACTGGTCCAGCGACGTCCCCATGCTCGTCCTGTGCACTTCTCGACCGGAACTGTATGAGCGCCATCCCGGATGGGGAGGAGGCAAGCGCAACTCCACAACGATCTCCTTGGCGCCGCTCGGGTTGGCCGAGATAGGCCAGCTGCTCTCCGCTCTTCTATCCGAACCGACGCTCTCCGTCGAATCCGAGGCTGAACTGCTCGAGCGAGCAGGCGGAAACCCCCTGTACGCCGAGGAGTTCGCCCAGATGCTCAAGGACCGGATCCTGCCTGGCGACTTCATGTTCCCCGATTCGCTGCATGCCATCATCGCCGCCAGGCTGGATTCTCTGCCGCCCTCGCTCAAGGGTCTGCTGCAGGAGGCCGCGGTCGTCGGCAAGGTCTTCTGGTCGGGAGCCCTCGCTTCGATGGCCGGCGTCGACGAGAAGTTGGTTCTCGATGGCCTGCACGAGCTGACCCGTCGCGAGCTCGTCCGACCCGCTCGCGTCTCCTCAATGGAGAACCAGGCGGAATTCGGGTTCTGGCACGCGCTCATCGCTGACGTGGCTTACGGAGAGATCCCTCGCGCGGCTCGGGCCCGAAAGCATCGAGCGGTCGCCGAATGGATGGAGCGGCTCATCGGGCCCGGTCCCTCGGAGCGAGCGGAGCTCCTGGTCTACCACTACGGTCAGGCACTGGAGTTGTTCAAAGCCTCCGGAATGACCGATGACGTCGGAGAGCTCGAGGATCGATTGATCCGATCGCTGCTCCTGGCCGGAGAGGCAGCCATGAGCCTCGACGTGGCAAGAGCCGCTCGCCACTACGATCGCGCCATCGAGCTGGTCCCGGAAGGTCGAGCGGATCGAGGACGGATCCTCGCCCGAGCGGCGCAGGCATCGGCCAGATGTGGCCGGTTCGAGGAAGCGGAGCGGATGTACGAGGAAGCGGTCGCCACGGCCCAAGCTGTCGGCAATGCCCGCGAGGCCGGGGATGCCATGGTCGGGCTGGCCAGCGTCCTCTGGCACCGAGGAGAGACGGCCCGGCATCGTGAGACCCTGGACGAAGGCATCCGTCTGCTCGAACGTGAAGGTCCCAGCCAGGAGCTCACCCGGGCGTACGCCGAGCAGGCCATCACCTGCTCTGCCTCCGGGCGGCGGCAGGAAGGGGTGGAGTGGTCGAACAAAGCGCTGGAGATGGCCGACGAGCTGGGGCTGGTCGAACTGCGTGCCCAGTCACTTGCCTTTCGAGGAGGAGCACGGGGAGAGCTCGGTGACCTTGGAGGGCTCGAGGATCTTCGAGAAGCGCTCAGACTGACACGCGATCTGGGCCTCGCTCGGGAAACGGCCCAGGTAAACGTCATCCTGAGTAGCGTGCTGTGGGCCACCGACGGCCCGAATGCCGCCCTGGAGGCCCTGGAGGCCGGGATCGACGTGGCCGAGCGCCGGGGCATCACCGACATGGCCATGAGCATCAAGGCCGAAACCCTGAGTTCCCTTTTCGACCTGGGCGAATGGGACCGCCTACTCGAGATGGCCGATCAAGTCACCGAGTGGTTCCAATCGCATGGTGGAGGGTATTTCGAGATCCTCGCGCGCATCTTCAGTGTTCGGGTGGGGGTCTGCCGGGGCACGGCATCCAAATCCGCACCCGCCGAATTCCTGCCGGCAGCTCGGAATATCGAGGACCTCCAGATACTGATCCCTGCGCTCGCCGTGGCGGCCCTGCATAGTCAGGCTGAAGGTGATCTTCAGGGCGCCTCGCGTCTGATCGAGGAAGTGGACGACCTCACCAGGGATCGGTCCGAATGGTATCTCGTGCCCTTCGTTCCAGACATCGTCCGCCTGAGCCTAGCCGTCGATCGAAGGGACGTCGGTCATCGATTACTGGACAGGATGACGTCTCCCACCGTCCAGCACGCGAATTGTCTGGTAACCGGGCGAGCCTTCTTCGCGGAGGCCGAGGGTCAACTCGAGGACGCCTCGCAGCTGTTCGACGACGCCGTCGCCAGATGGCGCGAGCGCGGATTCGTGTTCGAGCTCGGGCACTCGCTTCTAGGTGCGGGTCGTTGTCTGACGAAACTCGGATGGCCCGAGGCGGGTGACCGGCTCCGGGAAGCACGAACCGTGTTCCAATCATTGGATGCCCGTCCGCTGTTGTCCAAGCTCGAGCCGTGGCTGGGCCGAGCCCACGCCGGCTCGACGTCCGAGGCGTAGGCCTCAGCTACTGCCCCGGGAGACCCTGTAGGGGGAAGATCCTCGCCTTCACCCGATCGATGACCCGCTCAACGGCAGATCGATTCCCTGGCCCTGTCGGTGGCTCGAGGAGGGTGGTCGGAACCTCGTAGCCCGCTTCGCGTTCGGCCATCTCGATCCAGGGCTCGGGGATCTCGTCCGGGATCTTCGCTTCGGCCATCTCGGCGAAGTAGATCGTCCAGGCGCGGGGTACGACCCGCGCCCACTGATAGCCCCCACCCCCGGTGGCGAGCCACCGTCCCCCGGCCGCTTCGTGGGCCAGATCGTGCAGCATGAGGGCGGTCTCACGGTAGGCGCTGGTGGACAGGCCCAGCTCGGCCAGAGGGTCGGTGAAATGCGTATCGCATCCCAGCTGGGTGACCAGGACGTCCGGTTTCCACGCCTTCACCAGCGGAGGAACAACGGCCCGGAAGGCCCTCAGCCACTCCTCGTCCGTGGTCGACGCCGGAAACGGGACATTCACCTTGGTCCCTTCGGCTCTCCCTGCTCCCGTCTCGTTGACGTCGCCCGTCCCCGGGAAGATCCAGCCGTACTGGTGGAGAGAGATGGTGAGGACACGTGGATCCTCATAGAAGATGGCCTGCGGGCCGTCGCCGTGGTGGACGTCCACGTCGACGTAGGCGATCCGGTCGATCCCCTGCTGCAAGAGCCACGCCATGGCGATCGCGGGGTCGTCGTACACACAGAAGCCGCTGGCCCGCTCGGGCATGGCGTGGTGGAGTCCGCCGGCCGGGTTGAACGCATGCTCCGCGCGGCGCTTCACCACGGCCTCGGCAGCTGACAGCGAAGCTCCCGCCACGCGCGCCGAGGCCTCGTGCATCTGCGGGAAGATGGGGTTGTCGCCGGGACCGAAGCCGAATATCGCCCAGGGACCTTCCTCGCCGTGTCCGGCCCGCATCACCGCGTCGATGTATCGCTCCGTGTGGACCAGTCGCAGCTCGTCGAGGGTTGCATCCCGAGCTGGAGTCTCGACCACCCGTTCGTCATCAACGATGCCGTAGGCCTTGATGAGCTCGCGGGTCAGGATCACGCGGCCGGGGCGTAAGGGGTGCTGGGGGCCATGGTCGTACCAGGGCGCATCGTCGCCGTACCAGATCAGTTCGACTCGATCGCTCATCGATGCCCGTATCGTCCCTCTCTGGGCCCGCCGTTGGCGCCGCGCAACCTATCGGCTGCCGCCAGGAAGGCCGGGTAGGCCATACCCGACATCGCGTACAGGAACACGGGGGCGGCTGCCGCGACGCCGGTGTCGTTGGCGAAGAACGCCACCGCGCCGGCCAGGGTGAGCACGACCAGGGCGTGCTTCCACCGTTTCCCCGCGAGGTCCAATCCCCACCCGATCGGTCCCGGCCGCGTCAGCACGAGCGCCAGAATGATCGGTATCCCGAGGAGCGGGATCAACGCCGGGGGCGCCTTCCTCACCTGCTCGAAACTCACGCTCAGCCGGTCCCCAAACTCGTGGAGGGCATCGCCCAGGTTGCTCCCCGTTCGCTCGACGAACCTGGTCGCGTGGGTGGGCATTCCCGGAAGGTATCGATTGGCGAGCAGGACCGCCCCGAGCCCGAGTGCCGTCACGCCGGCCACGAATGCCAACTCCTTGATGCGGAAGCGCCGGCGCGTCCGAAGCACCCACCACAACCCAGCGGCGAAGAACACGGTGATCGCTCCTCCGACATCCGCGCCCAGGGACGGGAAGCCCGCGAACAGCCCCGCGCCGATCAGCACAAGGAATCCCGGGAACGCCGGCAGCGCGGCCGCTACGAACAGGGCGCTCGCCAGAAGCAGGCAGAGGAAGGCGTTGGGAAGCCCGTAGAAGCGGGCGCCGTCGAACATCGTCCCCCCGAGGAGAGGGATCCGGGCGCCGCGCCATCCGAGAACGGCGTCAACGATCACCACCGCCAGGCCGATGAGGCCGAGGAACGTGAATGGCCCCAGCGGACCGGGCCACCGAGCCGTCCACGCCAGGGCGGCGAGGGCAAGTACGGACAAGACGACGAACGGCACGGCCACCCAGTAGGTCAGCCGAGGAAGCAACCCGCCGAGCATCAGCGGAATGGGGAAGGAGACGCCGCACAGGGCCATAACCCGCAGCGGGCCGGTGAGTCGCGGGGGAAGCCGCCGGCGAGCCACGAGGAGCAGGGCCACGATGGCCACCGCGCCGGCGCCGGACACAAAGGCCACCTCGGCCAGCTGAATGGGGAAACGGATCCTGCGCTGTTCCAGGTGGAGACGATGCAACCTGAATGGCGCCGGCTCGTCCGTGAGCTCGATCGGCTGCCCGTCCATCTCCGCCGGGATCGGAATCCCGAAGAAATCGAGGATCGTCGGTGCAATGTCTACGTTCGCGACTAGGCCCGCCTGCCGGGTGGTGTCCGAACGGAGGGCGTGCGGACGGTGCACTGGGTCGAACAGCCTCAGGTTGGTTCCACTCGCCATCAGCAGCGGAGTGACCTCGTCGCCACGGGCACCCATATCGGCCGAGGGCATCGGCGAGATCACCAGGACAAGGATTCGCTCCGCCGAAAGTGCTCCACCAAGGAGGCCCTCCACCGCCTTGCCTTCGGTCTTCAGAGCCTGCCGGCGCAGACGAGCAAGGTCTGCAGGATTCCTTGCTTCGTTAGGTTGAGCGAAATCCGACACGAAATGGTCGTGGAGGAAGACGACCTCGTCTGGATTGGGTCCGTCGCCCTCTCTACATGCCGCCTGGCCGTCCGCCCCCAAGCCGAGGTACCGAAGAGGGCTCATTGGGGCAGGTGGTCGATATCCTGAAAGTCCTGCGCCTTCACGCACGCACACGGCAATCCCATGCGTCGCGAGAGCATGGGCCATCAACTGCTTGGGGCCATCCGGATGGCCGCCAGACCCGAGAGCCTGAAAGACGGAGGTAGCGTTGTCGCGGTAGTTCCCGTTCGTCGCCATCAGCGCGGCACCTCCGACTGTCGCAACCGACTGGAACTGCGAGACGGCCATGACCTCCTCGAATGAGACGGCATCCTCGACGAAAACGATCACCTTCCCATGAAGAGGTGCACCCGCTTCGGCTCCGGCGAGCCTCCATGTTGAAGAGACCAAGCCGAGCACCGCAGTCGCCACGAGGAGGGCCGCGCGGGCCCGGGTCACGACAGGGCGGGCGAGAACGACGACTCGGGTTCCCGGTGAACCTCGGCCCCGAGGGTGGCCAGGCGCCCATCGAAGTCCTGGTAGCCCCGGTCCACGTGGTAGAGGTCGAAGATCTCCGTTTGCCCGTCCGCGGCGAGGGCCGCGATGACCATGGCTGCCCCCGCCCGGATGTCGAGCGCTCGAACCGGGGCCGCTGACAGCCTCTCCACGCCCCGGATCACCGCGTGGTGCCCTTCGGTCCGGATATCGGCCCCCATGCGATTCAACTCATCGACGAACATGAACCTGCTCTCGAACACGTTCTCGGTGATGATGCTGGTCCCTCGGGCGATCGACAGAAGCGCCATCATCTGCGGCTGGAGGTCCGTGGGAAACCCCGGGTACGGCAGCGTGACGAAGTCGACGGCAAGCGGACGCTCATCCATGCCCACAGTGATGTTGCCGTCCGAGATCGCGATCCGGCCGCCGGCTTCGGTCAGCTTGTCCAGGACGAGGTCCAAGTGAGCGGGCAGAGCATCTTGGAGCGTGATCTCTCCCCCGGTCATGCACACCGCGATGGCGAAGGTGCCCGCCTCGATCCGGTCGGGGACCACTGCATGCCGCACCGGGCGGAACGATTCGACCCCCTCGATCTCGATCGAGGTCGTCCCGGCGCCGTGGATCTTCGCACCCATCTCCACCAGCATCTGGGCGAGGTCCTGGATCTCGGGCTCGCGCGCCGCGTTCTCGATCACGGTCGCTCCCCTCGCCCCTACCGCAGCCATCAGGATGTTCTCGGTCGCTCCCACGCTCGGGAAGTCCAGCGAGATGAACGCTCCGTGCAGGTTGGGGGCCTTGGCTTCCAGGTAGCCATGTTCGGACGAGAACTCGACGCCCATGCGCTCGAGGCCTTTCAGGTGAAGGTCGATCTTGCGCGACCCGATGTTGCACCCACCCGGCATCGCCACCCGGCCATGGCCGTACCGGGCCAGGAGTGGCCCCAGCACGATGATGGAAGCTCGCATCTTCCGTACCAGCTCGTAGGGAGCCTCCATGCCGGTTGCGCCGTCGGTGTCGATCGTGAGGTTGCTCCGGTCCCACCCGACTGCCGCGCCCAACCGCTCGAGCACTTCGCCCATGGTGACGCAGTCCACGATGCGAGGGACGTTCTCGATGACGGTCCTCCCCTCCGCCAGGAGGGACGCAGCCATCAGCTTGAGAGCGGAGTTCTTGGCGCCGTTGATCCGGACGGCGCCCCCCAAACGCCGTCCCCCGGTCACGATCAAGCGATCCATGCATGGATTCTAGGCGGCGGGCCCGCCCCTGAAGGTCAACGAGCCCGCCTTTACCCAGCGAGGTCGATCCGGGTGACGGCCTTGGCCAGCTCCGTTATGGCCTCGGCGTCCTCGTGGTTCTGGATCTTGCGCTCGGCCTCTTCCTTCTGCCTCCTGGCCAGGTCGAGGTCGATCTCGTCCCTCAGCTCGGCGTGCTCGGCCAGGACGTCCACTCGGGTCTCACCTTCGTTGGTGACGACGTGCAGGAAGCCTCCGTCGATCGCGGCGGCGATCCGCTCGCCTTCGACGGGATCGACGAACAGCGGTCCGACTCCGAGCTGGATCAGCATGGGTGCGTGACCGGCAAGGATACCCACCTCACCCTCGCTTCCTCTGGCGACGACCATG
>WNGB01008483.1_pt1 | contig 23586 bp, 25 predicted proteins | sample 5400681 | NCBI WGS metagenome assembly WNGB01 (sample SAMN13153367, study PRJNA577476) | soil metagenome | isolation source: 115 cm soil or saprolite under grassland replicate 2 | place: USA:California | collected 2016-06-15
AGTGGTTCCCGTTCGACGCCTGCGAGGTGCTCTCGCTGGTCATGGCGGGGATCGCCCACGCCGACGTGATGGTCGCCGCCACCGGCGACGACGAGGACAACCTGGTGATCTCGCTGCTCGCCAAGCAGGAGTTCGCCGTTCCCCGAGTGGTCGCCCGGGTCAACAACCCCAAGAACCACGGCCTGTTCAACGAGGCGTGGGGTGTCGACGTGGCGGTGTCCACGCCGCACATCCTGCGCTCCCTGGTCGAGGAGGCGGTCACCGTCGGCAACATGGTCCGCCTCATGCAGTTCGAGCAGGGCCAGGTCTCCCTGCACGAGGTGCGGCTGGCCGAGGGCTCGCCGTCCATCGGCAAGACCTTGCGCGACCTGCGCCTGCCCGTCGACGCGGCCCTGGTCGCGGTCGTCAGGGAGGGCCACGTGATGGTCCCGAAGGAGGACAGCGTGTTCGCCGCCGGCGACGAGGTGCTCGCGGTCACCTCGGAGGGCTCCGAGGAGGTCGTGCGCGCCCAGCTCGTCGGCGAGCGGCCGGCGAACCTGGACGGCGACGCCGGCCAGGCGGATCAGAGCAGGTCGTAGGCCGGGTTGTAGAGGGTCAGGCCGCGCTCGCCGGCCACGGGGGTGCCCTCGATGGCCAGGTGGCGGCCGCAGTCGATGCCGTTGATGCCGCGCCTGCCCATGAACAGGGCGGAGATGCGGCCGCTGCCGTCGTCGAGCTGCACCTCGAGGGTCGGCACGGCGGCGAGGGAGTGGATGCGGATGCGCCGCACGTCGCCCTCGAAGCGCGCCGGGACCCGGGCGCGCGCGTCGGCGATGGGGGTGACCGCCGGCGAGACCGGGTGGCGGCGCCTGCCGTCGGGGTTCGGGTCGGTCACGGGCCCGTCCCCAGCCGCAGCTTGATCATGTCCACCTCGGCCTCGCGGTCCTCGGCGAGCGCCCGCTCGCACTCGGCGACGGCGGCCCGCAGGGCGCGCCAGAGCGCCTCGACGTCGATCCCCTCCCTGGCCGGCCGGTAGGGCTCCAGGTACTCGGCGGCGCGACCCATCACGCTCACCGCGCCCTTGTAGTTGCCCTGGGTGACGTGCCACATGCCGGCCGCGCCCTGGATGATCCCCTTGAGGAAGTCACGGTCGGGCTGGCCGCTGCGGCGCCGCCAGACCTCCTCCCAGACCTCGTGGGCCTCCCAGTACATGCCGTCGTCGAACAACTGCCCGCCGCGGCGCAGGACCTCGTCCTCGGGCAGGGTGTTCGGCTCCCAGCCGGGCTTGAAGTCCGGCCTGGTGCCCCGTTTTCGGGTGGCTGCCATCGTTCCGATCGTAACGCGCCCCCGTCCCGAACGCCCGTCCGGCGCACCGCTACCTGCGCCCACCAAGGGACGGGGGCGCAGTTCCCGGCAGCGATGGGTTCAATTGGTTTCAAGACCAGAGCCTGCTCTCACCAGCAGAGCCGGTGAGTCAGCCAGGGTTTTCGGGGGGGTCGCGGGGGGCGGAGCCCTCCGCGACCGTCGCCAGGGCGTGGGCGGTCGCGGCGACGGCCATGCGCGTGCTGCGCAGCAGCGGGCGGTCGACCGCCGGCTCGATCACCAGCGCGCCGACCCGCCGCCCGTTGCGGACCAGGTCCACGGCAATCCCCTCGGCGGGGAGCACGAACAGGCCGCCGACGGCGCGGCGGTGGCCGGACGGGATGCGGCCCTCCTCGTCCAGCCGGGGCAGCGCGGCCAGGTCGATCCGCTCGTCTGGCTCGCCGGCGCGCGCGCTGACCTGGTCGCCCCGCCGCCCGGCGCGCGACACCGTGACGGCCTGCGCCCCGAGCAGCGCCAGCAACTCGCGCGCCGCGACCTGGTCGGCGTCGCGACCGCTTGCCGCCGCCAGGTTCACGGCGGTCAGCATGCGGATCGCCGCGGCCTCCTCGCGAGCCGCCGCACCCGCCATGCGGCTCGCGCGGCCGCCGAGACTCGCCAGGAAGCCGGCGGCGAACAGCAGGACCACGGTGAGGATCTGGTCGGCCGAGTCGATCCGCAGCGTGTGGTAAGGGGTGGTGAAGAACCAGTTGTAGGACAGGGCGGCGGAGACGGAGGAGGTGAACCCGGCCTGACGGCCGCCGACGGCCGCGGTCGTGGCCACCAGCACGAGGTAGAGCATGGCGACGTTCTCCAGGCCGACGCTGTCGCGGAACGGCTCCAGGCCGACGCCGAGCAGGAGGCTCGCGGCGAACCCCGCCGCTCCCCAGATGGCTCCGTCGCCGTCGATCTCGACGATCAGGTTTCTTCGGGCCATTCGACCCCTGCCTCCTTCGGTCTGCGGGCGCGCTCGTCGGCGATGATGTGCACGTCCACGCCGTCGGTCTCGCGCAGGATGCGCGCGATGATCGACTGGCCGACCAGCTCCTTCCAGCGAGGACGGTGCGACTCGCCGAGCACGATCTGGGTCACGCCGAGCTCGCGGGCGGCCTGGACGATCTCCTCGGCCACGTCGCCGCTGCGGCGCAGCACCGTCGCGCCCAGGCGCCAGCCGAGGCCCTCGGCCCCGTCCACGCGCTCGTGCGCCTCGGCCGGCTCGCGCTCGTCCTGCGGCTCGACGTGGAGCACGTAGAGCCGCCCGCCGGAGCGGCGCGCCATGCGGGCCGCCCGGCGCACCAGCCCGTCGGAGTTGGGCCGGCCGTCGACGCACACCATCACCCGCTCGCCGAGGGCGGGCGGCTCCTCGCCTGCCGGCTCGGCCCCGACGAGGCTGCCCTCCTCCTGCTCGGCGACCTCGCGCAGGGCGAGCGCGCGCAGCGCCGTCAGGTTGTCGGTGCGGAAGAAGTTGGTCAGCGCGGCGCGGATCTTCTCCGGCGCGTACACGCGGCCCTGGGCGATGCGCTCGCGCAGCGCCTCGGGCGGCAGGTCGGCGAGGACCACCTCGTCGGCCTGGTGCAGCAGCCGGTCCGGGAAGGTCTCCCGCACGCGCACCCCGGTGATCTCGAAGACCTTGTCGTTGAGGCTCTCCAGGTGCTGGATGTTGACGGTGGTGAAGACGTCGGTCCCGGCGGCGAGCAGCTCCTCCACGTCCTGCCAGCGCTTGGCGTGGCGCCCGCCCTCCAGGTTGGTGTGGGCCAGCTCGTCGACCAGGCAGAGCTGAGGCGCCCGCTGCAGCAGCCAGTCGGTGTCCATCTCGGTGAAGGTGCGGCCGCCGACCCTGGCGACACGGCGGGGCGCCACCTCGAGCCCCGCCGCGCGCTGCTCGGTCGCGCGGCGACCGTGGGGCTCCAGGTAGCCGACCACCACGTCGACGCCCGCCGCCTTGAGGTCGCGGGCCTCGCCGAGCATGGCGTAGGTCTTGCCGACCCCGGCCGCGGCGCCGAGGAACACCTTGAGGCGGCCGCGCCGGGGGGCATGCAGGCGGTCGTCGGTCATGACGCGCCCATGATCACCGAGCCTCGGCGTCCAGGGCGAGGTTCAGCTCGAGCACGTTGACCCGTGGCTCGCCGAGCACGCCGAGCACGCGGCCCTCGGTGTGGGCGCGCACCAGCCGCCGCAGCGCCGCCGGGTCGAGCCCGCGGGCCTTGGCCACCCGCTCGACCTGGAACTCGGCCGCCGCCGGAGAGATGTCCGGGTCGAGGCCGGACGCCGACGCGGTGACCAGCTCCGCCGGGACGTCCGCGGCGGTCTTGCCCGGGTTCGCCTTCAGCAGCGCCTGGAGCCGCTCGGCCACCGCGCCGGCGAGCTTCCTGGAGGTCGGCCCCAGGTTGGAGGCGCCGGAGGCGGTCGGGTCGTAGCCGTCCTGCCCGGCGGCCGAGGGGCGGCCCCAGAAGTAGCGCGGGTCGCTGAACGACTGGCCGATCAGGCGCGAGCCGACCACCTTGCCGTCCCGCTCGACCAGGCTGCCGTTGGCGGCGTCCCTGAAGGCGAGCTGGCCGGCGCCGTAGACCACGAGCGGGTAGGCCAGCCCGGTGATGACCGTGAACAGAGCCAGGGCGACCACGCCCCGGCGCAGGTCGGTGAGCATGGAAGTCGATCCTCTCAGGCTAATCCGATGGAGGTGATGACCAGGTCGACCAGCTTGATGCCGACGAACGGCACCACGATCCCGCCCAGCCCGTAGACGAGCAGGTTGCGGCGCAGCAGGGCGACCGCGGACACGGGACGGAAGCGCACCCCGCGCAGGGCGAGCGGGATCAGGGCGACGATGATCAGGGCGTTGAAGATCACCGCGGACAGCACCGCCGACTGCGGCGTCTCGAGGCGCAGCACGTTCAGGCGGTCGAGCACCGGGTAGGTCGCGGCGAACAGGGCCGGGATGATGGCGAAGTACTTGGCCACCACCTCGATCAGCTTGGTCGGGTTGGAGTCGAGGTCGACCATGTTGCCGGCCTCCTTGGCGGCCACCGTGCCGGTGTTCATGGCCACGCCGACGTCCGCCTGCGCCAGCGCGGGCGCGTCGTTGGTGCCGTCGCCGGTCATCGCGATCAGCTTGCCGCCGCCCTGCTCGGCCCGGATCAGCTCCAGCTTGCGCTCCGGGGTGGCCTGGGCGAGGAAATCGTCGACACCGGCCTCGCTGGCGATCGCGGCGGCGGTGAGCGGGTTGTCGCCGGTGATCATCACCGTGCGGATGCCCATCTGGCGGAGCTGGTCGAAGCGGTCGCGCATGCCGCCCTTGACGACGTCCTTGAGGTGGATCACGCCGAGCGGGCGGGCGCCGTCGGCCACCACCAGCGGCGTGCCGCCGGCGCGGGCGATCTTCTCGACCACGGGGTCCAGCTCGGGCGGGACGTCGCCGCCGCGCTCGACGACCCACTTGACGACCGCGTCGGCGGCGCCCTTGCGCACCTGGCGGCCGTCCAGGTCGGCGCCTGACATGCGCGTCTGGGCGGTGAACGGGACGAACTGGGCGCGGTGCTCCAGCAGCTCGCGGCCGCGCAGCCCGTAGCGCTCCTTGGCCAGCACCACGATCGAGCGGCCCTCCGGCGTCTCGTCGGACAGCGACGAGAGCTGCGCGGCGTCGACCAGCTCGTCGAGCTCCACCCCCGGCAGGGGGAGGAACTCGGTGGCCTGGCGGTTTCCGAGCGTGATCGTGCCGGTCTTGTCGAGCAGCAGGGTGTTGACGTCGCCGGCCGCCTCCACCGCGCGGCCGGACATCGCCAGCACGTTGTGCTGCACCATGCGGTCCATGCCGGCGATGCCGATGGCCGAGAGCAGCGCGCCGATGGTGGTCGGGATGAGGCAGACGAGCAGGGCGATCAGCACCACCACGTCGGCCCGGCGCCCGGAGTAGACCGCGAACGGCTGCAGCGTCACCACCGCCACCAGGAAGATGATGGTGAGCACGCTCAGCAGGATGGAGAGCGCGATCTCGTTGGGCGTCTTCTGGCGCTCGGCGCCCTCGACCAGCGCGATCATGCGGTCGAGGAAGCTCTTGCCCGGCTCGGAGGTGATCCGCACCCGGATCCAGTCCGACAGCACCCGGGTGCCGCCGGTCACGGCCGAGCGGTCCCCGCCCGACTCGCGGATCACCGGGGCCGACTCGCCGGTGATGGCCGACTCGTCGACCGAGGCGATGCCCTCCTCGACCTCGCCGTCACCGGGGATGACCTCGCCGGCCTCGACCATCACGCGGTCGCCGGCGCGCAGCGCCGAGGCTGGCACCTGCTCGGTGCCGCCGTCGGAGCGCAGCCGCCTGGCGACCGTGTCCTTGCGGGTCTTGCGCAGCTCGTCGGCCTGGGCCTTGCCACGCCCCTCGGCCATCGCCTCGGCGAAGTTGGCGAACAGCACGGTGAACCAGAGCCAGAGGGCGACCTGGCCGGTGAACGAGATGCCGCCAGGGCCGCCGCCGCGCACCAGGTTGACGGCGAAGCGCAGGCTGACCAGCACGCTGCCGACCAGCACCACGAACATCACCGGGTTGCGGACCTGCACCCGGGGGTCGAGCTTGCGCACGGCCTCGACCAGGGCGCCGCGCACGATGGCCGGCTCGAGCAGCCGCTTCGGGGTTGACGCTGCCATGGGACGCAGATGCCTTTCGGGAGCTAGAAGAGCTGGCCGGTGCTCTGCAGGAGCTGCTCGACCAGGGGGCCGAGGGCCAGGACGGGGAAGAAGGTGAGCGCGCCGACGATCAGGACGACGCCGATCAGCAGGCCGACGAACAGCGGGGTGTCGGTCGGGAAGGTGCCCGGTCCGGCCGGCACCCGCTCCTTGGCCGCCAGGCTGCCCGCGATCGCGAGCACCGGCAGGATGATCAGGAAGCGGCCGACGAACATGGCCACCGCGCCGGTGAGGTTGAAGAAGGGCGTGTTGCCGGTGAGGCCGGCGAAGGCGGAGCCGTTGTTGTTCGCCTGCGAGGCGAAGGCGTAGAGGATCTCACTGAGCCCGTGGGGGCCCAGGTTGAGCCGCGACGAGGTGCCGGCGCCGAGGACCGCCGCAAGTCCGGTCAGGACCAGCACCGTCGCCGGCATCACCAGGATCGCCAGGCCGGCGAGCTTGACCTCGCGCGCCTGGATCTTCTTGCCGAGCCACTCGGGCGTGCGGCCCACCATCAGCCCGGCGATGAACACGGCGAGCAGGACGAACACGAGCATGGTGTAGAGGCCCGCGCCGACCCCGCCGGGCGAGACCTCGCCGAGCAGGATGTGCGAGAGGGGCACCATGCCGCCGACGGCGGTGTAGGAGTCGTGGAAGGAGTTCACCGAGCCAGTCGAGGTGCCGGTGGTGCTGGCCGCGAAGGTGCCCGAGGCGCCGATGCCGAAGCGGACCTCCTTCCCCTCCATGTTCCCGCCCGCCTGGGCGAGCGCGCCGCCGGCGGCCTGCTGGTCGACGCCGGCCCGCTGGACGATCGGGTTGCCCGCCTGCTCGGCGGTGACCGCGACGGTGACCATGCCGGCCCAGATGATCGCCATGGCGGCGAACACCGCCCAGCCCTGCCGGCGCGAGCCGACCATGCGCCCGTAGGTGGCGGTGAGCGCGAACGGGATCAGCAGCAGCGCCAGGATCTCCAGGAAGTTGGTGAGCGGGTCCGGGTTCTCGAACGGGTGGGCGGAGTTGGCGTTGTAGTAGCCGCCGCCGTTGGTGCCGAGCTCCTTGACGGCCTCCTGGGAGGCGACCGGCCCGCCGGTGATCTTCTGGCCGGCGCCGGCCACCGTGGCGACCTCGCGGGCGCCGTGGAAGTTGTCCACCGCGCCACGGGCCAGCAGCAGCACCGCGAACACGATGCAGAGCGGCAGCAGCACGTGGAGCACCGCCCGGGTGAGGTCGACCCAGAAGTTGCCGATGGTCTCCTGGCGCCGCCGGGTGATGCCGCGGACCAGGGCGATCGCCACCGCCATCCCGACCCCGGCCGAGACGAAGTTCTGCACGGCCAGGCCGGCCATCTGGGTGAGCTGGCTCATCGTCTGCTCGCCCAGGTAGTTCTGCCAGTCGGTGTTGGTGACGAAGGAGACGGCGGTGTTCAGCGCCAGGAAGGGGTCGACCGCGCCGAACCCGTCGGGGTTGCCCGGCAGGAGCCCCTGCAGGCGCTGCAGCAGGTAGAGGCCGGCGATCGAGGCGAACGAGAAAGCCAGCAGCGAGCGCGCGTACGCCTTCCAGCTCTGCTCGCGCTCGGGCGCCAGCCGCAGGCCTCGGTAGACGAGCCGCTCCGCCGGGACGATCACGCGGCTGAGCGGGGTGCGCTCGCCGGCCATGGCGCGGGCGATGTACGCCCCGAGCGGCGGCGTGAGCGCGGCCACCAGGGCGAGCAGCAGCAGCGGCTGGACGACGTCGGAGATGGGCATCTAGAAACGCTCCGGGCGGATCAGGGTGTAGACGAGGTAGCCGGTGACGGCGACCGCCACCAGCAGGGCGAGCAGGTTCTCCCAGTCCATTTCAGGCCTTTTCGACGAAGACGAGCCAGGCGAACGCGACCGCGGCAAGGGCCACCACGACCGCGACGGCGACCAGGTCCTCCATGTGGTCCCCCGAGTGCTCGGATTCCGGGTGATCTCGTGCCTCCACCCTCCCATCGCCACGCAAAGACGGCGTCAACGCGGTCGCGGGTGGCGCAAAGAATCCGCAAAGATCCCCCGGGCCTGGAGCGCCGGCCGCCGCCATTACCGGCCAAGCACCACCTGCTCCTATGCTGGTGACCGTCATGGACGTGTCCAGGCGCGTGCTGGCGGTCACGGGGCCGAGGACGGCCCTGGGCTACACCGTTGCCGTCGGTGGCACCACCGCCGCCACCGCGGGCTTGCTCCTGTTCCGCGACAGCGCCTCCAAGACCAACGTCGTCCTCACGTTCCTGCTCGTGGTCGTCGCCGCGGCCGCCGCCGGCGGCCTGGGACCTGGCCTGGCCGCCTCCGCCCTCGGCTTCCTCGCCTTCGACTTCCTGTTCCTGCCGCCGTACAACACCTTCGTCGTCGACGACCGGCAGGACTACCTCTCGCTCGGCGTCTACCTGCTGATCGCACTGGTGGTGAGCCTGCTGGTCGGCGCCGTCGAGCGACGCCGCGTCCAGGCCGAGCGGCGCGAGCGCGAGACGCGCACGCTGTTCGAGCTGTCCACCAGTCTGGTCGCCCACGGCGGCCTGGACGACACCCTCGAGCAGGTGGCACGCACCGTGCGTACCCTGTTCGACCTGGCAGGCTGTGCCATCGTGCTGGCCGACGGCGACGGCGGGACGCGCCTGGCCGCCAGCGACGGCGTCGTGCCGGACCAGCTCGACGAGCGCCTCGCCGGCGTCTCGGTCGGCGTGCGCGGGCCCGCGGTCGGCGACCTCGAGCAGGGTCGCGCCCTCACCGTGCCGATGCGTGCCGGAGAGACCGTGGTCGGCGCGCTGGTGGTGGTGGCGGGCGGCCCGGACTCGCTCGGCTTCGGCGAGGCCGAGCGGCGCGTGCTCGCCACCTTCGCCAACCAGGCCGCCCTCGCGGTCGAGCAGGGCCAGCGCGACGAGGAGCGGCACCACGCCGATGCCCTGGTCGAGACGGACCGGCTGCGCACCGCGCTGCTCAACTCGGTCTCCCACGACCTGCGCACGCCGCTCGCGTCGATCAAGGCGTCCGCCTCCAGCCTGCTCGACCAGGAGGTGAGCTGGGACGCCGAGCAGCGCCGCGAGTTCCTCGCCACCATCGACACCGAGGCGGACCGCCTCACCCGGCTGGTCGACAACCTGCTGGACATGTCGCGCATCGAGGCGGGCGCGCTCGACCCGCGCCCCGTCGAGACGTCAGTGGCCGACCTGGTCGGCCCGGTGGTCCGCCATGCCAGGCAGCGCAGCCGCCAGCGGGTCGACACCGACGTGCCGGAGGACCTGCCCCCCGTCCAGGTCGACCCGGTCCGCGTCGACCAGCTCCTCACCAACCTGGTCGACAACGCTCGCGTCTACGCCCCCGGCGGGCCGGTGGCGGTGGTTGCCCGGCCTGGTGCGGCCGGCGAGGTCGAGATCCGCGTGATCGACCACGGCCCTGGCATCCCCGGACCGGAGCGCGAGCGCGTCTTCGACCAGTTCTACCGGCTCAAGGCCGGCGGCAAGCGGCCTGGAGGGACCGGCATGGGCCTGGCGATCTGCCGCGGCATCGCGCGAGCGCACGGCGGCCGGCTCTGGGTCGAGACCACGCCGGGCGGCAGCTCCACCTTCGTGCTGACCCTGCCGGTGGCCGGCACCAGGCCCGCCCCGAGCGAGCCAACGGCAGCGGCCGGGTGAGCCCCCGGGTGCTGGTGGTCGACGACGAGCCACCGATCGTACGGGCTGTCGCGGCCAACCTGCGGGCGCGCGGCTTCGAGGCGCTGACCGCGGCCTCGGGCGAGGCCGCCCTGGCGGCCGTCGAGGCCCACCAGCCCGACTGCGTCGTGCTCGACCTCGGCCTGCCCGGCGTGCCGGGGCTGGAGGTGCTGCGGCGCCTGCGCACCTGGACCGACGTGCCGGTGGTGGTGCTGACCGCGGTCGACTCCGAGCGCGACAAGGTGGCCGCGCTGGACCTCGGCGCCGACGACTACGTGACCAAGCCGTTCGGCGTCGCCGAGCTGATGGCCCGCATCCGCGTGGCCCTGCGGCACGGCCGCGGCGCGGCGCCCGAGCGACCGCGGGTGATCCACGCCCACGACGTTGCCATCGACTTCGACGCCCACCTGGTCACCAGGCAGGGGAGCCAGGTGCGGCTGACCCCCACCAAGTACCGCCTGCTGGAGGTGCTCGCCACCAACGCAGGGCGCCTGTGCACCCACCGCTTCCTGCTCGAACGGGTATGGGGACCCGGCTACGGCGAGGAGTCGCAGTACCTGCGGGTCTACGTTGCCAACCTGCGCCGCAAGCTCGACGATCCCGCCGAGCCCCGGATCCTGCTGACCGAGCCCGGCATGGGCTACCGCTTCGTCGGCGACGACGACGGCGGGGGGCTCGAGAGCGAGGCCGCAGCTCCCCGGGATAGGGAAGGGAGCTGAGCCGTGCGGGTGGTGATCGTCGGCTGCGGCCGCGTCGGCGCCGGTCTGGCGGTCGCGTTGGCCGCCGAGGGCGACGCGGTGGCCGTGGTCGACAAGGACCGCAGGGCGTTCGACCGGCTCGGCGAGGACTTCGCCGGCCCGACCGTGGAGGGCATCGGCTTCGACCGCGACGTGCTGGAGGCGGCCGGTGTCGGCCGCGCCGACGCGCTGGTCGCGGTGACCGGCGGGGACAACTCCAACGTGGTCGCCGCCAGGGTGGCGCGCGACACCTACCGGGTGCCGCGGGTGGTCGCCCGCATCCACGACCCGCGCCGGGCCGCGATCTACGAAGAGCTCGGCATCGTCACGGTGTCGTCGACCGACTGGGCGCTGCGCAAGGTGCGCGACTACCTGGAGCACCGCACGCTCAAGGAAGAGGCCGCGTTCGGGCGCGGCGAGGTCGCCGTGTACCGCCTGGAGCTGCCCCAGCACCTGGTCGACCGGCGCGTCACCGACCTCGAGGTGGGCGGCGGGCTGCGGGTGATCAGCATCACCCGCCTCGGCGGCGCCTTCGTGCCCGAGGCCGGGACCGTGCTCGCCGAGGGGGACGTGGTGCGCGTCTCGGTCGCCGCCGAGGCCCGCGACCGGCTCGACGCCCTGCTCGCCGAGGAGGCCAACCGGTGAAGGTGATGGTCGCCGGCGCCGGCGTCTGGGGCGCCTACATCGCCGACCACCTGGTCGAGCAGGGCCACGAGGTGGTGGTGGTCGAGCAGGCCGCCGAGACCGCCCGGCGCATGCGCGTCGCGGGCGACCGCACCGTGGTCACCGGCGACGCCTGCGAGCCGTCGGTGCTCGACCGCATCGGCCTGGACACGGTGGAGACGGTGGTCGCGGCCACCGGCGACGACGAGGACAACCTGGTGGTGAGCCTGCTCGCCAAGCGCTACTACGCCGTCCCGCGGGTGGTCGCCCGCGTCAACAATCCGAAGAACACCTGGCTGTTCACCCAGGACTGGGGGGTGGACACGGCGGTCTCCGCGCCGGCCGTGCTCACCTGGCTGCTCGACAGCGCCGTCGGTGTCCAGGACGTGGTCACCCTGCTGCGGGGCGGTCGCGGCGGCCGTGGCGTGGCGCTGGTCGAGGTCACCCTGGACGAGGAGTCGCCGACGGTCGGCACGGCGCCCTCCGCGCTCGGCCTGCCGGCGGGCGCGACCCTGGTCGCCGTGGTCCGAGGCGACCAGGTGCTGCCTGGGGCCGAGGCCGGCCCGCTCGAAGCCGGCGACGAGGTGCTCGCCGTCACCACCCTGGCCGCCGAACCGGACGTGCGCCGCCTCCTCGGCGGCCAGCCCGGCGGCTCCCACACGCCGGGGTAAGCGCGCCCCGTCCCGAACACTCGACTGGCGTACCTGCTCTCTCCGCCCACCAGGGACGGGGCGCAGATCCGAGGAGTGGTGGGTTCCCGAGTTCTCAAGAGTGGAGCCGAGTCATGCAAGGTCTTCGGGGGGCTTGCGGGGGGCGGAGCCCCCCGCAGTCGGGGTACACTGCCGACTCTGGGTCCCGCGCGGACCCGATTTCGGGATGTAGCGCAGCTTGGTAGCGCGCCACGTTCGGGACGTGGAGGCCCCGGGTTCAAATCCCGGCATCCCGACTAGGTTCACCAGCGTAAACGGGTTGCAGATCGGTCGAGCGCTACCGTTCCGCTACCGCGTCGAGGAGGGCTCCGATGCTCTCGGCTGCGGCTGCGTCGTCCTGCGGTAGCACATGGCTGTAGATATCGCTCGTGATGCTCGTCTTGGCATGCCCGACGCGCTTGGAGATGGTATCGAGCGAGGTCCCCTGCGACCGTGCGACCGTTACATAGGTGTGGCGTAGGGAATGCAGCGGGATCGGCCGGAGCCCAGTCCGCTGTACCGCTGTCCGGTACCAGATGGAGAACCGCTCGGGCTTCGGCGGTCGACCGTCCCGGAGCGTCACGAGGTAGCCGCTGTCCTCGTAGCGGGAGCCGGCCGCTAGGCGCTCTTCGAGCTGGCGACGGTGGAGAGCCCGTAGCGCCGTGACGGTCCCGGCGTCGATTGTGATGGTGCGTCGGCTTCGAGGTGTCTTCGGTGGTCCAGTCACCGATCCCTTCCGGACCCGGACTCGTCCCTGCTGGATAGCGACGGTTCCGGCGTCGAGGTCGATATCTGTCCAGCGGAGCCCGAGTAGCTCGCCGCGTCGAAAGCCGGTCGCCAGGGCCAGCCGATAGACGGCGCCCATACGGTCACTCGCTGTCGCAGCGAGGAAGCGCTTCATCTCCTCCGATGTCCAGAACTTCATCTCCGGCGAGGAGCCGCCCGGCGTCGTGGCATCGTCGGCAGGGTTTCTGGCGATGTAGCCGCGCTTCCTGGCGACCGCGAGCGCCTTGTGGAGAACCCCAGCAACGTTCCGGACGCTCTTCGGACTCAACTCCTTGTCGAGCAGCTTCGCATACAGCGCGTCGATTGCGCCCGGCGTAATCGCTGCGACCTCCCAGCCGCCAAGGTGTGGCGTGATATGGACCCGGCAGATCATCTCGTACGACTCGAAGGTGGTGAGCCGCCGCGAGACCTTCACGCCAGGAAGAAACTCATCCCGGAGGAACGCAGACAGCAGCAGCTTTGTCGGCCGAGTGTAGGTGTGCTTATTGATCTGGTCTTTGACGGAGACCTCGAAGGCGAGCGCATCCCGCTTGCTAGTGAAACCGCCCTTCCAGCGCTGCTTGCGCTTTCCATCAGGAGTCGGCTCGTAATACTTGACAGTCCAGGTCTTGGTCTTGCTGCCGTCCTTGTACTCGCGCTGAAAGACCGCCATCTATGCGCTCCTCTTCGGTACTGGTGGCTGGGGAATTGGTGGATGCCAGGTGGCCCACTCGTCTCCTTCGGAGGTCCCGATGAGGACGACGGCTCGTGGCGCGTCCGTCTCTAGCGGCTCCGGGAGCGGGTAGCCGGGGAACGCGGAAGCTGGGACCACGAACGGCTCACCTTCGGCGCACGTCTCCAGGAAGTTGCTGAGGTACTTCGCCTGCATCGCGACGAAGGTGATGCAGTAGTCATCGGTTCTTGGGGAGTGGAGACCAACGAATGCGAGTTCCATTACTCCTCCTCGAAGCGCTCCTGTAGATAGCGCTTAATCGCATCCCGAATGAGGTCGCTGACGGTTGTGCTGTCGGCTTCCGCCAGTTCCCGGAGTCGGGCATGCATTGCGTCAGTGAGGCCGGTCTTGACCTCAATGTCGAAGAGCTTGGGCCTGGGCATAGGCGCCTCCCGTCTGTAACGTTCCCGTTCTTCGGGAGGATTATACGCTATGTTACAAATGCGTACTTGGCTTGACAAGGTGCAGCTAGACCCGGCAATGGGCGGCACTTGGGCCGGGCGTAGTACACTCCCGCTGCACATCGCTAGCCGGTCGGATCGGTGAGTCAGAGGCTCCTGAGCGGCACGGCGAACGGTTCGACTCGTAGGACCGGAGCCCGTTCGCGGGCTACCGAGGGTCCAAGCGGCCGAGCACTCCGTAGAGGAGCCTGCTCGGCCTTTTGCTTTCGCAGGTTCCGAAGCAGGAAAGGAGCCTGCGATGGAGCGCGAGCTATACAGCACTGAGGCTCTCATGACTGACCGTGAGGTCGCCGCGATGTTGAAGTCCACACCCTGGTTCGTGTGGCGGATCACCAAGGACGGCGAGCTACGGTCGATCAAAGTCGGCCGGCTGCGCCGCTACCGCCTTTCCGACGTGCAGAAGTATCTGGAAGAGCACTCGGAGGGTGGTGACGGTTGATGTGCAGCCGTGGCGGAAGGCCGGCGTGATGGGCGCAACCTCCCGAGTTGGCCGCAACAAGCGGCTGCGCATCTACCGCAACACGTCGAGCCGGGGAACCATCCTCGCGGTACATCGTCAGATTGCCCGGCGCGAGCTACGCGAGAGCCGCATCTATGACGAGAACGGCCGGCGGCGTCCGTCAACGATTCCCAAATAGCAAACGGAGCCGTCCGAAGAGGAGGCGGACGGCTCCGTCAGGAAAGGACCGTGCGAATGATCCAAGGCAAGTCTAGCGCGTCGCAGGCCAGCACGCTCAGGGGGCGAGTTCGCGCTGCTGCTGAAGACTTCTACGCGCTCAATTACAACGTCGTACCTATGTCGGCGGATGGTCAAAAGCGGCCGGCTGGTGGGTCCTGGAAGAAGTGGCAGACGGAGCGCATCCCGGACAGCCAGTTTGATAAATGGGATCATGTGAACTATCACGGATATGCGCTGGTCACCGGGGTTGCCTTTGGTGGCCAGCTCCCCATTGAGCTGTTCGAGTTTGAGACGCAAGAGATTGCGGAGAAGTACAAGGCTGCCGCTGACGATGCCAGCTTGGGAAACCTGCTAAAGCGCGTTGCCGATGGCTACTGCGACCGCTCGCCGGGCGGTGGCCTGCACCTTCTTTGGCGCTGCGAGGAGGTTGGGCCGAACGTCGTTCTGGCTGCCGAGCCGGATGACACAGTGCTAATCGAGACGCGCGGGAGGGGAGGGCTGGCGATCTTCGCTCCGAGCGGTGGCAGTGTCCATCCCTCGGGCAAGCCCTGGGAGCGGCTCAGGGGTGGCCCCGAATCCATTGTGGAGATTACCCCGGAGGAGCGCGCCAGTCTGCTCGCGCTCGCGCAGACGTTCGACCAGCGGCCACCACCCGAGCCCTACCGGCCCAAGGGCGCGAAGGCCACTCCTGACCGCAAGCGGCCGGGTGATGACTTCAACGCGGCTGAGTCGCCTCGGATCGACGAGCTACTTGAAGAGGCCGGTTGGACCTTCGCCTACACAACGGCCGTTGGCGAGCGCGAGGTGGGCTACTGGACTCGGGCGGGCAAGTCTCCGGCTGAGGGCATCTCCGCAACGCTGGGCTGGGCGCGGGATGCGCATGGCGGTCCGGCTCTGTGGGTGTTCAGCACGTCCACGGAGTTCGACACGAGCCGCAACCCCTTCGACAAGTTCGGTGTCTACGCCGTGCTCAAGCACGGCGGCGACTTCAAGGCTGCTGCTGCGGCGCTGGCGGCCGACGGGTACGGCGAGAAGAAGTCGGCCGGTGGTGTTGAGTCTGGTGATGGCGGACCGACGCAGGCGCAGATCCTGATGGGGATTGCCGAGCGCCGTTGGGAGCTGGTGTGGTGGGACGAAGGAGGCGAGCCGTTCGCGATCGAAAAGGGTGGCCCCAATCTGGCGCTACCGCTGCGCGGAAATGACTCCTTCCGGGCAGCACTGGCCAGTGCGTTCTATGACTCCGAGGGGAAGCCACCTTCAAACGAAGCGCTCTCTCAGGTGATGCTCGTCTTGGAGCACCGAGCGCGCCGCTCAGATCCGTTGCCCCTGCCGCTACGAGTGGCGCAGCCGGAGTCCGGCGTTATCTACATCGACATGGGCGATACGGCAGGGCGTTGCGTCGAGATCACGGCGGGCGGCTGGACGATGCTGGACCGCTCACCAGTGACCTTCCGGCGCACAAAGGCCACGCGGGCATTTCCGGAGCTGGAGGGTAGCGACCTCGAAGCGCTGTGGCGCTTTACCCGGTTCCGCGTTGAGTACCGGCCGCTGGTGAAGGCATGGCTGGTACATGCGTACTTCCCGGACGAGGACCACGCCATCCTCCGAGTGACCGGGCCGCAGGACTCCGGCAAGAGCCAGACCTGCAAGCGGCTGGTGGCGCTGCTCGACCCAGCGATTGCCTCGCTGCGAGGCTGGGGCAACAAGACCCGTGATATCCGAGACTGGGTTGCGCACGTGACGGCGTCTTGGGTGTCTGGGCTAGAGAACATCTCGTACATCGATCCAGAGCTGGACGACGCGCTGTGTAGGTCGAGCACTGGCGACGCGGTACGGGACCGGAAGTATTACCAGCAAAGCGATGTCGATATCAAGATGTTCCGCCGGGTCGTCCTCTTCAATGACATCTCGCTTGGGCTCATCAAAGGCGACCTGATTGACCGACTGTTGGAGGCTGGGATTCCCAAGCTGGATGACAAGGACGCCATCCCGGATGAACGGCTCGATGCTGAATGGGAGGCTGCCTATCCGGGCATCGTCAGTGGCTTCTTCAATTACCTTGTCAAGGTGCTGAAGGAGCTACCTGACGTTGAGCAGCCGAAGGAGGGCTGGCCCCGGCCGCGTGGCTTCTCCCGCATCCTCGAAGCTGTCGACCGGGTTGACGGCACGAACGGTATGGCGACCTGGCGCGAGATGAAGGAGACGCTGAAGGCGGACCTCGCCCACGGTGACCTCGTGGCGCTGTGCCTGGTGGAGCTGATGGACCACAAGACCGCGCCAATGGAGGGCTCGGCAACGGAGTGGCTGAAGTGGCTGGCGAACGCCTGGCGGTCGATGACCGGCCGTGACGGTAACCCGCCGAGCGACCGCCTGAGCTGGCCGCAAAACGAGCGTGCGCTGTCCTTATGGTTCAAGCGGCTCGTGCCGACGGTGCAGAGCGTCGGTCTGCTGCTAAGCAGGTCACCAGAAGTTCTGTCCGCAACCACAGACCGTCCCCAATGGCGACGGCCAGGGCCTCGGCGCGGTCGGCAACAGTGTCGCAGCCAAGCCCGACGGTTCACCCAAAGATCGTTATTGACGCTGAGGGCTGCAAGGTGCTTGGGTTGGCCGTTACCACCACACTCTGTGGAGGTCTCGGTATGGCGGTGGGCACGGCCGCTCGCCGCTGACGGCGCCCGCTTGGCCGTCTAGGGACCGGCCTCCCGGCCGGTGCCACGCTCCGACTCACGATCCCCCCGCATCGGCGGCCTGACGTCTCCGCCGCCGCCCTGCGTTGCGTGCGCCCGGCTGCGGGCCACGCGGAACGGAGGCCATCATGGGCCCCTTCTACCCTCGTCCGGGCAGGCCAACCCGCGCCCCCCGGCCGCACCCGTCCCCACGGACGCTTCGCGCCGTGGCCCGGCTGCTTCCCATCGGCACGCTGCTGGCTTGGCAGCTCGCCATGGCCGGCCCGGCCCAGGCCAAGGCGGGCGACCTGGACCCCAGCTTCGGCATCGGCGGGAAGGTGACCACCGACTTCTTCGGCGGCCTCGACGAACCCTCGGGGCTGGTGGCGCTGGCCGACGGCAGCCTGGTGGCCGCCGGGTTCGCAAACGAGGGGCCGCCCCGCGATTTCGCCCTGGCCCGCTACACCCCCAACGGCACCCTGGACCCAAGCTTCGGCACCGGCGGCAAGGTGACCACCGACTTCTATGGCTTCACCGACCACGCCCAAGCCGGACTGGTCGTGCAGCCCGACGGCAAGCTAGTCGCCGCCGGGGCCTCGTTCACGTTCTTCACCGGTGGCAACTACGACTTCGCCCTGGCCCGCTACCAGCCCGACGGCACCCTGGACCCGAACTTCGGCAGCGGCGGCAAGGTGACCACCGGCATCTCCGGCTTCGATGACCAAGCCTTCGCGTTGGCCCTCCAGCCCGACGGCAAGCTGGTCGCCGCCGGCGAGGCCAGCGCTGACTTCGCCCTGGCCCGCTACAACCCCGACGGCACCCTGGACCCAAGCTTCAACGGCAGCGGCCTGGTGACCACCGACTTCGCCGGCGCCTTCGACCGGGTCGAGGCGCTGGCCGTGCAAGCCGACGGCAAGCTGGTCGCCGCCGGGCAAGCCTTCTCCGGGGCGAGCCTGGACTTCGCGTTGGCCCGCTACAACCCCGACGGCAGCCTGGATGCAAGCTTCGGAAGCGGCGGCAAGGTGACCACCGACCTCGCCGGCGGCGACGACGCCGGCTTCTTCGCGATGGCCGTGCTCGCCGGCGGCAAGCTGATGGTCCTCGGGTCAGGCCTCACCGGCGCGGGACAGAACTTCACCCTCGCCCGCTACAACCCCAACGGCACCCTGGACCCAAGCTTCGGCAGCGGCGGGATGGTGACCACCGACTTCGCCGGCGGCGACGACATCGGCCTCAGCCTGGTCGTGCAGGCCAACGGCAAGCTGGTGGCCGGCGGCTACGACTTCACCGGGGCGGTCCGTGACTTCGCCCTGGCCCGCTACAAGCCCAACGGCACCCTAGACCACAGCTTCGGCAGGCGCGGCAAGGTGACCACCGACTTCACCGACGGTGGGGACGACGGGGCTACGATCCTGGCCGGGCAGCCCGGCGGCAAGCTGGTGGCCGCCGGGTTTGCCGGGTTGCCGGGCGGCGAGGACTGGGCCCTGGTCCGCTACCGTGCGTGATGACGACCGCTCGGGAAGACTCGACCAGTAGGTAAAGCCAGAAGCAGCCTCCGCCAAGTTCTGTCCGTAACCGTTCAGGCGTGACAGCCTGCGGTTACGGACAGAACCTCTGGCCACCTGCTTAGCAGAACCTCTGGCCACCTGCTTAGAGGAGAAGCCGCGCCCAAACAACCGCGAACGTACCAAGTGGCTGGTCAAGTGGGTTGAAGATGCAGATACGGAACAACCGTTCTAGGCGGTCCGAGGGCACGGACCTAGAGGGGATAAGCGCCGACACGCCCGACACGCCCGACACGCCCGGCAGTGGCATCTAGCTGGGTAGGTAGGCGGGCGCGTCGGAAAGGGACACGCCCGCGACACGCCCGCTGTCTGCCCAGCTAGATGGTGTTTGCCCAGGTAGGGCGCATCGGGGGCGCGTCTCGGGCGTGTTGAGTGATGTAAATGCCCTGGTCGGGCGCGTTGGGGCGCGTCGGGCGCGTTGTCGCCTACCCCTTCTAGGAGGTGGGTCGATGCTTACGTCGGAGGTCGCTGCGCAGTTGCTCTTGGACAGTTCTCCAAATGTGGTTTGAGCTAATAGCGATTGCGCAACCAGCCCGACAAGCCCGGCCATCCAGTACCACTCGCGGTGCACAGAATAACGCCGTTAACCTGCGGAAGTCTTAGATGGACTTGCAGATCGTTTCGGCTTAGGAGGAATGGCTCGGAGCCGAGGAAGACCCTTCTCATGGAAGCCCTCCACCTCGCGCGCGAGGGAGAAGCCTCACTTGCAACCCACAACTGCACGGTAGCTGAGCTACTAACCCTGCTGCATCGCCACAGGTCGAAGCGAGAGGGCCGGGTCTCCTACCCGGCCTCCCTAACTCATAAGACAGATTCAATTGCGTTCCGCCATTTCGGCCGGCTTCGCTTCCGATCCATTAGGCTTTCCCTTCGAGAAGCTAGAGCCCGGGAGGTAGCGCATGCCGAGCCTCGATACTCGCGAGCTGGAAAAGTCACTGCGCCTCGCTCGCAAGGCGGTCCGCCGGGCCGAGGAGCTAGAACCCGGGGTGATCGATCTGGACCGGCGCCGCAAGGAGCGCAATGCCTTTACCCCTGAGCAGGAGCAGGCCTACCCGGCGCTGCGGACCAGGAGGAAGGCATGACGGTACCGATTGTTGAATCCCCTACCCCGCGTGCTCCGGAGGAGCCCCCAACTCCTACAGATGGCAACGCTCCCACCGAGCACTGGTCGCATTTCCCGGAGCGCGATGGCTCCGGGTTGCCGGTCCGCTGGGATGGGTTCTTCCCCCGACAGCTCCCCGACACCCGCTACAAGTCGCTCGAAGAGGTTGCCGAAGTCCTCAACCGGCGGGGCGAGCTAGTCACCCTTCCGAACGGCCGAACCGTGGTAGCGCTGTGGCCGGAGGAGGAGTACGCCGACCGTCTCGCTGAGTACCGCGAGGTGGAGAAGCAGATCACTGACGCCGGCAACGAGGCCATCAAGGCGGATGAGGCTCGCCTCGCCGCCGAGATCACCTCCACTACTACCAAGGCCACCACCCTAACCGAGGAGGTCGCTGCCCTCATCGAGGCAGCCTCGGCTGCCAAGGTCGACGCAGCGACCTACCGGCCGAAGCTCGCTGACTTCCTCGCCCGGTTGGAAGCCCTCGAAGCCTCGGTGGAGGGTGGCTCCTACACCCAGCGCATTCGTGGCGAGGTTCGGCGAGTGGACGTACCGGGGTTGCTGGGACGGCTGGAGGAGCACGGCGCCCGCAAGGAGGCAGGCGGGTACGCCGTCGCCTCGGAGATGTTCCGGTCCACTCCGCTGCTGATGGAGCGGTATCTCACTCGCTTCAACGACTGGTAAGGAGGCTCACAATGGCTGTCGGTAGTACCGAGATCGCAACCGGTTTCGACATGGACCCGAAGCAGCACGCCTACGGGCCGAAGATCCCTTCGCCCGGCGTGTGCGGGAAGTGCGGTGCGGTGGTCGCGGGTGGCTTCGAGGTGACCCATGCCGCCTGGCACAACACCGGCGCTTGGAGCCAGCAGGCCATGACCGTCCGCGCGGCTCGGACCGGCTGGGAAGCCAACGCGCCGTAACGATGCCGAAGAAGAAGCCGCAAAACGAGCGCTGGGCTGCGTTTCTGGCCGGCGAGCTGAGCGTGTCCGACATGGACGATGAGGAGATCGAGCGCGGTCGCTTCCGCTCGCGGGATGGCTCCTTCAAGGGCGTACCGCCCGCGACCGTGCCGCGCGACTTCGGCCAGCAGCTCTCACGCGAGCTATTGCGGCGCACCGACAGCCGCTTCAAGGCGGGGTTGTTCAAGGTCCAAGCTCATCTGTATCACCTTATCTTCAACGCCGACCGTGACGATGTGCAGTTGAAGGCCACGCTCGCCTGGCTTGAGCGTGTGGTCGGCAAGGTTCCGGATAAGGTCGAGATGTCGGCCGGCGAACCATCGTGGTGGAGTGAAGTCGACAGGTTCCTCGACGGCATGACTGATGAGCAGAAGGCGATGGCACAGGTAATTCTGCGCCGTAATCAGCGCGTCATCGAAGGGACCTCCCATAGCGCTGACGACGAAGACGACTGGGCGGATACCGCCGACGCAGATGTGGACGCTGACGCGGACATCGGTGCCGGCGAAGAGCGGATGGTCCGGCTCTTCCTCGAAGAAGAGGCGGTGAAGGAATATGCGGGTCACCGTCGCGCAGGTACGGGCTAAGTTCCCTCAGCTTCGGGAGCTGACAGACGAGCAGATCGCCGCGCTCATCGAGGAGTACTGGCCGCTGTCGCCGCTCGACAAGCTCGACCTTGGCCAGTACCTGATTCTTGGCCCGGACGACAGCAACACTGTCACCGGGAAGGTCCTGCCGATGGCGGTCGAGCCGGGCGAGCAGTCACCCAGCCGCGGCTGGCACTGGATCTGGAAGCGCATCGATGGGTTGTCCGGACGGCGCGAGGGCGAGCCACCACCGGAGTACCGGCCGGGCTCCTTCGATCAGGTTCCACACGAGCCAGACAACCCGAACTACCGGCCACCGTCCTTGGAACGGGTTCGCAACGGACCGCGCGGCAACCTTGTCGCTGGCGAGAGGGAATACCTCGACAGCTATGGCCCTCGTGTCCGCCAGCGGACGATAGCCGAGGCACAGGCGCTCGTTGACGGCGAGCCAACCTACAGCCGCCACGGACCTGCGTAAACGCCTGAGCGTAGTTCTCGCCTGGTGTCCTGCCCAAGTTCTGCAACTCGCCTCGCTACGACCTGCGGTTGCAGACCGGCCGCATACGCGGAGACTCGAACTGCCCCTCTTGGCATGCAGCGGCCACGAGATCTGGCAGTAGCAGGCAACGAAGAAGCCCGCCGTAGCGGGCTCCCTCGGTGATGACGAGCTACCTGGTTGGCTCTAGCACGATCTTCGCCCAGGTGTCCTCGGTTCGCGTCCCGAGCATCGTCCTCGGAGAATCCGCGAACACCATCGGCTGCGGAGTGTCCAAAGCGACGAACTGGATCTTGCCGTCATCGAAGAACCGGACGCGGATGCGGACACCCTCGCGGTCGAAGGCGAAGGTCTGGCCGTCGTCATCCCTCCAGGTCTCGCCCTGGAACGACTCCTTGGTGCTGTGCCTCCCTGCCATCGCTACTGAGGAATCGTCAAATTCTGTGGATCGCCAGTTCTGCATGATCACGCGGCGACCTCGTCGATCTGCTCGTCTGGCGCCTCCTTGGGTCGCTCGACCAACCGGCCCTTCTCGAACCTGGCTCCGGCCCGCACCAGCGCGACCAGGTGCGGGCCGTTGACCGCCCGCCAGCGGCCCTCGGCCGCCTCCAACAGCTTGAACACCATCGCCAGCCCAGCGTCCTTGTTGCCAGGGCCCTTGGTGATGCGGGTTCTGGCCCGCACCGGCGAGAAGGTCGACTCGATGGGATTCGTGGTCCGCAGGTGCAGCCAGTGCTCGGCTGGGAAGTCGTAGAAGCACAGCAGCGCCTCGCGGTCATCGGTCACCTTGGCGACCGCCTTGGGCCACTTGGCGCCGTAGTCGCTGACCAGCGCCTGGATGGCGTGCTCGGCGTGGGTGCGATCCTCAGCCTGGATGATTTCGTTCAGCGCCTTGCGGGCACCCGCGTGGACGCTCTTGGGCAACGCCCCCAGGACGTTTCGCACCTTATGCACCCAACAGCGCTGCTCGCGGGTGGCGGGGAACACCTCACGCAGCGCCCGCCATAGCCCCAACGCGCCATCGCCGACCATCACCACCGGCGCCCGCATGCCGCGGCGGCGGCAGTCCCGCAGCAGCTCCGCCCAGTCGTCGGTCGATTCCCGCTGCCCGTCGGTGACCGCATGACCAGGCAGCACAGCCGCCCATCTTCCAGCCGCAGGTTGAAGTGGACCCCATCAGCCCAGCAGTACACGTAGTCCCGGTCGTGCAGATCCCGCGCCAGGAACGCCTCCCGCTCGGCCCGCCACTGCTCGCACAACCGGGTGACGACCGAGGCCGACAGTCCCGCCGCCGCGCCGAAGAAGCGCTCCAGCGCGGGCACAAAGTCCAGGCTCGACAGCCCATGCAGGTACAACAGCGGCAGCACCTCGGCGACCTTGGGGCTGCGCCGGCACCAGCGGGGCAGGATCACGCTGTGGAACTGCACCCGCTGGCCCGTGGCGGGGTCGCTGCGGCGGTCATCGACCCTGGGGCGGACGACCTCGACCTGGCCAGCGGCGGTCGCAAGCTGGCGGGCGGGGGCGTGCCCGTTGCGCACCACCAGCCGGTGACCGTCGGCATCAACCAGGTCGGCGTGGGCGGCAAGGTAGGCGTCGACCTCGGCCTCCAAGGCGACCGCCAGCATCCGCCGGGCGCCCTCACGCACCAGCTCGTCCAGGTCGAGGACGAGCTCGGCCCGTGCCTGCTCATCAACCACTACACTCAGCATCGCGGCGTTCCTTCCTCGCCGGCGTTGGCCCGCCGGCGTCCCTCCTACTGGTCAGGGTGGAAGGTACGCCGCGTTCTCATGCGAGGGCTCATCCACAGGTTTCGACCATAGCTC
>WNGB01005472.1_pt1 | contig 23574 bp, 20 predicted proteins | sample 5400681 | NCBI WGS metagenome assembly WNGB01 (sample SAMN13153367, study PRJNA577476) | soil metagenome | isolation source: 115 cm soil or saprolite under grassland replicate 2 | place: USA:California | collected 2016-06-15
CTCATGGGCCGGAACGGGGCAGGCAAGAGCACGCTCATGGACCTGATGGCGGGGCTCCGGAAGCCGAGCGGCGGATCCGTCCTCATCAAGGGAAGGCGCCTCGACGATTGGACGCCCTCCGAGAAGGCCCGCGCGGTGGCCCATCTGCCGCAGGCCGTGCGCGCCGACCTGCCCTTCTCCGCGGAGCAGCTCGTGCTCATGGGCCGCTATCCGCACGCCGACCGCTGGTTCGAGTCGGAGGCCGACCAAGCCGCGGTAGAGGCGGCGATGCGCCGGACAGGCAGCGCGGAGTTCCGCGATCGTCGCGTGTCCACCCTGAGCGGAGGCGAACGCCAGCGCGTCCTGCTCGCCGCCTCCCTGGCCCAGGAGCCGAAGCTGCTCCTGCTCGACGAGCCCGCAACCTTCCTCGACGTCGACCAACAGCTCCACTGCTTCCACGTGCTGCGCGAGGAGACACAGCGCGGCGCGTCCTGCATCGCCGTCACCCACGACCTCAACCTTGCCCTGACCTTCTGTAGCCGCCTCGTCGTGCTCGCCGAGCGCAAGGTCGCGTTGGACTGCTCGGCGGCCGAGGCGGCGGCGTCTGCCGACTGGCTCGGCTTGTTCTCGCCTCGCCTGCGCTTGAACGCGAGTTCCCCCGGACCGTGGGTCTCGTTCGCATGAGCGCGACCGCGAAGGCTCGCGCGTGGGTCCTGGGATCGGCCGGCGCTTTCGTGGCCGCCGCCCTCCTCTTCCCCCTCGCGGGACCGTCGGCGCTCGATTACGGGGCCGTGCTCGCCCGCCGGGAGCCGGACTGGTCCATCCTGGTGCAGCTCCGCCTCTCGCGCACGCTCCTGGGGCTGTTCGCGGGTGGCGCTCTCTCACTCGCCGGGAGTCTCTTTCAGGCGATGCTCCGGGAGGCCCTGGCCACGCCCTACACGCTCGGCGTCTCCACGGGCGCGTCGCTGGGAGCCGTGATCGTGATCGCCACCGGCGTGCATGCCGTCGTGGGCGTGCCCGCCGTCTGGACGGGCGCCCTCGCCGGCGCGGCCGCCGTGCTCTTCCTGGTCGTGGGAACCGCCGCCCGCCAGGGACAGATGTCGGCCTTCGGCCTGCTGCTCACCGGCATCGCGACCAACAGCGTCTGCTCGGCGGCGATCCTGCTGATCCACGGCTTCTCCGGCATGTCGCAGTCCTTCTCGATCTCGCGCTGGCTGCTGGGCAGCGTCGACTCGGTAGCCTATGGGGCGCTCCTCCCGTTCATCATCGCGATTGCCTCGCTGAGCGCCTGGGTCCTCCGGCAGGCCCGCCACTGGAACCTGCTCGCGGTGGGGGAGGACTGGGCCGCGGCCCGCGGCGCTCGCGTCTCGCGGCTGATGCTCGGCGGCTATGTTGCCGGCTCGGCGCTCGCGGCGGGCACGGTGGCGCTCACCGGTCCCATCGGTTTCGTGGGCCTCATCGTCCCCCACCTGGCCCGCACGCGCGTGGGCGCGGACCATCGCGTGCTGATGCCGTGCTCGTTCTTCCTGGGCGGCATCCTCCTGGCCGGCGGCGATGCCCTCGGCCGGTCGGTCCTGGCCCCGGCCGAGATTCCGGCCGGGGCGATCATGGCGCTCGTCGGCGGGCCCTATCTCGTGTGGCTCGTCCGCCAGCGCGCATAGAGTGATGGTGCAGCGGTAGCGCCGCCGCTCATCGTTCGCCCGAGGTGGATACGATGATTCAGCTTCGGCTCGTAGGTACGGGAGACGCCTTCGGGAGCGGCGGCCGTCTGCAGACCTGCTTCCTGCTGGAGAGCCCCGACGGCAAGGCGCTCGTGGACTGCGGCGCCTCCTCCCTGATCGGCCTCAAGCGAGAGCACGTACGTCCGTCGGACGTGGATTTGGTCCTGCTGACCCATCTGCATGGCGATCACTTCGGAGGACTCCCGTTCCTGGTCTTGGACGGCCAGTTCAGTCACCGAGTGCGGCCGCTGGTCGTCGCCGGTCCCCCGGGCCTCCAGCAGAGGATCGAGGACGCGATGGAGGTCCTCTTTCCCCTCTCGTCCAAGGTCCAGCGCGGCTTCCCCCTGTCCTTCGTCGAGCTACCGGACCGGACGCCGGCACGTCTGGGCTTCGTGACCGCCACCGCCTTCACGGTCCGGCACGCCAGCGGTGCGCCATCCTTTGCCCTCAGGGTCGAGTGCGGCGGCCGGATCGTCGCCTACTCCGGCGACACCGAGTGGACCGACTCGTTGTTGGACGTCGTACGGGGGGCAGACGTGTTCATCTGCGAGGCCTATTTCTTCGAGAAGAGGATCAAGTATCACCTCGACTACACGACCCTGCACCAGCAACTTCCGAGACTGGGCTGTCGTCGGATCATCCTGACGCACATGAGTGAAGACATGCTCGGCCGCGGCAGCGAAGTCGAAGTCGAGTGCGCCTGCGACGGCCAGGTCCTGGTCTTGTAGGGAACCTACGAGAGGAGAGATCGTGGCATTCGTGGACATTCAGTCGAGCTACGACTCCGCCGCGCAGGCCTACGCGGAGCACCTGTTCGGCGAGCTGGCGCAGAAACCGCTCGATCGACATCTCCTCCACCGATACGCCGAGGCGATCGGCGGCCGGGGGCTGGTCGCCGACCTGGGCTGCGGGCCCGGCCACGTGAGCAAGTACCTCCACGAGCGCGGCGTGACCATGGTCGGCATCGATCTCTCGCCGGCCATGGTCGAGTGCGCGAAGCGCCTCTGTCCCGGCATCGAGTTCCGCGCGGGCGACATGCGCGGCCTCGACCTTCCCGACGGCAGTCTGGCCGGGATCGTGGCCTTCTATGCGATCGTGCACCTGACCGAGTCCGCCCTGCCTGCCGTCTTCCGCGAGTGGCGTCGCCTCCTGGCGCCTGGCGGACTGCTGCTGCTGGCCTTCCACGTCGGCGACGAGACCGTGCACGTGGAGGACCTGTGGGGCGTGCGCGTGAGCCTGGACTTTCATTTCCTGCCCGTGGCGGGCGTGATGAAGGCGCTGCGGACCGCGGGATTCACGGTGCTGAAGGCGGTGGAGCGCGAGCCATACGAGGGCGCCGAGTATCCGAGCCGCCGCAGCTACCTGCTGTGCCGGGCGATCTGAGATGCGGAGCGGCTCCTGGGTCGCGTTCGCGGCCGCGCTGTGGGCGCTGGTGTTCGGGATCTTTCACGTCATCTGGGCAGCCGGCCGCTACCCGCTGCTGGACGCGGAGAAGGCCCGCGTGGCGTTCGCCGCGCCGTGGATGTGGGCCTACGACGTGTGTGTCGCGGCCATGTGCGCCATCGCGGTGCCGGTCGCCCTGGCGCCCGTGATGTCGTGGGGGCGTCATGTCCCGGCGCGTCTGGTGCACGGCCTCGCCTGGATCGGCACGGCGCTGCTGGTGCTACGAGCGGCCGCCAGCCTGGTTCAAATGGCGTACTTCATCGGGACCGGGCGTTTCCGACTCGCGGTGCTGGGGATATGGGAGCCCTGGTTCTACCTGGGCGCGATCCTGTTCAGCCTGAGCACCTGGCGGGCCAGCCGCTCCACCGGGGCCAGCCGCCGCATTTGATCGTCACATCTTGACATCCCCCATCCGCTGCCAGCGCACGTCCTCCCCTTCGCGGCGGTCGCCGAAGCCGATCACCTTTCCGCCCCCATCACGCATGAAGACACGCCGCGACCGGGGCTGGCCGGCGGCGAAGAACATGTCGCGCACTTCGGGAAGGTAGGTGACGGCGGGCCGGCCCTCGCGTTCGGCGGTGAGGCCCGCGTCCGTGCAGCGGATCGTGGTGGTGATCTTCGGCGTGAGCTGGTAGACCCCGGCGTACGCGCACAGCTCGTCGCGCGTGAGCCGGATCGACGGCGGGTCCTTGAGCACGGCCGACGTGTGCTGGCCGATGAGGCGCCAGCCGTCCGGCGTGCGGACCCACGCGTCGAGGAAGCGGAAGCGGGTGCGCAGGTCCTGCCCGTGGTAGTCCAGGTGCTCCTGGACCTCGACCGCGGCGATCGCGACGTCGCCCAGAAGCGTCACCCGGAACTTGTCCACCTCGGTCCGGCCGACCAGGCCCGCGGGCAAGGGCTTCAGCTCCTCGAGGAGCGCCTCCCTGTCGCGCACGACGCCGTTCTCGTCCAGGTGCAGCATGTTCGCGTGAAGGTATCGCCGCCAGACCTCGGCGTGCCCGGGCGCAACGGCGTCCATGAGCTCCTGTGTCATCCGGCGGAGATCCGCCTCGACCCTGGCGGAGGCCGAGGGTGGCGCCGTCGCCGGCTCGGCCAGCGCGACGGTGGCGAAGAATGGCAGCAGGGTGGCCAGGAACACTCGCATAGTCATCCGTGGCTCTGGATACCACAGCGCGCGTGCGCGCGTGATCAGAGCGATTTCAAGAATTGAACCAGGTCGGCCTTCTCCTCGTCGGTGAGGCCCAGGCCGAAGGACTGGACGTAATGATCGACGACGGCCTCCAGGGTGGGGGCGCTGCCGTCGTGAAAGTAGGGCGCGTGCTGCCAGAGCGCCCGCAAGGGCGTCGTGCGGTATCTCCCGGTCGCGCTGCGCGATGCGTACACGGGCTCCATGCCCGTCTCGGAGGGATCGTGGAGCAGCGGCACGGATGGATCCGGCCCGGTGAGCACGTCCGTATACGTCGGCGCCACGTGACAGGAGCTGCAGCGGGCGGAGCCGGTGAATATCCGCTTTCCGCGGCGCGCGGCCTTGGGGTCGAAGCTGCCCGGCGGCGGTGCGGGTGTGGCCAGGCTGAGCTGGTACTCCAGGAGCGGCGGCAGCTTCGGCGTGACGAGGTCGGGGTTCTGGGTGATGTCGATCCCCAGCCGCGGGTCCGAGAAACTGCCATGACTTCCCATCTGGGTCACGGCAACGTAGTTGTTCCAGTAGGAAATGGGTCCGTCGCCCGTGTACGTCTCGAAGCCGACACCCTGGAGCCCGAACGCGGGCGGGATGACCGCCGGGAAGTTGATACCGTCCAGGTTGAACCGCGCGTCGTACTTGCCCGGCCCCCAGGAGTTGTAGACCGCCTTCTGCGCCGGGGTCAGGGCATCCGAGAGCGCGATGATGGCGCCCGGGTTCAGGTCGTGGTTCGCCCAGCCGTCGCGGCGGCTGCCGATACCTGCGGCGACGGAGTCGTTGACCGTCGAATGGCAGATCGCGCAGGTGATGCCTATTGACTTGAGCTTGCGGTCGGAGACCTTGCCCACGATGCCGACCACGGCATCGAGCCGGATCAGCTCCACGGTGGTGGCGGGATCGTTCAGGTCGTGGGTGGCCAGGAAATCGGCGGGCAGCACGTCGGCATCGACCTTGAGACCGACGCCGAGCGCGGTTGCGGGACTGACCGAGGTCTGAATGACCTCGTGCAGCCGCAACGTGTCCGTCCAGAACTGCTCGTCACCGAAGGTATCGAAGCGGAAGATCGCCTTGCCGTCGCGCGGCTTGGCGCTCGAGACGGGGCCGGCGGCCGCGAGTAGGAGCGCCACCGCCGGCGCGAATAGGGTCAAGCCTGCCCGCCGACTCGATTTCGAAAGCGAACGCGTTGCAGATGCCATGGCTCTACCTCGACGATGACACGGTCCTCGAGCGCTGCCGGCCACGGGCGACGCGGCCTCAGTACCCCATCGGATCCATCGTGGGGTGAAGACCAGAGGTTGTCAGGGCTGGGAAGCACATCAGGATTCGCGGTTCGAACTGATGCCCATGAGCCGCGCGGGCCGCGCGGCGGCCCGAGCCTTTGCTCCCGCGGCCTTCAGGCTCTTGCGAATCGCGAAGAGCACGAGGGCGCGCGCGGTCTGCGGGGACAAGGCCCGCCGGACCGTCACCACGCGCCCCCGCCGCCAGCCGCGCGGGAGCGCCTCGGAGGCCCGCAACGTCGCGTAGACCATCGCGTCGGGGGGAATCGCCTCCAGCGGGTCTCGTCCGAGCACCACGGGGACGAAGGGACAGCCGGGAAGGATCCGCGGCAGCTTCGCCACGAAGCGCGGATCGGTGCAGATCCACCAGACCCGGCCCTGCTCGAGCATGGCACGCACCGTATTGACGAAGACAGGGTCGAGCGTGGCGACGATGACCGGCCGCCGGAGCCGCCGTGCCAGGCGCTCCGCCTCCGCAACGTGGAATCTCGTGGTCAGGACGAGGTCCGCTTTGACCGCTGCCGGTGGAACCGTGCTCCCCCTGAGCGCATCCAGATCGATGCTCACCGCATCGAAGCCGTAGTCCTCGCGCACCTGGCGGCTGAGGGCATGGATCTGGTCGTGGTTGCACTCCACGCAGGCGGCACGGACCGCGGCGCCGTCGAGGCAGAGCTTCAACTGACGAAGGAAGTCGGCGGGGGAAACCCCGCGACCGCGTTCCCGGAGGGTCGCCTCCACCAGCAGGGAAACGACTTCGGGCAGCCGATCGTCCGGCCCGGCGGGCCCTTCACGCATGAAGATGCCGGAGCGGGATCGGACATGGACCAGGCCTTGCCCGGCGAGATCGCGATAGGCGGCCAGGACCGTGCGGCCTCCCGTGTGCAGCTCCGCCGCGACGTCGCGCACGCTCGGCAGACGGTCGCCCGCGCTCAGGACGCCGAGGTGCGCGTCGGCGAGAATTCGCCGGCGCAGGATGTCCGCGATCTGGCCACGGCGGCCATTCATGCGATGCGACTCAGATCGTCGCCGCCCGACCGCAAGTACTGCTGGCCGGCACGCTTCGCCCGCTCCATTCTCCAGGAGGAGGAATGGACGGGGACTGCGAGGCATGCTCCTTTCCTTCTGCGAGGGCTCGGAGTGTCTCGACCACACTCCGATTACAGGCTAGCACCTGCCTCGCCCGAAGAGGTCGGCCCCGCGTGCTTTGGCGCGACGCCGACGCCCGTCGACGCCGCTCGGCTACTGCCAGGATCCAAGGCCACCCTCGGCTTCGACGACCACCACGTCGTACTTCTCCAGCATGGGGAGGAGCTTGTGCTCGAGCTCCCGCTTCCACAGCTCGCCCTCGTAGAACCTGTCCTTCATCGGTCCGCGGCTCTCGAGGTCCGGGAAGCCCCTCATGAAGAAGAAGACGTCGGGATCTTCGACGGAAAGGAACGGGCCGAGGATCTTCATTCCGATCTGCTGATGGGCGGGCAGGCTCTTGCTCTTGAAGATCTCGAGGAATTCGGCCCGCATTCCCGGCTTGGTCTTGTAGGTGCGCATCTCGACGATCATGGCCGGTCGCTCCGTCAGACCTATTCCCTGACGCGTGTGTCCGTCGCGATCCAGTTCACTTCCCACGTCTGTCCCCCATCGTCCGAGAACGCCTGCTCGAAACGGCAGGAAACCGGCGTGATGTTCGAGATCACGAATCGAACCAGGATCGCTCGGCCGTCCAGTGTTTCTTGTGCATGGAACTCGCCGCGCCCGTTCTTGAACTCGCCGATCGTGGGCGGGCTCAGGGTGCCGCCGCGGCTGTTGGAGAAATTGAGGCTCCACTGGCGCGACTGCGGGTTGTAGAGGCGCAGGGACAGTCCCTCGATGTGACCGGCGGGGCCATCCACTTCGAGCTCCACCAGGTTGGCGCGGCCGTTCCAGACCTTTCGGACGACGGAAGTACCTTCGTATTCGATCCAGGTATTCGAGCCCGTCAAGGGGTGCTGAAGGCGCGCCAGATGCGTCTTCCAGTTACCGATCTCGAAGTCGAAATCGCGTGACCCGTCCCGTTCCCGGGCGGGAGGCCGAGGCCCCGTTCTGGATGCGTCTCCACTCTGCGTCGCGAATCCCGGGAGAGGTGGCCAGGCGGCGGCCAGGGTGCCCAGCAGGAGAAGGAGTCGCCAGGGCGGTCGCATCAGCGTTCCGGGCGATGGCGCAGCCGCGAGCGCCGAGTCGGTGTCAGCTCCAGGACCTCCGCCGGCTTCGACAGCCAGCTTTCCAGTGCGGGGACGAGCGCTCCCCTCCATCGCGGGTCGCGGCCCAGGCGGGCTTGATGATCCGCGTAGGCGGCATCGTCGGCGAAGGACGCAAGCCATACGAAGACGTTCTCACCCTCGCGGACCGGGAGACGGGCAAAGGTGTTCTCGCTGGCCTCGGTCACGAATCGACCGTGCAGGGTGGCACCGGCGGCGGCGAGCGCCGGAGCGACGCTGCTCTCGAAGAAGTCGACGAACCTCGCGTCGACGGGCGCGGCGAAATGGTAGATCGTGGCCACCACGAGCCCGCCCGGCGTCGCGGGTGCGGCCGGCGTCGCGCGGCGCGCCGGGTCCAGCCGCAACCCGGAGTCGGAACCGGCCGGCCTGAGCAGCAGGACGTCCGACGAGTCGATCATCGTGTCGTTCGCCGCGGCGCGGTGCTCCGTCCAGATCGGGCCACCGTAGAAAGCCTCCAGAGCCCGCCTCCGCTCCTCCATGCCGGCGAAGCCGCGTATCCAGACGAACCGGTCGGGGCGGTCACGGTCGGCGAATTGACCAATGACGCGCAGGCCCTCCTTCTCCTGGCCCTCGATGAAGTGCTCCTCGAACATCGCGATGAGCTCGTCGCGGCGGCCGGGTTTCAGCGTGTACTGGCGGAGTTCGACGACCGGACAGCACGCCCCTCGGCCGCGGCGGGCGCGACCCGGCTGAGCTCCATGATCCAGTTCGTCTCCCACGTCTTGCCCCCATCCGCTGAGAACGCCTGCTCCCAGCGGCAGGAGACGGGTGTGATCGCGGACCAGATGAACCGAACGTAGATGCTGCGGCCCTCGAACATCTCCTGGTCGTAGAACTCGCCGCGGCCCTCCTTGAACGAGCCGATCATCGCAGCGTCGAGCGTCCCCGCCGCGCTGGTCGCCCAGTGGATGCTCCATTGCCGCGACCTGGGATTGAACACGCGCAGGGTGAGGGCCTGGATGTGTCCCGCCGGCCCGTCCGCGTCGTATTCGTCGAGGTTCGCCTTCCCGCCCCAGATCGGTCGCACGACGAGGGTGCCTTCGAACTCGTCCCACGTGGTGGAAGCCTTGAGCCGCTCCCGGAGCCGGCGATTGTGGACGGTCCAGCGGCCGAAGAGGAAATCGAAATCGGACTGGGGATCGGACATGGTTGGGACCTCCAGACGCGAGGGACCGGCCGCGTCCGCGGGTCCGGCCGCGAGGGATGCGGCGAGGAGGACCGCTTCGAGGGATCGCATACCCCCAGCCTCTCATCGAGAGTGGCGATCGCCAATGACCATTTCGAGGCCCACTTATAGAGCCATTATGATTGGAGCATGAGGCGGACACCGGCTTTTCCGCCGCTCCTCGCCATCGACCGGCGCTCGGGCCGGCCGCTGTACCGCCAGCTCTACGACGGGTATCGCGAAGCCATCGTGGACGGCCGGGCGCGTCCGGGTCAGCGGCTGCCCTCGACGCGAGCGCTGGCCGCCGAGCTGGGAATCTCCCGCATCACGGTCCTCACCGCGTTCGAGCAGCTCGTCGCCGAGGGCTACTTCGAGAGCCGGGTGGGCGCCGGCACCGTGGTGGCGCGTTCGCTGCCCGAGGAGCCGAAGGCCCCGCCGTCGCCACACGCCGCTCGCCGGTCGAGGAGCCCGCGCGGCCCGCGCTTCCTCCCGCGCGGCTCGGCCGCTGGTTTGCGTGAGGCCGACCCGTGGCTGGGCGGCTGGGGAGCGTTCCGGGTCAGCCAGCCCGCCCTCGAGCACTTCCCGGTCGCGGTCTGGTCGAGCCTCATCGCTCGTCACTCCCGCAACCCGCTGGCCCGGCTGCTCAACTACGGCGACCCGATGGGCCACCGTCCTTTCCGCGAGGCCGTCGCCACGTACCTGCGGACCGCGCGTGCCGTACGTTGCGAGGCCGAGAACGTCATGGTCGTGAGCGGGTCGCAGCAGGCCCTGGCCATCACCGCCCGTGCCCTGCTCGAGCCCGGCCATCACGTGTGGCTGGAGGAGCCGGGCTATCCCGGAGCACGTGAGGTCCTGGCCATGGCGGGCGCGCGGCTGGTCCCCGTGCCCGTGGACCACGAGGGGCTCGACGTCACGGCCGGAATGTCGGTGTGCGCCCGCGCGCGGGCGGCCTACGTCACGCCGTCCCACCAGTACCCCCTCGGCATGACCATGAGCGCTTCGCGGCGCCTGCAGCTGCTCGACTGGGCGCGCCGGGCGGGGGCATGGGTCATCGAGGACGACTACGACAGCGAGTACAGATACGAGAGCTTTCCCATCGCCGCCCTGCAGGGGCTGGACCGGGACGACCGCGTCATCTACATCGGGACCTTCAGCAAAGTGCTGTTTCCGTCGCTCCGCATCGGTTATCTCGTGATCCCGCCCGACCTGGTCCCGCGCTTCGTCGCGGTTCGCGAGGCCATGGACATCTTTCCCGCGAGCCTTCCCCAGCTCGCCTTGACGCAGTTCATCAACGAGGGCGAGTTCGGACGTCACCTGCGGCGGATGCGTGCGCTCTATCGCGACCGTCGAGCGACGCTGGTCGAGGCCTTGGGCCGGGAGCTCGGCTCCTCGTTGAAGGTGATCGGTGACGCGGCGGGGATGTACCTGGCCGTCACGGCTCGGCGGCGCTGGCCCGACCACGCCATGGCGTTACGGGCGGCCGTTCGCGGCCTGTGGGTGATGCCGCTTTCGTCCTGCTACCTCGGCCAGGCGACGCGACGCGGCCTCGTCCTGGGCTACGGAGGCACGACCGTCGCCGAGATCCCCTCGGCGGTCCACCGCCTGCGCGGCGTGATCGCGTCGCGTGGTGTGATCTGGGCGCGTGAAGACCGAGCCTAGTTGCGCCCCTCGCCGTAGGCTGAGGATGCCCTTCGCGGACGCCCGGGCCGTGAGCAACGCGTCCGCCCGACGGTTACGGTTACGGTCAGAACCTCAATTGAAGCGCGAGCTGCATGATGCGCGGATCGCGTGCGGCGGTCACCTTCCCGAAGGCCGGGTTCAGTTGCGCTCCGGACTGATCCCACTGCGGGTTCCTGCCGGCGTCTTCGATGTCCGCGAACTGCGTGTGGTTGAAGACGTTGTAGGCCTCGATGCGGAGTTGTGCCTTCACGGCCCCCGCCAGCTTGAAGTTCTTGAACAAGGCCAGATCCGTGTTGTTGATTCCCGGGCCCCGGGCGATCCGGCGTCCCGCGTTTCCACGGGCCAGCACCGCCTGTACTCCCGCCATGTCGGTGACCTGCTGGGCCAGCGCGGGCGGAGCGAACGCCGACGGGTCGAACCACTGGTTTGCGTCGCGGCGGCCGCGGGGCAACACCGGGTTGCCGATGAGGACGGCGCGCCAGCCTTCGCTGCCGCCCGTGATGCCCGTGCCGAAGTTGTTCGCGGTGGTGGCGGCGCAGGGAGCGTTCGGGATGGAGCAGCCGGTCCGCAGCGAGTTGGTATAGAGGAGCGAGATCGGCTTGCCGGACTGGAAGCGCGTGATGCCCGAGACCTGCCATCCGCCCAGGACGGCCTTCATGAAGCCGCTCTTGAGGTTCCCGCCCGGCAGATCCCACAGGTAGTTGGCCGCGAAGATGTGGGTGCGGTCATATGCGGCCAGGCCGTAGTTCCACAGTTGGCGATCGTTGGCCGTCGTCACTTCCCCTTTGTCGGTGTCCTGGTAGTCCATCGCCTTCGACCAGGTGTAGACGATGCCGAGCTGGAAACCCTTGTTGAACCGGCGCTGCAGCGACGTCTGGAGGGCGTGGTAGTTGGAGTTGGCGTCGAAGCTGAGGAAGGGGATCCCGCCGTATCCCGGGTAGGGACGCAGGAAGTCGTCCGGCAGCGGCTGCGGCCGGGCCTGGGTCGGGTCCAGGCTCGAAGCCTCGAACCTCTTGCCGTACGGGACGTCGTTGAGCTGCGTGATCGCGCCGATGTGGCGGTTGAAGCTCCCGACGTAGCTGACGTCGATGACGAACTGGCCCGGAAGACGGCGCTGGATCCCCAGTGACGTGTTGTAGGCGACCGACGGCTTGTTGCTGCGGTTGAGCGTCCGGGAGAAGCCCGGCGGCGAGAACGTCCCCTGGGCGTCGAGGTAGGTCTTCGTGGTCCCGTAGCGCGTGACCGGCTGGTACAGGTTGGGCGGGTTCGACTGCATGTCTCCGGTGTTGCCCCCGTTATTGCGCGGGTTGTACTGCACGCCGAAGCCTCCGCGCACCGCCGTGCTCCCGTCGCCGAACACGTCCCAGGCGAATCCCACGCGGGGTGCGGGCAGGATGCCCTGGAAGTCCACCAGCTCACGGGGATAGCCGGGATCACCCGACACGACGATGCCGTTGAGCGGATCTCCCGTGCCGGGGACGAGCTGTCCGATGAGGGCCGCGGGCAGGAACACGGTCGGGTTGCGTGGATCCACGGCCACGCGGTTGGTGCCACTGCATGGCGCCGCGCCGCGGCAGGCGGGCCGGTAGAGCACCGGCGCCTTGGCCGGGTCGTACCGCGAGGGGACGAACGAGGAGGACTGGAACCTCCCCGGGAGGACGGTCGACGGGCTGGCCTGGAACTGCTGGAGTCCCACCGTGAAGCGAACGCCGAGATCGAGGGTCAGGCGCCGCGCGGCCTTCCACGTGTCCTGCGCGTAGAACTCCAGGATCGGCGTGGTCGGCGAGTACTGCGAGCGGTTGGTGGACTCGGTGTAGGTGGAGAAGTACCCGAGGAGCGCGTTCGCATAGGGATACGTGGTGTTGGTGAGGGTGTTCGCGGAGTCGTTCGCGAAACTGAACCGTCCGGACCAGACGTCGCTCGCGCCGGAGTGGTCGAACAGGTAGTGCACCCATTCGAAAGCCACTCCCGTCTTGAACTGGTGGCTGCCCCGGATCTTGGTCAGGTTGGCGCTGGCCGTCCAGGAGTCGGCGATGTTCTGCATCGGGAAGCGCCCTTCCCAGCGGACGGTCGCGGGGTTGGAGCCGATGTTCGCGGTGCCGAAGTCCAGGGCCGGGATGACGTCGAGCGGGTTCTGCGCCGGGAAGCGCTGCGCCAGGTTGACGCCGATCTTGCCCTTCTGCTGTCGGGCCAGCCACGCTTCGGGGTAGTGCTGCTCTTCGGTCCAGGACGCGTAGCCGACGGTGAGCTCGCCGAGGAGCGAGGAGCTTCCGATCCAGTTGACGGTTCCGCCCCAGTTCCGGGCTCCGAGCACGTAGTCGATGTCGGCGTCCGGATCCCACGGGTACCGGTTGACCGCGCTGTTGGGGCCCTTGTTGTGGGTCCCGTAGTTGCTTGCCCGGACGAAGGCGCGCCACTTGTCCGAGATGTTGTAGTCGAGGCGCGCGCTGCCCTGCCAGCCGGGCCTCTCCTGGGGCTGCGTGATCGAGTAGTTGTACCACTGGCCGCTCGGCCTGAACGCTCCCCCGTTCTTCACGTTGGGCGCGTTGGGCAGGGGAAAGACGTTGAGCAGCTTCTGCATGTTGGGATCGATGCGGTTGGCCGGGACGATCCCGCCCGGAAAGGGCTGCCCGGTCAGGGGATCGATGATGCTGGAGACCGGGTAGAGGTCGCCCCTCGCGTTTCCCACCGACTGCCTGAAGTCGCCGCTGCGCTCGGCCGCCGTCGGCACCGTGTAGTACCTCGTATCTTGCGGATCGGTGGAGGGCCGATACTCGTACTGCAGGAAGAAGAAGAGCTTCTTGTTGTCCTTGCTGGAGAGGCCCGGGAGCTGGAGGGGGCCGCCGAGGGTGCCGCCGACGGTGTTGTACCGGTAGCGCTCGCGCTCATGGCCCGCCGCGTTCTCGAAGAAGTCGTTGGCGTTCAGCTTCTCGTTGCGCGCGTAGTAATAGGCGGAGCCGTGGAAGGCCTCGGTGCCGCTCTTGGAGACGATGTTCACGATGCCGCCGGAGCCCTTTCCATACTCGGCCTGGTAGTTGTTGAGGAGCACCTTCACCTCGGCCACGGCGTCCATGGCGATCGTCGTATCCAGTTGGTTGCCGCTCCGCGCGTTGCCCGAGACGCCGTCTATGCTCGCGCTGCTGAACGCTCCCCGTGTGCCGGACATGCCCTCCGGCGAGGTCGTCTGGCCGATCCCGTCGTTTCCGCGGCCGTCGTAGACGACGCCGGGCAGGGTGACCATCAGGCCGAATATGTCCCGGCCTCGTGTCGGGAGCTGGGCCACCTGGTTGTAGTCGACCAGGGCGCCGCGTTCCGAGCTCGCCGTCTGGACCGGCGTGGCCTCGGCCTGGACGACGATGGTATCGCTCTGGGTTCCGATCTCGAGGGCCAGGTTGCCGACGGACAAGCGCTCGGCCGCGCTGAGGGAAAGATCGGCTCTCTCGATCGTCTTGAAGCCCGGCGCTTCGACGCGCAGGCTGTAGCGTCCAGGCTGGAGGGACGCGAACGTGATGTCGCCGGACTCGCGTGTGACGAGCGAGCGCACCTCACGTGTGTCGGTCCGGACGAGAGTGACGGTGGCACCGGGCACGGCCTGACCGGACGGATCGAGCACCCGACCCGTGATCGTGCCGCTCGAGCTCTGCGCGAACAGGGTACCCACGGACAGCCCTGCGGACAGGGCGGCGGCGAGGCCGCGACGCAAACTCCTCATGAGCACCTCCGGGTTTCCCAGTATTGTAAGCGCTTACATCATGGCGATTGCGCAAGTCAAGCACGATTTCTGCGCGCGGGCGCCGGGGGCGGGGATCTACGTCCCGCGCGTGCGCGAGGACTTCCTCAGCGGCGTACCTCTCGAGGACCGATCAGAACCTGAACCCCACCGAGAAGTAGATGCTGCGCGCCGCCTGGTAGTCGTCCGCGGAGATCGGCCGGCCGAAATCCGGGCTGAGCTGGAAGTTCACGCCCTCGACCGGCGTCTGCGTGAACGGGTTGAACGCCCGCATCGTGCGCGCCACGTTCTGGTTGGCGGCGGTGAACACCGTCTCGTTGCCCGATCCGTCCTGGGCCGCCTGGTTGAACACGTTGTTGACCACCGCCCGGAGGAAGAGCTCCCCCTTCGCCGCGACGTGCACGGGCAGGTAGTAGTTCAGTGACAGGTCCGTCGCCCACACCGCGTCCGTCTTGAAGTCCCCGCGGCCCCCGAAGTAATAAGTCACGGTCGAGGGAGGAGTCAGGTAGCCGGGGTTCGTGACGTAGGGCCGGCTGTCGACGACGCCGTCGGAGCTGTAGGGCTGGCCGGACGTGAAGCGCTGGAGGAGGCCCAGGTTGACGCGGCCCACCCCGCCCAGGCGCCGCTCGTAGCTCGCCCAGGCCCGGACCTTGTGGCGCGCGTCGATGGAGAGGTCGCCCGTCGGCGTGTTCCACAGGATGTCCTTGTACTCGGGGAAGGCGAGCAGGTTGTCCTGCACCGGCCCGCTGGCCTGCGTCTCGCCGTTGACGTTGCCGTACGAGCGCGAGAGCGTGTAGTTGCCGCCCAGGGTGAGATCGGCGAAGGCGCGGTACTGGACCTGGCCCATGAGCGCCTTGTACTTGCGGTCCAGCGCGTTCGAGTTCACGACCAGGTTCAGGTCGAAGCTGCGGCCGGCGGGGTCCTTCGCGACCACGCCCGGCACCACCTGGTCCGTGTAGAAGTCGGCGTAGTCGCGGTAGACGCCGTCGATCCGGTAGGAGCCCCGCGCGCCGAGGCGGCCGGCGAAGCCCAGCGTGTATTCCCACGCGCCCGGCGTCGTGAGCGCGCTGGAGAGCTGGCGGTTCACGCCCGGGTAGCTGGGGTTCCCGCGCAGCGTACGGTCGTTGCCCCCGTTCGCGAAGAACCAGGCGAAGACCTGTCGCAGCGCGGTATGGGCGTCCACCGGGCTCGGCGTGTTGAGATCGGCGTTGATGGCGGGCCCGCGGTAGACGAAGTCGAAGGTCGCGGACCGCCCCGCCCCCGAGCCGAGATCGGCGATGCCGCTCGTGATGGGCATGACGTAGCGGGCGAAGCCGGCGTTGACGGTCCAGCGCCCGTCGCCCCGGGGGTCGAAGCTGGCGGAGAGGCGGGGGCTCCAGGCCTGGTCGTCGGAGACGCGGTTGCCCGCCTGGTCGTTCTCGTCCGTGCGGTCCCAGCGCACGCCCACGTTGAACGTCCATTTGCGGTCCAGGCGCCAGACGTCGTTCAGGAACGTCGAGTACGTGCGCAGGCGGCTGCCCTGGGTGGCCTCGAAGATCGGCGTCCAGCGGATGAAGGCGCCGGCGGTGTCGCGGTCGGAGGTGCCGGGGACCACGACCGGGAAGAGCTGGTCCCCGCGGATGATCGTGTTGTTCACCATCAGGCGGTAAGCGCTGCCCGACTGCCAGTTGTTGTTCTTGCGCGTGTCCTCGAAGGCGTCGAAGCCGAGCACGAGGTTGTGCGAGCCCAGCGAAGAAGTGGAGAGGAAGTACGAGCCCTTGACGATCGCGTTCCGGTTGTTCCGCTTCTCCTCGTTGAGCTTGCCCGCCGCGATCTCGTCCTCGCTCAGCCCGCACACCGCGCAGAAGGTCGGCGAATTCCAGCGCGCGCTGTCCCGCGACCGGTCCTGGATCATGGTCCCGCGCTCGATGTCGGTGAAGCGGGCGCCGGAGCCCACGAAGGAGAGCCGGCGGCGGCTCAGTTGCGCCTCCACGAAGAAGTTCGAGGAGAGGACCCCCGTGTAGTTGGCGGACACGAGGTCTTCCGGCTGCTTGCTGTCGTAGAAGCTGTCGCGGTCCATGACGTCCCCGAACGTGTTGTTGGTCTCGGCCCGCCAGCGCTTGGTGAAGGCGCCCTTGACCGTGTGCCGCGGACCCAGGGCCCAGGTGAGCTTCCCCTCCGTCCGCTTGTCGTCGACGATGTTGTCGTAGGCCAGGTTCGTGAACCGCGTGGTCTGGGAGACCGTGTTCTTGCGCAGGCGCCCCGCCCCGAAGAACCAGAGCTTGTCGCGCAGGAGCGGCCCGCCCAGGGTGCCTTCGTAGGTGGGCACGACCTTGCTCACCCGCGGGTCCTCGGCCAGGGCCTCCTCGAACGGGGTCAGCGACCGCCAGTGGTCGTTATCGAAGGTCACGCGCAGGGAGCCGCTGAAGTCGTTGCCCCCCGACTTCGTGATCACGTTCGCCACGCCCCCGGAGAAGCGGCCGTACTCCGCGGAGATGGCCGCGGCCGAGGTCTTCGACTCCTCGATCGCGTCCTCGATGAAGAGGAGCGAAGGCTGGTTGCGCAGCGTCTCGTTGAGGACCACGCCGTTCAGGAGGAACAGCCCTTCGTAGGACATGGCGCCGGAGAAGGTGATGTTGCCGCCAGGACCGGTGGAGTTCGTGCCGGGAGCGAGCAGCACCGCGCCGCGGATGTCGCGCCCGACGGGCAGCCGGTCGATCTGCTCGGCCTTGTAGCTGGCGGCGGCGGTGGCGGACGCCGTGAAGTCGGAGGGCGCAGTGGCGGTGACCGTGACCTGCTCGGTGACTCCGGCCACGGGCAACCGCGCGTCGAGGGGAATCGTCTCCGCCACCTGCACGCGCACCTTGTGCCGCTGGGCCTGGAAGCCCGAGAGCTCAAAGCGGACCTCGTACTCGCCGGCGGGGAGGAACGGGATGATGTAGGAGCCGGCGGGCGTGCTCACTGCGGTCCGCGTCCCCTGGAGCGCGGGTGAGGAAGCCGTCACCGTCACGCCGGGAAGGATCCCACCCGAGCTGTCCATGACCTGGCCGGTCAGCGTCCCCGTGGGGGTCGTCTGGGCACCGGCGGCCGTGGCCAGGGCCAGGACCGAAAACACCGCGGGCAGTGTTTTGAACCGCATGGCTCTCTCCTTCCTGAAGGCGTCTTGGCCCCAGTCTAGAGGATTTTATCGACGCGGGCACGGTTGTCGTCATAGGCGGCGCCGGTGCCGAATTCCGCGGTCCCGCGAGGCGCGCGATGAGGGCCGGCTATTCCGCCCGCAGGGCCTCGACCGGATCGACCTTCGTCACGCGCCGTGCGGGCAGGTAGCTCGCGACCATGGCCGCCGACAGCAGGGTCAGCGCGACCAGCACGTAGGTGGCGGGGTCTGCGGCGCCGACGCCGTACAGGAGCGCGGCCATGAGCCGGCTGAGGCCGAGCGCGGCCGCCAGGCCACAAGCGGCGCCAAAGCGGCGAGCTTCAGCCCGTCCAGGACGACCATCCTCGTCAGCGCGGGCCCGAGCGCACCCGGGGCCAGGCGTACTGTGCGCCTTGGCGCCGGGGATTCTATCGCTCCAGTTCGATTTCGCTGGAGACCTGTCGCACGCCAGCCGTCGCGTGGGCCGCTTGGACGGCCCGGAGGGCGGCCGCCGTCGTGGCCTTGCCCGCGAGCAGAACGACGCCCTTGTCCACCGACTTCACGCTGATGCCGGAGAAGGCCTTGTCGGCGTCGAGCTTCTTCTGCAGGACGTCCTTGATCTGGTCATCAGCCTGGTCGACGACCTTCCGCTCAGGTCCCGGCACCACCTGGACCAGATTCTTGACCTGCTTGACGCCATCGACACCCTTGGCGACCTCTTCCGCGCGTGTCTTCTCCGTTGCCGTGGAGACCTTGCCGCTCAGGGTGACCACGTCTTTCTGGGTATCGACGTCGATGGCCAGGCCGGGCACGTCCTTGGCGGTCAAGAGCGCGAGCTTCACTTTCATGGTGAGCCACGCATCCGGACTGTCGTTCTTCGTCTTGGCCGCGGGCTCCCGACTCGCGGGCGACTTCGACGGCTCTTGCGATTGGGCGACGCCCGCCAACATCGCGAAAGACGCCGCCAACATGAGAAATGGACGGGGATTGCAGTGCATGATCCCTTCTCCTTCCAATCAGTCCTGATTCCACGCTAGCACGCTCGACCAGCCAGCGCGTTCGCCTCTGCCGCGGAAGGCTTCCTGGCCAGGACCACGATCAAGCGCGCAAGCAAGGTCAGGGAGTTCAGGGCGAAGAAGTCCAGGACGTCCTCACCGACGTCCTGTTCATCGACCGCGGTCGCATCGTGCTCGAGAGCAGCATGGAGGATCTCGAGTCGCGCTACCTGGAGGTGATGGTCCGTCCCGAGCACCTCGCCGCGGGCCCGGGCCCTCCAGCCGATCCACGAGCGCCAGCCGCTCGGCCGCCCCATCCTCCTGTTCGACCGTGTCGATCGCCAGCGGCTCGCCGACTTCGGCGAAGTGCGCAGGCCGAGCCTCGCCGACGGCGGCGGCGCGGCCGCGGTACTGGCCGGTGCGGCGCGAACTGTGGCCGCGGTACTGGTCGGTGCGGCGCGAACTGTGGGAGAACCGCTCGATCTACGTCGCGCCCTGGTCGCCGCCGCCGTCACGCTCTTCGGCTTCTCGATCCGGGCGATCACATTGCCCCGCCGCCTGCCGGCGCTGTTGGCCCTCGACCCGGCGAGGCAGCAATCCGCGCTCGTCACGCCTTGCAGCATCGTCGCGAGCCTGGTCATCATCGCCGCGTCCATGGTCGGAGCGTTCTACTGCGTCGACGCGCTGCACGGCGAGCGCCGCGATCGTGCGCAGTTGGTCTTGCTGATGTGGAGCACCTTCGCGCTCCTGGTCTTCATCTTGCTGGTCTTCTACCGGGTCGCCGAGAAAGCGATGCGCAGGGAGAGGGGAGACGGATGGGGCGTGGGGACGGGCAGCGTCACGACCAGCCCTTCGGCCGTCTGCTCCCAGCGGATCGGCTCCTCGCGGCCGAGTAGATCCACCTTGGCCACCGCTGAATCCTTCCGTCCTCCCGGGCGGGCCAGGGAACGGATCACGATCCGCCGCGACTCCGGCCAGGCCAGCGCCGTGGCGTAGAGGATGTCCGCCCTGGCCGTGAAGCGGATGTCCTCCGCGGTGAACGGATTCCTCTTGGTGTCGGCGAAGGGTCCGGCGACCACCTCGGTCGGTCCTTCGCCGAAGACCCGCCATGGCCGCGTGCCGTAGATCGCCTCCCCGTTCGCCGAGAGCCAGCCCCCGATCTGCCACAGGATCGCCTCGTCCGCTTCCGGAATGGTGCCGTCGGGCCGCGGGCCGATGTTGAGGAGGAGCGCGCCGTTCTTGCTGACGATGTCCACGAGGTCCTCGACGATGCTGGCGGCTGTCTTGTACTCCTGGTGCGTGGTGTAGCCCCACGAGTTCTTGGCCACCGCCGTATCGGTCTGCCAGAAGTGCGGACGGATGGCGGCGAGCTGCCCCCGCTCGACGTCGAGGACGCCGGCGGCGTCCGGGAACGACTCGCCCCCGTGCTTCTTGTAGTTGATGGCCACGCCCTTGTTCCACTCGATCCCGCGGTTGTAATAGAAGGCCGCGAACCTCTTCAGGTGCGCCTGGAACGCGGGCTGCGCGATCCACCAGTCGAACCAGACGAGCTGGGGACGATGACGGTCCACAAGGTCGCACGTGCGGAGCAGCCAGTCGTCGAGGTAGGCCTGGTCCGGGGGCGCGGCCTGGCTCTCCGCCGCCTTCTGGTCGCGCGCGGGGCCGTAGAGTCCCGCATAGCGCGGATCGCGCACGTCGGAATCGAAGGTCATTCCCTGGTCGAAGAACCACCAGTGCTCGGCGCGATGGGAAGAGGCGCCGAAGGCGAGACCCGCTTCGCGAACGGCGTCGGCGAGCTCGCCGACGGTGTCGCGCCGGGGTCCCATGCGCGCCGCGGACCACTCCGTGAAGGGATAGGCGTACATCGGGAAGCCGTCGTGATGCTCGGCGACGGGCACGACGAACTTCGCCCCCGCCTGCTTGAACAGCGACGCCCATTGGCGCGCGTCGAATCGCTCGGCCTTGAAGAGCGGGATGAAATCCTTGTAACCAAAGCGCGCTTGCGGTCCGTACGTGGCGAGGTGGTGTTTGAACTCGTCGGTCCCGGCTTTGTACATGTTCCGCGGGTACCACTCGTTGCCGAAGGCGGGCACGGAGTAGACGCCCCAATGAATGAAGATCCCGAACTTCCCGTCCACGTACCACGCGGGGACCTTGAAGCCCTCCAGAGACTCCCATGACGGCGTGAAAGGGCCTCGGCGGGCGACGGTGTCGATCTCGGCCAGACGGGCATTCTGTTCCGGGCCTCCGCTCGCGGGGCCGAGGAGGCGCGCGAGCATGTGCCGGGGCAGGAGGCCAGCGCTCGCCGCGGCGAGGAAGGTCCGGCGACTCCAATCGCTCGACATGGCGGCCTCCAGGGGGACGCGGCCATTGTAGCCGGTCGGTCCGGAACGACGGCTCGGGATTCGGCAGCGTCGACGCTAGACTGCAACCATGAGGCACCGCAACCGGAAGCTCGTCTCGTTCATTGTTCCTCCACTCCTGAGCCTGACGGCGTCACTCGCGGCCCAGGAGCCGGGTGGCGCCTCGCCCGCGCCGACCCGGGTCGTGTTGCTCGGAACCGGCACGCCGGGCGCCGATCCGAACCGCTCCGGGCCCGCGACGGCGATCGTCGTCAACGACACTCCGTACCTCGTGGATGCGGGTCCGGGACGTCAAGAACCTGCGGATCGTGTTCCTGACCCACCTGCATTCGGACCACACCATCGGACTTCCTGACCTGATGCTGTCGCCGTGGACGCTTGGGCGGCGCGTGCCGCTCGAAGCCTACGGCCCGACCGGTCTCAAGGGGATGGCCGCTCACCTCCTCGAGGCCTATCGCGTCGACATCGAGACGCGGACGAATCCCGAGGGCAACCAGCGCACGTTCCCGGAAGGGCACGGCATCAACGCGCACGAAGTGAGTGAGGGCCTGGTCTACAAGGATGCGAACGTCACCGTGACGGCCTTCAGAACCAAGCACGCCATGGAGAGCTTCGGCTACCGCTTCGACACGCCGGACCGCAGCATCGTCATCTCGGGCGACACGAACCCGACCCCGGCGACGATCGATGCGTGCCATGGTTGTGACGTCCTGATTCACGAGGTGGCGTCCCTCGCTTCCCTGGCCCGCCGACCGCCGACGTTCCAGGCGTTTGCGGCCAAGTACCACACGACCAGCGTGCAGCTCGCCGAGCTCTCCTCGAAAGCCAGGCCGCGCCTGCTGATCCTGTATCACGTCCACGCCGCCTCGAGCGAAGAGGTCTTCAACGAGATGATCGGGCGCTACGGTGGACACTTCGTCGTCGGCCGTGACCTGGACGTCTACTGATCAGCGTTCCATTCTAGTCCTCGCGTGACCTCGATCCCCGTCGTGGACTGGGCCGTCATCGCCGCGTACTTCGCCGGCATGGCCTGGATCGCCTGGTTCGTCCGCCGGCAGGCCCGGACGACCGAGGGGTACTTCCTGGGGAGTCGTGCCATGCCCGGCTGGGCCGTCGGCTTCTCGATCGCCGGCACCGCCATCAGCTCGATCACATTCATGGCCCTGCCCGCCGACGCCTACAAGACGGCCTGGCTGCGCATGCTTCCCAACTTCGTGCTCCCGCTCGGCGTCCTGGCGGGCTCGCTCTTCTTCCTCGGAATCTACCGCGATGGCCGGACCACCACCGCCTTCGAGTTCCTGGAGGCGCGCTTCGGCCCATCGACGCGGCTCTACGGGGCCTTCACTTTCGTGGTCGGCCAGCTCCTCCGCATCAGCCTGAGCCTGTTCTTGCTGGGTCAGCTCACCCACGAGCTGACCGGGCTGAGCCCCGAGGCGAGCATCCTGGTCGCCGGGATGTTCGTCGGCGGCTACACCGCGGTGGGAGGGATCGAGGCGGTGGTGTGGACGGACGTCGCGGAGACCGTGATCCTGACCCTGGGCGGCGTGGCCTGTCTGGCCGTCGTCCTCTGGAAGGTGCCGGGCGGCCTGCGCGAGATCCTGACCACGGCCTGGGCCCACGGCAAGCTGTCCTTCGCGGACCTCGGACCCGACGGCGCGCTGCACCCGACCACGCTGCGGCTCACGCTCACCGAGAAGAGCGTGAGCATGATGCTGCTGGTCGGGCTCGGCCACTGGCTGACCGAGTACGCCTGCAATCAGAACATGGTCCAGAAGTACTGCGCCTCCGCGAGCACGCGCGAGGCGCGGCGGGCGCTCTGGATCGGCTGCGGGTGGATGCTCCCGCTGTGGATCTCGTTCCAGTTCCTGGGCACCGCGCTCTGGGTCTTCTTCCAGCGCGATCCGACGCCGACGTCGGCGGGGATCCTGGCCGGCACGGTGACCGCGGAGCGCATCGTGCCGCATTTCGTGGTGACGCAGCTGCCGGTCGGGTTCAAGGGGCTGGTGGTGGCGGGGGTCCTGGCCGCGGCGATGTCCACCCTGAACTCCGCCCTCAACGCGATCGCGACGGTGGGCGTGGTGGACGTGTACCGGCGCCACGTCTCGCAGGGGCGCGATGATCGGCACTACCTTCTAATGGCCCGGTCCTTGTCGTGGCTCGCCACCGTCGCCATGGTCGCCGGCGCCCTGCTGCTCCTGGAGGCGCGGACGAAGACGCTCGAGGACGCGGCCATCCGGCTCATCGCCCTGACGTCGGGCGGGCTCCTGGGGCTCTACCTCCTCGGGTTCCTCACGAGGCGTGGCGACGGGAGGAGCGCGGCGCTCGCCATCGGCGCAACGCTCGTCTTGTCTCTCTACCGCGCGGCGTCTCCGGCGCCGTGGTTCCCGGAGGCCCTGCGTGTGGCCCCCCTCGACGCCGTGCACGGGTACTACACGGCGCTGCTCGCGCACGCCGTGATGTTCGGGGTGGGCTGGGTGGCGGGCGCGCTCCTGCCGCGGAGGCGGACGCTGGAGGCCGCGACGGAGGCGATCGGCGCCTAGCGTGAGTTTACCGAAGTCGGGCGGTTGCTCTTCCCAAGAGGTTGAGAGTGCGTCACTTGCGGGAGGAGATGTGTATGTACAAACGCATCATCCCGTGACACCCAAGCTTGCGAGGAAAGCCGCGAGTTCTGGCT
>WNGB01003787.1_pt1 | contig 23563 bp, 25 predicted proteins | sample 5400681 | NCBI WGS metagenome assembly WNGB01 (sample SAMN13153367, study PRJNA577476) | soil metagenome | isolation source: 115 cm soil or saprolite under grassland replicate 2 | place: USA:California | collected 2016-06-15
AAGCGCCGGCCCTCGAGCAGGAACGACTCGCCCGGACTCTCCTCGGTCCCCGCCAGCATCGACCCCATCATGACGCTCTCGGCGCCGGCGGCGAGCGCCTTCACCGCGTCACCGGAATACTTGATGCCGCCGTCCGCGATCACGGGGATGTCGCCCGCGCCCCGCACCGCATCCACGATGCCGGTGATCTGCGGGACGCCGATGCCGGTCACCACCCGGGTCGTACAGATCGACCCCGGTCCCACGCCCACCTTCACCGCATCGACCCCGCGCTCGACGAGCGCGCGTGCGCCCGATTCGGTCGCGATGTTGCCGGCGACGAGCTGCGCATCGGGAAAGACATCGCGCAAACAGGCCACGGTGTCGAGCACACCCTGGCTGTGCCCATGCGCCGAGTCCACCACGATCACGTCGCACCCGGCGTCGAGCAGCGCCTGCGCGCGCGCGCGTGCGTCCTGCGTCCCGCCCACCGCCGCGGCGACACGCAACCGGCCATGCTGGTCCTTGTTGGCATCGGGGTATTGGCGCCGCTTGAAGATGTCTTTGATGGTGATGAGGCCTTTCAACAGGCCCTGCTTGTCGACGACGGGAAGCTTCTCGATCCGGTGTTTGGCGAGGATGCGCTCGGCCTCATCGAGTGTGGTGCCGATGGGTGCGGTGACCAGCTTCTCCTTCGTCATCACATCCCGAATCGGACGGTCCAGCTCGCGCTCGAACTGTAGATCGCGATTCGTGATGATGCCGACCAGCTTGCCGGCGCCGTCGACGATCGGCACGCCCGAGATCCTGAAACGCACCATCAACTGCTGCGCCTCGCGCAGCGGGCGGTCCGGTCCGAGCGTGATCGGGTTCATGATCATGCCCGATTCGCTGCGCTTCACCCGATCCACTTCGGCCGCCTGGCGGTCGATCGGCATGTTCTTGTGGATCACACCGATTCCGCCCAGGCGCGCCATGCCGATCGCCATCTCCGCTTCGGTGACGGTATCCATGGCGGCGGAGACGATCGGGATATTGAGCGGAATCTTGCGCGTGAAGCGGCTGGCGACAGCGACGTCGCGGGGATGCACCGTCGAGTGACGGGGCACGAGCAGGACGTCGTCAAAGGTGAGGGCGACGTCGGGTCGGAAGCTTCCCATCTCGGAAGTTACTGGGGGGGCTTGGTTTCCTCAACCTGTTTTTCAGGAGTTGCAGCCGCCGTCTGCTTCTTAGCCTCCTCGACTGCGGCTTTCCCCGCCGCGGCCAGGCCCTCAAAGAACCTCCCCGCTTTGCCGACGGCATCCATCGTTCCCCGAATGATCGTGACCGGGACGCGTCCGGCGCGCATGGTGTCTTCCAGCGTCTCGGCGACTTTCTGGAACGCCGGAGCCCCGGCCGCGCGCTGGGAGTACTTCGATTCGAGGAATTCGATGTAATCGAGCACCTGGTACGCCTGCTCGTCCGGCATGACGTCGAGCTTGCGCCGGATGCGTTCGTTGAGCACGTCGTTCACGGACTTACGCCCCCCCCTCCCTCCAACGAGATCAGGTCCACGACCGGGTTACCGAGATACCGACTGCGGCCGTTGCGCACCCGCGCCGTGATCGTCATCGTGACGAGCGGTGTGAGCGTGCGGAAGGCCGGCAGCCTGGCGTCGGGGACGATGATGTAGACGAAGCCGCGCTCGGGCAGCGGCCCGCGCGCCAGCACGTACGACGAGCCGCTCGGGATGTCCGGTCGCAAGTCGTCGGCTTTCTGAATCGCGATGAATTCGAGATTCCAGCGGAGCACCTGGCCCACGTAGCGCTGCGGCTCGGCGCGCAGCTCCGCCGCCGTCACACCCACCTGCACGCCGGCGGGCGCGGCCTGCAGATCTCCCCCCTTTACCCAACCCTCGAACTGCACGCGGGTCCACTCACCGTTGCGGCTCAGGACGCGCAGCGGCGTATCGGTCGTCACGGTGCCGGCTTCGGGTCCGTCGGGCACCCGGTACAGCGTCGTCACGCGCACAGGCTGCGCGCGGCTCGAGTCTATGGGGGTTGGGGCCTGGGGGCTCGGGCCTGGGGTTGGCACAGCCTGGCTGTCGGAGGCCTGGGACGTGTCCGCGGTGCGCGTCGCGACGATGTCGGCCAGCGGCGCGAGGGCGCTGCGTTGCACCCAGCCGATACGCGTCACATGCACCCACCGACCGCTGCTGTCGGGCGACGCGCGCTTGAGTCCGAATCCCTGCGAGAGCTCGGCGACCAACGGTCCCGCCGGCGCGACGCGGAGGTTTTCGTTGGGCGAGCGGGTCACCAGCAGGTCGAAGTCGGGCCGATCGCTCGGGCCGACGGACGTGGAGAAGATCCAGCCTTCGAGCAAGACCTGCATCCAGTCGTTGCGAGTTGCGCCGCCAGGCAGGATGGCGCCACGCGCCAGGCGCGCGATGCGACGGCCGGCGACGTCTTGATAGAACCAGGCGTTGTCGACGGTGACGCGATAGCGGCCGGCTTGGGAAGCCGCGGGGCGAGCCTGCGACGTCGCAAGGGTCACAACAGCTAGTAGCGCAGGAACGATCTGGCTAACTTGCATCCCCTTCAATATGACAATGAGCCGCAGCACGCGCACCCCAGTCGTACTCGTCGTGCTCGACGGGTGGGGCTTCCGGCCCGGCCGCGAGGGCAATGCCATCGAGCTCGGCCAGACGCCGGTGTGGCACAAGCTGTGGGCGCGCGCGGCGCGCACGCTGCTCGAAGCGTCCGGCCGCGCCGTGGGTCTGCCCGACGGACAGATCGGCAACAGTGAGGTGGGCCACCTGAACCTGGGCGCGGGCCGCGTCGTGCCACAGGACATCGTCCGGATATCGCAATCGATAGAGCGTGGTGAGTTCTTTCGCATTCCAGCCCTCCAACAGCTCGTCGCAGATACACGTCGGCACGACGGCACGTTGCACATCATGGGATTGATGGGCACCGGCGGCGTGCATGCCCTGGATACGCATCTCCTTGCTGCGGTGGAGCTCGGCCGGCAAGCAGGGGTGCAGGTCGCCATTCATGCGTGGCTCGATGGACGGGATACACCGCCGAAGTCGGGGCTGGCGTTCATGGAAGAACTGATGGCGGCGGTCAAAGACAAAGGCGGCGGTCGGGCGGTCGTGTCGACCGTGGTGGGCCGGTATTACGCGATGGACCGCGACAAGCGGTGGGATCGCACCAAGCTCGCGTACGACGCGATGGTGAAAGGCGTCGGGGTGCAGGTCGCCGATCCGATCACCGCGATCCAGCAGGCGTACGCCGCCGGCGAAACCGACGAGTTCGTGAAGCCAAGGGTCATCACCGGCACACCGCTGATCAAGGACGGCGACGGCATTTTCTGCTTCAACTATCGGGCCGACCGCATGCGCCAGATCGTGCGCGCGCTCGCGGCGCCCGATTTCGACGGATTCGATGTGCAGGGCCCCCCCCGGCCCGCCGTCCGGCTCGCCACCATGACGCGGTACGATGCGAGCCTGCCCTTTCCCGCCGCCTTCGAGCCGATGGTGCTGTCCCGGATCGTCGCGGAAGTGCTCTCGGATAACGGCAAGACGATGTTCCGCACCGCGGAGACCGAGAAGTACGCGCACGTCACCTACTTCTTTAACGGCGGGTATGAGCCGCCGTACAAGGGTGAGGAGCGCCTGCTCGTGCCGTCGCAGAAGGTGGCGACGTACGATTTGATGCCGGAGATGAGCGCGCCTGGTGTGACCGACGTGCTGTGCAAGGCCATTGCCGACAAGGAGCACGACTTCATTCTGTGTAACTACGCGAACGGCGATATGGTCGGGCACTCGGGCGTCCTGGCGGCGGCGGTGAAGGCGGTCGAAACGGTCGATATCTGTCTGGCGCGGGTACTCACAACGGCGGAAAGCGCCGGTGCGACGGTGTTGGTGACGGCGGATCATGGCAATTGCGAGTTGATGATCGATCCCGCTACAGGCGGCCCCCACACTGCCCACACCACGAATCCCGTACCCTTCGTGATCGTCGGGGATGGTGCCGGAACGAAGCATTTGCGTACCGGTGGCTCGCTTCGCGACGTCGGACCGACGATCTTGCAGCTGCTGGGAATTGAGCCGCCGAAGGAAATGACGGGACGCGACTTGAGGGAGACTGACTGATGACTGGACGGTTGGAAGGTTGGAAGGTTGGAAAGTGGATCATCCTCGGAATGCTTCTTTCCAACATTCCAACATTCCAACTTGCTGCCCAGGTCGGCCACGACCCCGGCTCCTCCCCCTACCACGACATTCTGCTGCACTCGGGGCCGGTGTTTTTTGTCGGCCACCTGGGGGCGGACCGGGGCGCCGTCGGCGCCGGCACGAGCAATGCGCTCACGTTCGGCGCGCGCTACGAAATCCCGGCCGGCCGGTCGCTGCACTTTCAGTTCACCGGCGCCCTCCTGCACGGCGACCGGTTCATCATCGATCCCAAGGCGGACTCTTCGTCACCCGCGCGCCGGACGGGACCCTTCAAATCCGATCTCGCCCTGGTCGAGATCGGGATGCAGCTGCGACTCAGCGGCGGGAAAACTTGGCGTGGTTTCGCTCCTTATGTAGGAACCGGCCTGGGACTCATGTTCGATGTGAACTCGCCGGGTGATACGACCGGCAGCGGATACCGGTTTGGGACCAAGCTCACCCTCGCGCTCGCGAGCGGTGTGCGCTGGTATCCGGCGCCCCGCGTGCTCGTCAATGCCGACGTGCGCGCCCACATGTGGCGACTCAAGTATCCCGTCTCGTTCCACACCGTGCTGGCGCCCGACGGGTCGCGGGTGGTTCCGCTCAACCAACCGCTCAACGACTGGACGCTGCATCCCTGGTTCAGCCTCGGAATTGGATGGATTTTCTAGTCGAAGGCTTCCGGCGGGCGTGGGCGCTACTCGTTGCGGGTGATTCCGAAGTCTTCGGGATCGCTCTTCTCACTCTCAAAGTCGCCGTCGTCGCGACGGCGATCTCCTGCACCATCGGCCTGCCGCTGGGCTACTTCCTGGCGACTCGGGCGTTCTGGGGCCGCCGGGCGGCGCTGACGGTGGTCAACACGGCGCTCGCCTTCCCGACCGTGGTGGTTGGCCTGCTGCTCTACGGCCTCCTGTCGCGGCGCGGGCCGCTCGGTGAGCTCGGCTGGCTGTACACGTGGCAGGCGATCGTCGTCGGCGACGTGTTGCTCGCCTTGCCGATCGCCGCGGCCCTGTCGGCCGCCGCGGTGCAGGGCGTCGATCCGCGCGTCCGCCGTACCGCGGAGACGCTGGGAGCGGGCCCGTGGCGGGCCGCGTGGACCGTGGCACGCGAAGCGCGCTTCGCGCTCGCCGCAGTGATCACCGCGGCGTTCGGTCAGGTGGTCGCCGAGATCGGAGCGGCGATGATCGTCGGCGGCAACATCCGGGGCTCTACGCGCACCCTGACGACGGCGGTCGCCCTGTACGCCTCACAAGGCGACTTCGGCCTCGCGCTCGCGCTGGGGCTCGTGCTCGTCATCCTCGCGCTCATCGTCAACATCGCGCTGCAGGTTCTGCAAGGAAGGGGCGGCGGCAGTGGTTGAGCTGCGCGGTGTGCGCCACCGGTATGCCGGGCGACTCGTGCTCGACCTCGAGCAGTTCGCCTTGCCGCGGGCGGGAATGGTGGCCGTGGTGGGACACAACGGCGCCGGGAAAAGCACCCTGCTCCGTCTGCTCGCGCTGCTCGAGACGCCGACCGAAGGACAGGTGCTGTTCAACGGCGCCGCGGTTCCCCGCCGCGCGCCCGTGTCGCTGCGCCGGCGCGTCACGCTGGTCGAGCAGCGGCCCATCCTCTTTCGCGGAACAGTCCGCGAGAATCTGGTCTACGGTCTCGAGCTGAGAGGGATCGGACGCACGGCGGTCAATGGGATAATCGCCGATGTGGTGAACCGTCTCGGGCTCGCGCCCCTGCTCGACCGCCGCCGTCCTGAGCTCTCCGACGGCGAGGTGCAGCGCGTCGCCGTCGCCCGGGCGCTGGTGCTGCGCACCGACGTGCTGCTGCTCGATGAGCCCGCCAGCTCCGCCGACCGCGCCGCGGCGGGCGCGCTGTATCGCGCGCTTGCCGCCGAGCGCGCCGCGCGTCCCTTCACGGTGTGCATCGCATCGCACCAGCTCGAAGACGCCTACCGCTGGGGCGACGACATTCGCGCCCTCGCCGAGGGTCGCCTGTCACCCGTCACGCCGGAGAATCTGTTCCGCGTGGAGCTGCCGCCGGGGGACGGCGTCAAGAGCGTGCCCGTCGGGAACATCGCGATCATGGTCATGACCGATCGCACCGGGCCCGCGGTGCTCGCGGTCCCGCCGACCGACATCTTCGTCAGTCGCGAGCCACTTCCCTCGTCGGCGCGCAACGTCTTCAAGGGACGCGTGACCGGCATGGCGATCGAGCAGCGCGGGGCCGGAGTACACGTGCGCGCCGACATGAACGGCGTCGACCTCGTCGCCGCCGTGACGGCCGATGCGGCGCGCGATTTGGCGCTCACGCCCGGCGGTACGGTCGTCTTCTCTTTCAAGGCCACCGCGGTCCAGGTATTCTAAGGAATGCCCACAGCGTATCTGACGCGGATCGTCGAGTTCACGGCGACCCACCGCTTTCCCGACACGCCGGAGTTTGCCGGCGCCACCGCCGATCACAGCCATCAGTATCGGTGTGCGGTGACGGTGAAGGGCGCGTTCGATCCGTCGCAACGCGGTGTCATGAGCCTGCAAACGCTGAAGAGCCTGTTGCAGCGCGAAGTCGTCGCGCAGTTCGATGGACGACACATCAACAACGACATCGCCGCGTTCGCCGCCGGAAAGCTGGTCGCGACGGGAGAAGCACTGGCGGTGTACGTCTGGGAGCGCATCGCCGGCGAGCTGCCGGCGGGCGTCGCGCTGCACTGCGTGCGCATCGAGGAGAGTCCCCATCTCTACTCCGAATACCGCGGGGAAACGTAGCGGCCGGATGCGGGCCGACTCGGCGGTCGTCGAGGAATGGCCCGTCTGGCTCGAAGTGAACGGCGAGCCCGCCGTCACGTGGATGTGCACGCCCGATCAGCTCGAGGAGCTGGTCGTCGGCTGGCTCCACGGTGAAGGCTACATCGGCTCGCTCGACGATCTCGTGCAGCTGCGCCCGTGCGCGCCCGACCTGGGATTCTGGGCCGACGTGAAGCCCGACCGGCTCGCCCAGGTGAAGGGCGAGAACCGCAAGCGCGTCCTCGCGTCGGGTTGTGGCGCGGTCGCCACAATGCTGGCGGACCCGAACGCCATGGCGCACTCCGCGCCGCTGCGCGGCGACCCTCCATCCCCGGACGTGTTGCGCGGTCTGTTCAAGCAGCTGTTTGCCGCCGGCACGCGCTACAACGAGACCGGCGGCATTCACGCCGCCGCACTCACCGACGGCACGACGCTGTTCTTTCACGCGGAAGACATCGGACGGCACAACGCGGTGGACAAGGTGATCGGCGCCGCGGTGCTCGCGCGGACGCCGATCGTGGGTCGCGGCCTCCTCGTCACCGGCCGCATTTCCGCCGAGCTCGCCTTCAAGGCGGCGCGCGCCGGGGTCGCCTGGGTGGCCACGCCCAGTGTGCCGTCCACCCTCGCGGTGACGATCGCCGAGCGATCGGGGATGGTCCTGGTCGGCCGCGCGGTGAGCGGCACGCCGCACGTGCACAAGCACGAGGCATGATGCCTTCCGATGCGGATCTCCGCGCGCTGCTCGGCGAGGCGCGCACGATCGCGGTCGTCGGACTCTCCCCCAACCCGATGCGGCCCAGCAATTCGGTCGCGCGCCACATGCAACGGTCCGGCTACACGATCGTGCCGGTGAATCCTGGCCACAACGAAATCCTGGGAGAGAAGAGCTACCGGTCACTCGGCGATGCGGCTCGCGAGCATACGATCGACATCGTGGACGTGTTTCGCCGCAGCGAGCATGTGGGAGCGATCGTCGATGAGGCGATCGGGGTACGCCCGAAACTGATCTGGCTGCAGCTGGGCATCGTGGATGACGACGCGGCGCGACATGCCGGGGCCGCTGGAATCCCGTTCGTCCAGGATCACTGCCTCGCGATCGAACACAGCCGTCTCGAGGTCTAAGGTGCGAGGCGCGGTGCTGGCAGGCGGCGCCGCCAGTCGCTACGGTGGCGCCCCCAAGGGACTGATCGAAGTCGGTGGCCGGCGCATCCTCGATCGGGTCGTCGACGTCGTGGCGCGGGTGACGGGCGTGTCACCGCTTGTCGTCGCGAACGCGCCGGATGGGGCGACCTGGCGTCCTGACCTCCACACAATTCCCGACGTCCGCCCGGGCTGCGGCAGCCTCGGCGGGATCTACACGGCCGTGTCGGCCGGCGCGGAGCCGGTGCTGTGCGTCGCCTGGGACATGCCGTTCGTGCCGGAGGGGCTGCTGCGGGCGCTGATCGACGGCGCCGGCAACTACGACGCCTTTCTCCCCGAAAGCTCCGGCCGGCGCGGGCTGGAGCCGCTGTGCGCGGTGTACGGCCCCGCGTGCGGCCCGGCGATCGAGCGGCGGCTCGAGCAGGGCGACTTAAAGGCCATCTCCTTCCACGCCGACGTGCGGGTCGGTATCCTCTCCCTCGCCAAGGTGAAGAGCTTTGGCGACCCCGACGAGCTGTTTTTCAACGTGAACACGCCCGACGATCTCGCCCGGGCGGAGGCGCTGTGGCGGCGACACGGATGATCTCCATCATCGGCCGCAAGAACGCGGGCAAGACGACCTTCCTCGTCGCACTCGCGGCGGAGCTCGTGCGCCGCAAGTTCCGGGTGATGACGATCAAGCACGGCTCGCATCCCGCCGATATGGATCAGCAGGGCAAGGATACGTGGCGGCATTGGCACGAAGGGAAAGCAGAACGCGTGCTGATGGAGTCGCCGGGGCAGCGCGTGCTGTTCGAGCGGACGGAAACGGAATCCGATCCCGTCACGCTCGCGCGCCGCTATCTCGGCGACGCCGACATCGTGCTCGTCGAAGGGTTCAAACGCGCGCCGCTGCCCAAGATCGAGGTGTACCGCACCGTCGCGGGGCCCAAGCCGGTGTTCGATCCGGCGGTGCACGATCCCGCCGATTGGGTCGCGATGGTTACCGATGACCGAAACCTCCGCGCGCCGTTTCCGGTGTTCCGGTTCAGCGACACGGCCTGGCTCGTGACGATCGCGAACCTCGCCTGGGATCGGGCGAGAATCCTCCCACCATGACGCCGGCCGAGGCCGCCAAAGTCATCCTCGCGCACTGCCAGGCGCTGCCTACCGCGCGCCGGCCGCTGCGTGACGCACTCGATGCCGTGCTGGCGGAGGACGTGGCAAGCCCGATCGATCTGCCGCCGTGGGATAACTCCGCGATGGATGGGTATGCCGTGCGCAGCGCCGATCTCAAGGCGACCGACACCGATCTCGATGTGATCGAGACCATCCCGGCCGGCCGGTTTCCACAGAAGACCGTCGGAGTGGCGCAGGCGACGCGCATTTTCACCGGCGCGCCGTTGCCGCAGGGCGCCGACACGGTGATTCGCCAGGAGGACACCGCGCAGGGATCGAACGGCAAGGTCACAATCCGCAACACGCGCGACGCCGGGAAGAACATCCGGCGCCGCGGCGAGGACATCCGCAAGGGCGCCGTGGTGCTCTCCGCCGGCTCGGCGCTCGGGCCGGCGCAGCTGGGCGTGCTCGCCTCGATTGCCTGGGACGCGCCGCTCGTGCACCGCCCGGCGCGCGTCGCGTTCATGGGTTCCGGCGACGAGATCGTCGATCTCGACGAGAAACAGGCGATTCTCGCGGGAACGAAGATCGCCAGCTCGAACTCCTACACGCTGGATGCCTCGATTCGCCGCTCGGGCGCGGAGCCCGTCAACCTCGGAGTCGCCCGCGATAGTAAGGAAAGCCTGCGCGAGCACCTGCGCGGCGCCGCCGACGCCGATCTGCTTGTCACGACGGCCGGGGTGAGCGTGGGCGAGCACGATCTGGTGCGCGATGTGCTGCAGGAGCTGGGTGGTGAGCTGAAGCTGTGGCGCATCGCAATGCGGCCCGGCGCGCCCGTGGGCTTCGGGCTGTTGCGCGGCGTCCCCTGGATTGGCCTGCCCGGAAACCCGGTGAGCACGATGGTGACGTTCGAGCTGTTCGTACGTCCCGCCATCCGGCGCTTGCAGGGACACGCGCTGCCGTTTCGCCGGACCGTGCCCGTCACGCTCACGGAGCCGATCACCCTCGGTCCCCGACTGCGACACTACCTGCGCGCCATCGTGGAGGACGGGAAGGCACGTTTGACAGGGCCGCAGGGCTCTGGCATTCTCACCAGCATGGCACGCGCGAATGCCCTGCTCATCGTCCCGGCCGATATGCCGGCGGTTCCCGTGGGCACAGAGCTGCAGGCACTGATCCTGGACGATCCGCAGCACGTCGCGGAGCCTCCCTACTGATGCCGGCGCTCGAATCCCCCGCGCTGCGACGCGCGCTGCGGCTGGCGGGCTACGTGCTCCTCACGCTGCTCGTGTATTGGATTAATGCCGTGACGCCGCCGACGGCCCGATTCGGCATCCTGTATACGATTCCGGTGCTGTTGGTTACTTGGACCGAGGGTCTGGCTTGGGGAATCGTGTTCGCCGTGGCCACGACGGTATTTCGCGAGGCCATTGCCTGGGTCCAGATGCCCGCCGATACGCCCACGTTGTGGCGGGTCTTCAACGGCCTGGCCTACCTCGCCGTGCTGGCCGTCGCCATGGCCGGCCTCCAGACGCTGCGGCACAGCCAGGCCCAGCTCGCGCGCCTGGTCGTGCAGGACTCGCTCACCAACGTGCTGAACGCCCGCGCGTTCGTCGACCGGCTCGGCCAGGAGCTGGAACGCAATCGCCGCTATCCGCGCCCGCTCGCGCTGATGTACATGGATCTCGACAACTTCAAGGTCATCAACGACACCCATGGGCATCAGACGGGCGACGCCGTGCTGCGGCTCGTCGCCGACGCGATGCGCTCGTCGGTGCGGCAGGCCGACGTCGTCGGGCGGTTGGGGGGCGACGAATTCGCGGTGCTGATGCCGGAGACGGACGCTCAGCTGGCGGATGCAGCGGCCAAGCGACTCGTCGTCGGACTGCGGAATGTGTTCAAGGGGACGCCCAACGTCACGGCCAGCATCGGCGTCGTCTCCTGCACGGCGACCGATGCGAGCACGGACGATTTGCTCAGACGGGCAGACCAGGCGATGTACGACGCGAAGAAGTCCGGGAAGGACCGCGTGGTTCAGGTCGCTCTTTGATCCTGCTGCTTCTCGCGCTCACGAGCGCGCCGGACTCTACTCCCCAGCTCTATTATAGCGTCACGGTCCCGAACGATCGCTCGGCGTATCTCGTCCAGATGCAGATCACGAATCCCCCCAATCCCAGCCGGGTCGTCATTCCCGCGTGGGCTCCCGGGGCGTACCGGCTCATGAACTCCGAGCAGAACATCGCCGGTTTCGAGGCCGTGAATCCGGTCGGCGATCGCCTCGCCGTGCGCCAGGACTCGCCCATCTCCTGGATCATCGATACGCGGGGAAACCCGTCGATCACGATCCGCTACACCGCGGGATTGCGCGATTCGACGCAGTGGCACCGTCCCAACAATCGATGGTTTCTGCGTGCGTCGTCCGGCGTGGTGGACGGGCCGCGCACGTTCATGTATCTGGACGGCTGGAAACAGGCGCCGGCGCGCGTCACGTTCCAGCTGCCGCCCGGCTGGCGCATCGCGACGGGGCTCGCGCCGACGACGATCGACAGCACGACCTACGCGGCCCCGAACTACGACGTCCTGATCGATTCACCGATGCTGCTCGGCCACTACCTGACCTATCACTTCAGCGCGGCGGGGGCGCCGCATCGCGCCGTGGTCGACATCGGCGAGACCCGGGCCTACGCGCCCGCGGTGTTCGTGGACATGTTGCGGCGCATCTCCACGACGGCGATCGGCATCTTCGGAACCGCCCCGCCGTACAAGGACTATACGTACATCTTTGTGGGGGGCCGCGGCGGCGGCCTGGAGCACCTCAACTCCACCACGATTGGTGTCACGACCGAAACGCTGGCGCGCTATCCCCGCGGCGCCGAGACCGTCAGTGCGCACGAGTTTTTCCATGCCTGGAACGTCAAGCGCATCCGCCCGGTGGAGCTTGGCCCATTCGACTACGAACGCGAGGTGCGGACGGTCAATTTGTGGTGGAGTGAGGGCGTCACGGACTACTATGCCGACGTGATTCTGGCCCGGTCGGGTCTCGACAGCCCGGACGCCTTCACGCAGGGACTGGCGACCTCCATCGGAAACTATCGCGGCAATCCCGCCCGGCTGCTCGTTTCCCCCGAGCGATCGTCGTGGACCGCGTGGGACTCGCCCGCCGTCAACAACAGCTACGTCATCTCCTATTATCTCCAGGGTGAGCTCCTGGGCTTTCTGCTCGATCTCGCGATCCGTGATTCGACCGATAATCAGCGATCGCTCGACGACGTGATGCGCTACCTGCTCGAGCACCATGCGGGAGCGCGCGGGTTCACGCGCGATGAGCTGGTCGACGCGGTCCGCAGCGCCACGGGGCACGACTTCGCGGGTTTCTGGCGGCTCTACGTCAGCGGGGCGAACGAGATCCCGTGGAACGATTACCTGCGCGCGGCGGGGTGGGAGGTGATGTTCACCACGACCCCCGCGGTGGACGCGCGCATCGGCTCGATCCCGCCCGCCGTGCAGGGCGGCCGCTGGCGCGCCGTCGTCTCCCCCGGCAGTATCGCGGAGGCCGCGGGGCTCCGCACGGGAGACGAGCTGGTACGCATCAATGGGCGTGCCATCATCGACGGCACCGACGTCACCGCCGCCGTGCGCGCGATCGGTCCGCGCGCGCCGGTCGTGATCGACGTCGTCCGCGACAGCCAGCCGGTCACGATCCGGTTCCTGGCCGGGACATACAGTCGCGTCCGCGCTCAGCTCCGCGATGTGCGGGCGCCGACGGCGAAGATGCGGCGCATTCGCGCCGGACTGCTCCGAGCCCCGCGATGACCGAGCGGGCGATCGAGCTCGTCCTGATTTTCACGTCGATCCTCTTCATCGTGGATCCGTTCGCGGTGATCCCGACGTTCCTCGCGATGACGGTGCGCGACTCACCCGCGCAGCGGCGTGTGCTCGCGCGGCGGGGGGCGTGGACCTGCGCGATCGCGCTCATCGCGTTCGCGGCGGGCGGCAGCATCATCTTCAAGATCTTCGGCATCACGATCGGGGCGTTCAAGATCGCGGGCGGCGTGCTCATCGGCCTCAACGCCCTCGACATGGTCCAGGCACGTCGCAGCCAGCAACGCGAGACGCCGGTCGAGACGGCGGAAGGAATTCAAAAGGACGACATCGGCATCATGCCCCTCGGCGTCCCGATGCTCGCGGGGCCCGGCGCGATCTCGACGGTGATGGTGCTGGCGCTGGGTGCGAAATCGGCGGCGGCGACGGCGACGGTGTACGTGTCGATCCTGCTCACGGCGGGGATCACGTTTCTGGTGCTGTCGGCCGCGTCGATGGTCGAGCGGCGGCTCGGCCAGACGGGGATGCGGATCCTGACCCGGCTGATGGGGCTCGTCCTGTGTGCGATTGCCGTCCAGTTCATCATCGACGGGATAAAACTGAGTTTCCACCCGACGGACTAGTCCGTCGGATCAGGATCAGCACACACGCCGGTCGTACAAACGACTGATTGTCGGCGAGAATGCCCTTCCCTAGTCTTTGCCTCCAATGAGCGCCCCGCAACTGTCGCCCCGATGAATAGTCAGACGCCAGCACCCCCTGTCGACGTGCTCCTCATCGAAGCGCCCGAGCATCGTCATTTCGCGCAGCTCCACAGCGACGCGCAGAGCCTCAGCGACGCCGTCACGCTGTACCTGCAGACGGGTCTGCGGCGCGGCAACAGCGTCGTGGTGATCGCCTCCCGCGCGCTCACCGACCTCTTCTTCAGACGCTTGCGGGAGGACGACTGCGATCCCGGAGTATTTCTCAAGTCCGGCCAGCTCGAGCTGCACGATGCCGAGCTGACGCTGCGCAAGTTCATGTGCAACGAGACGCCGGATTGGGAGGATTTTCTTCGGGCCATGGTATCGATCTTCGAGCGGGTGCGGGCGTTCGGGCGCGGTACCACCCGCGTGTACGATGGGATGGTGAATCTGCTGTGGCACGAAGGCAGGCCGGAGGCCGCCATTCGCGTCGAGGAGTACTGGAACGACCTGGAGCGTCTGTATCCGTTCTCGCTGTTCTGCAGCTACATGCTCGACTTGCACGACGACCACGCGTACAGCGGGCCGCTCGAGGGCATTGGCCGCACGCATTCCGACATCATCGGCACTGCAGAAGACGAGCGCTTCCGCGTCGCCCTGGATGCCGCCAGCCAGGATGTGTTTGGCGTCCCGCTCTCGCAGATGGTCGGTTTCTCGCCCCATCACCAGGACGGGGAGCGGCGTCTCCCCAGTGGACAGCGGACGATGCTCTGGGTGAAGCGCAATCTCCCCTCGGCCAGTGCCGCGGTGCTCGAGCGTGCGCGTCGCTACTACGACGCGTCGATGCGGTAAGGAGTGACCGCGCCCGCCGGTAGTACCCTGTTGACCGAAGCGCCCGCCGGCCGCCATTTCGCACAGTTTCACCGCCTTACGGTAGGCCAAGATCGTCGTCGCGACACGCTCACCGAGTCGGCCGTCGCATTCGTCGAAGCCGGCTTGCGGCAGGGTGACAGCGTCCTGGTCATCGCGGGGGTTGATCAGCAGGACCGGATGTTCGAGCGCCTGGCGGCGGAATTCCGCCCAAAATGGCTGCGCGATCCGGGACAACTGACCGTCCTGGATGCCGGACAGACCACGGCGCAATGCCTCGTTGGCGGCCTGCCCGAATGGACGCCGTTTCGGAGCGTCCTGGCGCCCGTCCTGTCGCACCTCCAGTCATCCGGCCGCGGCACGCGGGTCTACAGTGAGATGACGAACGCGTTGTGGACCGCCGGGCAGACGGAGGGGGCGATCCGCCTCGAAGACTTCTGGAATATCATGGCCGCCGACTACCGGTTTTCGCTCTATTGCGGCTACACGATGGACACCCACTCAGAGCATGCGTATGCCGCCCCGCTGGAGGAACTGGGCCGCACCCACTCCGACATCATCGGCACGCCGGAGGACGAGCGGTTCGGGGTAGCGCTCGATCGGGCCAGCAACGAGATCTTCGGGATTCCGCTCACGCAGATGGCGGGGGTGTCGCGGCAGGACGCTGCGCGCCGCTTTCCGAGCGGCCAACGCACGATGCTGTGGGTGAAGCGCAATCTTCCGATGTCGACCGCGCAGCTCGCGGCCCGCGCGCGGAAGTATTTCGGGGACATCCACGCCTAGCGCGGCCAGGCGTGGTACCACTCGTGGAGTGGCCGTGCTCTGAATCCCTCCACCATTCGCGTCGCGCCCCGCTCCATACTGAAGAGCCGGTCCGCCGTGCGTCGCACCGATTCCACATCATGGTCCGCGTACAGGATCGCCACGCCCTCATTCGCGAGATTCCGGAAGCAACGGCCGATTTGCTCGCGATGGAGCGGCTCAAGACCGCGGAAGGGCTCGTCGAGTAATGCGACAACGGGCCGAAGTGCAAAGCCAAAGGCGAGCTCGGTGAGCCGGAGCTCGCCGCCGGAAAGCGATCCCGTTTTCCGCTGCAGCCATCCGCGGATACCAAATACGTCGACGACGCCCGCCCAATCGCGCTGAGCGCAGAGCGCCATGTGTTCGATGAAGCTGAGGTGGCGTGCTAACCACGGACGATCTGGATGATAGAACAGCCCGGCGCGCGCGAGCACGGGAAGCGACGGCCGCGGCATGCGCTCAGAACGAAATGCACCGCAATGAGCGGTGCAGCGGCGGTGGATAGACGCAGCCCGAGATTGCCAAGGAGAATGTCTTCATTGTTGCGCTTGATGAAGATCACGATCACCCCCAGCTCAAAGGCGAGTGTACCCATCTCGGTCCAGGGTCGAAACGCGAACGGTGGAAGGAGGACGGCGTGTGCGGTGGCCGCGTTCGCGATCTTGCCGGCAATCCAGAGGAGACCGAACCGACGAAGGTAAGAGAGAAAGAGCGCGCTGCGCAGCCATGCTGCGAGCGTTACATGCGCTTGTACTTCGGTCCGCTTCCACCTTCCCGTGGTGTCCATCGGGGCCCCAGAATATCCGTTGCCTTACAGTCGACACAGTTCGGCGCGTTGATCCGCAGCCCACCGTCGATCGCTTCATATACCCCAGCGGGACAGACGTGGGAGTAGAACCGCGCGACCTCGACCGGAACATCCTGCTGAGCAATCAGATGGCTTGGGATGGTATCTCGTGTGGAATTTCCAGACTTAAATACGGCATCGACTTTGCTGACGCCCCCCACGACCGGGGCCTCGGCTGAGAGACTGCGGGGAGCCTCCGCATCCGCGTGCATCCTGTACCGGCCGCCTGGAAACCGTCCCCCAGTCAGCGTCATCAGGCCTGCCTGCAACCCGCCAAGATAGAAGCCGTCGCGGAATGCCAGCCGCATGTTGCGCGTGCGGTAGAGATCGGCCGCGATAAACGACGCGTTTACCAGCCGATCGTACTCCGCGAGCGCGGCGCCGGTCTTGAGATTCTGCAGGATCGCACGCGCCGCGTAGATCCCCGATTGGATCGCGTAGTGAATCCCCTTGAGCGACGGCACATCCACGAAACCGGCGGCATCGCCGAGCAGCACGACACCGTCGCCGGCGCGGCGCTCGGGCAGCGAGTAGAAGCCACCCTCGGGAATCGTCTTCGCGCCCCACTCGACCAGCTCCCCGCCCGCCAGCAGCGGCCGGACGAGCGGATGTTGCTTGAATTGCTGCAGCAACCCGTGCACGTCGAGCGCGGCGTCGCGGTAGTCTAGGCCCACCACGAGCCCCAGCGCGACGAGCTGCGGCTCGAGCGGATAGACGAAGCTGCCGCCGAACGCGTCCGACGGCAGCGGCCAGCCGAGCGTATGGATCACGCGATCGAGCGGCTGCTTGATGTCCCACAGCTCCTTCACGCCCAGCGCAAAGATCTGGGGATTCTCCGACGACACACGCTGCCACTGGCACCACGCCTGGGCCAGCATCCCCCTCGTCCCCTCGGCGAGCGCGGTGACTTTCGCGACGAGATCGTTCGGCGCGGTTCCTCCCGGCGTCGGCTTGCCCTGGCGATCGAGCCCCGCGGCCGCCGTGCGGACGCCGGCGACGGCCGCGTCGCGCACCAGCAGCTGCGCCGCCGGAAACCCGGTGAACACATTGACGCCGAGCTCCTCGGCCTTGGCGCCGAGCCAGCGGACGATTTCGCACAGCGACGCGATGTAGTTGCCGTGATTGCGCATCGACGGTGGCGTGGGAAGGCGCCATCTGCCGTTGGCCGTCAGCAGATACACGGCTTCTGTGGCGACCGGTGACCGGAACGGAAAGTCCGCGTCTTTCAGATCGGGGAACAGCTCACGAAATGCGCCCGGGTTTACGACGGCGCCGGAGAGCGAGTGCTCCCCTAACGCCTCGGCCTTCTCGAGCACGCCGATGTTGAGCTCGGTGCCGCCGGCCTTCGCGAGCTTCGCCAGCTCGATCGCACAGGCAAATCCAGCCGGCCCCGCGCCGACAATCACGACATCGAGCTCCATGCGGTCGCCGGCACCTGCGGCGCCGTCTTGGAGAATGAGCTTGTCGAGGGGAAGCGGTGGTTGGTACTGGGCGGGGACGATCCTAGCCATGCAGTTTGCGGATCTCTTCAGTCAGCTTCGGGACGATTTCGAACAGATCGCCCACCACGCCGTAGTCGGCAACCTTGAAGATCGGCGCGTCTTTGTCCTTGTTGATGGCGACGATCACCTTCGAGGTGCGCATCCCGGCGAGATGCTGGATCGCGCCGGAGATGCCGACGGCGATGTAGAGCGACGGGCTCACCGTCTTCCCCGTCTGTCCCACCTGATCCGCATGCGCGCGCCACCCCGCATCGACGACGGCGCGCGATGCCCCCACGGCGGCCTGGCCGCCGAACGCCCGCGCGAGCTCCTCGAGCACCTTGAAGTTGGCCGGCTCCTTGAGGCCGCGTCCGCCGGAGATGATCACCTGCGCCTCCGCGACGTCGAGCGTGCCGGCCGGCGCCGCCTTGATCTCGCGGACGGTCACCCGTCCGGCCGGCCCGGTCACGGCAACCGTCAGCGCGGCGCCGGCCTTAGGGCGCTCGACGGGCGTGAAGACATTGGGTCGCAGCGACAGCACGGCCGGCTGCGCAGCGAGCTTTACTTTCAGCAGCGCCTTCCCCGCATACACGGGCCGCGTCACGACGATCGTGCCGCCATCCGCAGCGAGATCGGTGATATCAGCGGCGACGCCCACGCCAAGCTTGGCGGCCACGCGGGGCGCGAGATCTTTCCCGGTCGCACTCGCCGCGAACATGATCGTGCGATAAGCTCCCTGTTTGGCGCGATCGGCCAACGCCTGCGCGCAGGCCTCGGGGGCGTATCTGGCAAAGGCTGGATTCGTGAGGGTGACGATCGTGTCCGCACCAAACTTGCCGGCCTGGTCGGCGCCCTGCACCGGTCCGGCGCCGCACACCACGGCTTCGACTGTGCCGCCGAGCCGTTGCGCGGCGGTGACGACTTCGTACGAAATCTTCCGCAGCACGCCGTCGCGCTGCTCCAGCACGGCGAGCGTCGTCACAGGACTTTGGCCTCTTCCCGCAGCAGCCGGACCAGCTCGCCGACGGCCCCCGCTCCCTCACCGACAATCTTCCCTTCTTTGCGTTCGGGCGGCGGCGTGAGGGCCACGATCTCGAGGCTGCCCGTCCCGGGTTGCACCGCCTTCACCGCGAGCGGCTTCTTCTTCGCCGCCATGATGCCTTTGAGCGCTGGGTAGCGCGGCTCGTTGAGTCCTTTGTCGGTGGTGAGTACAGCGGGCAGGGGAAAATCCACGACTTCGATGCCGCCTTCGATCTCGCGCTCGGCGACACCCTTCGCGCCGTCGATATCGAGATGCGCCACGGCGGTCACGCAGGGCAGGCCGAGCAATTCGGCGACCAGCGACCCGACCTGGTGGTTGTAGTCGTCGATCGCCATGCGGCCGAACAGCACCAGATCCCACGTCGTGTTTTTCAGCTCGGCCGCGATGATCTGGGCGGCTGCGAACGGATCGGGAGGGATCGTGTCCGCCTGCAACAGCACGCCGCGGTCGGCGCCCATCGCCAGCGCGGTCCGGATCGTTTCCTGGGCCGCCGCGGGACCGAGGCAGACGACGGCGACTTCGCCGGATCCCGCCTGCTCTTTCCGGCGCAATGCCTCTTCGACCGCGAATTCGTCATAGGGATTCAAGACGAACTTCACGCCCGCTTCGTCGATGGTCTTGCCGTCGGCAGCGATTTTGACGCGCGTCTCGGAGTCGGGGACGCGCTTGATGCACACCGCGATTTTCATGAGGCCCGAAAGCTACGCTACCGCCTCGCCATGCGGAACACAGCGATGCCCCAACTTTCGGGATCGTCGGGTGGGTTGTCGTTCCAGTCGCCGTACGAGTGGGAACCATCCGAGCGATAACGCAGCACGTAGCTCCCAGCCGGGAGCGTGATGACACCGTCGAAGACGCGGTTCTTCTCGGACCCGCCGGCCGGCTCCGTTTCGGCGTACTTCATTTGCCACACGGTGCGACCATCGATGTTTTGGATCCAGCCGTAGTCGTACATGTCGTCATCACGGCCCTCGCCCACCGCCAACACGCGCACGCGCGTCTGCGCCGTCAGGCGGAACGGCGCCTGCGCGTCTTCATCGTCGCGCATGTGATTGAGGTCCGCGATGGTGGCGTCGTTACCGGCGCCGCGGGTGCGTAGGAACGGTCCGACGTCGGCAGGATTCAGCCGGCGGCTCGCGGGGAAGACGCTCACGCCCCAGTAGCGCCCCTCCGCGGGCGGCGCGCCATTCCAGTCATTGGAGGAGTGCGAGCCGTCGCTGCGGTAGTACACAAGATAATTGCCCGCGGCGAGGTGCACCGTCCCGTCGAACAGCCTGTTCTTGGCGGCGCCGCCGGCATGCGCGGTGTTCTCATAGCTCATCGACCAGATCCGCTTGTGCTGCTCCTCATCCACGATCCACGCGTAGTCCGCCATGTGGTCGCTGAAGCCCTCGCCGATCGCATAGACGTGCACGTCCATCGGACGCCGCAGTGCAAACCCCGCGGACCGCATCTCGTCATCCCGGATCCCGATCAGGGAAACGATCGTCTGGCCCAGCGGCACCGGCTCGTACTCGAACGGACGAACCGACGCGCGCGCGGCCGGATTGGCCACACGCAGGGTGAGACCCCAGAACTCGGGATCGTTCGCGGGGACATTATTCCAGTTGTCGGGGCTGTGCGAGTCGTCGCAGGCGAAGTAGGCGACGTAGTGGCCGGGCTTGAGCTGCAGTGTTTCGTGCGCCATGCGATTCTTGGCCGCACCGCCGGCGGGATCGGTCGTCGCGTAGTCCATCGACCAGATGCGCTTGCCGGTGTCCACGTTCACGATCCAGCCGTAGTCGAATTCCTCATCCATCGTCAGCTCGCCGATGGCGTACACCTCGACGGCGGTGGGCCGCGTGATCTCGAACCCTTTGCGCGCGGAGCTATTGCGGTCCGGGACGACGGTCGCGATCGCCGAAGCGGTGAATGCCGCACGGGCCGCGGTGATGTCCTCCTGCGAGGCGCCGCGACCGGCGCCCGTGATGGTCAGCGCGAACTGCTGGTACAGCGCGCTCTCGACGTACGGCCCGCCGTACTTGGCGCGCCGGCCAAGCCGGATGATGTCTTTCAGACTGAGGTTGAGATCGCCGTTGAACGAGATGGATGACGCGGCATAGGACGCGTAATGCGCTTCGTAGGTGCCGGCGGCCAAGTGGACCGTGCCTGCGAACCGCCGCAGGCCATTGGATTCGCGCCGGGTGTCCACGGCGCGGAGGTCCCACACGACCGCGCGCGTGCGCGCATCGAGGATCCAGGCCGCCGCCGGCCACGTCGTCTGCTCGTCGTCCTGCCAATGCTGGTCGTCGCGCGTGCGCAGCCGGTCAGGCCACGGCTCTGCCCCGACGGCGGAGATCTGGAGGTCCTGGGGAGCAGTGAGTACGAAGACGCTGACCCGGTGTTCCCGGGGCGTCAGGTTTTGAATGTCCACCAACTGTGCCTGCGCAAGAACGAGCAACAGCGCGAGATGCATGGCTGATATAACGGGCCGCCGCGAGCAGGGGTTTCTACCTAATCATGGCCGAATCGTCTTCATTCACCCCCTTTCGTGTGAACGCTCGCGGCCGCGCTCAGGTCAGGCGCCGGACCCCGACCCAGCGCCGCCACCACCACCGTCCCTTAGGATCCCCCGGCGCCAGTGAGCTGACCACGACGGCGCGATCCCACCCGGAGCTGTGCACGAAATTCCCGCCGCCGATGTACAACCCGACGTGCTGCACGGGGCCCCCCGGCACGCGGGAAAAGGTCAGCAGATCCCCCGGCTCGAGCGCGATGGGTTTGCGCGCGATCGCAACGCCCGCACGCGCCTGCTCATAGCTCACGCGCGGCAGCCAGATCCCCTGGGCCGCGAACGACCTCCAGATCAGGCCGGAGCAGTCGTATCCGCCGCCTGCATCGGCGCCCGTCGCTGCCCAGCGGTAAGGCGTCCCCACGGCGGCAAGCGCTTCGCGCGCCACCGCGACTCCCGGTGGCGGCGGCTCGACGGCCGCCGGCGTCCGGGCGCTGCCACGTGCGGCAACCAACACAACGGCCTGCGCTCCCGCGACGAGCAGTGCGAGACCTCGGATCATATGCGTCTGCATGGATAACCCCCGAAAGCAACGAAACCGTCTACACCCCGCGGGGTCCGGGGGCTCCATTCCCAACCGGCAGGCTCATCCGAAGGAGCTAATCCCCGTGATCTCCTGACCGAGAATCAGCGTGTGGACGTCGTGCGTCCCTTCGTACGTGTAGACCGATTCGAGATTCGCCAGATGGCGCATCGCCTGATACTCCGCCAGAATCCCGTTCGCCCCCAGGAGGCGTCGCGTTTCACGCGCGACTTCCGTCGCCATGTTCACGTTGTTGCGCTTGGCGAGGCTCACTTGCTGAGGCGTCGATTTGCCGCTGTCCTTCAAACGACCTAGCTGGACACAGAGCAGCTGCGCCTTGGTGATTTCTGTGAGCATGTCCGCGAGCCGCGCCTGCTGCAGCTGGAACCCGCCGATCGGCTTTCCGAACATGACGCGCTGCTTGGCATAGCTCACCGCTTCGTCGTAGCACGCCATCGCCGCGCCGACCGCGCCCCAGGCGATCCCGTAGCGCGCCGCGGTCAGACACATCAGGGGAGACTTGAGGCCGCCCGACTTCGGCAGGATGGCGTCCTTCGCCACGTGAACGTCCTGCAGCACCAGCTCGCTGGTATCGCTGGCACGCAGCGAGAGCTTGCCCTTCTGATCCTTGGCGGAGAATCCCTTGGTCTCGGTCGGGACGATGAAGCCGCGGATGGAGTCGGCATCCTCGATCTTGCCCGTTTTCGCCCAGATGATCGCGGCCTGCGCGGTGGAGCCGTTCGTGATCCACATCTTGGCGCCGTTCAGGACCCAGCCGTCTTTCGTTTCCTTGGCGACGGTGATCATGCCGGCCGGGTTTGAGCCGTAGTCCGGCTCCGTCAGGCCGAAGCAACCGATCACTTTGCCGCTCGCCATTTGCGGCAGCCATTTCTTCTTTTGCTCTTCGGAGCCAAACGTGTAGATCGGATACATCACGAGGGCGCCCTGCACGGACGCGAACGAGCGCACCCCCGAGTCGCCGCGCTCGAGCTCCTGCATGATGAGCCCGTAGGCGACGTTGTTCAGGCCGGCGCAGCCGTACTCCTCCGGCAGGTTCGCGCCGAACAGGCCGAGCTCCGCCATGCCGGGGATGAGCTGCTTGGGGAATTTGCCTGCGACATAGGCTTCGCCGATCACTGGCATCAGGTTTTCGTCGATCCAGTCGCGCACCGTGTCACGGATGGCGCGTTCTTCTTCGGCGAGGAGTCCGTCTACATCATAAAAATCAACGCCACGGAAGTTCGAAGCCATTAAGCCTCAAGATGTCAGAGAAGTTGCGCAGACGGCAAAGCTACTCTACTGCGTGGCCTGTGGCTCGAGGCTAGGGGTTTTTGGAGGCGTCCCTCGCGCAAAAGCCGCTGTGTCTGAAGGTTGGAACCGTTGCTTGCGGGAATCCCACCGAAAAAACGTCACTTGAACGGCTGCAGGATCGATGGTGACAAAGTTGAAGGACACGGGCCGTCCCCCGCGCGCCCGCGTCGACAGCGTGCCGGCGGTCGAGACCGCGACTCTGCCCTCGAGCATCTCGGCGCCTTCCTGATGGTCGTGGCCGCAGAGCACCACGTCGGTGCCCGCCTCGATGATACGGCGCTGCGCGCGACGCCAGCGCGCGAGCCCCATCCGCTGCGACATCTCGCCGCGGAGCAGGTTGTGATGGATCACGAGGACGCGCGGCAGGCCCGCCTCGGCCCTGGCAAACACCGCCTGCACCCGCTGCATCTCGCTTTTCGGCAGGTGTCCTTTCACGGCGATATCCCGGA
>WNGB01003788.1_pt1 | contig 23560 bp, 19 predicted proteins | sample 5400681 | NCBI WGS metagenome assembly WNGB01 (sample SAMN13153367, study PRJNA577476) | soil metagenome | isolation source: 115 cm soil or saprolite under grassland replicate 2 | place: USA:California | collected 2016-06-15
GCGACATTCTGGTCGTGCGCGATGCGACCGCGCTGACCGCCAGCGTCACCGGCGGCACCCTCCCCGAGCCGGAGAATGTTTACACGCTCGACGCGCCGCTCAACGACGCCACCCAGGCGCATGGATGGACGCAGGAGCTACGGCTCTCGGGCGGTACCGGGAAGGACCGTTTTCAGTGGGTGGTCGGCGGCTTCTACGGCGATTCGAGGCGAGCCTACCAGCAGACGCTTCCGGTCAGAGGGTTCTATGACTTGAGCTGTGCCCAGAAAGCCCAGGGGGTACTCTGTCTTCCCGACGTGGGTGTTCCCGCCGTGGGTGTGTACGCGCCGAAGGATTTTCTCTACTGGTCGGACATTCGCTACAAGCTCCGTCAGTTCGGGATCTTCGGCGAAGGGACCTTCGCCGTCACCGACAAGTTCAGCCTGACCGCGGGCCTGCGCTATTACCACTACAAGGAAGACAAGGCGCTGATCTTCGACGCCCTCTTCAGCCCCAACTACCCCGAGCCCACGCTCGCCTCGGGGGACGTCAAGGCCGACGGCGTGGCGCCGCGCTTCATCGCGAGCTACAAGGTGACCGACTCGACGACGATCAACGCCCAGGCATCCAAAGGCTTCCGGCTGGGCGGATTGAACGACCCGATCCTCAAACCGCTCTGCTCACCCGACGCCCTCATCACGTTCGGCGGGAGGGATACCTGGAAAGACGAGACGGTGTGGAACTACGAGATCGGATCGAAATCCCGGATTCTGGGTGGCCGCGGCTCGGTGAATGCCTCGGGGTTCTATGTGGACATCAAGGATCTCCAGGTCGTCGTCACCGCGGACGGCTGCTCTTCGCGCCTCGTCTTGAACGCGCCGAAGGCCCGCAGCGTCGGAGGCGAGCTCGAGTTCGCGCTGGCGCCGACCGACCGATTCGACTTTTCCCTCTCCGGCAGCTATACCGACTCGAAGTTCACGTCCACGTTGAGTGGCCCGGAGAGCGGGGTAGTTCAAACCGGCATCCGGGACGGAAACCGCCTGCCGAGCGTGCCGAAGTTCCAGATGGCAGCTTCCGCCACCTACCAGCAGGACGTCACGCAAGGATTCCGGGGCTACCTGACCGGCAATTACCAGCATATCGGGTCACGCTACACGCAGTCCGTAGACCAGGAGGCGGGGTTCGGCACCGTCCCCCTACAGCCTCCCGCCTCAACTCCCCTCTTAGACACATTGCCGAACACGATCGGCGGCCCGTTGACACAGAACACGTTTACATTCAATCCTCTGCTGCCGGCCTACGACATCGTGAACGGGAGGTTCGGCGTTCGGCACGGCAACTGGGACATTGCTTTCTACGTCAACAACATCACCGACGAGCGGGCCTTCCTAGCGCTCGACCGTGAGCGTGGATTGCTCGCCCGCCAGGGTTTCCTGACCAACCAGCCCCGGACGTTCGGTCTCACGACCCGATTCGATTTCTGATGCGCTGAGCACTTCCGTTTCAAGACGATGACATGAGCGGAGGGGCTCCTCGGGACGACAGGCGGCGCTAACCGGGCGCGTGGCGTTCGAGGAGGAGGACGGTCCAGTCGTCCTGCAAGGCGCCGGGGCTCGCGGCGCGGACAGATTCGAGGAGCCGGTCTGCCGGGTTGCCGGAACCGGCCGCGGCCGACGCGACGAGACGGGAGAGGGTCTCGTATCCCAGCGGTTCGCCCGCGGCGTCCGGCGCCTCCGGCAGACCGTCGGTGACGAAGAGCACGCGCTGGCCGGGTCCGACGGTCACGCGCAGCGACTCGTAGGCCACCTCGCGCCGGGCGCCCAGGGGGAGCCGGGGGCCGGGGACGGAAAGAGCCTCGACGGCCTCTGCCGCGGAAAGCCGGTAAGGATCCGGCAATCCCGCGTTGGCGATTTCGAGGCTTCCGTCCGCCGGATCGTAGCGCGCGAAACAGAGGGCGACGAAATCGCGGGCTGCCAGCTCCGCCGAGAGCTTGCGATTCAGGTGCGTCAGGGTTTCGGCGGCCGACCGGCCCGCCGCGACCAGAGGCACGACCGCCTTGACGGAGGCCATGATGAGTGAAGCGCCGATGCCTTTGCCCGAAACGTCCGCGATGACGAGCCCCACGGTCCCGTCGGCAAGATGGAAGACGTCGTAGAAATCCCCGGCGACGAAGCGGGCCGGCAGGTTGCGTGCCGAGACGCGGAAGCCGTCTCCCTCGATCGCGCCCGGCGGAAGGAGGCGCTGTTGAAGGGATCGCGCAAGTTCGAGCTCCTTCTCGGCGAACTCCGCCTCCTTCAAGCGCTCGACACTCTCGCGCAGACGCCTCTCGAGTACGCCGAAGAAGTAGAAGAAGAGGCCGCCGACGAGCGTCACCGAGCCCGCCACCGCGAAGGCCGTGCGGATATCCGTGGAGGAGAAGACGAAGTGGGTCAGTCCCAGGCTCTGCGTAAGGAAGACGGCAAGTCCCCAGCCGATGACGCCGGCGAAGAAGAAGACGATGGCCGCCGTGAGCGGACGCGGCAGGATGTTACGCCGATGAATCGGTTCGGCGACGAGCATGAGGAGAACGCGGCAGCAGACGTAGATCGACAGGCCCGTCAGGGCGCCGTAGGCGCCGAGGCGCCAGCCGAAAGGCTGGGGCCGATTCAGGAAGATCAGGAAGGCGACGCCGAGACCTATGAGCGTCGAGACGGCGGCCTCGCGAAGACTCTCGATGGGACGAAAGCGCTCCAGCGGGCGAGCCTGGGCCTGAGACGTCATGCCATATCCTACGGCCCGCATGCGCAGCGAGTTGCCGGCCGCCGATCGGAAAGCGCTCATTCTTCCCGAGACCGTCCCGATCCCGGCGGGGCGGCTGGATCTCCGAGAAGCGGACGGCTCGGTGAAATCCGTCGAGATCGCGCCCTTCCGGCTCGGCCGCACGGCTGTGACAAACCGCGAGTACGAGCCGTTCCTCGCGTCGGGTGGCGCGGCCGCGCCGTCCTGGTGGGACGATCCGGGGTTCCGCGCTCCGCTGCAGCCGGTCGTCGGCGTGACATGGGACGACGCGGTGGAATTCTGCGCATGGCTCTCAGATGCCGCGGGAGGGCGCTGGCGCCTGCCCACAGAATCGGAATGGGAGTTTGCGGCGAGCGGAGGGCTTGCCCGGCCGCGCACCGCATGGGGGGACACGATCCCTCCCGGCGAGATCCCCGAGGGTCCGATCGCCGGCCCCTGGGAGGCCGGCCGCGGGACGCCCAACGGCTACGGGCTCTTCGACGCCGGGACGATCGTTCACGAGTGGTGCCTGAACTGGCACGAGCCCGACCCCTCCGTTTCCGCATCCCCGCGCGGCTCGCCTGCCCGCCGCGCGAGCCGCGGCGGGTCCTGGCGCCACAGGATCCGCTGGTCCTCGCCGTCGGCGCGGACCAGCCTGCCTCCCGGCTACCGCTACTCCGACTACGGCTTCCGTGTTCTCCGCGAGCCGGATCGCTGACGGGAAGAGCGGGTGCGCGCGGGCCCGATGATCCGGCGCGCGGCCTCCTCGCGGGATGCGAGCGCCCGCAGGGGTGACAGCTCCTCGGAAGTCTCCTGCACGTTCTGAAGGCCGTTGAAGAAGCGGTCGAGCACGTCGCCGTGCTGTGTCGGGACGAGAAAGATGTGCGTGTGAGGGATCCTCCGCCCGCGCGCCATCAACCAGACGAACTCCGAATCGAAGGCGCGGGAGAGCCGCCTCGCGACGCGGTGCGCAAGGGCGAAGAGATCCCCGGCCTCCTTCTCGGTCAGGTCGTACCAGAGCGGGACGTGCCTCTTCGAGAGGATGAGAGTGTGCCCGTGAGAGTAGGGAAAGATGTCCAGGATCGCGAGGGCCCGGTCATTCTCGCCGACCCTGTGAGCCTGCGCGCGGCCCGCCACGATCTCGCAAAATACGCACGCGGGAGTGCCGGCAGTCACAAATCACCCATTACAAATCACAGATCTTCAACTCGCGACTCACAATTCGCAATTCGCGATTATCTCAACTGATGCACTTGACTCATGCCGGACCCGGCCGCCGGCGGCACGATTCGAGATATGAAGACTTCCGACAGGCAACTGCGGGTGCTCCTTCCGGCCAAACCGGAAGACGATCTGAAAGACGTTTCGCGTGTCCTCCGGGCATTGCTTCCCGCCCCGCGCACAGACGTGCGAAGGCTCTATGTCCACCGGCCCGTCCGCGCGGATTTCTACATTCCGCAGACGTATCCGCGGTTCAACGAGATCGCCCAGCTCGAGCTCGACGCCGAGAGCGCCACGCGTGTCGAGACAGAGCGGGAGATGAAGACCCTTGCGACCGGCGGCTTCCAGGTCAGCGCGGACGTGATCCGCGGCGCGCCGGCCGAGGAGATCCTGCGGGAAGCGAGCTCCTGGAGCGCCGATCTCGTCTGCGTACGCACGCGCAGTCTGGCGGCGGCGGACCAGCGCATCGGCGGCATGGCGTCGGCCCTCCTCTACAACGGCAGCTGTCCCGTCCTGACGCACCACCACGTGCCCGAGGGCTATCGCCTGCGGCGCATCCTGATCCCCACCGACTTTTCGGAGGGCTCACGGCAGGGCGCGGAGTGGGCGCTCGCGCTGGCCGCCCTGACGGCAGCCGAGCCAATCCTGCTCCACGTGATCGCGAGGCGGGCCAACCGGCACGGGATCGACCAGGATGAGCTGCTCCAGATCGCGACGGGCGAAGTCGAGAAGGCGCGGCTCGATCCGATCCATCCGGGTCTCGTGACCGAGGCGCGCGTGATCGCAGCGGACACGCCGGCAGGGGGAATTCTGGCCTTCGCCGGGGAACGTGAATGCGATCTGATCGTCCTGTCCGCGATGGGAGTCTCGGCGGTCCGAGCCATCCTGCTCGGCTCCAACACCCGCAAGGTCGTCCGCGCGAGCGCTTGCCCCGTCCTCGTGATTCCCTCCTCCAACCGCGTTGCGGCCGAAGACTTCCTGCGAAAGGCGCGGGGGGTGCCGCGGCGCGCGGCGGCGGAAGAGAAGGAAACCGCGAAGCGTTTTCGCCACATCCTCGTGGCGACGGATTTCTCGGCGGCTTCGGCGCCAGCCATCGACAGAGCCATTTTCCTCGCCAAAGAAAGCGGCGCCTCGCTGACAATCACCCACGCCTACCAGCCGCCCAGCCTCATCCTCGACGGCTACGTTCCTCCTCCGACCTACGAGAAGTGGGACCACAGCCTCGAGGAGGAAGCCAGGAAGAAGCTGGAACACCTCGTCGAAGACGCGAGGAGGATCGGCGTTGACGCCATTCCGCTTCTCCTGACAGGCACGCCTTATGAGGCCATCACCGATGCCGCGGAAGACCTCGACTGCGACCTCGTCATCATGGGCACCCACGGCCGCACCGGCGTCTCCCGCTTCTTCCTCGGCAGCGTCGCCTCGCGCGTTGTCTCCACGGCGCCCTGTCCGGTCATGACGATCCACGGAAGCTCGGTCCTTGGTCCTAGTCACTAGTTCCCTGGTCGTGCGGACCAAGGACCAAGGACCAGGGACCAAGGACTAATTCCGCCGCGCATCGTCTCCCCGTTACTGCATCAGGCGCCGGAAGCTCTTGACGTCCTTCGACGTCTCGAAGAGAAGCTCTCCCGTGACGACGGAGACGACCGAGTAGCGCGGGGCAGGCCCGGGCTTCTCGTTCCAGGCGTCGATGGTGAGACCCAGGCGTTGGCTGTCCTTCGAGAATCCGGCGAGCGAGGCCACAACGTGGCCGAGCGAGCGGTCGCGCAGCGGCCGGCCGCTCGTCAGGAAGGCGATCTCGCGCGCGGGCTCGTCCTTCTCGAGCGACGTCGCCACGGGAACGAGGAGCGAGGGGCCGGCAACCTCCACCCACGCCACCGACCTGCCGTCGGGCGAGACGCGAAGCGACCCCGGAACCGGCAGGATCGGGACTGCGGCCTTCCTGACTCCGGCGTCGCGCGTCGCCCCGACGCGGGTTTCGACCACAAGCTGCAGAGCGCCGAGCTTCCCCTCGATCCGCACGATTCTTTCTTTCGGGCCCGCGACCACCTTGATTTCCTGGGGGAACGCGGGCGCTCCATTGCCCCGCATTGCGCGCAGCACTCCGGCTCGGGCCGAGAGGCGCACGCCATCGGAGGAGTCGGCCAGGAGTTTCTGGACTCGCCCTCCCGCAGCCCCCACGCGGTCCTCGAGCTTGCCGAGTTCGTCCTGCTTGCCCAGGGCCAGCAGGTAACGCCCGAGCGCCAGCGACGCGGCGCCGGCCCGTTCGGCGGCCGAGCGGAGGGCCAACGGGTCTTCCGCCGTCTCGGTGAGCTGCAGCCAGGCGCCCGCCTCCTGCGCGAGCAACGGGAGCGCAGTCGAGCGCTCCGGGTAACGGGCGCGCAGGATCCCCGCCGTCGCGCGCTCGCGCAGAGCCGCGCGCTCCGGGCTCGAGTCCTTTGCCAGCATCTCGAGCGCCCGCTCGAACGCCGCGCCGTCGTAGGAGGAGCGCGCGCCGGCGACGCCGCTCTTTTCGACGATGCGAATCTCCTTCGAAAGGGTTCCACCTGCGGCGGCGAGTCCTTCGGACGTCTCGCCGAGCAGCACCTCCACTTCGGGGTCCGGAGTCTTTCCTTCGCGCAGCCGTTGCGACGCGCGCTCCAGCAGCCCGGCGGCGAGACGACGGTTGCCTTCGTTCCGTCCGAAGGCGCGGCCGACGGCGATCATGTCCCTGGTCGAGGCGGCGTCGGGTCCAAAAACGACCGCGACCTCGCGCGCGATCCACCCGGCGGGCAGACCCGGCGCCTCGACTTTCAGGAACTGCTCGCGCGTTTCCAGGAGCGAAAGCCTCGTCCCCTGAGTCAGCCTGCCGACGGCGCGCGCGCCGGCCGCCGGCCTTTCGCGCAGGAGCGCCTCTCGCGGCGTCGCGAAGACGTCGGAGCCGGGCGGTTCGCCGACGGCCGCGACGGCGAAAGAGCATGCGATCGCGATGCCGGCCGAGAGGAATAGAGCGATCACGAAACGGGGGAGAAACATCCGGGCGAACTCCTTCATGGCTTCCTCCTTCAGGAATGCGTTGAGCTGCATCAATGGGTCCTGGTCTGGGTCTTCCGCTGAGCCTGGACGGTCGGCGGCGGGTCGGGCGGGTCGGCCACGGCCGGCAGCCCGTTGACGACGCGCTTGACGATCTCGCCGGTGAAGGCCTCTCCTCCGATGGACGGCGTCAGGATGACCTGCACGCGCTCGGAGAGGCGGTCGGCGAACGTCTTCGGGATGAGCAGCGGGTTGGCGGAGACGAGCCTGGCCTGCCGCTCCAGGCCCTCGAACTCGGCGAGCGCCGTTGCGCGGAGGGCATAGGCCTCGGCGTCCGCCATCGTCTTGCGCCGCTCGGCATCGGCCTGGGCCTGGATTCGTGACGCCTCCGCCGCGGCCTGCGCCCTCTGGACGACGGACTGGCGATCGGCCTCGGCCTCGAGCTTCTTCTGCTGGATCTGCTTTTCCTTGAGCGCGAGGACGTGTTTCATCGCGTCCGCTTCGGCCCTCGCGGCGATGACCCGCTGCGCGGCCGCGGCCTCCGCCTCCTGTACCTGCCGCGCCTTCTGCGCCTCGGCGGTCAGGCGCGTCTCCTCGACCTCCTTTGCCTTCTTCTTGAGAGTCACGTCGAGGCGTTCGGTAGACTGCATCTCGTCCATCAGCGCCAGTCGCCCCTTCTCGAACTCCGGCGGCAGGATGAGGTCTCCGATGAGAACCTCCTTCAACAGGACGCCGCTGTCGGCCAGGCGCTGCCGCGCTTGCGCCGCGGCCACGGAGGCCAGCTCCTCCCGCTTCTCGGAGATTAGCTTGCCGACCTCGTATCGAGGAGCGGCCGTGCGGAACGCCGCGAACAGGACCGGCGCCACGAGCTCCGTGGCGGGGCTCGCGGGGAGCGCCGCCCACCGTGACAGGAGCTGCCGCCTGTCGATCGCCCAGCGCGCCTGCACGGCCACGCGCGCGATGACACCTTCCTTGGTCGCGATCTCGAACCGTCCCTGCTCGGAGGTCAGGAGCTGGTCGGACACCCGGACGCGATGGATCTCGTAGAGGGCCGATGGTCGAAAGTGCGCGCCGGGCTCGAGCGCTTCGAGCGACCCCGTGAAGCGGTTGATACAAACGCCGACGTATCCCGGCTCGACGCTCCGGAGACTCTTTTGCGCTCCCCTCCACAAGAGGAGCGCGGCGAGCGCCGCGAAGAGGAGGATCAGGACGCGCCGGAGGGGGCGCCACGGGATCTTCCCGCCGGGGCGCGGGAACCGGCCGAGAACGCCGCCGAGAAACCGCGGAGGCTCGGGCCCTCCCGGCTCCTCGGGCCCGCGCGAGTCATCCAGGTTGAGTGTTCCCATCTCGAGCCTCCTTATTCTTCCGGACTATCCGGACGCAGGCGGAGACTTCAAATCGCGTGCCCGGAAAGGAAGGGGAGTTTCGAGAGCTGATACTCCAAAATGGAGATCACGGACTCAAATCGAATATTAGTGGCCTTGCGCGACGCCCGGGGACGCCGTATCCTCGGCGGGACATGAGCGGGAGGCGGGGCGGGCCGGCCGGCGCCAGGGCGGAGGCGGCCGCGCGCCTGCGGCATGATCTCGCCAGGTACATCCGCCTGTCGGCGCCCGCGCTGAGGGAACCCCGCGTGGAGGCGCTCCGCGATCGCCTGCGGTCCGACGTCCTCTCAACGCGCTCCGGCCCGCTCGGGACGCTTTCGGCGGCGGAGGTGTTCGACGCCTGGTTGCGGGAGCACGGCAAGCTTTTTTCCGCTTCGGCCCGTCTTGCGGGACGGCTGGCTTGCGTGGCGGACGCGGTCGGCGAAGTTCGGAACCTCTCGGCGAGGATCGGTTCGCTCGGGCGGCCGGAGCTCGAGCGTCTCGACGAGCTGACCCGAGAAGTGGCGGCGCAGTGCCGGTTGCTCGAGACGGAGGCGCTCGCCGCGGAAGAGGGCAGACCGTGAAGCCGGTTCGTCGGGGCACGCCCAACCGGATCCTCGTCATCGACGACCAGCCGCGGACGGCCGAGGTCCTGGCGCGCCTGGCTCCGGACTTCGATCTCTGCGAGGTTCGCGCGGAAGGCGAGCCGCGGCGCCACGCCCGCTGCTGGAGCGAAGCGGAGCCGTTTCTGGAGGGCCGCCGGGGGCCGGAGGCGGTCGTCCTCGACCTGCGCTTCGAGCTACCCGACGAGGAGCTCCTTCCGGATCTTCGACCTCTCGGCGAAGGAGCGGCGGCTAAGCGCTTGCGGCGGGAGCGCCGCGACCGGCAGGGACTCTTCATCCTCGAGCGGCTGCGCCGCCGCAGTCCGGACCTGGCCGTTGTCCTGACGACCGCCTACGAGGACATCCCCTTCGAAGAGGAGGCCCTCGCCCTGAAGGCCGACGCCTTCACGTACGCGGCAGGAGAAGAGGAGGCGTCGGGCGGGGGGCTCGCGCGACTGCTGCGGCGCGTCCTGGCTGAGCGCAACGCCCCGCAGACGACGGGCCGCTTCTTCTGGGGAGTGAGCGCGGCGATGCGGGAGCTGCGCCGCAAGGTCTCGGCTCTCGCTCCGACGCCGATGCCGCTGCTCGTGACCGGGCCGACGGGCACCGGCAAGAGTCTCCTCGTTCGCGACGTGATCCATCCACTCTCGGGGCGATCCGGCTCTTTCGTGCCGTTCGACTGCGCGACGGTGCCGGAGGGGCTGCTCCAGGCGGCCCTCTTCGGCGCCCTGCGCGGCGCGTTCACCGGCGCCATCGCCGACCGTCCCGGCGTTTTCGAGGCGGCGGCGGAGGGGACGCTGTTCTTAGACGAGGTTGAGAACTTGACGCCCGACGCGCAGAAGACCCTCCTGACGGCGTTGAACGACGGGAAGATCCGGCGCCTTGGGAGCACGACCGAGGTGCGGCACACCGCGCGCGTCGTGGCGGCTTCCAACGCGGACCTCTCCCGGCGGGTCGCCGACGGAGGCTTTCGCTCCGACCTTCTCATGCGTTTGAACCCGTCGCTGGCCCTGGAAGTCCCGCGCCTGGCCGACCGGCGGGAGGATCTGCCGGAACTCGCTCGCGCCACGGCCGCCTCCTTCTTCGAGGACCCGCGCCACCGCCGCGCCATCGCCTCTCTCTCGCGCGCCGCCGGGGCGGCGGAGCCGCCGGGGCCGTCAGCCTGCGCGCTCGCGCTCGGCGAGGAGGACGCCCGCCGCCTGGAGGCGCCGGTCGTCTTCGTACTGCCGCGCAAGGCGTGGACGGCCATGGAGCGCCACCCGTGGCCGGGCAACGTCCGCCAGTTCGAGATGGCCGTGGCCGATTCACTGGCGGCAGCCGTGTACGCCGGCAACGGGGCGGCGCTCGACCGCTCCGGGCGCGCCCGGGTCGCCCTCGACGCGCGTCTCCTCTTCGACCTGCTGGCCGGCGCCCGCGCCTCCGAGCTTTCACCCGGGAAGCTGGCGATCGAGCGGCCGAAGGCGCCGACCGTTGCCCGCTTTCGCAGGGAGCTCGAGCGGGCAGCCCTCCGAGCTCTCTTCCGAGAAGCCGGAGGCGATTTCGAACGGATGGCGGAGATCATGACTGGATCGCGCCGGGAGGTCCGCGCGGTGCGCCTGCGCTTCAACAAGGTCGGGCTCTCCGCTCGCGGCGAGCGGTGATCGCCGCGGCGGTTTTGGGGGTATGGCTCGCGGCGGCGCAGGAGGAGGCGCCCGTCGCGGGCGACTGTTCCGCCGATCCGGCGGCGCTCACCGCCGAAGCGCAGGGCCGGCTCGCGGCTTTCGGCCCGACGCCTCCCGCCGACGCAATCGTGCTCGCCCGCGAGCTCGTGCGTCGCGCCCGCCGCCTGGCTCCGTCTTCGGATCTCGCCCTACGCGCCGCCGACCTGGCTTTTGCCGCCGGCGACGCGGAAGAAGGGGGAGACCTGCTCGCCGCGGCGGCCGACACCGGGCCCGCCGGGCTCTCGCCTGCGGAGCTTCTCCTGCTCGCCCGGCGCGCGGAGGAGAGGCGCCGCTGGCGCGAAGCCATCGCGCGTTACGAGGAGCTCTCGCGCGCTCTTGCCGCGCGGGGAGAAGGGGCCGCGTGGATCGCGCCGCGCCTCGCCGAGCTCGTGGTCGAGACGCAGGCCGAAGCGATTGCGGCCCCCTCCTCGGGTCCTTCCCTGGAAGCGAGGCTCGCCCTCGCGGAAGCCAAGCGGTCGCTCGCGGCCGGCCGCCTGCGCGAGGCGCGGGAGAAGATCCGCCGCACGCTCGACCAGTCTCCCGCCTACGTCGAAGCCCTCCTCGCACTCGGCGCGGTCGAGACGCGCGCCGGACGCGCGGACGCCGCCATTCGCGCCTACAGGAGCGCCCTGGCCGCCGACCCGGGCCGCTTCGAGGCGCTGACGGCGCTCGCGAACCTGCTGTGGGAGGAGCCGGACCGCCGCGCGAAGGAAGAGTCGCTCGCGCTCATCGACCGCGCCGCCGCGCTGCGGCCGGATGTCCGGTCTCTCCTGCGCGTCTGTGCGGCGCGGTGGGCCGAATTCGGAGAAGCGCCCAAGGCTCTCGAGCGCCTCGCTCGCTACCGCGAGCGCGCGAGCGCGAAGGAACGCGAGGAGACCGACGCCCTGCGGCAGACCCTGGAGCGCCGCGTCCGTGGTGCTGCCGAAGAGGCCACGCCGGTGCCCGGCCCGACGCCCGAGGAGCCCGCCTCGGCCGCGGTCGAGCGCTGGAGGAAGGCGCAGGTCTATTTCGAGCGCGGCGACGCCGGCTCGCTCGCCGCCGCGGAGGCGCTTCTGGCCGAGGTGGAGCTTCTCGATCCTTCCTTCGCCCGCGCGCCGGAGCTCGCCGCCGCGGTCCACCAGAAGCGGGGCGAGCGGAATTTGGCCGAGGCGGCGCTGCGCCGCGCGATCCGCGCGGAACCCTCCCGCCCCTCGACACTCGAGAGCCTCGCCCGGCTCATTGAGGAGGATAGAAATCGCGCGCGCGAGGCCGAGGAGGCCTGGCGGAGGGCGGCGGACGCCGGTTCGACGGAGGCGCTCTTTCGGCTCGCGCTCTCGGCCGAACTCGCGGGCCGCCGCGCCGAAGCGCTTGGCCTCTACCGGCGTTATCGCGCCGAGGCGCCCGCCGGATTGCGAGCCGGTGACGCGGCGAGGAGCGTCGAGCGGCTCCAATCGCAGGGCCGCCGCGCGCTCGGCCTCGCCGCGGCGGGTTTGCTCCTCGCGCTCGCCGCCGTGGGCGCCGCGATCTGGCGCCGCCGCTCAGGCTCGACCTTCGCCGAGTGGCTCACGCGCGACCCCTCGAAGGCGCGCCGGGCCCGCCCGGTCGTCGGCCGGCTCCGGCACGAGGCCTTGAAGCACGGCCGGATGCTCCTGTCCGACGCCGCGGCGCGCCTTTCCGAAGGAGACGCCGAGGCCCGCCGCGCCGCGGCGCAGCTGCTCGTCGCCCGCCTCTACGGCGAGCCGGGCTCCAGAGGCCTGCTGGCCGAGGCGGAGGCGGCTCTGGCGGAGCTTCGTTCGATCGCACGGGAGGGAGGCGTCCGTCTGAACCTGCGTTACCGCGATCCCGTGTTCTTCTGGATCCTGCACGGTATGAAGATCCTGCGGGGCGCCGAGCGGGACCTGCGCCGGATCGCGACGTCGCCTGCGTCGGATCGGGTCGCCGCGCGCGCCGCGAGGCTGCTTGTCAGAGCTGCGCGCTCTCTCGCCTTCGCCTCCGGTACCCAGATGGAGCGCGCGCTCGACCGCGCATCGGCGCTGCCTGTTCGGTTGGATGCCCTGCGCGCGCTGCTTGCTCGCGTCGCCGGAGAGGCACGTCTTGAGGCGCCTTCGCTCGAGCCGCTCGGCGCCTTGGCCGCGAACAATGGGCCGGGCATCGTCCGGATCTCGCCACTCGATTGGGAGACCATCTGGAGAAACCTCTTCTCCAACGCGCTGTCGGGAGGCGAGCGCAGCTCCCGCGCCGCGCGTCTCGGCCTCGCCGCCGAGATGCGACGCGACCCCGTCACGGGCGAGGCGCGCCTGCGGCTCATCCTCTTCGACGATAGACCCGGCACGTTGACCGCCGAAGAGATCCACGGCCGCGGGGCCGAACGCGGATGGGGTGTCGTCGCCGAGCTAATGCGCCGAAACGACGGCTCCGTCGCCGTGACGCCGCCGCCCGGTCCCGGCTTCACCAAGGGTGTCGCGATCGAGCTGCCCGCAATCGAGGGACCCGCGTGACCCGCCGGAGGATTCTCGTCGTCGAGGACGGGAACGAGTACGTCGAGGTCTTTCGCCGCCTGGTGCCCTGGCCCGGCGGGATCGAGCTCCTGCACGCTCAGGACGCCGCCGCGGCGTGGCGCGTCATTGCCGAGGCGCCGGTCGAGGCGGTCTTCCTCGACGTCGTCTTCGACCGCACGCCCCCCGAGAAGCTGACCGGCGACCTCGACCAGCTGCTCGAGCGCTTCTGCGGCGACCGCTCCCGCGCCTTCGAGCACCTCGCCCGCAATCAGGGCTTCTACATCGCGGACGCGCTGGCTCCTCTGCTTCCCGCGGGAGTCCGGGTTGTTCTCGCCTGCGACTTCTCCTCCGAGCCCGCCCGACTCGCCGCGCTCCGCGAGAAGCTCCCCACCCTGAACGGCGTCGCCGACGGCACGACGGCGAAAGAGGTCCTCGCGAAGTTGCTCGGCTGAGCGCCGAGCTCGCGACTGCGGGACTGCGGCTGCCTGGCGCTTGGAGGAACGCGGCTCAGCGGGCGCCTCCTTTGTCGAGGAAGACGAGGTAGTCCGTCGAAAGGGGAGTCCTGCCGAGCTGGCGCAGCATCGTCGCGACCTGGCCCCGGTGATAGGTCGAGTGATTCACGACGTGCACGAGCATCTCGTGGAGCGGGTACGCCCACGTCTCTCCCTTGACGTTGACGTAGCTCACGACCTCCGACATCCGGGATTCCGTGAGGCCCTCCACGAACGCCCGCTGCCCGTCTTCGACCGCGTTCCACTTCTCCTCGAGAGCTTCGAGAGTCGGGACTTCCTGCGCGGAGGGAAGCCCGCGCGGGGAGTGTCCCCGCCATCGCTCGAGCCAGATCCACTCCGCCGCGTAGGTGTGCGCCAGCGTCTCGCGAACCGATGGAAAGCTGCCCCCGAGCTGCCGGCTGAACTCCTCGGCCTTCAGAGCCGACACGGGCTCGAGTATTCGCGCGTTGGCCCATCGGTTGTACGCAAAGAGCTTCGAGGTTTCCTGCGGCGTTCGCGGCATTTCTCCTCCCTTCCGCGGCTCGCAATCATGCACCAGGCAGCGGAAGGCCGTTTCTCGGGGGCGCGCGGCGGGCCGGTCCGCAAGATAATCCTCCCTGTGACGAGCAGTTCGGGGGAGCGCGGATCCCGGTCCGGTCCGGGGACCGGCTGGTTCACGGGGCGCCGCGTCCGGTCGGCCTTCTCCCTGTGGCGCTCCTCGGTCCGCGGGACGGACCTCCTCGTCGCGGGCGTCTTCGTCGCGCTGTCGCTCGGCCTGGGCGCCTATCTCCTCGCGCGGGCACAGGCCGCCGCTCACCTGGCCTTCACGCAACGGGCGCAGCGCCTGCAGGCGGCCGTTACCCAGGGCCTGTTGCTGCCGCAGGAGGACTTGACCGCGCTCTCGAGCTTTCTCCAGGCCTCGGGTCTGACGACCCGCCGCCAGTTTCACCTGTTGACCGAACCGATGCTTGCTCGCCACAGCCTGGTCTACGCTTTCGAGTGGCTCCCCCTGGTCCGAGAATCGGAACGCTCCCTCTTCGAGGCGGAGGCGCGCGACGCGGGCCTGCCGGAATACCGCTTCTGGGAAGCCGGTCCCGATGGGAAGCCGCGAGAGGCGGCGCCCCGTCCCTTTCACGTCCCGATTCACTACATGGAGCCGCCCAACGCCCTCGCCCTCGGCTTCGACATCGCCGCCGAGCCGGTCCGCTGGTCCACCGCCGAAACGGCACGCGATTCGGGCCAGATCGCGGCATCGCGGCCCTTCGGATTGATCGAGGACGCGGGCAAGCCGGACGCCCTGCCGGTCGTCGCCATGTACGCGCCCGTGTACAGGGAGGGCGATCCCGCGTCGGAAGCGGGGCGCCGTGCCTCGCTCTCGGGCTTCGCAATGGCGATCTTTCGCGTCGCGCCGCTCGTGGCCCGCGCCGCGTCCGCGGTGGATGCCTCCGGCCTTGGCCTGACACTCACGGACCCTGATGCACGAGAGGCGCCTGTGCTGGCGCAGCGCCCCGGGTCAGCGGCGGTGCTGCCGCGACGAACCGAATTTGCTCTCGATTTTCCGGTGCAATTCGCCGATCGCCGCTGGAATCTCGCGGTCTTCGCGCTTCCCGGCGCCTTTCTTCCCTCCCGCCGCGGAGCGATCGGGATCGCCTCGGCCGGCGTGATTGCCGTGTTGCTCGGCCTCGTCACGCTGACCTCCCTGCGGACGATCCTGCGGCTGCGCCGGCAAGTGGAGAAGGTGGGGCCGTACCGCTTGATCGCGCGCCTCGGGCAGGGCGCGATGGGCGTCGTCTGGGAGGCGCGCCACGCCTTGCTGCGGCGGCCGACGGCAGTCAAACTCCTCGCGCCTGGCATCCAAGGGGAGCGCTCGCTCGCGCGGTTCGAGCGGGAGGTCCAGTTGACGGCTGGCCTGACGCACCCGAGCACGATCGCGATCTACGACTATGGCCGCACCGCCGAGGGCGTCTTCTACTACGCGATGGAGCTCTTGAACGGCATCAACCTGCTGCAGCTCGTCAACCTGGAGGGTCCGCTCCCACCCGCGCGCGTCGTACACCTGCTGCGGCAGGCGTGCGGCGCGCTCGCGGAGGCCCACGCCGCGGGCCTCATCCATCGCGACATCAAACCGGCCAACTTGATGATCTGCGTCTACGGGGGGATCCCCGACTTCCTGAAGGTCCTCGACTTCGGACTCGTCAAGGACGTCGGCGCCGTGGAGCGTCTGCCGCAGGCGGCGGACGCCGGAGGCGCTGGCGACGCGGCGCTCTCGCAGGACGGATCTCTGCTCGGGACTCCTCTCTACATGGCGCCGGAGGGCATGAGCACGCCTTCGGAGGTGGACGCGCGCGCGGACCTCTTCGCGCTCGGGGCGGTCGGATACTTTCTCCTGGCCGGCAAGTCCCCCTTTCCGGGCCGGACAGCCATCGAGGTCTTCCGGATGGAGCGGCAGGGACCGCCGGCTCCTCTCTCTCTCGCCGCTCCGGGCGCGGTGCCCCGCTTACTCGACGAGACAATCTGCCGCTGCCTCGCCTTTCGCCGCGAGGACCGGCCGGGTTCGGTCCAGGAGCTCGACGCCATGCTCGAGGCGTGCGCCGTCGCCCCGGTGTGGAACGTCGAGCAGGCCCGGTCCTGGTGGCGGGACCGGGGCCCGGCGGCGCTTGCGGCAGCGCGCGCGCAGCGCCAGGAGCAGGGAGAGATCCTGGCTCTGGCGTCCGACGACAGCGCCAGGAGCTGACCGACCTTGAGGTTCCATTGGTTGCAGCCTGCCATATCCGTCCGGCATCGGAACCGCGGCGCTCGCTTCGCGAGGGAAAGATGGAAATAGAATGGGAGCAGGCAGCAGCAAAAGCGAGGTCCGAAATGTTGACCCTGGATGCCGCCTTCGACCGCCTGGGCTCAGCTCTCCGGCAGAAGGGATACGCCTTCCTGAAGGAGGAGAGGCCATCCGATTCCTCGGGAGACCGGATCGCAGTCTACAAGTCCCCGAACATGTCCGTGCGTGTCTACTGGCACGGCCGTGCGAGGCTTCTGGCCCTCCAGGTGGATGCCGACGAAGAGTGGGTCGAGTTCGCCAGGCGCGGCTTCGGCCCCAAGGGCCTCGAGGACACCGCCGTCGAGGCTCTCGTTCGCTCCGTCGGCAACGAGGTCGCCGAGACCTCTACCGACTCGGATTGAGCCGGGCCGAAAGCTTATTTCGCGCGCGATATCTTCAGCGCCGCTTTGATCGCCGCGTCAACTCCGGACTGCTTGCGGATCTCCCGGATCTTGACCCGAGCATCCTCCGAGAGGCTGCGGACAGCGGCCATGTAGCGACCCTGCGCCTGGCGAGCGACCCGCTGGGCGCGTGTGATCGCCTTGCGGGCGCGGGGTGCGGCGCGGCGGATGGCTTTACGGCCGGCCGAAGCGAGCCTGCGAGCGACGGGCCGTGAGACGCTCTCGATCTCCGCGAGCCTCGCTCTCAGTTTCTTGATCAACTTCTCGCGGTTCTTCAGGGCTCGGGCGACGTCGCCGGCGGCGATCCTCCCCTCCTCGATGAGCATCTGCAGCGCCAGGCCGGCGTGCTGTGCGGACAGTCGCAGGGCTTTCCTCGTCTTTCGTCTCACTCGCTCCTCCTCCATTCCGGCATTCTAGCCCGCATTGCGCATCAATCGACCCGCCGAGCTTCCGGCAGGCCGATCGCTTCGAGAAACTGCGCGGCGACGAGAGGAGCGTCGTAGCGTTCCACGCGACGGCCCCCGGCTTCCGACAGACGCTGCCGCTCCGTCGGATCGAGCAGCAGGCGTTGGAGCGCAGCGGCGAGCGCGGACTCATCTCCGGGCGGCACCAGAATCCCGCACTCGCCGTCGGCGAGGACCTCGGGCACCGCCGCGGCGCGGGCCGCGACGATCGGGAGTCCGGCCGCCATGGCTTCGAGAAACACGATTCCGAATCCCTCCTGCCTCGAGGGCAGGCAAAAGATGCCTGCCCGGCGGTACTCCGCGGCGAGACGGGTGAAGGACACGTGGCCCAGGAACTCGACGCGTTGGGCGAGACCGAGCCTCCCGGCCAGGATTCGGAGACGGTCGAGTTGAGGGCCGGTGCCGGCCACGCGCAGCGCCACCTCGCTGTCGAGCCGCGTCATGGCCCCGAGGAGCGTGGCCACATCCTTGCGCGGATAGAGATGCGCCACGCAGAGGATCGAAGGCTCTTCGCGCGGGAGCGCTTGCGCCGACGCGAGCGCCCGTCTCCAGCGATCGAGATCGATGGACTCCGGCACAACGCGGACGCGGCCCGGAGGGACGGCGTAGCGCGCGATGACCCGGCCTGCGGAATAGGCGCTCGTCGCGAGGACGAGGTCGGCGCGCCGGACGTGGAGATTCTCGAAGAAGGCCTCGACTCTTAGCCGCGCTCGAGCCGCGCCCCGCTCGAACTGCGCCTCGTCTGCGACGACTCCCTTCAGGGACGCCACGTTGAGGGCGCCGTCCGAACGGGTGAAGAGGCCGTCCAGATCGAAGCCGATCACCGCGTCCGGCCGGAAGCGCCGCGCCGCATTCCGGGCGCCGAGATTGAAGAGGAACCGACGGGTCACGGAAACGGGGCGGCCCGGGGCAGGGGTGAGGAGCTCGACCTCATGGCCGCCGATCTCGAGCGCGTGCCGGAGTCCCGAGATTCCGACGAACGTGCCGCTGCCGCCGCGCACGTCCGCCGGCGTGCCGGTGACGAAGAGCAGGCGCGCCACGGCAGTGGTATACACCGGCTGCCGTGACGGTCGAAGACCTCCGGGCCTACTACAGCAAGATCCTTCCCTTCTACGAGAAGGAGTCCGCGGCGAACGCACATCTGGCCTTCTGGCGAGGTCTCGCCCGGAGCTGGCGGCCCGGCCGAATTCTGGAGATCGGCAGCGGACTGGGACGGATCACCGGCGCACTCTCGCGTCACGCTCCAACGGTTGGAATCGACATCTCCCTCGAGGTTCTCGCGCGCGCTCGGCTCCGGCGCGCCGCCGGAACGCGCGCCCGCTTCGTCGCGGCTGACATGCGCGACGCCGTCTTCGGATGCCGATTTGACTTGATCATCGCACCAAGCGATCCGTTCTCCCATTGGACGGCCATCCGGGAGCGGCGTCAGGCACTCCGGCAGGTCGCGGATCAGCTTTCCTCCGACGGACGCTTCGTGCTGGAAGGCCTTTACCGGCGCGGCCGGCGGATCGAGATCCCCGAGCGCCGGGTCCGCTACCCCGGCGGCGTTCTGAGCATCGGCGAGACGTGGACTCGGACCGGCCGCGATCTCTGGCAGGCCCGGTATCGCTACCGCGATCGCGCCGCGCGTGGGACAGAGCGAACGATCCAGGCGGGATTCGTGGCGCGCGCCTGGAATCCCGCGGAGATCCGTTCGTTCTTCAACTCCTGCGGCCTGACGATCGAGACGCTCTGGGGTGACTTCGACCAGCGGCCATTCCGAGCGGACGCGGAGAGACTAATCACCGTCGGGCGCCGGCGGGCGCGCTTCCTGCATCGCAAAGGGTCGGGATGGACATCGGTGGAATAAGGTCTTGGCTCGACGGCCAGGCTTGGCTCGACTCCGTGGCCGACCGTCTGCAGCCTGCCGTCAAGAGCCTCTTCGACGCGCTCGGACCCGCCCGGCCAGGAGTCAAGAACTTCCTGCATGGGACCTGGCTCGGGCATCCTCTTCATCCGGTCCTGACCGACATCCCTCTGGGCGCCTGGACCGCGACGTTGCTGCTCGATGCCCTGAGGGACGGGCGCGGCCACTCCGGGATCTCGCGCGCCGCAGACGCGAGCCTGGCTCTCGGCCTGGCCGGAGCGCTGGGCTCGGCGATCACGGGATTGACCGACTGGAGCCAGACCGACGCCCGGCCGCGGCGAGTCGGTGTGGCCCACGCCGCATTGAACGCCGGCGCGACACTGTTCTTTGCCGCTTCGCTCCTCGCCCGCAATCGCGGACGCCGCGCCTCCGGGCGGGGGCTCGCGGTCATGGGCTATACAGCCGCGCTTGCCGCGGCGTTCCTGGGGGGCGACCTCGTCTATCACGAGCAGATCGGCGTGGATCACAGCTCAGGACGCGAGCTGCCGGAAAAGTTCGCGGCCGTTCTGGCCGAGTCGGACCTTCCCGATGGAAAGCCGAAACGCGTTCTCTACAAAGAGACCCCGCTTCTTCTGGTCAAGCGCGGCGATGAGATTGACTGCCTCGCCGAGACCTGCGCGCATCTGGGCGGGCCGCTCTCCGAGGGAAAGCTCCGGGACGGCAGCGTTATCTGCCCCTGGCACGGCTCGCGGTTCGACCTCGAAACGGGAAGGGTCCTCGACGGACCTTCAGCGTTCTCGCAGCCCTGCCTTCAGACGCGCGTCCGAAAGGGTCAGATCGAAGTGCGCCTCGTCCGAGGGTAGACGTTCCCGCTTTCCCTGACATCCCGAGCCCTTCGCCCCTTTCTCTGTCATCCCTTCGCTTCTTTCTCTGTCATCCTGAGCGCAGCGAAGGATCTGCTCTTCTGGTCAAGTTGATTAGCCGATTCGACCGGAGCAGTTCGTCGCTTCCTCCTCAGAACGACAAGAAAGGCGTCTTCGGCCCAGAACGGGGCCCGCGCGTATCAGCGGGGAATCGGCGTCGGGTTGGGCAACGGCGTGATGGAGGATCCCGGCGTCGTCTCGGCGGCGGGGGGAATTGCGGGCGCCGTGGCGCGGGCCCGGGGAGTTGGCGCGCGGGATTTGTTTCCGGAGGCCCTGTCGCCCGGTGTCCGGACTGGCGCGGCGCCCGCCGGATGATTCTTCATCCAGGCCTGGCAGGCGGCCTCGGTCTTGAAGCCCAGGGCGCTGTAGGTCTGCCATCCGCCCCTGGCGCAGTCCGAGGCTTTCGTCGGACGATTCGAGGCTGGAGTCTCTGCCGGGGCTCCTCCCGCCGCGGGAGAGATCGAGTAAGCCGGCATGCCGACCGGCGTGGTGGGAGGAATCTTGTAGAGGCCCGGATCCGGTGTCGTCGAGGTCGCGGGCGCCGGTGTCGTCTGCGCACGGACGAGGGCTGGCAATGAGGCCATCGCGGCAAGCGCGAGGACCGTTCGAAGGTGAGCGTGTCTCATGGTTCCTCCTCGCGGCGCGTGCCGCTCCCTCTGACCTTGCAAGGCCGATACCGTTCCTTACACGAGAGCGTCGCCGGGCTTGGAAACCTCGGCCCGGGACACCGTCGTCTCGGGGAAGCCGGATGACAGGAAGAGATTCACGGCGGCGAGGCCGAGAAGCACGGCGAAGACCGGAAGCAGGGATCTCTCGATCGCGTGACGGAAGAGATCGGGCGCGACCGCCATGTGCTCCGCTGCTGCGGCGTGCGGGCCGGCGAGCAACCGGCTGGCCGCCTCCATCCCGCTCCCCAGCCGCGCCGCGACACCCGCGGCGAAGACTCCTCCCAGAGCGCCGACGCCGATCGATCCGCCGACGGTGCGGAAGAAGGGGACGAGGCTCGTGGCGACGCCGCGGTGGCGCTCGGGCGCGACGTGCTGGATCGCGAGCACCTGGGAGATCGAGGAGGGACCGAGTCCAGCGCCCACGACCGCGCACGCCGCGCTCGCCCACGCCACGCTTGCATTGGCGAGTGCGGCCGCCACGAGACCCGCGAGCCCGAGGAGGACCAGCACCGCCCCGAAGCGCGCGGTGCGGCGGAAACCGAACCGCAGAATGAGCCGGCCCGCGGCGGCGGCGGAGGTCGCCCAGAAGAAGATGAGCGGCGTCACGACGGCTCCCGCGGCACCGGCGGTCCCTCCGCGCGCCCCCTGCACGAAGAGGGGTACGTAGGTGTCCACGCCGTAGATCGTCGTGCCGAGGAGGATGCCGGCGAGATAGGGCGACGAGGTCTGCCAGTGGCGGAAGAGATCCGGAGGCACGAGCGGATGTTCGCGCCGCGTCTGGAGCCGCGCGAAGATCGCGAGCGAGAGCGCTCCGGCGGCCAGAAGCGCGATCCGAACGATCGCTGTCGCTCCTCCCGAGCCGGGCGCGCGCAAGACGGCGACCAGAACGAGCGAGACTCCGATGGCGAGGGTGGAGGCTCCGGCAAGGTCCACCGGATCAGGCAGGGACGCCCGCGACTCGATCATGCGGGTCGCCACGAGGAAGAACGCGATCGCGCCGAGCGGGATATTGATGGAGAAGATGGACCTCCAGCCGAAATGGACGGTGAAGAACGCGCCGAGGAGCGGCCCGACGAGCGCTGCGAATCCCCAGACGCTGGAGAAGAGCCCCTGGATGCGCGCCCTTTCCTCGAGCGAATAGAGGTCGGCGATGACGGTCAGCGCGATGGGGATCAGCCCCGCGGCGCCCAATCCCTGAATCGCCCGCGCGGCGATCAACTGAGGCATGGACCGGGCGAAGGCGCAGGTCACGGCGCCTGTCAGGAAAACGGCGATCGCGACGAGGATCAGCCGGCGGCGCCCGTGGATGTCCGCGAGACGCCCATAGACCGGCATGGCGACCGTCGAGGTCAGGAGATAGACCGAGAAGACCCACGCGTAGAGTGGAAGGCCGCCCAGATCTCCGATGATTGTCGGCATGGCGGTCGAGACCACCGTGGACTCGAAGGAGGCGAGCGCCGTCACCAGCACGAGCGCGACCGTGACAGCGCGGCGCCGTCTTGGATCGAAGCGCGGAGGGGGCGGCGCCGACATGAACGGGAAAGCCTACAGCACGTCGCCCTCGCCGACCCGACGCCGACCGCTCCGCTCGCGCCTGCTTCGGTTACACAGTGCGCGACACGAATCGGGAGTATTGATTCGGAATCTCTCCGCCCCGGGCACGGCTCGGTTGAATCTTCGCGACACGCGCACAGTACTCACATTTGACCGTTCCATCCGGCGCGACCTCGCTCCTGTTGGACCGGCCGCAGTTGCGGCAATTCCACTCGCGGTTGACGTAAAGCATGGGATACCCGCTTTCTCGCCGAAGGCCGGCGACGGGCGCGTCTTCTGGAGAAGTTGGGCCGTCGGGGGGATCGGAGGCCTTCACTCTATCACGCGCCGGCATGCCGCGTTGCTGGCGATTCCGGCCCGCGGCTATCCATCGCCCGCGGCGCCGCGGAGTGGGACGCCGTCAGGGAGTCATTTCTACCTGGTCCTTGAGGAGCGGCCCCGCGCGATCGTCTTTTCAATGTCGGCGACCTCTCTGGGGGCGCCGCAGGAGAGGCACTCCATTCCCTGCGGCGTGACGAGGACGGTATCCTCGATGCGCACGCCGATGTTCCACCACTTCGGGTCCGCGACCGATCGCTCCGGAATATAGATGCCGGGCTCGACGGTCAACGCCATGCCGGGCTCCAACTTCGCCTCGGCCTTACCGTAGCGGTCGAGGCGCTCGACGCCGGGCGGGATTCCGTAGCTGCCGGCGTCGTGGACGTTCAATCCGATCCAGTGGCTCGAGCCGTGCGGGTAGAACTTCTGGTAGGCGCGGGTCCGGATGATCTCTTCGCGATCCCCCGAGAGGATGCGGAGCGCGAGCAGGCCGTCCACGACGACGCGGACCGTCGCGTTGTGGACTTCCTTGAAGACCGCACCCGGGCGGACCGCGGCGAAGCCCGCCTTCTGAGCCGCCAGGACGATCTCGTAGATCTTTCTCTGCTCGGCGGAGAATCGGCCGGAAGCGGGGTAGCTTCTCGTCACATCCGCGGCGTACATTGAATACTCGCAACCCGTGTCGTTGACGATGATCTCGCCGTCCTCGAGCCTCTTGTCGTCGCGCTCGTAGTGCAGGATGACGGAGTTCCTGCCGGAACCCACGATGGGCGGATAAGCCGTGCGGGCGGCTCCGCCCGAGAGGCAGACGCCGACCATCGCGGCCTTCAGATCCCATTCGTGGCGGCCGGGGGCTGTCTGCGCCATGGCCGCTCTGTGCGCCTCGGCCGAGATGCGACTCGCCTCCCGGAGCAGGTCCTGCTCGGTCCTATCTTTGACCAGCCGCATCGCCGCGAGGATCGGCGAGGCCT
>WNGB01006575.1_pt1 | contig 23558 bp, 26 predicted proteins | sample 5400681 | NCBI WGS metagenome assembly WNGB01 (sample SAMN13153367, study PRJNA577476) | soil metagenome | isolation source: 115 cm soil or saprolite under grassland replicate 2 | place: USA:California | collected 2016-06-15
CGAGCTCGGACGCGATGTCGGCGTTGCTCGCTCCTGCCGCCGCGGCCAGGATGATCCGGGCCCGAAGGGCCAGCGCCTGGGCGGTGGTCGGTCGCTTCGACCATTCGGTGAGGCGTTCGCGCTCGGGCGGCGCCAGCCTCAGGGGCGCGAGGGGTCGGCCTCGGGGCATGTTCCCTCCCTTGTACTCGGCTTCAGGAGGGCGTGTGCCCCAGTGTCTATTATGCCATGGACTTCGGACTCAGGATACTAGCTCACCTGTTGAAGAATCACGCCGATGTAATTTCGGGGCTCGAGGCGAGCGCGGTTCAAGCGACCGCCGCCATCCTTTGCCGACGTCGCCGCAGTAGCTCGGCTCCCTCTCAGTAGCCGCCCGCGTAATCCAGATAGCCGTAGTACCGACTACCGATCGGGGTGGCCGGATCGCCATTGAACCCGTAAGAGGCAGGCTGAGCCGCGGCGTCACTCCGAAGCTTGGCCATGATCTGGCTCGGGGTAAGTCCGGAGCAAGGGCCTGATCCGACGCAGAGCGCGGCGGTCCCGGTGACGTGGGGAGTGGCCATGCTGGTGCCCGAGATGGTGTTGTATCCCCCACCCTTCCAGGTCGAGAGGATGCACACTCCGGGGCCAGCGATCGTGTGGCTCACGTCGCCGCTCCCTACCGTGGTGAAGTTGCTGAAGTCGGCAGCCGTGTCGTCGACGTCGGAGCGGCACGTGGCCGCGGCGCCCCCGCCGGGCTGTCCGTTGAAGTCAGCCATGGCCGTAACCGTGAGGACCTGGTTGTAGGCGGCCGGTACGAACCCCTTGAAGTCCGAGGCGCTGTTCCCCGCCGCCACGACGTAGGTGACGCCGGCTGCCACCGATGTGCATATCGCCTGGTGCAACGCGTCCGAGTTGCAGGCTCCATCTGAGCCGCTGCCCCCAAGGCTCATATTGGCCACCTTGATCCCCTTGCTGGCGGCGTTCTGGGTCACCCAGTCGACGCCGCAGATCACCGAAGACCAGCTCCCAGACCCGGCGTTGTTCAAGACGCGGACCGAGTAGATTGGGGCGCCGGGGGCCACCCCGACGACGCCGTCGCTGTTGTCCCTGGCCGCCACCGATCCAGCGACGTGGGTGCCGTGGCCGTTCCCATCGTTGTAGCTGCGGCCGGTAGAGCAGTTTTTCCCACCCACGACGTTCAGGTCGCTGTGCGGGCCCGAACCAGTATCGATGATCGCCACGGCCACGTTCACCGAGCCGGTGCCGTCACCGGACCTGGAGCTGCTGACATCGCCTTGGATCCGGTCGACGCCGGTCGGGAGGCTCTGCCCCACGGCGTGGACCGCCCGATCCCGCGAAACGAACGCGACCCGGGGATCCCGCTCGAGCTGAGCCAGGCGGTCGGTGGGAACCGCCGCCGAATACCCCTTCAGAGCGAAGCGGTAGACGAACCGGAGCTCTGCCCCATAGGCGACGGCCTGCTGGCGAGCCACCGAGGCTGGGTCGGAGACCGAATCCTTGAGGACCACGATGTAGCGGCCCAGTGCCGGGCGCGTCGCACGAGCAGGCGCACCGGCCAGCAGGACGGACATGACCAAAAGGAAAGACAGAGACAAGCGGGCCCTCATTGGTTCCTCCCATTCGAATGAGCTATCGAAGGATACTTGACAGGGCGGCGCGGTCCATCCGTCGAAGGGACTAGTTGGACCTTCCCTGGGCGCTCCGCCAGTCGCCACCCTCTGATCTCTTCGCGCGGTCGTTCCCGCCGGCCTACAGGCTGGGGACCCTGACCCCGACCTCGTCCAGGTATCGCAGCAGGTCCGCGGGGTCCTCGTACACGCGGTAGGCGCCCGCTCGCTCGAGCTCCTCGAGGCCGTAGCCGCCGGACAGGACGCCCACTCCCAGGCTCCGGGCCCGGCGAGCGGCCAGGAGATCCCAGACGCTGTCCCCCACGACCACGACCCCCTCCGGGCTCGCGTCCGACGAGCGTCCCGTCGAGGGCGAACACGAACGCCTGCCCCCGACACCTTCCTTCCGAGGTCCGATGGCCTTGCCTTGCCCAGGGTCCAGCATCGCAGAAGGGTGCCCGCCGTCTCGAGATCGTCGTCCCCACCCCAGGCCTGGGGTCGTGGCGAAGCGGGTCCCCTCATTCACCTCCGGATCGTCGAGGAAGTGGTGCCTGATCTTCGGAGCAGCCGCTCGCCCCTGTCGGTCTCGCGCATCTCGGTCATCTTCCGTAGCCAGCGGTTGACGGTGTGGCCCACTAGGATGAATTTGACTCGGCCGAGTTACGCTCGGCCGCCTGGCCTTGAGAGCAAGAACGGTCGGGGCGGACTCAACGATCTTAGAGAAGACGGGACGGATGGAGCGCTACTTCACGAGCGGGTGGCCGTACACTCCCGTGCCCCGCGGAGCCCATCGGATCTCAGCCGAAGAGCGAGCCCGACGCGAAGCGGCCCTGGCTCAGGCCCCGTTGTTCGCGAATCTGCCGAAACGACACCTCCGCTCGATCATCAAGCTGACCGGCGTATCCGCGTACGAGGAAGGTGCGGTCGTGGTGCGGGAGGGCGATCCGGGGTCCTCGTTCCACGTACTCCTGGATGGCCGGGCCAAGGTCGTGCGCCGCGGACGGACGGTGGCCCGTCTCTCACCCGGAGACTTCTTCGGCGAGATCGGCTTGCTCGACCCAGGACCCCGAACCGCTACCGTGATCGCGGAGTCGTCGCTGCGATGTCTGACCCTGGCAGGCGGGGACTTCATGGACATCCTGGCCAGCCAGCCCGTATTGGCCACCAGGGTCATGCGCGAGATCGCGGCACGACTACGCCAACGCGAGCCTCCGCTTGTCGGGTGACCAGCGAGCGAGACCGCACGGAATGCTGCTAGACGCGAGGGGGTATCTGCTGCACGGCCCAGCCGTTGCCGTCCGGATCGCTGAAGAAAACGAACGAGCCCCAGTCGAAATCCTGGACCTCACTGACTTCGATCCCGCGCTCGACGAGCTCGGCACGTGCGGCGTGGATATCCGAGACCACCAGCTGTAACCCCTGGACCGAGCCCGGCTTCATGTCGCCAAGCCCAGACCCCAGGGCGATCGAGCAGGCCGACCCCGGAGGCGTCAGCTGGACGAACCGGATCTCATCGCTGACCCTGTGGTCATGGTCCGCATTGAAGCCGGCCTTCTCGGTGTAGAAGGCCTTCGCGCGGTCCACATCCGAGACCGGGACCTGCACCAGTTCGAGGCGCCAGTCCATGACGAGCGGGAGTCTATCAACCGGGGTCATGTTCGGGTGATCGTCGCCAGCCAAGCGAATACGCCCTCGGGGCTGAACGTGACGTCCATCTTGGCCGCATCGATCGAATCCACCTTCCAGCCATCGCTGAAGCTGGCCCTGATCTCGTCCCGGGTCACCCTCCTGGGGCCAAAATCACCCGGTTGGCGGTCGCTGAAGCACAGCATGTAGTAGCGGCCGCTGGACGGAATCACCGCCCGGAGGCTATCGACGAAAAGCGCACGGTCCTCGTCCTCGAAGACGTGAAAGAGCCCGCTGTCGATCACGGTGTCGAATTCCTCGCCGAGCTCGGGAAGCTGGAGGGCGTTCCAGACCCGGAATCGGGCGATCAGGCCGCGATCCTGGGCCTTGCTTTCCGCTATGGCGATCGCCGCCGGAGCCGCGTCGATACCGGTGGCCTCCAAGCCGAGTCCGGATGCCATCAGCGCGTGCTCACCGGTCCCGCAGCCCACATCCAGCACTCTGCCCCGGAAGGCACCCGCCCGAGCCAGCTCGAGGAAAGCCGGTTGGGGACGTCCGATATCCCATGGCGGAGTGCCCGCATACAGGGCGTCGAAGTCCTCCGGTCGTCTCGGTCGCACCGGAAGGGGAAGCCCGTCAGATCGTTCAGTCTCACCCATGTCCGAGTACTACCACGACCTCGACCCAGTCATCGTGGTGCCATCGGTGGCAAGGTCGACGGGGCCGGCGGTTGACTCGAATGTGAGCCCTGGCAAGACCACCCCGGTCAGGTGGTCGCAGGCACCGATGGTCACACCGCGAATGCCGTCGCGGCTGGTGATCTGAGCTAGGGCAGTGACGTCTGGAGTGACGGCGCGCACAGCGGCCTCATCGGGGAGAACCGCGAGCACGTCGCGCAGGGATCCTGTGCCGAAGGCGGCTTCGGACTCGACGCCGAGAGCCGAACGGCTCGGCACCGGCCTCTAGACTCGACCGAGCTGGCTCTTGTTCTCACCACCGCGACACTTCGCCCGCCTTACCCGCTGCCGTGTCTCCCGTCTGCGGGCGGCCAGGAGATCAGCGGCTTCCTGATTTCCCAGTGGTGGCCGAACGGGTCCTCGACCCTTCCCAGGCGCCAGCCATGCGCACGTGACCTGTTGATCCTCAGGAGCCCTCCCCTGGTATGAGGCTAGGATGTCTCCCTTCTACTCCAAGTGCATCACCGGACAGGCCAGAGTGCGGGTGACGCCGTCGAGGAGTTGGATTCTGGCCACCACCCGTTTGGCAAGTTCGTCGAGGTTAGCTGCCTGCGCCCGGGCGATGACGTCGTAGGGACCGGAGACGTCCTCCGCACTGATTATCCCTTTGATCGTGGCGACCTCCTTCGATACCTCTTGACCGGCCGGGCCGGGCTTGGCCTGAATCAGCACATACGCCTCGACCATGCCGCCTCCGTGGTTGCGTTAGGCCGAACCGTACGCCTTTCAAGAGAAGGACGCGATCGCGCCTACGACATAGTCTTGAAGTTCGACAAAAGGGAGGAGGCCATGGCAACGGTCCGAGAAATCATGTCCGTTGATCTCATCACGGTTTCTCCCTCGGTCACAGTGATGCGGGCAGCCTCCGCCATGCTGGCCGGGAAGGCCGGGTCCGTTCTGGTGGTCGACGGTCCGGATCTGATCGGGATCTTCACCGAGCGTGACGTCATGCGGGCTCTCGTGCACCACTCGGACGCCGGCCGCACCTCTCCCGTCACGGGCTGGATGACTCGGGACCCCCTCACGGTATCGCCGGAAGCCCGGGCGGAGGAGGCGCTCGACCTCATGCTCACTTGTGGCTTCCGCCATCTCCCGGTCAAGGAGGATGATCGCCTGGTGGGGATCGTTTCGATGCGTGACCTCTCACGAATCCTGGCGGGTCCCTAACCGGGCGGCCCACCTCCCGTGGCTACGGTGTGCCTGCTGTGAGTTCCGTTCGGACGCAGCGCCCTTGAGGACGGCCTGGACCAGATCGAGGGCGAAGGGCTGAGCATCGCTTGTGAGCGGGCGGGTGAGGCCCCACCCCTGCTCCTCTTACACGTGCGCTTCAATACCGAGGTCCGCAGGTTCATTCGGTCGGTGGAGATCTGATCTGACGCGGCCCAGCCGGACCCTAGCTCCGCCACCACTTGCGTAACTCACCGACCGGGCGAAACCCCAGACGCTTGTACAGGCTCTCTCCCTCAGGGCTCGGCGCCAGGACCGACGGGAGACCCGAGTCGGCGAGGACCGCCGCGCGGGTCATCGCCTGCCGTAGCCGCGCCGGCGCGCGGACGCAATCGTCGTGTCCCCGAATACGCCGATCGCCCCGTCTGCCTCATAGCTCATCGCGGCCGCGACCGGACGGCCGGAGACCCGGCCGATCCAGTTCCTCATACGAGGATCGTCAAGGATCGACGCAGGATGGAGGCTGCTTCCGGCGGTGCGTCCGGCCGCCGGCTGATCGCCGTGAAGTACCACAGCTGCGGCGGCTGATCGAGCAAGCGCCAAGCGTCTTCATCCGTCTCGGTCCTCAGGCCGAATGCGCGAAGCCACGAATCGTGCCAACCGACGCACGCGTCAACAGCCAGGGCCGCTTCGTCTGCCACCCGGAAAGCCTAGGCGACAGCGTCCCCTGACGCGGAAGAACAGTATCGAGCGGTTGATGGCCGAGATCGACGCTCTCCTAGGGTGAGGCGCCGAACCGGCGACCAGATAGCCGCTGTCCAGATGGTGAATGCCGAGCTTTTAGCCGATCGGCCTGACGTTGGCGGCCTGCGGACACTTCTCGCCCTGGGCTGATCAGCCACTCGGGAGCAGCGGCTCCAGCCAGTCTGGTATGACACGCCCTTCCACTCTCACGAATGGGGGCTCCAAGTCCGTGAGCCGGGCCAGCTCCGACGCCGCGGCGTCCGCCGGGAAGGCACCAGCTCGGCCCTCGGCCTCGATCATCATCGGTAAGAGCCCGACGTCACCGGGCGTGCAGAGGCCAGTTATCTCCTGTCGGGACAGAGCGAACCCGACCGCCGCGTCGATCGCCCACTGCTCGTCCAGCGGCTCGTACCAGGTCGTGTAGCGCGGCCGCTCGTCGACGCGCCACAGGTTGCGGGCGACAGCCTTGATCACCATGAGGCCGGCGTCCTGAGCCTGGATCTCCGCTATGAGCGCTTCGAAGTCCCTGGCGTAATCCGCGTCCAGCCAGAGGCGATAGTTGAACGGAGTGAGGACCGTGTCGAAAGGGAACCTCCGCAGGGCCTCCAGGTGCGTCGCCGGTGCGCTCATCCCGTGGCCGGTGATGCCGATCGCCCCGACGAGGCCATCGTCCTTTGCCCGGAGGGCCCCCTCGAGCGCGCCGCCGGTGCCGGTCGCCCGGTCGAGGTCCTGGAGATCACCGACCGCGTGAAGCTGGATGAGGTCCACCCGGTCGACCCGGAGCCGCTCGAGCGACCGCTGGATGCCGTCGTGGGCACCGATCTCACGCCTGATCTGCGGCATCCACGCCCCAAGGAGTAACTCGGAGTCGCCGTAGCCCGCGGCCGTGTCGAAGTGGTTGATGCCCGCCTCGAGCGCAAGCTCGATCGATCGGTCGGCCATCTCCTGCGACACGTTGGCCAGCGCCGCCCCGCCGTAGATCAGGACGCTGCTCATGTGGCCGGTGCGCCCGAGCCTCCGTTGCTCCATCGCCGTTTTCCTGCGCTACCCTCGGGGATCCCCTGCCCCTATGCTGTCTCGTTCCCCGGTCGTCCTTTGATGCTACTGCGGACCGAGTTTGGCCAGCTGACCTGATTATCAGATCCTCTGGTATCAACCGGTGGCTCTTCTCCTTCTTGGGAACCATTCGAGGAGCCCCGGTGGTGGCCCAGCTCAGTGGATCAGGCAGGGGCGATCGCCGCCTTCACCTAGGTCCTGCGCTCTCGGGCAGCGACCTTTCCTCGCTCGTGCGCCGACAGCGCGTTCTTTCGCAGACGGACTGCTCTCGGCGTGACCTCGACGCTTTCGTCCTCGCGGACGAACTCGAGCGCCTGCTCGAGGGAGAGCTGCCGCGGTGGAACCAGCCGCACCAGTTCCTCGGCCGTCTCCCTCCGAACGTTGGTCAACTTCCGCTCCTTCGTCGGGTTGACGTCCAGATCCTGAGACCGCGCGTTCTCGCCGATGATCATGCCTTCGTAGACCTCGGCGCCCGGACCAATGAACAGCGCCCCGCGCTCTTGCAGGTTCAGCAACGCGTAGGAGGTGGCCACACCTCCCCGGTCGGCCACCAGCGAGCCGGTCGGACGGGTGCTGATCTCGCCGTGCCAGGGTTCGTATCCCTCGAACACGTGATGGAGCTGCCCGGTCCCTCGGGTCTCGGTGAGGAACTCGGTGCGGAACCCGATCAGGCTCCTGGCCGGCACGACGTATTCCATCCGGACCCATCCTTTCCCGTGGTTCACCACCTCCGCCAGTCGCCCCTTTCGGAGGGCGAACAGCTGGGTCACCACGCCCAGATACTCCTCCGGGAGGTCGACCGCCACCCGCTCGACCGGCTCGTGGATCTGCCCGTCGATGACCCTGGTGATGACCTGAGGTTTCCCTACGGTGAGCTCGAAGCCCTCGCGTCGCATTATTTCCACGAGTACGGCCAGCTGGAGCTCACCCCGTCCCTGGACCTCCCATCGGTCGGGTAGCTCGGCGTCCCGAACCCGGATGGCGACGTTGCCCACCACCTCCGCGTCCAACCTGTTCTTGACGAGGCGTGCGGTCAGCTTCATGCCGTCACGGCCCGCGAGCGGTGAGGTGTTGATCCCGATCGTCATGGCCAGAGAGGGTTCGTCGATGCTCATCACCGGCAGCGGCCTGGGGTCATCCGGGTCGGCAAGGGTCTCCCCGATGGTCACCTCAGCCAGGCCGGCGATAGCGATGATCTCGCCGGGGCCGGCCTCTTCGGCAGGCACGCGGTCGAGGGCTTCGCTCACGAACATCTCGGAAACCCGGACCCGTTCGATGGAGCCGTCCGCGCGACACCAGGCGACGGTCTGACCACGGCGGATCGTTCCGTGCCGGATACGACATAGAGCGAGGCGACCGATGTACGGTGAGGCATCGAGGTTCGTCACCAGTGCCTGCAGCGGGTGCGCCGGGTCGTAGCGGGGGGGCGGGATCCGCTCGAGGATCGCCTCGAACAGCGGCTTGAGGTCCACGCCCTGGTCGTCGGCCTGCTCGGATGCGCGCCCCTCTCTCGCGTCGCAGTAGAGGATGGGGAATTCGATCTGGGTCTCGTCGGCGTCGAGGTCGAGCATCAGTTCGTAAACCTCGTCGATGACCTCAACCGTCCGGGCATCGGACCGATCGACCTTGTTGACGACGAGGATGAGGGGGAGCTTCGCCCGGAGCGCCTTGCGCAAGACGAACCGGGTCTGCGGGAGCGGGCCTTCGCTCGCGTCGACCAGGAGGAGCACGCCATCGACCATGGTCAGGGCGCGCTCGACCTCTCCGCCGAAGTCGGCATGCCCGGGCGTGTCGACGATGTTGATCTTCACCTCGCCGTAGCGGACCGCGGTGTTCTTGGCCAGGATCGTGATGCCCTTCTCCCTCTCCAGGTCCATGGAGTCCAGCACCCGCTCGGCCACGTCCTGATTCGGTCGGAACGCGCCTGACTGCCACAGCATCGCGTCCACGAGCGTTGTCTTCCCATGGTCGACATGAGCCACGATGGCGACGTTCCGGAGGTCTGTTCGATCACGCATATCGGGATCGGGTGACGCGCGCCTAGTCTTGCGGCAGGGCGGCGTCGTCCGGCCGTGCTCCCGCATCGATCGGCTGATCATCCTCCGCCTGATCGCCATCGGCGGGAGGCGGTGGATCTTGGCGTGCGCTCTTGCGAGCCGCGCGCTTCTCCTCTTTGATCTGGCGCCGCCTGGTCTTCACCGCATCTCGTTGTCTCTTCCCGGGAGTATCAGGCATGGAACCATGCTACCCGCCAGAGTGTTAGGCTGTGCTTCGAGCAGGCACAGAGTCCTGCGGTTCGCGAAGAGCGATTGACGGTGGCAACGCTCGCCCTGTGTCTCTCACTCCAACGAATCGAGTTGACACATGGGGAGGGTCCATTGCCACGTTGTCCTCACTGCGCATCCGATCGGATCGTCATCGTTGTGAGCTCACGGCCTCGCGCGTTTTGCTCGGCGTGCGGCTGCAGGTGGATCCAAGAGGGCAGCGTGCAAAGGGCCCTGCGACGCCCACAGATCTCCACGAGCCCGGCATGGCCGGCAGTGGCGGGGTATTGAGAGCGCGCGGGGGTCGCTCGAAGTCGACCCCAACCGAGCGCGGAAGATCTCACCCGGTGCGCATTAATGAGGTGAAGCGCACGTGCGCCTCGGCTTCATGTTCGACGGTACTGTCCATCTACAACTCCTCGGACTACTGCTGGGTACACGAGCCCCCGATGCCATTCTCGGGCTCGCTCGCCCGTCCCTAACAGGACGCCTCTCCATCCACCATGAGGCGTATGCTGCCCGGGCCATGTTGGGGGAGCAGGAGGCCACGGTCCTCGAGGTCAAGCCGTTTCTTCTCCACGGCGTCACCTACTACGACGTGGCCGTGGCGTACCGGGATCGGTCCGTGGACCGCACCCGGCTGGGTCCGGAGGGAGTTCCCGAGAACCTCCACGCGGGTGAGGTAGTGGTGGCAACGAAGGCCGCGAACATGATCGTGTCCCTGCGGCGGCCCGAAGCTGGCGGTTCGACCGGCAAGGGCTAGGGGCCCGGAGCGCACCCAACGTCAAGGACGGCAAGATCGCCGAGGTCTGGCTACAGTTCTCCGACCACGAACCGACGCGAGCCGCCATGCTTTTGGACCTCGCCAACGCCGAATCTCTGGCGGTATCCGACCGGCCAGGGTGGCGGGTGTGCGCCTCTCGACGCCGAGCGAGCACCTGGACCGCCTGGAGGAGCGGGGCCTGGTGCGTTCCGCCCGCCTGGGTCGGGGTCGCTTCTTCTCCCTGGCCGGATCTCATGTCGCAACTGCCCTCGAGTCGCTGTCGGTCATCGCCCGAGGAAATCCCAGGGTCCTGCCCATCTGGGTCATGTGCTCCCCTTGGCGTTCCTGCGGTTGCCAGCCGATTGGCACCGTGCGAGGGTGGATCAATCAAGGGTCTTCCGGGGGCCTTCCGTCGGGAGGAGGCACCATGGCCCGGATGTGCGACGTGTTGCGGGATCAGGCCGGCCTTGGATCGATCCAGCGAATCCGCCCGGCCCACCCGCCTGAAGATCGAGTACCTCTGCGAGATCCACTTGGCTGAGCGACGCGGAGGAGCTGGTGGGCTCCGGCACGAGCTTCAGCGGCCTCGGTATGGGGGATAGCCACCGACCGACCAGCCCCACCGGGGATGGAGGAACGCGATGGCAGATCTAGAAGAGCGCGACGGGCTGATAGTGGTCCGGGAACCACAGCAACAGGAACCCCGCGAGAGCGTGGATCATCCGGCAAAGCTTCTGCGGATCGCTGCCATGACCCGTCAGCTGCTCGAGGAAGTGCGCCACGCATCCCTGGACGAACGCGGCCGGGAGCGGCTGCGAGAGATCTATGAGTCCTCTCTGCAGCAGCTACGGGGAACCGTCTCCGAGGAGCTCCAACGGGAGCTGGACTCGCTGGCTCGCCCGCTCGAAGGCGTGCCGAGCGAGTCGGAGATCCGCGTGGCCCAGGCCCAGCTGGTCGGCTGGCTGGAAGGCCTGTTCCACGGCATCCAGGCAGCCATGTGGGCCCAGCACATGCAGGCCCAAGCGCAGTTCGAGGCCATGCGTCGCCGGGCCCTGCCGCAAGGGATACCGCAGCTACAGGCCGCCAAGAGCAAGGCTGCCGAAGCGGAGCCAAAGGAGGGCGGGTACATCTAGTCAAGGGGGTGGCTGTACCCCAGCCCCGAGGACGTCGCCCCTCCGTGCAGTACATCTCCTCGCCCTACGGCTCTCGCTCCGACCGGGGGCCGCCGGGGCCGGAACGCCTGAAACACTCAGCCCTCGATCGCGCCGTCACTGTCACCAGGGCCGGGCCACGGTGAGTCCACCACGAACGGACTGCCTTGGGCCACCTCGGGATCACGTTCATTCGGCAGGGGAACCTCGATCCACTGCCACCCTTCGGGATCGACGGGTCCGTCGCTGTTGCCGGGCCCGGGCCAGGGAGCTGTGAAGAGGTCCATCGACCATTATTCTTCGCCTTGGTCGGTCTGGCCGAGAAGAGCTTTCACCAGCACAGCGTGGAACAGCTGGATGCTCTCCTCGATCCCGGCCTCGTGGTGCACGGTCCCGTCCCCATGGAACACGGGGCCGAGGCGTTCATCGGAGCAGCCACTCGCGTTCGGACGCCTCGGCCAGCGAGCCGAGGACCTCTCTGCCGAACACGAACCGCAGCATTCTGTCGCCCGGCCCCCGGCCGCCGGCCGCCTACAGGCCGTAGGCCTCGAGCAGTCGGAGCCAGACCTCGCTCACCGTGGGGAACGACGGCACCGCGTGCCACAGCGTGTCGAGCGTGACTTCGCCGACGATGGCGATCGTCGCGGCGTGCAAGATCTCCTGGACGTCGGGACCGGTGAACGTGGCCCCGACGATCACCCGCCGGTCTTCGTCCACGATGATCTGGCCCGTTCCGTGGATCCCGTTGCCGCGGACATAGGCGCCGGATACTGCTCCGATGTCGTAGGAGACCACGCGGATGTTCAGCTCGCGCTCCTTGGCTTGTGCCTCCGTCAGGCCCACCGCCGCGACCTGGGGATCGGTGAACGTCACCCGAGGGATTGCCACACGATCGCCGATGTCGCGCACGTCCAGGCCCGCGATGATGTCTCCGACGAGTCGCCCCTGGTACTTCCCCATATGGGTGAAGAGCGCCAGGCCCGCCACGTCGCCCACCCCGTAGAGCCAGTCGCCGTCGATGCCGGTGGCCCGGAGCCGGTCGTCGACGGAGAGGAACTTGCCGGGCTCCAGACCCACGGTGTCGAAACCCACATCCGTTGTGTTCGCTCGACGTCCGACTGCGACCAGGATCTCGTCGGCGGTGACCTCGCGGCCGTCCTCCAACGTCCCCGTCACCGGACCATCGCTCCCATCTCGTCTCACCTTGGTCATCCGGGCACCGGTGATGACCGTGATCCCCTCCGCCTCGAATGACGCACGGACCTCCTCTCCCGCGAAGGGCTCCTCCCGCGCCAGCAGACGATCGGCGCCCTCCACCAGCGTCACCTCTTCCGTGCCCAGTCGCCTGAAGGCCTGGGCCATCTCCGCCCCGATCGCACCCCCGCCGAGAACCAGCAGCCTCCTCGGCAGCTCCTTCACCGCGGTGGCGTCCCGGTTGTCCCACGGCTTCGCGTCGGCCAGGCCCTCGATGGGCGGAAACAGTGGAACAGTCCCGCACGCCACCACGACGGCCTTTCGCGCTTCGAGCCGCCGTGTCCCCTCAGGGGTCTCGACCTCCACCGCTTTGGGCCCGGCCATTCTCCCGTGCCCCCGAACGAACGCGATGCCCTTCGAGTCGAACCACTTGAGGTCGCCCGCGTCGTCCCAGTTGTTCGTCATGTAGTCGCGCTGGGCGAACGCAGCCTGGACGTCGATCGTGCCGGTGACGGCTTCGGCGGCGCCGGGAACGCGACGGGTGGCGGCGAGCACGTCGCCCGGGCGGATGAGGGTCTTCGACGGGATGCACCCGTAGTACGAGCACTCCCCGCCGGCCAGCCGCTCCTCGACGATGGCCACCGAGAAGCCTCGGTCCGCGCTGCGCCCGGCCGCGTTCTCGCCCGGCGGCCCGGCTCCTATCACGATGACGTCGAATTCGTCTGCCATCTCTCACGCCTCCTCGGTTAGCCTGGAGTGTCGGAGGATCAGGTCCGCCACGAGCCCGGTCCATCCGGTCTGGTGCGAGGCCCCCAGCCCCGCCCCGGTGTCCCCGTGAAAGTACTCGTGGAACGGGATCATGTCGTGCCAGGCCGGATCGCGTTGGAACTTCTCGTACGAGCCGAACACCGGGCGCCTCTCGTCGGAGTCGTCGAGGAACAGCCCGACCAGGCGCCACGAGAGCTCTCGGGCCACTTCGTCCAGCGTCGCCTTCCGTCCCGATCCCGTCGGCATCTCCACCGTGAACTCGTCCCCCAGACAGCGGTAGAAGACTCGGAGCGCCTCGATGGCCAGATAGTTCACGGGAAACCAGATGGGGCCGCGCCAGTTCGAGTTTCCCCCGAACAGCCCCGACGTCGACTCACCCGGCTCGTAGTCGACACGCGACGTCATCGCGCCGACCTGCACCTCGAAGGGATGCGGCAGGCGGTCCTGGCCCGACAGGTGCAGGACGTCGTAGTAGAAGCCGTCCTCCTCGTCCCACAGCCCCTGCTCGTACATGGCCGAGGCGATGTAGGCGAAGTGCTCGAAGAACTTCACGGCCAGGTCCTGGTAGGTCTGGTCGTGTTCGGCCAGGATCAGGGCATCTCCCACAGGTTCAGGCACAGCTTGTGCATGACTCGCTCGAGGAGCTCGAAGTCCCTGGATCCGTCGATCTCGACACCTGCAGGGCGGCCCAGGCATGCACGGGAGGATTGACGTCGCCGAACGCCCATTCGTGGGCCGGGAGCTGTCCGTTAGGATGCATGTACCACTCCCGCAGCAGCAGGATCAGCTGGTGCTTGGCGAAACCGGGGTCGACGTGGGCCAGGGCCACGCAATGGAAGGCCAGATCCCATGCCGCATACCACGGGTACTCTCACTTGTCCGGCATCGAGATGACGTCGTGGTTGTTGAGGTGGCGCCACTGTGAGTTGCGGCCCGACTTGCGGCTCTCGGGCGGTCGCGGGCCGGCAGGATCGCCTACCAGCCACCGATCCACGTCGTAGTGATAGAGCTGCTTGGACCACAGCATGCCGGCCAGCGCCTGCCGCAGGACCATGGCCACTTCGTCGGTGGCCCCCGGGGGAGTCAACGCAGCGTAGAACTCGTCGGCCTCTCCATGCCGGGCAGCGAAGGTCGCTTCCCATCCACCCGCCAGGTCCACGTCCCCCTTGCTGAGGCGAAGCCGAACCTCGGTGGCCTGGCCCGGCGGGACCGTGAAGCGGTACCGGAGAGAAGCCTTCGTCCCGGTCTGCTCGGGATTGACCGTGGGGAGGCCGTGGACCACGTGGTCGTTGATCCCGTCCTTGGGGAAGGGAGTCGAGCCGGGCACTCCCCACAACCGTTCGGCGTTCGACTCGTTCTCGCAGAAGAGTAGGTCCGGCCGGCCGTCTCCGACCAGTGTCATCCGGCCGAATCGGTACCCCTCGGTCTCTATGCGACCGTCCTTGCCGACCAGGCGGGGCCGATGGTCGTCGAGGCCCCAGGACCACATATTGCGAAACCACAAGGTGGGAAGGACGTCGATGGTCTCTCCATCCGGCCCGGCGTTGCCAACCCGAATGAGGACACAGATGTCGTCCGGGGTCGCCTTCGCGTACTCCACCGTGACGTCCCAGTACCTGTCGTCATCGAACACCCGGGTGTCGATCAGCTCGTACTCCGGATCCTGGCGGCCGCGACGCCGGTTCTCCGCCACCAGGTCGGCGTAGGGAAACTCCCGTTGCGGGTACAGGTATCGCCACTTCATGAAGGAGTGAGTGGGCGTTGAATCCAGGTACCACCAATACTCCTTGGCGTCCTCGCCGTGGTTCCCCTCGTTGCCGGTGAGGCCGAAGATCCGCTCCTTCAGGATGGGGTCCCGGCCGTTCCACAAGGCCAGGGCGAAGCACAGCATCTGAGGCTCGTCGCTGATCCCCGCCAAGCCGTCCTCGTTCCAGCGGTAGGCGCGGGACCGGGCGTGGTCGTGGGGAAAGAACTCCCAGGCAGTGCCGCCCTCGCTGTAATCTTCGCGCGCGGTCCCCCAGGCCCGCTCGCTCAGGTAGGGCCCCCATCGCTGCCAGTCGTGCCAGTGTCTGGTGAGCCGTTCCTGTTCCGCGTTCACGGTGAGCATTGTCCCGCCACGGTCGATGTCGTTACGAGCCGTGGACGTTTCTCCAGGCCTTGGGTATCGTCCCGAAATGGCCGACACCGAGACTCCGCCCAGTCTCTCCGCGCCGACAGGCCAGGAAGCCGATCTCCTCGCCGCCCTCCGAGCGAGGGACGAGGGAGCGTTCACTCGATTGATCGATGCCTACCACGCCCCCATGGTTCGCCTGGCCATGGTCTACGTCCCCAGCCGGGCGGTGGCCGAAGAGGTGGCGCAGGAAGCCTGGCTGGCCGTGCTCCAAGGGTTGGACAGGTTCGAAGGTCGTTCGTCCCTGAAGACGTGGATCTTCCGCATACTCATGAACCGCGCGATGACCCGGGGCCAGCGGGAACGACGATCCATTCCGTTCTCCGCCCTGTTCGATCCCGCCAAAGACCCAGCCGAACCGTCGGTCGATCCGGAACGATTCAGAGGGCCGAACGACAATTGGCCGGGCGGATGGGCCCAGTCCCCCACCAGCTGGGAAGGCGCCCCCGAAGCGCGGCTCCTCTCGCGGGAGAGTCTCGATTACCTGGCCAAGGCCATCGACACCCTCCCCCCGAGCCAGCGAGAGGTGATCACCTTGAGGGACGTGGAGGGCTGGAGCTCCCGGGAGGTCTGTAACGTCCTCGAGATCACCGAGACCAACCAGAGAGTCCTCTTGCATCGGGCCCGAAGCAAGGTTCGACGATCCATGGAGCAGTATCTCGATGAGCGTGCTTGATCGATTCGGTCCGAGAGGTCGATCGCGAGAAGCGGCCGGCGAACTCACGTGCAGCGAGCTCGTCGAGCTCATCACGGAGTATCTCGAGGAAGTCCTTCCGCCGGTCGACCGGGCTCGGTTCGACAAGCACCTCGGCGAGTGCCTCGGTTGCCGCATCTATCTTGACCAGATGCGTCTGACCATCCAGTCCGTAGGACGCCTGAGCGACGAATCGCTGCCTCCGCAGGGGAGGGAGGCCCTGCTGCACGCTTTCAGGGCCTGGAAGCAAGGCTAGCCCCTTGCGGGCGACGGCGGCGATGGCACCCTCCTACGTCACGGCTCGGCCTTCACCTCTCTGCTTGCCCTGGTCAACAGGCCCAGGGCGGCCAGCGGGAAGATCACCACCGAGAGCAGACCAGCGGCGACCAGCGCCGCGGCGTTGGCTGCCGAAATCAGCCCCAGGCTGACACCGAGCCGGGTCGCCACCACGATGAACGGGAGCGACGTCGCCTGAAGAAGAGCTGCGGCGACGGTATGGCGGTCGCCCACCAGCGGCCTGTAGAGCAGAGCGGGAATGCCCCGCACCGCCAATAGGACCACCAGGAACAGGGGCGTCCGCACGATCGTCGACGGGCTGGAGAAGAGCGCGTGGAGGTCGAAGGTAAGGCCACTCGACACGAAGAACACGGGGATGAGGAATCCGTAGCCGATCCCCTCGAGCTTCGTCCGAAAGTGCGGATGGGTCATCATCGGATCGCGGTCGACCATGCCGAGCACCACTCCCGCCAGGAATGCACCGAGGATCGTCTCCAGGCCGAACCGGCCGGCCAGGGCCACGAACGCGATCAGCAGCAGCACGGCTCCTCGAACCCGGATCTGCGCGGTCGTGTCCTGGAGCCGAAGCACGACCGCCGAGATCCGCATCGACCGGCCGGCTCGGGCGACCGACGCCCCGACGGCCGCCACTGTCAGCACGAAGATGCCGAGCAACAACAGTTTCGCTCCGACCCCGCTCGCCTGGCCCGAGAAGAAGAGCGTGAGAAGGATGACCGCGCCGAAGTCCGCCACCGTACCTCCGGCGATGACCAGCTGACCGAAGTCGGTCGAGGCCTCGCCCGCATCCTTGAGCACTGGGACGACCAGCCCGAGGGATGTGGCGACCAGGGTGATCCCCATCAGGAGCGGTGACCGAACCTGGCCGGCGGCTTTCATGGCCAGACCCACGCCGAGCCCGAGGGCCAAGGAGAGGACGAAGCCCATACCCGGCAAGCGGAGCAGGCGTCCCCTCAGGCGGTCGACCTCCACCTCCAGCCCCGCCAGGAAAAGGAGGAAGGCCAAACCGACCACCGAAAGGATCTGGATGGGCAGGTCGAAACGGACCCACCCGAGACCGGATGGTCCTGTGGCGATCCCCAGCAGGATCTCCAGGACCACGGCCGGGATCCGGATCTTCGGGAACAGCCCGAGCAGGAGCGGCGCGCCGAAGGCGACGGCCGCGACCACGGTGAGGCCGAAGAACGATACGTCAGGCACGACGCCTCACTCGGGCTGGGCGACCTCGATGAACACCTTGATGGTCCCGGGCGCTCCGAGCAGCTCGAAGGCCTTCGCCCACTCGTCGAGTCCGTGGATGGGATGGGTCAGCAACCGATCGAGCCACCCGGGGAACTGGGCCTCGGCGATGGCCAGGTCCCGGACGCCCGCCTCGAAGTGCTCTCTGTTCGCGTTCACCGTCCCGACCATGACCTTGTTGCCCAGAACGAAGTCGAGGTTGATGGCATCCGAAGGAACCTCGACCCGGCGAGAGCCCCCGGTCACGCTGGACAGAACAATCACGCCGTTCTTGCCGAGCAGGAGACACATCGCTTCGAACACGATGGGAGAGAATCCTGTCGCCTCGAAGATGAGGTCGAACTGCCCATGCTCGGCGCCGATCTCGGAGATGGTTCGCCCTTTGGTCGCCACGTACGTCGCCCCGAGCGCCTCCACCAGATCAGAATTCAGGTAGGGTGCCGGATCGAGCCCCATCGTCACCACCTCGAACCCTCGGGTCCGCAGAGCCATGGTGGCGAGGAGCCCTATTGTTCCCGCTCCCAGCACTGCAGCGCGCCGAGGACGCCACACCTTCAGCCGCCGCTGGATCTCGTAGGCCTGGTGGATCCCCTTCTCCACGATGCTGGTCGGCTCCAGCAACACGGCCACCTCCCGGAGGCCCCCAGGGATCCGGATCAGGTACTCGGGATCCTCCACGTAGTGCTCGGTGAGGAAGCCGTGCACCCGGCTGATCCCATGCTCGAAGTACTCCGCGTCGGTGGTCATGTCGGGCATGCCGATCTGGTCGTAGAAGCTCCGGCCGGCTCGGCGCACCCTCGCCACCACCAGGTCGCCCGGCGCGAATTCGGTCACTGCCGGACCGACCTCCTCCACCCTCCCCAAGCTCTCGTGCCCAAGGACCAGGAAATCCGAGCCCTCGGGCACGGCCCCGTACTCCCCGGCGTTGATCTCCCGGTCGGTGCCGTCCAATCCAACTCGCAGGATCCGCACCAGGACCCCCCTTCCCTCGGGGATGTCCTGGAGGGACGGCTTCGGGATCTCCCGGAGCCTGGCGCTGTTCGGAGTTCCCGGCGTCACCGTGATGGCCTTCATGGCGATCCCTCCTTACAAGTTCGAGCCTCAGGGGAACTCGCCATCGCCCCGGCGCCCCCCTCCTCCTAGGCGGCACAGTCCCCCTCGATCCCATGTCCGTTACGCCCGTGACCCGTGTAACGAAAGCCGACCACGCTCTGACTGAAGCCGCGGGACATCTCATACGACTGGGGAGGGATCATGAGCAAGACTCCGATCGCCGACTATGCGCTGCTCTCCGACTGCCACTCGGCCGCGCTCGTCAGCAAGGAGGGATCGGTCGACTGGCTGTGCCTCCCGAGATTCGACAGGTCCTCCGTGTTCGCGCGGCTGCTCGATGAGGATGCCGGCCACTGGTCGATCGCTCCGCCGGCCATGGCCGATGTCACTCGCCGATACCTCGAACACACGATGGCGTTGGAGACCACGATCCGGACCGAGGGTGGCGTCGCCACCCTGACCGAGGCGATGGCCCTCGACGCCGATCAGGACGGCCACGACCTGGGCTCCCGCGCCCCTCGGGCCCTGCTGCGCAGGGTGGCGTGCACGACCGGCCAGGTCGAGTTCGAGATGGAGTACGCGCCGCGGCCGGAGTTCGGCTTGATCCACCCGCTCCTTTCCGGCACGGAAGGAGGCGTGGCCGCCCGAGGAGGTGCGGACGTGCTCGTCCTGTCGGCGCCGTCGAACCCTGAGATCGACGGATCGACGGCGCGCCTTCGGTTCACGCTGCGCGCCGGCGAAGCCGTGGGGTTCAGCCTTCAGCATCGCTCGATCGAGGAGGAGGTTCCCCGCCCCTGGACGCAGGATGAGATCGCCGAGGGAATCGAGGGAACCACCCGGGCGTGGCGGCTGTGGTCGTCGGTGCATCAGCGCTACGAGGGACCCTGGAGCGATCTCGTGTACCACAGTGGGCGAGTCCTTCAGTCGCTCATGTACCAGCCCACCGGGGCGATCGTCGCCGCCCCCACGACCTCCCTCCCCGAGTCGGCGGGCGGGGAGCGGAACTGGGACTACCGATACGCCTGGGTCCGAGACGCGAGCTTCACACTCGACGCCCTGTGGGTCGCCGCCTGCCCGGACGAGGCGCACAAGTTCTTCTCGTGGATGACCGGAACCGTGGCGTCCCAGATCGAAGGCGGCTCCGACCTGCAGATCATGTTCGGCATCGGCGGAGAGCATGACCTCAGTGAGCGGGAGCTCCCTCATCTCTCGGGCTGGCGCGACAGCCGCCCGGTGCGCGTCGGCAACGGCGCGTGGAACCAACGCCAGCTGGACGTGTACGGCGAGCTGCTCGACGCCGCCCACCGATTGTCCGACCAGCTGGGCGAGCTCGACGAGCCGACTTCTCGGTTCCTGGTGCAGGTGGCCGAGGCGGCCGCGGCGAGGTGGCGAGAGACCGACCAGGGAATCTGGGAGGTCCGAGGTGGGGCTCGGGAGTTCCTGTACTCGAAGCTCATGTGCTGGGTGGCGCTGGACCGGGCCATCGCTCTGGCCCCGTTGCTGGGTGCCGAGGACAGGGTCGACCGATGGTCGGCCATCCGGGAAGAGATCCGCACCGCCATCCTCGACCGCGGATGGAGTGAGAAAGCCGGGGCGTTCACCCAGTCGTTCGGCTCGAACGAGCTCGACGCCTCGAACCTCATGATGCCCATCGTGGGGTTCCTGCCCGCGGATGATCCCAGGATGCTCGCCACGATCGACGCGACCCAGGAACGGCTCACGGACGACCGCGGGCTGGTCTTTCGGTACCGGGCCGAGGACGGCCTGGAGGGCTCCGAAGGCACGTTCCTGTTGTGCACGTTCTGGCTGGCCCAGGCCCAGGCCATGGCCGGCGAGGTCGAGCGTGCCCGAGCCACTTTCGAACGGGCCATCGCATTCGCGAACGATGTCGGCCTGCTCGCGGAAGAGGTGGACGAGGCGACCGGCGAGCTACTCGGGAACTTCCCCCAGGCGTTCAGCCACATCGGGCTGATCAACGCGGCGTGGGCCATCACCGAGGCCGAGCGAATGCTCCCGGCTGGGTGAGTTCCCGTGATGAGGACCCGTGACTACGCCGCGGAGTTCGCCGGCACGTTCCTGCTGCTCCTCATCGGGTTGTCCGCGGTGGTGGTGGACTTCGCCCATGGTTCGCCCGTCGCTCGCTGGCTACCCGACGAGAACCTCAGGCGGCTGCTGACCGGATTCATCTTCGCCGGAGGGGCCACCGCCATCGTGTACTCACCGCTCGGGCGGACGAGCGGGGGCCACATCAACCCGGCGGTCACCCTGGCCTTCCTCCGCTTGCGGAAGATCACGGGACGAAGCGCCGCCTGGTACATGGTGGCCCAGTTCGCGGGCGCCTTCGCCGGCGCCGTGGCCGTGCGCCTCTTGTGGGGCAGTCTGGCCTCCGACGTCGACCTCGGCGCGACCATCCCGGGCCGGGGTGGTTCGGCTGTCTCCCTCCTCGCGGAGATCGCCATGACCTTCCTTCTCGTGACCTTGATCCTCAGGTTCGTCGACGAACCCAAGCTGCAGCGGTTCACCCCCGCTGCGGCGGGCGCGCTGGTGGCGTTCCTGGTGTTCGTCGAGGCACCGCTCTCCGGCACCAGCCTCAACCCGGCCAGGAGCTTCGGTCCCGCGGTGGTGGCACCTGACCTCTCGGGCTTCTGGGTGTACCTGTTGGCACCACCCGTCGGGGCGCTGCTGGCCGTGGCCCTGTACCGGCGCTCCCGACGGACCGTCCGGTGCGGCAAGCTCATCCACTCCGACCAATACGACTGCCGTTTCCTCGACTGTGAGTACACCCCACCGCACCGACGCGTTCACGCCGCCCAGGGCGCCTGGGACGCCGCGTGACCGATATGGATCGGGCGTCGGAGGTTCGGGCGAAGCTCGAGCTGGTCCGCGGCTGGCTGGACGCCCACCATCGACAGGCCGTCCTGTTCGGCTCTCAGGCGAACTTCGCGTGGATCACCGCGGGAGGGCGCAGCCACATCTCGCTGGGAGAAGCCGCCGGGGTGGCGTCCGTGCTCGTTGCCCCGGATGAGGCGTACCTCCTGACCACCAACATCGAGCTTGGTCGCCTGTTCGACGAAGAAGCCGACGGCCTCCCGCTGAATGGGGTCGACTGGCCCTGGCACGAGTCGGTCCGGCCACAAAACGTCGTGGCAGAGTTGTGCGACCCGAGCCGATCGGTGTCCGACCTGGGGATCTATGGCCTGCCGGCGGCCGGGCCCGATCTGGCCGAAGTCCGGTTCACCCTCCTCCCTCCCGAAATCCAGCGATACCGAGACCTTGGGCGCGAGGCAGCCGAAGCTGTCGAAGAGGCATGCCGGGCAACCTCGCCCGGTGACTCAGAGCTCAACGTGGCAGGTCGCGTGGCCATGGAGTGCCAGCGGCGCGACATCCTTCCCATGGTCGATCTCGTGGCGGCCGATGCACGCATCGCGCGGTACCGGCATCCGCTCCCCACGGGAAACCGTGTCGAGCGCACGCTTCTTGTCGCGTTGACGGGAAGGCGGCACGGGCTCCACGCCTCGCTGACGCGCATGGTCTCGTTCGGCCGGCCGGATGACGAGCTGGCTGCTCGCCATACTGCGGTGGGTCGCGTGGACGCCCGGGTGATCCTGGAGAGTCGACCTGGGTCATCGCTCGCGGACGTTCTGCGGGGCGGCTTGGACCAGTACGCCATTGAGGGGTTCCCAGACCAGTGGAGACTCCACCATCAGGGAGGACTCACCGGATACGCAGGTCGCGAAGTGTTCGCCACCCCGTCGGCGCAGCACCGCGTTCGGGCGAACCAGGTCGTCGCCTGGAATCCATCGATCACCAGGGTCAAATCGGAGGACACCGTCCTGGTGACCGACGGCGGCCCCGAGGTGCTGACCCGAACCGACCGCTGGCCTCAGCGGCAGGTCGAACTGCCCATGGGCGCGGTGGATCGTCCGTCTCTCGGAATCTTCATGTAACGACAAGAGAAATGAACGACAGTAGCTCCATAGGATCCGGGGAGGAGGGCGTCATGGGCAACGAGACCATCAGCATCCTCGACGGCAGCACGTTCGTGGTCAGCGACCGGCGAAGGGACATCGACGCTGGGCCCGACCAACCCCATGGCCTCTCCTATCGCGACACGCGCTTCCTGTCCCGGTGGGTGCTGACCTGAGGGAATCGGAGGCTCCCGATCTGCTCGTTTCGATCGTCTCGAGCCGTGTGCAACAATCCGCCCGATACATCGCATCGCGAGCGAGGGGGCAACGATGGGGCTCTTGCGGTACCGGACGGCGTCGGGAGAGCTCAGGTTCTGGACGCTGAAGGAGATCGTCCAGGGCAAGTCGATGAACCGCGTCACCCACCCCGTCTTCGTGATCTTTCCGATCGCTCTCTACAGTGGGGCCCTGGTCCTGGACCTTCTGTCCCGACTCAGCCTGTCAGGAGCTCCTCTGGCAGCGACCTACGCCGTCCTCGGAGCTGTGATCGGCGCGTTCTTTTCCATCCTCACCGGGCTGGTCGACCGCTCCGTGATGCGGCCGGGTTCACGCATCCGCAGCATCGCCACGCGGCACATTTACACCCAGCTGGTGGCCACCGCCATCTTCATCGCCAACCTCGCGATTCGCTGGTCGGATCGGCGCGCCGCCAACGCCTCGCTCCTGTGGATCGTCTTGGACGTCGTCGGCGTGGCCACGGTCGTGGCCGGCGGCGACGTCGGAGCGACGATGGTCTTCAAGATGGGCTACCGGGTCCAACCACCCACCGTCGAGGTCGGTGGAACCGCAGAAGCGGAGCCGGCACAGGCAGGCCAGGCTCCGACCGCGGGTTCCTAGCCTCAGCTCGCCTTCAGATACCGACCCAGCCAGTCCAGGATGATCTCGAACCGCATCACGCGGTGGACCGGGTTGCCGGACCGCGAAAGTTCGTGACCTTCCACGGGGAATCGGACCAACTCCACCTCGCGCTTCAGCGTCCTCAGGATCGCGAACAGGCCCTCCGCCTGGCCCACCGGGCATCGCAGGTCGTTCTCGGAGTGGATGATCAGAAGGGGCGTCACGA